>Ga0157370_10009116_pt1 | contig 10643 bp, 9 predicted proteins | sample C35metaG_FD_113463 | JGI IMG/M metagenome (GOLD analysis project Ga0157370, IMG submission 113463) | Corn rhizosphere microbial communities from Kellogg Biological Station, Michigan, USA - C3-5 metaG | ecosystem: Host-associated > Plants > Roots > Rhizosphere > Soil | place: USA: Michigan... | reverse complement strand
CCAGCAGCTTGCCATCGCGCACGCGCAGCATCACGACGCACGCCTCGTCGCCGTCGCGCGCGTAGCCCACGACATCACGGTCTCCTCCTTCCACCTCCATGACGGCGACTGGTTCCTCCATGCGCTCCAGATGCACGAGGGCATCGCGCAGCTCCGCGGCGCGCTCGAAGTCGAGCCGCTGGACGGCCTCCGCCATGCGCGCCTGCACGCGGCGAGTGACCTCGCTCGTGCGGCCCTCGAGATAGAGCACCACCTCGTCAATCATGGTTCGATAATCCTGCTCCGTCTGCAGGAAGACACACGGTGCCTTGCAGCGGCCGATGTGATAGTCCAGACAGGGCCGCTCCGGCATTTCCCGGGGCATGTCGTAGGTGCATGAGCGCACCGTGAACACGCGGCGGACGACGTTCAGCGCCCGTCGCATCGCACCGACGTCGGTGTAGGGCCCGAAGTAGCGCGCCCCGTCGTTCACGAGCTGCCGCGTGACGAAGATCCGCGGAAAGGGGTCCTGCACCGTGACCTTGATGTAGGGGTACGACTTGTCGTCACGCAGGGCGATGTTGAATCTGGGGTGATGCTCCTTGATGAGGTTCGCTTCGAGCACGAGCGCGTGCGCCTCGGATGGGACGACAATCGTCTCGAGATCCGCGACGCGTCGGACGAGCGCGCGTGTCTTCACACTCTCGACATGGTCGCTGGCGAAATAGCTGCGCACGCGCGAGCGGAGCCGCTTCGCTTTCCCGACATACAGCACGACGCCCTCGGCGTCCTTCCACAGGTACACGCCGGGCGACTCGGGCAGATGCGCGATCTTCTGTGCAAGAGCGTCAGGGGTGTCCACGGGTCATGCGGCGGAAGATGTCACCTCTGAAATATAAGCCAGGGAGAACCTCACCTGGCTGCCGTGAATCACCGGCGCCGCGCGAGCGAGCGCAGGATGGTGCGTGCTTCGGGCAGTCCGAACACGGTGGTGAGAGCGAAGTACGCAACGCCATAGGGGGTGAGTGCCGCGATGGCAAGCAGGATGGGGTGCGCGTCGCCCATGGCGAGCTTGACGGCCCAGGCGATGGCGGCCGCCAGGAGCGCCGCCACCCAGAGTTGCACGAGAAATCGTGGCGTGAGCCCGGTACGTCCAATGCGGCCGTTCAGCACGCGGCGGAGCAGCGCGAACTCCACCCACGCCGCCAGGCCGGCAGAGACGGTCAACCCCGCGGCTCCCCAGCGCAGTTCCAGCCCGAGCAGGCGCGGTCCGTAGAACGAGAACACGATGCCGAGCGCCGTCGTCAGCACCACACGCAGGATCGCAATGCGAAGCGGCGTACGCGTGTCGCGCAGCGCGTAATACGTGGACGAGTAGAGGCGGCCGAGCGTCGAGGCCAGCAGCCCGACCGCCGACCCGCCGAGAATCGCCCAGACGTACACCGTGTCCGAGCGCGTGAAGTGACCCGTCTGGAAGAGCGCACCAGCCAGAATGTCGCCCAGCGCGAGAAACGCTACGGCGGACGGCACCACCAGAAACGCGATGCGACGCAACCCGGAGTCCAGCCGCTCGCGCAGATAGGCGGCGACTTCCTGCGCCTCGCCAAGGGCGCTGGACATGGCTGGCAGCTCCGCAGCAGACACCGACATGCCGAACAGGCTCACCGGCAGCACATAGAGCATCTGCGCCGTGCTGAGCCCCGCGAGCGCGCCGGTGCCCAGGAAGCTCGCCAGAACCGTATCCACATACGCGCTGATCTGCACAACGCCACGCCCGACGAACACGGGTCCGAAGTTCCGGATCACGGTGCGCACGTTCACCGAGGCAACGCTGAGCGAGGGACGCAGACGCCGCAGCAGCCGCATGACGGTGGGCAGTTGCACGGCGAATTGCAGCGCACTGCCCACGACGGCTCCCCAGGCCGCGACGATGGCCAGCGACGTCTGCGAGCGCGAACCATAGGCGATCAGCGTGACGATGATCGCCAGGTTCCACATGATGGGCGCCGTGTACGAGAGCAGGAAGCGGCGGTGGCTGTTCAGCACGCCCAGGCACCACGCCGAGAGGACGAGCAGGCCGGCGGCGGGGAAAAAAATACGGACGAGCTGAATCGTCAGCTCTCGTTTCGCTCCCGCGAATCCGGTGGCGATGACGTCAATGAGCCAGGGCGCCGCCAGCACGCCACCCAGGACGAGAAGTGCAGTAGTGAGCGCAAGCAACGCGGCAACGGCGCCCGCGACCCGGCTGGCTTCCTGCTCGTCGCCTTCGGCCAGCAACCGGGCATAGACCGGGATGAAGGACGCCGAGAGCACGCCCTCCCCGAACAGATTCTGCAGGAAGTTCGGGATGCGGAATGCGGCGTTGAAGGCATCCGCGACGTCGCCCAGCCCCAGGTAGTGGCTCAGGAATCGCTGGCGTACGAGCCCCGTGATGCGGCTCAGCAGGATTCCCGTGGCCACCAGCAGCGCAAAGCGACCGGTGCGCTCCGCGCGCACGGCGCGTTCAGCGCTGGCGGCCGGCGTCGCCATGCGCGATCAGCCGTGAATCATCGCGTGCCGGCGCGACCAATCCGGTCATTTGCTCACGGGCACGGTCGAGCATCAGGCCGAGCAGCGAGCGACCGTGCCGCGCCAGCATGGGCATGAGATTGAGCACGCGCTCCTGCGGCTTGCCATGCGGATAGAGCGCCGCGCGCGCCGTGGCAATGTCCCGCACCATGCCAGCCTCACGCCGCTTGATGGCGGCGACGAGACGGCGCTCCAGGCGATCCAGTCGATGCTGGAGGGCGCGCCGCGCGCCGCTGGTAACTGCCGGCGGAACGAGCGGCGTGTCGGACACAGCGATGGTATGCTCGAGATCATTCATTCCCACCTCGACGCTCGCACGAGCGCGCACGAGCGCATCGCGCACATCGCCTGACATGGCGTCGCGCGCCAGCCTGCCGAGCGTGCCATCCGCATCGCGTAGATCTTCGACCGTGAGCTGGTAGCGTTCGAGAATGCGCTGCACGTGCGGTTCCACGATGACACCCGACCACCGCGGAATGACAACCTGCAACGGCGCGCCGAGGGCGGCAGCCGCCGCACTCGCCTGAGCGAAGTACGCGACCTCGCTCGGACCACCCACGTACGCCACGGTGGGTAGAATCGCGCGCTCGGCTATCGGACGCAGCAGCACGTTCGGCTCCAGCTCGCGCGATCGCTCGGCAACGGCCGGAGCATCGGCGATCGGCACGCGGGAACGCACCCCGTTCTCCGTCATGAACACGAGCGAAAGCCCCGGCACCTGCGCCACCACCGGCTCGTGTCCCTCGCGTCGCAGGAGCGCGTCTCGCGCCCGCACGGCCGCGTCTACACGGGCAGCTTCGCGCAGCGCCCGCAGCATGAGCGGCCGCTCCGCCACTCGCACGCACGCCTGTCCCGCGTCGAGCACGGCAACGCCGAGTGGCTCCAGCAGCGCGCGCAGGAGCGTCACGAAGGCGTCTCCCACCGTTGCGCCCTCGTGATACGCCGTCCGCACCAGCGCCATGACGCCGGGATCAGTCGCCGCTCCGGTGCCCTGCTCCAGCAGGAGGAGGAGTGGTGTCACATCACCGAGCGGGGTCTCGGCCATCCCGCGAGGCGGCGGGTCCGGCGGCGTCATGCCCAGCTTGGCGGTGTGATCGCCGATCGCCAGATACGTCGTGCTCGCCTCGGCGAAATCAGCGTCATACGTCGCCGCCCAGAACACGGGCGCGACCGGAATGCCGGTGGCCGCTTCGAGTGCATCGGCGAGTGCCAGGGCGCCGAGCGCCTTGCTGAACGTGTAGATCGGCCCGCCGAACAATCCTGGCTGCTGGCCAGTCGTGACGACCACGCCTCCTGCCGCGGCCACACGCGCCAGTCGCTCCGCGGCGGCGCCGGTGCTGCTCAGTGCCGGCGCCAGCGACTCGCGCCAGGAGATGTGAACGAACTGGGAGCGGACAGCCTCGATCTGCGTCATCCATTCCGCCGGATGCCGCGGCCGCGCGGTGAACCAGTCCCCGGGGGTACCGTCCACCGCCAGCGCTGCCAGACGGGACAGACCAGCGTCTCTGGTCAGGACACGCGGTTCACTCACGGCGAATGCGCGTGCACACGCGGCCGGGACGTCGCGGCATTACTTGTGATAGGGTTCGCCGCGCAGGAGCGTTCCCGCGCGGTAGAGTTGTTCGATCAGCACGAGTCGCGCGAGGTCGTGCGGCAGGGTCCAGCGCGCCAGGGCAAGCTGCATGTCCGCCTGACGAAGGACGGCGTCGCCGAGCCCGTAAGCACCGCCAAGCACGAACACCACATCATGGGAGGCCAGCTCGCGCTGTTTCCGCATCCAGTCGGCGAACTCCCGCGTCTGCATCAGGATGCCGCGTTCATCACAGGCCACCAGACGACCGCGGTCGCCGGCGCGCGCGAGCAGGCGCTCCGCCTCGCGTGCACGAACGAGATCCGGCGATGTCGCGCGCGCAGACTCCTCGCGCACTTCCCGAATCTCGAGCGGCCAGTATCGGGCGGCTCTGCTCTCATAGTCCCGAATGGCCACACCGAGCGGCTCACGCCGTGGTACGCCGACCGCTGCGATCACGACGCGCACCGGCTCCGTGCTAGGCGTACATGCCGCGCAGACGATGTACCGCAGCCACTCGCGATACCGCCAGCATGTATGCGGCGGTGCGCATGTTCACCTTGTGCTTGCGGGAGAGATCCAGCACCGCGCGAAAGCTCGTCTGCATGATGTGCCCCAGGCGGTCATTCACAACATCCTCCGTCCAGAAATACCCCCCGCGATCCTGCACCCATTCGAAGTAGGACACGGTCACGCCGCCCGCGTTCGCCAGGATGTCCGGGATGACGAAGACGCCCTTGTCATCGAGGATTGCATCCGCCGGCGCGGTCGTCGGGCCGTTGGCGCCTTCGCAAATCACCCTGGCGCGGACGCGCTCCGCATTCTTGCGCGTGATCACGTTCTCCAGCGCCGCCGGCAGCAGGACATCCACATCCAGCGTAAGCAATTCGTCGTTCGTGAGCCGGTCTCCCTTGTCATAGCCCTCGAGCGTGCGATGCGCCTTCACCCAGGCGATGGCATCCTCCACGTCAATGCCGCGGGGATCGTGCAGCGCACCGGACCGGTCGCCAATGGCCACGACCTTGCATCCCTGTTCGCGGAGCAGCTTGGCCGCGGTGGATCCCACATTCCCGAACCCCTGCACCGCCAGCGTCGCACCCCGCACCGGCAAACCGAGATGTTCGAGCGCCGCGGTGGTGACCATCATGCAGCCGCGCCCCGTGGCTTCCCGGCGCCCCAGCGAGCCGCCCATCTCCACGGGCTTGCCGGTCACGACCGATGTGACGGTATGCCGCATATGCATGGAGTAGGTGTCCATCACCCATGCCATGATGCGTTCGTTGGTGTTCACATCCGGCGCCGGAACGTCGGAATCCGGCCCCAGCACGCCGATCAGGCCGGCCGTGTAGCGGCGCGTGATGCGTTCCAGCTCGCCCACGCTCAGCTTGGCGGGATCACAGACGACTCCGCCCTTGGCTCCGCCAAAGGGAATGTTCACCACGGCGCACTTCCATGTCATCCACGCCGCGAGCGCCTTCACCTCGTCGAGATTCACGTTCTCGTCGAAGCGGATGCCGCCCTTGGCAGGCCCACGCGACGTGTTGTGCTGCACACGATAGCCGGTGAAGACATCGATCTCGCCGTTGTCCAGCGTGATCGGAACCGAGAGCGTGATCTCGCGCTCCGAGCTGCGCAGGATCTTGCACAGGCCTGGCTCGAGGTCGAGCAGCTCCGCCGCGCGATCGAAGCGCGACATCATGTCTTCAAGCGGATTGTCCTCGTTGAGGAAGCGGTCCTTGTCGGGACGGACGATTCTGTCCGTGGAAGGCTTGAGATCGGCGGTCATGGGTATGGAGGTGGCGCTGGAGGGCGTTGAGCCGGAATCAGGTATGAGTACGACGGGCATCGAGCACGGTCTGCAACGCGGCATCGACCGCAGCCCCGCCATGCTCCACGACAAGCTGCTGGGAAACATACCACAACGGCACCGCTTGGCGAGGCCAGACTTGCGCGAGTTTGACCACATCCTTGAGCGTGCAGACGACGAGATCGACCCCATCCGCTGCCCGCGCCAGGCGCCCTGCGTCGTCCCGGGAGTAGGCGTGATGATCGGGGAGCGCCACGCTCCGAACATGCGCACCAGCCGCCGCGAGCTGAGCCGCGAACGCCTGCGGATTCCCAATGGCGGACACGGCCAGCACCTCCGTGCCGGCCAGCGATGCCACCTGGCGCGGGGCTTCCGCGTTCGCGGCTGCGTGCAGCGCATCCAGTGCCAAATGGGCTGTGGCGAGCGGAACCCCGGGCGCAGCACGCGCAATCCCGGCGCAGGCCAGGCTGGCGGTCTCGAGCGAAGCCGCCTTGCGGGTGACCAGCATCAACGTCGCCCGGCGCAGCGCACGCAGCGGTTCTCGCAGGGGCCCCGCGGGAAGCAGTCGCCGCGAACGCAGCCACTGATCCGCACTCACCACCACGACATCGGCCACGCGAGACGCGCGCCGGTGCTGGAACGCGTCGTCGAACAGCACGACATCCGCGCCCGACGCGCTGGCTCGCACCGAACCGGCAACCCGGTCCGGTGAGACAATCACCGGCACGTCCGGGTTCAATCGTTCATGCACGCGCGGCTCGTCGTTGCCGTATCCGCGCAGGACGATGGCGGGGTGTGCGCCGCGTGTCACGAGTTGCTGCGCAAGCCAGGCGGTTACGGGAGTCTTCCCTGTGCCGCCGACACTGAGGTTGCCGACGCTCAGTGCGGGTACGGCCGTGCCGTACTGCGCCAGACGACCCGAATCGTACAGTGCATTGCGCACGGCGACGCCACATGCATACACCGCCTCGACTGGTGCGAGCACGGTACGGGCGCCGCCCGCGACGGTGCTGCCACCGTACCAGACCCGCTCGATCAGACGCACGTCACTCTCGCGCCAGCAGCGCCGCGCTGTCCAGGAGCGCGGCAAACCGGGGCGCCTGCTCCGCCGCGGCGCGTGATGAGTCAGCGGTAACGACCGTCGGCGGTCCGTACGCGACGCGCACGCGCGCAAACGGCTTGGGCACGATGAGCCGATCCCAACTGCGCAATCGCCAGCAGCGCTCCGCGTGCACCGCGACAGGTACGATGGGCGCGCCACTCCGCTGGGACACGATCAACGCCCCGGGAGCGAACGAATGATTGGGTCCACGCGGACCGTCAGGTGTGATCGCCAGATCTCCGCCATTGCGCGCCACGCGACTCACGCTGAGCAGCGCGCGTTCGGACCCTCTGGTGGTCGAGCCGCGCGCGGTCGCATAGCCGAGCGACTCGATCACGCGCGCCAGGATCTCGCCGTCGCCATGCTCGCTGACCAGCGCCGTGACGCCTTCCCGCCGATGGTTCCAGATGGCCGGGAGGAGATCGCCGTGCCAGAGCACGAAGATCACCGGTGTTCCGCTCGCACGAATCTGCTCCACCGCAGCACGATTCACGTCGCGTATGCGCCAGGTATGCCCGAGCACTCGAAAGGCCAGGCCACCAATGCGCGCCAGCCACGCGGTACGGCGCTCCTCCCGCCGCGACGGCGGGTTGGCGTCCGGCATGCTCACGTCATGAGCTCCAGCGCCATCTCCGCCACGCGTGATGCGGCGCCAGGCGTGCCCAGCCGGCGCCGCACGTCCGCGAGCCCCGCGAGCATGGCGTCGCGTGCCGCGCTGTCGGCCCGCAGCAACGGCTCGAGCGCATCCGCCATGGCGGGGGGCTGTACGGCGTCCTGGAGGAACTCCGGTGCCACGTCGCGCTCGGCCACGACGTTCACCAGCCCGATCCGCGGGATGGTGACGACGCGGCGCGCGATCGCATAGCTGACCGGTCCGGTTCGATACGCTACGACGAGGGGGCAACCCGCGACCGCTGCCTCGAGCGTGGAGGTCCCGCTCTTGGAGAGCGCCGCGTTCGCCGCGCGCCACACCGTGAACGACGCATCGCGCACCTGCGGATACGGACAGTGCAACGGGTCGAGTGTCACACCAGCCGCCACCGACACGATCGGCACGAGGCCCGGGAGGCGCCGCTCGAGCTCCCGGGCTGTCTCCACGAAGCGCCCCAGGTGGCGCGAGATCTCCTGGGCCCGACTGCCGGGAAAGAGCGCGAGGACTGTCGCGTCCGGCGCGAGACCGAGACGTGCGCGTGCCGCGTCGCGGTCCGGGAGCAGCTCGAACGCCCGATCCAGCAGTGGATGGCCCACGAAGGTCGCGTTGATGCCGTGGCGGCGCAGCAGCTCCTCTTCGAAGGGAAGAATCACCGCCGCGCGCGACACCGTGCGCGCCAAGGCACGCAGACGGCCGCGTCCCCAGGCCCAGACTTGCGGCGTCACGTAGTACAGCACGGGCACGCCGGCAGCGCGCGCGGCGGCCGCCACTTTCATGTTGAAGCCAGGGTAATCCACGAGCAGTACCAGGCCCACCCGGCCCGAATGCAGCCGGCGACGCAGCATCTGCAGGAGCGAATAGTGGCGCGGCACGTGCCGGATGACCTCCGTGAAGCCCATGACCGCCAACCGGTCGGTGTGCTCGAGCAGCGCCACACCCGCCTGTTCCATTCGCGCGCCGCCGATTCCCGTGAGCACCAGGTCCGGCGCACGACGGCCGAGTTCCGCGGCGACTCCAGACGCGTGCAGGTCGCCCGACGTCTCGCCGGCGACGACCAGCACCTCACGCACCAGGCGAGTCCGCCAGCGCGGGGAGCGAGCGTTCGATCTCGGTCATGATGCGCAGCGCGAGCGCGAGCGCCGCGCGGCCATCCTCCCCGCTCACGAGCACCGGACGCCGGCCCTGCACGGCCTCCACGAAGCTCTCGAATTCCAGGAGCAGTGGCTCGCCGTCCGGCGCCTCAAGCGGAATGCGCTCCATGAATTCGTCGAGACGGCGTGGCGCGGCCGCCAGGGCGTGAGCATCCAGGCCATCCCGCAGCCGGTAGAATTCCCCCGCGCCGAGCGCGAGGTCGAGCGACAGGTAACCGCTGCGCTGAAAGATGCGCAGCTTGCGAAAGCGTTCGCGCGACACACGGCTCGCCGTGATGTTCGCCACCGCGCCGCTCTCGAAGGTGAGGCGCGCGTTCGCGATGTCCACCGACGCCGTGAGCACAGGGACTCCCGCGGCATCGAGCGTCCGCACCGCACTGCCCACGAGCGTCCGCACGAGGTCAATGTCGTGGATCATGAGATCGAGGACGACCGCGACGTCGGCACCGCGCGGATTGAAAGGCGCCAGCCGATCGCTTTCGACGAACAGCGGCGCCTCAATGAACGGCAGCGCGGCGCGGATCGCGCGGTTGAATCGCTCGACGTGACCCGTCTGGATGATCGCGCCGGTGCGCCGCGCAATCGCAAGCAGGTCGTCCGCTTCCGCGAGCGTCGACGTGATGGGTTTCTCGATCAACACGTGTCGCCCGCGCTCCAGCGCCTGTCTGGCCACGGCGTGATGCGCGGGCGTGGGTACGACGACGGTCACCGCTTCCACCACGTCGAGCAGTTCGTCGAGTGTTGCCACCGCGGTCGCGCCCAGCGCTGCGGCGACGCTCGCGGCGCGCGCCGGATCCGCATCGTGGAACCCCACGAGCTCCACACCGGGCATGCTTCCGAGAATGCGCACGTGGTGGTAGCCCAGGGCACCGGCGCCGATCACGCCAATGCGCGTCGCGCCGGTCATGTGACCACTCCGCGGCCGCTCCCATCCACGAAGTCGAGAAAGCACTGCACTTCGGGGTACAACTCGAGCTCCTGCTGCGCGCGCTCCAGTGCCTGCGTCACGTTGAGCGCGGAGCGGAAGAACAGCCGGTAGGCCCGCTTGAGCTCACGCAGCACGAGCGGATCGAAGCCCGCGCGCCGCAGACCCACGCTGTTCAGGCCGTAGAGCTTCACCGGATTGCCCACGGCCTTGAGAAATGGCGGCACGTCCTTGGGCACGCGCGACGCGCCGCCGATGAAGCTGTGTGCTCCGATGCGCACGAACTGGTGCACCGCCACGAGCCCGGAAATGATGGCCCGATCCTCGATCGTGACGTGGCCGGCGAGCTGCGTGGCATTGGAGATGATCACGCCATTCCCCAGATGACAATCGTGCGCCAGGTGCACGTACGTCATGATGAAGCAGTCTTCCCCGACCGTGGTGCACTGTGATTCCACCGTGCCGCGATTGATTGTCGCGTACTCGCGGACGACCGTCCGGTCGCCAATCTCCACGGTGGTCTCCTCGCCCCGGAACTTGAGGTCCTGCGGATCACCACCAATCACGGAGCCGGTGCCAATGCGCACTTCCCGTCCCAGCTTCACGTGGCGTTCGAGCGTCGCGCGCGCCGCGATCACGCACCCGTCGCCGACGTCGCAGTGGTCCCCGATGATCGCGAATGGGCCGACCTCCACCTCCGCGCCGAGTTCCGCACGCGGAGAGATGATCGCCGTGGGATGAATGCGCGATGTCATCGATCCACGACCATCGCCGCCATGTCGGCCTCGCACACCACATCGCCCTCCACCCTGGTGACGCCGCGCATGCGGCACACGCGCCCGCGGATCTGCACGACCTCGAGCTCGAATCGCATCTGATCGCCCGGCTT
>Ga0157370_10009114_pt1 | contig 10646 bp, 8 predicted proteins | sample C35metaG_FD_113463 | JGI IMG/M metagenome (GOLD analysis project Ga0157370, IMG submission 113463) | Corn rhizosphere microbial communities from Kellogg Biological Station, Michigan, USA - C3-5 metaG | ecosystem: Host-associated > Plants > Roots > Rhizosphere > Soil | place: USA: Michigan... | reverse complement strand
CGCTCCATCGCGATGAAACCACGCATCAGCACGCAACAGCAGAGCGCCCAGAAGAGCCATCTGTACCGCAACGGCATCGGCGCACCCCGCACGATCCGGCGATGGGAGGCCATAACCAGCGCGAGCGGCGTGACGTTCACGAGCGAGGTGACGCCGACCAGCTTGACCACCTGTTCCTTCACATCGAAAATCGCGCCCGCCTGCCCCTTCAAGGCAGCGATCATGGCGGCTGGATTGGCAAGCACATTGCCGAGCAGCAGCATGTGCGCCACGATCGCCACGATCGATAGCGTAACGAGCGCCTGATCGAACCGGCGTGGATCGAACTCCGTGCGGCGGGATTGCACCCGATCGGCAAAGTTTTGTCCGGCCAGGCAACCCAGCGCCATCATGACGATGCAGGCGCTGCCGATCAGGATGGTTCGCGTCGTGAGGAAGTTAGCGGAACCGAACTCGGACATCATTTCGCCGCCGAGAAAACCGCTGACGGCGTAGATCGGCAGGATCAGAAACAGCAGGCAGCGGCTGGGATCGATCCACCAGACGTCGCGCGCAACGGTGCCGGGAGTTGCACGCCCGCCATCGGGTTTGCTCGCGCGGATCAAGCCTTGGTCGAACATCGAGCGAGGATCTAGCGCGACGGCGTTAACAATTTGGTTATCGGAAGCACCATAACCTTACGCATCCGCGAGGCACACCTGCCTGCGCGGCCTCGCTTATCTGAGGAGTGCCATGGCTGCCCTGCATATCAATGCCCGGTTCTTGACGCAGCGTGCCTCTGGAACCCAGCGTTACGCAGAGGAGATCCTGAACGCGCTCGATCAGCAGGCGGACGGCTGGCCGCAGGCGCAGCACATGATCGCCTGGGTGCCGCCCGGTGAGTACCGGCAGCCGGCGTGGAAGAATATCGAGCTCAGGACCGGGGGCAAAGGTCATGGCCATGTCTGGGAGCAAGCTTCGCTTCCGCTGCTCAGCCATGACGGCTGGCTGCTCAACCTGGTCAGCTCCGGACCGCTGGTTCATCCGCGCCAGATCATCACGCTCCACGACGCGGCGATTTTTTCGCAGCCGCAAAATTTCTCGCGTGCCTACGGGGCCTTTCACCGGACCTTGCGTCCGAGGCTCGCGGCGCGCGCCCGCCAGATCTGTACGGTCTCGGAATTCTCGAAAAATGCTTTGGCAAAAGCCATGAACATCGATGCTGCGAAGTTCGCAGTGGTCCCGAACGGTTCGGACCATCTGCTGCGCATCGCCCCTGCCCCCCAGGCGCTGGCGCAACGCGGGTTGGAGGCAGGCAAATATATCCTGTTCGTCGGCAACCGCGCGCCCCACAAAAATTTCAGGACAGCGATGGAAGCTTTCGTAGCGTTGGCGCGGCCTGAACTTTTGCTCGTCACCGTGGGAATCGGCCGGGCGGATATTTTCGGCGCCGACATTTGCGATGATGGACCTGCCGTGCGGCATCTCGCAGATGTCAGCGATGCCGAGCTCCGCAGCCTTTATGAGCATGCGGCCTTGCTGCTTTTCCCCAGCCGTTACGAAGGCTTCGGCATTCCGCCGCTCGAGGCCATGAGCCTTGGTTGCCCGGTCATGGCGAGCAGCGCGGCGGCAATCCCCGAAGTCGTCGGCGACGCCGCACTCATCGTTCATCCGGATGACGCGCAGGCAATGAAGCTGGCGATCGAGAGCATATTGGATGATCCGGCGGTTCGGGCGAGCCTCGTGCGCAAAGGCCACGACCGCGCTCTGCAATTCAGCTGGGCCGAGGCGGGCCGAAAGCTTCGGCGGACGCTCGATCGCGCCATGGAACCTACGTCGCCCCTGAAAGTCGCAGCATGACCCGGCCGATCCGCATTTGCTTCATGTGCACGCACAGCTTCACGCTGGCGACGCTCTACAAAGGGCTGTTCCCTTATCTTGCCGATCATGGCTATGAGATCGAAGCGATCGTCGGCGATCACGAATATCAGAGCTTCGATCCGAAACATTTCGGCGAATTCAAGTTGAACGTCGTGCCGATGCGCCGGATGCCGCACCCGTTGAAAGATGTTGTCGCGCTCGTGCGGTTGTTCCGACTGTTCCGCGCGGGCAAATTCGACATCATCCATGTCTCGACACCGAAGGCAGCGCTGCTCGGTTCCATTGCCGGGCGGCTTTCCGGCGCGCCCGTCGTGTTCGTCTATCGCCGCTGCGTCTATGAGATGATGACGGGCTTCAAGCGCTGCTTCTATCTCCAGAACGATCGGATCACCTCGGCCTTCTCGAACATCGTCATTCCAATTTCGCGGCAAATCCAATCCTTCCTCCGTCAGGAAAAAATCGTCGGCGAGCGCAAGCTGCGACTGATCGGCAGCGGATCGAGCAACGGCATCGACATCAAGCGCTTCCGCCCGGACAAGATCTCCGCCGAGGAAACCGCAAGTCTGCGCGCCTCGCTCGAGATCCCAGAGGGCGCGCCCATATTGCTGTTCCTTGGGAGGGTTTGCAGCGAGAAAGGCGTAAACCTGCTTCCCGCCGTGCTGGAGCGGGTGCGCGAACAGCATCCGCAGGCTGTCCTGATCGTCGCGGGCCCAGACGATGCGCGCGATCCTGCCTCCGATGAAGCGCTGGCGGCTTTCTCCGGTCATCCGAATTTTCGTAGGATCGGGTTCGTGGCTGATCCTTCGCCGCTTTACGCCTTGTGCGACCTGTTCCTGTTCCCCTCCTTCTTCGAAGGGTTTGGCAATGTGCTGCTGGAAGCGGCCGCGCACGAACGTCCGGCGATCGGCTTCGATGTCCCGGGCGTCCAGGAAGCCATAGCGCAGCAGGAATCAGGCGTGCTCGTCGCGAAGAACGACGTTGACGCCATGGCCGATGCCGCCGCAGCCTTGCTGTCGGATGCCGAACGCCGCCGCGCAATGGGCGTTGCAGCGCGCGTGCGCGTGGAACGCGAGTTCGCGAACGAGGTCATCTGGACCGAACTTGACCGCATCTTCCGCAGCTTGTCATCTCGCACCGCCAACGCGACAGCAAGTGTTGCGCAGAGCCGGCTGATCGTCGCCGGCGAGCCCTGAGGGCAGCCGCCAAATTCAAGAAATGCTGTGCTGCAGCGGGCTGCCATCAAGGCAGGCCCGGCGCGAATCACATCAGCATTTTTAACCGTCTCAAAGCTGTGATTCGCTCGGTAATCTGCGGAAAAATCCGTTTACCATCCAAGTCTTAACGGGCCACCAAGGATAAGAGGCGGCGGCTTAGCTGGCCTCAGCAACCATGGCTGTTCGGTTGCCGCGCAACATGAGCGCCATTAGGACTTTGTTAAGCCCCCACGGACATCTTCGGCATGCTCGCAAGTATGAGTGGCGTAACCGGGAGGACTTCATGACCATCAATTTCCGATATGCGCGAATAGGGCTGCTCGCAGGCTTGGCCTGCCTAGGCTCGGTCGCGCTTGCCAAACAGCCGGTTCTGCCGAAGGATTCTGCGCTTCCCGCAAAATCTTCGTCACTCGGCAAGAAGGATGACGACGATCACGGCAAGCCCGTTTCCGATTCCAAGGACGGGAAGAAGGGCACCCAGCTCGCCGACCTCGAGAAGAAGAGTGATCGGGATAGCGATCGAAATGATCGCGACCACGACAAAGGCCGCGATAGCGATCACGACCGCGACTATGCCGACAACCATGGCCATGATCATGACGGCGATGATCGCGACCATGACAAAGGACATGGCCACGATCATGACCACGATGGCCATGGGCACGACCATGATCACGATCATGATCATGACCACGGGCACGGCCATCCGCGCAGCCCGTGCTGATCGGACGGCATTGAACGGGAGCGCCCTTTTCTCCTGAAGGAGAAGGGGGCGCCCACGCAGCGGAAGACCCTCGGTCGATGCCGCTGCAAATATAATGGTTGGCGGCCTGGGCATAGGGGTTATGTCGAGAAGCGCGACGCCAGCCAACGCTAGTCTGAGCGGGGCAAAATAGTGGCATCCATCGCGAGATTGCATCTCGAACCTGCGGAGCGACGCAGGGCCGAACGTTTCGACGTCAACCAACTGGGCACGCTGAGCGCGTTTGGCGCTCCCAAGGATGTGCTGATCGAAAATATATCGGGCACGGGATGCCTCACCCAATGCGATCTCGTGCTGCCCATCGGCACGATCGCTTCGCTGACCCTGCCGGGCCTGCCGCCACGCCCCGCCACGCTTGTGCGGCAGGACGGCAACCACCTTGGCTGGCAATTCCTCAAGCCCCTCAAGACGGGCGAAATCGATATCGCTCGTTCCGCTGAACCTCGCCTTCGGCGAAAGGCAGGACGCGAGGAAGAGATCGCGTACAGCGAGGCGCTGATCAACGGCGTGCGGCCGAAGGCAACGCTTCGGATGAAGCTCTATGTCGGCTTAGCGCTGCTTGACACCGCAGCCCTGACCGCCGCCTTCGCGCAGGGTGGCCTGTTCGATTGGTTTGGCGTATCCAGCGATTCCGCCTTCGCGGCGCTGGCCATATTATTGCCGATGTACTTTCTGCTCGGCGTAAACGGCGGCGCATTTTCGCTCGAGGCACTGAAGAAGCCAGGGGTTGGCGTAAAATCGGCCCTGACCGCGCTCGGCCTCGCCGCGATCATGTTCTCCTTCCTTCTTTTCTACCTTCACAGCGGCGCCGACTATTCGCGCATGGTACTGGCGATCGGTATCGGAACTTCGGCGCTGACGATGGCGGCGGCGCGGCTGGCATTTGGGAATATCATCGGCCGCAAGCTTTGCTGGCGGTTCACCAACGATCTGCTGCTGCTCGACGGGACCGTCGTCTTTCCGACTGACGGCGAACTCATCGTATTTGCCGACAAGGCTGGGCTCAGCCCATCGATGAGCGATCCAGCGCTGTTCGATCGTCTCGGCAAGATGCTGCGCTATTGCGACCGCGTCATTCTCGCTTGCCCGGCGGAGCGGCGTGCAGCCTGGTCCGCCATGATGAAGGGTGCAGGCATCAAGGTCGAGATGTTGAGCCCCGAACTCGAGGAGCTGCAGGCGCTCGGCGTTGGTCAGGTGGGCGGCCGTACCACCGTCGTGACAACCGTAGGACCGCTCCGCTTCCGCGATCATCTGGTCAAGCGGCTGTTCGACATGGCCGCCTCGGGGTTGGCGCTGCTGTTGCTGCTACCGGTGATGATCGCGGCGGCCATCGCCATCAAGCTCGACTCGCCCGGACCGATCTTCTTCAAGCAGCCGCGCATCGGCTTCGGCAACCGCATGTTCAACATGCTCAAGTTCCGCAGCATGTACACTGCAAACCTCGACAAGAATGCGAGCAAGCTAACCCAGATCGGTGATGCGCGGGTCACGCGCGTGGGCAACTTCTTGCGCAGGACCAGCATCGATGAGCTGCCGCAGCTGGTCAACGTGCTGATGGGCCAGATGAGCATTGTCGGCCCCCGGCCGCATGCGACGGGCGCGCTGGCAGGAGAAGCACTTTATTGGGAGGTCGATCAACGCTACTGGGAGCGCCACGCGGTCGTTCCCGGCATGACCGGCTTGGCCCAGGTCCGCGGCCATCGTGGCACGACCTTCGAGCATGCTGACCTGATCAATCGTCTCCAAGCCGACCTGGAATATCTCAAGGACTGGTCGCTGAAGAAGGATATCGACATCATCTTCCGCACTGTGCGCGTGCTGCTCCATCCCAACGCTTTCTGAGGCGTCTGACCCTCGGGATTTTTCTTCGTTCAAGATGACCGTCAGGGATCGCAGCTTCGGCCTGCTCCGCAGTGGCACGCCCCGCGTGCAGTTTCGTTTTTAAAAAGCCCCTTGAATTCCTGTACAGCTAAGATAGCATCCTCTCTGCTGGGTCTATAATTATAACCGGCCGGAGATGATGACATGGAGTGGCACGAGCCGTCGCTTTGTCAGATGAGGTTTGGCCTGCTCTGCGGGATGAGCGGGGCATGCTGCGTGATCGCAGGAATGGTCATCTTGCTGCTCGGTTGAGGCAGGAAAACATTATCGCTGGCGCTCCAGCGCATCCAATCTCGCGCTCAGCTTTTCTAGAAGTTCTGCCAGTTTCTGCTGCTCGTCGGCTGCGAGTGCAGTGAACACGTCATCCATATATTGTCTCATGGCGGGTTCCGAACGGGCGAGCAGAGCCGTCCCTTCCGACGTGATGCTGACCAGCTTGGCGCGACGGTCGGCAGGATCCTGCTCTCGCAAGACGAGTCCATCTCGTTCAAGCGCATCGATGGCTTCGGTCGTCGTGCGCGGCGAGTAATCGAACGCCTCGCTGATCTCCCCGGAGCGGAGCGGCCCATTCTTTAATATCCAAAGGAGGAGCTTGGTGCGCACCACCGAGCTGCCCGACGATGCGAGCAGACGATCCATCGCCCGGCGCAAGCGCCAGTAGAAGTCGCGTATAGCGGCCTCCAAAGCAGGCGCGTCACCCCCCATGAGTTACTGCGGGTACCATAATATATGGCATTGCCATGGAGAAGAAACATTGGCAAGTGCATGCGGCCGCATCAATACCGTAGGATGAAGTAATGGGGGATTCAGCCGAAGGTTCCCTGTCCAGCACTAGCCAGGAGACAGATGCCGATCAGCGCGTGCCGCCATTGAGAAGGCCCGGCGTGCGGCGCAGCCTGCTGATCGCGGCGCTGATCCTGATCGTCATTCTCATGATTCTCTTCATCCGTTACGAAACGCACGGGAAATATATAGAAAGCACGAACGACGCCTATGTGCGTGCCGACGCAGTGACGATTAGCCCCAAAGTCTCGGGCTATGTCGAACGGGTGTTTGTGTCTGACAATCAGGACGTCAAGGCTGGCGCCCCCCTCGTGCGCATCGATCCGCGCGATTACCGGGCTCAGCTTTTGCAGTCGCGCGCTCAGGTCGGCGTCGCCGCCGCTGCTTCCGAAAATGCGCGCGCGATGATTCACGAGCAGGAGGGCGCCGTTGATCAGGCAGCCGCGCAGCTTGCTGCCGCGGAAAGCGATGCCCAGTTCGCTGCTGCGGAGGTTGCCCGCTATACGCCGCTTGCGGCCAGCGGGGCGGAGACACGCGAAAAGCTTGCTTCGTTGCGCAATCAAGCGATGCAAGCCGAGAAGAACGCAGCAGCCCAGCGCGCCGCCCTGCTTGTCGCGGAACGCAGGGTCGCTTCGCTCCGGGCGCAGGAACGTCAGGCGGCTGCGCAGCGGGAAGCAGCGCAGGCGCAGTTGACCGCCGCCGGCATCAATCTGGGATCGACGATCGTCCAATCGAGCGTGGATGGCAGGATCGGCGACAAGAGTGTGCGTGTGGGGCAATATGTTCAGTCCGGCACGCGGCTGATGTCGGTCGTGCCACTGGCGCAAATCTACATCACGGCCAATTTCAAGGAGACACAGATCGGGCGCATGCGACCCGGCCAGCCCGCCAGGATCCGTGTCGACGCGCTCGACGGCATCGAACTGCGGGGGCATGTGCAGAGCGTCTCGCCGGGGACAGGTGCCGAGTTCTCGCTGCTGCCGCCTCAGAATGCCACCGGCAATTTCACCAAGATCGTGCAGCGTGTTCCGGTGAGAATTGCGCTCGACGCCGGGCCCGAGGCGCGAAAAGTGCTCTTGCCCGGGCTTTCGGTTACCGTGAATGTGGACACGATCTCCGCCAAGGGTGCGGAGAGCCGCATCGAAAAGCAGGAGGAAGCGCGCCAAGAGGCTGGCAAATGAGCGCGCCCCCGGGTGGCGCTGCCGCATCTCAGCCGGAGCGTGCAGATGCCGCGGCGTGGCTTGCCGTGGCAGCCGGAACCCTTGGCGCGTTGATGGCGACGCTGGATATTTCCATCGTCAACTCCTCCTTGCCTACTATCCAGGGAGAAATCGGGGCGAGCGGGACAGAGGGAACCTGGATCGCCACTGCCTATCTCGTGGCCGAAATCGTGATCATTCCACTTTCGGGTTGGCTCGAACGTCTGTTCGGGCTCAGGACCTTCCTCCTGATCGCGGGTGCGCTCTTCACCTTCTTCTCGATGGTGTGCGGCTTTTCGACCAGCCTGCCGATGATGATCGCGGGACGGATCGGGCAAGGCTTCACGGGCGGAGCACTGATCCCAACGGCGATGACGATCATTGCCACCCGTCTGCCAAGAAGCCAGCAGCCGATCGGCAATGCCATGTTCGGCGCCACGGCCATATTGGGGCCGGTGGTTGGACCCGTACTGGGAGGCTGGCTCACCGAAAATATGAGCTGGCATTACGCGTTCTTCATCAATCTGCCCGTCGGAATTTCGCTGGTGCTATTGCTGTTGCTGGCGATGCCGCATCAGAAAGCTCAGCTGCATCTCATTCGCGAGGCCGACTGGTTCGGTGTAGTCGGTTTGGCGCTGGGTCTGGGCGCCCTGACCGTAGTGCTTGAGGAGGGCGAACGCGAACAATGGTTCTCCTCGCCCACCATCATCTGGCTCAGCATCATATGTGTGATAGGCTTCACACTCTTGTTCATCGGGCAGATGGTTTCGCGTCGACCGGTCATCCACCTGGCGCTGCTTCGCGATCGCCAATTCGGCGCGGTGGTCGTTATGGCGACAGCCATTGGCATGGCCATCTACGGAACGGCTTACACCATCCCGCAGTTCTTGTCGGCGATTGCAAATTACAATTCGCTTCAATCGGGAAGAATCGTGCTGCTTTCCGGCGTGCCGATCATGCTGATGATGCCGTTCACGCCGTTCCTCATCCAAAAGCTTGATATCCGGATCGCGGTCACGTTCGGCATGTGCATGCTTGCCCTCAGCGCGTGGCTGGAGACCGATCTGACGGTATTCACGACCGGCGGGGGTTTTGTTGATTCCCAGTTGCTCCGAGGCGTCGGCTCAGTTTTTTCGATGATGTTCCTCAATCAGGCGGCAATCCAGTCAGTCCCCCGCGATCAAGCAAGTGACGCTGCCGGTCTGTTCAACTCGGCCCGTAATTTGGGGGGGTCGCTGGCGCTGGCGGGCATAGCCGTGATCCAGGATCAGCGGATGTGGCTCCACAACCGGCGTATCGAGGAAAGCCTATCCGCCAATTCCGTCGATGTTCAGGCTTATATTCAAGCCCAGGCGCGGCTCTTCGGCAGTGATGATGCCGCTATCCGCATGTTGGGAGGAGCCATTCAACGGCAGGCATTGACCCTCACCTATATCGATCTTTTCTTCATCCTCGCGATCGGCATCGCTTTGGTGACGCCGTTGGTGCTGTTTCTCCGGCCGCTGCCCAAGGGCGCGCCGATCGCGCAGGCCCACTGATGAAGCAGCATCTTTTCCTCGCTTCGCTGCTGATGTTGGCAGGCTGTATGTCAGGGCCCGATTATAACGGGCCGCCGCAGACCGCCGCGCAAGCGGGAGCGCCGCCGGCGTTTCAACGCACCGGCGACATTCCGACCGACGCGGAAGCCGGCGTCGCGCGCTGGTGGGAGGCGCTTGGCGATCCGAGCCTCAACGATCTGATCGCGCGTGCGCTGGCGAACAACCCCAATGTCGCGGTGGCGCAGGCCCGATTGCGGCAAGCCCGCGCCAATTTCCGGCTGGAGCGGGCCAACCTCCTTCCCAATGTGAGCGGCACCACGATGTATGCGCATGCGCACCTGCCGGGCGTGAATTTCAATCAGTCGGACAGCAATTCCAACCAGTCAAACACCACCGATCTCAATCTCTACAATCTCGGATTCGACGCGCGGTGGGAAATCGATCTGTTCGGAGGCCAGCGGCGAACCGCCGAAGCGGCCGAAGCGCAGGCCGGCGCAGCGGAGGCCAACCTCGCCGATGTCAAGGTCAGCCTGTCTGCCGAGATCGCGCAGGCCTATGTCAACTTGCGCGATCGCCAGCAGCGGCTTCAGCTCAATGGACAATCGGTTGCGTTGGAGGAGCAGGTGCTGGCGCTGACCCGGCAGCGTTTCGCCAGCGGCACGGCATCCGCCGCCGACGTTGCTGATGTCGAGAGCGAATTGGAAAGCACGCGCGCCGATCTCGTGCCGCTTAATGCCGAGCTCGATGCCTATCTCAATGAGCTCGCGACGCTTACGGGGCAGGCGCCGGGCGCACTTGACGCGGCGCTGCGCCCGCTGGCGCCGCTCCCCCTGCCTCCGGCGCAGATACCGGTTGGCGATCCGGCATCGTTGCTGCAGCGCCGGCCCGACATCCGTGCCGCCGAACGCAATCTCGCCGCTGCAACCGCCAAGGTCGGCGCGGCCGAGGCAGCACGTTTTCCCCGTTTGAGCTTCATGGGTATCATCGGCATCGGCGGCACCAAATTATCGGATCTCGGGCATCTCGACGATTTCGCAGCCCTCGTCGCGCCGCAACTGAGCTGGAGCTTCCTCGATTTCGGCCGCAACCGCGCCCGAGTGACGCAGGCTGAAGCTGCGCGTGACGAAGCGGAGGCGCAATATCAGGCGGCGGTTCTCGTCGCGCTCCGCGATGCCGAGGATTCGTTGTCCCGCTTCCGCAACCGGCGCGCAGCGGTGGCAACGCTCGCGCGATCCGAAGCAGCGGCTTCGCAATCCGTTCAGCTCAATGCGCAGCGCTATCAGGCGGGCACGATAACGCTTGTGAACTATCTGGATGTGCAGCGCCGGCATCTGGCAGCCCAGCAGCAGCTCTCCACCGCCAAGGCGAACCTGACCAACGATTTCGTGGCGATTCAAAAGGCGATGGG
>Ga0157370_10009113_pt1 | contig 10646 bp, 2 predicted proteins | sample C35metaG_FD_113463 | JGI IMG/M metagenome (GOLD analysis project Ga0157370, IMG submission 113463) | Corn rhizosphere microbial communities from Kellogg Biological Station, Michigan, USA - C3-5 metaG | ecosystem: Host-associated > Plants > Roots > Rhizosphere > Soil | place: USA: Michigan... | reverse complement strand
TTTTAAATATACAATATTTGATTCATATGGTGTTCCACCAATATAAATAATATGCTTTTCCTTTCCGGTAGTATTATCTTTCACGACTTCAAAGCTTCCATCTTCACTATAAAACTTAGTGAACTTACCATCACTATCGGCATTGAAATTACCTCCATAGGTTACTCTCTGTCTCATTGAAGTTAAGCCATATTGGAAGGCTGCGTCCCCTTTCATTCCATCAATGAATACAGGGTCATTGTTCTCATTGTAGGTGATTTTTTGGATCAAATCATTATTATAATTCTGTTCTCCGGCAGCATTTAATGTCATTCCTGTAGCTTGGTAAATCTTAGCAGAATTTTCAAACTTGATCGTACCTACCTGATCGTTTTGGGTAATTCTTCCTTTGATGTCGTAAACATTTCTGTTGGCTGTTGGCTTGATTCCGGTTACAGGATTCGTCCAGTTCACCAAACGATTATTATCATCATAATCAAAAGATTCATTAATGTTAAAATCTCCTCCGGTAGTTCTGCTCTTGAGTTCATTCCTGATTGCATCGAATGAATAGGATAGTTGCAGGATACTTGGTTTTACCTGTGAGGAATGATTCACATTTGTCAGGAAACCACTCGTATCATAAGTGTTGTTAACATCTGCCGCGCCTAGTCTGGATTTTAGTACCTGACCTTTGGCGTTGATTTCTTTGAGTTCCCATAATATCTTACCAGTTGACTTATCTTTAACCTGATACAACTCACCACTCCATGTACTGTATATGTTCTCAATCTGAACTTTAGTAAGAACACCCGAAGAATAGAGTTGTTTTTCATAAGAGATTACCCTTGCTTTATCATCATAAGTAATTCCTTTTTGGACAAAATATTTTTCATTACTGCTTTCAGATGAAGATAAGAGCCTTCCCTGAGGATCATACGCTACATTAGAGCTATAAGCTTTCCCTTTAGAGGTTCCCGATTTGGAAATGATCCTTCCTTTATTATCATACGAATAAGAAATCAATTTATTGGTCGCCTGTCCGCCATTGACTGTAGATAACTCATTCTGAGAAATAAGTTGACCCAGAGTGTTATAAGTATATTCCTTAGTTCCTTTAGGGCTTATGATCTTTAGGGGTTGCCCGAATCCGTCATACTCATATTTATAAATTCCGTTGGAAGGATCATTAAATTCTGATTTTCTTCCCCAGACATCATATTTGGTACGTACAATATTTTCAGCATATTGTGCTTTAATCTGTTCTCCGGCAGCATTGTAGGAGAATTGTATAGTTCCTCCTTTGTCTGTTGTAGAAACTGTGTTTCCTAGTGCATCAGATGTTTTAGAGGTAACTTTATTATAATTATTAACTTCAGTTATAGTGGTGGTTAATCCTGAAACAGATGTTTCTATTTTTTTACCTAAAAATGAAGTTACATTACCCGATGGATCTAATGAAGCCAATGATATAGCAGTTAATTTTGTAGGAAAAACTGTATCATCATAATTAATTATATTCCATAGGCTGGCAGTCTGATCATCAAAATAGGGTTCACTTTCAGCTGTTTTTCTGCCTAAAACATCATATTTAGTAATCTTAGAGACAAATTTCCCTTGCCCAAATGCTTTGGTGGACGTTTTATAATCCTGTCCTAATCTATTGGTATATTTTTTTGAAATATTTCCATCCGGATTATACTGTGTAACAGTAATGTTAGAATTGTTGTCTCTATTATACTGATAGGTGGTTGTACCTCCAAGATTGGTTTTTGAGGTCAATAATTTTCCCCAAGCATCATAGGTATTAATAAGCGTATTTCCCAATACATCAGTTTGTTTTTTTATCTGTCCCCAGTCATTGTATTCAATATTGGTTTCCAATCCTAAATTATCTGTTTTCTTTACAACAAATCTTCCTTTAGGATCATAAAGCGCTCCACTTGTTTGAGTTTGTGAGTCAACACTATTGCTGATAACCTTCTGTGTGATATTTCCGAAACCGTCATAATTATAGGTTTCAAGCAAATATCCTGTATTATCCCGATTCCAGGTTTTTAAGGTTTTTAACAGGTTGCTTTCATAAGTGTATTCTTCTTTTGAAGATTTTGTATCACCATAAACTTGCAGCGTTTCTGTTTTGTTTTTTGGACGTCCAACAAAATAATCAGAACCTGCTGCTGATATATTATGAATGTATTCAAAATCAGAAGTAGTCACTGCATAACCATTATTTACATTGGTTACTGTCTGTTTAGGAAGATAATAGTCTCCATAAACAATAGAGCCGTTTGTTGTTGTTGCACTGAGAAAGTCCTTTATTTTAGTGTTTTTTGGAACAGTCGCTGTTACAACGTTTGGCTTATCAGTATCAGAAACAGGAGAGGTAACAAGCTGCCCATTTAACATTTTATAAGACTCATATACAGTCGATTTGAAGCTCAATAACTGAGAGTTGTTCTCAGAAATATCTGTTGGGAAAATATTATTTTCATTGCTTGTTCTGATGCTCCATTCTTTTACCGGAACTCCATCAAAAAGAGGATCCATCTCTACTCCTGACCAAATTTTAGTATTTTCAAATCCATCGGCATACCATGAGCTGCGGGAAGACTGGTGATACCCCATCATTCCTTTGCCCTGTAAATGTCCTGTCATTCCTCTGTAGCGAAAATCCTGTTTTCTGCCTTCCTGTCTAAGCTGAGATACGGCATAGGATTGGTCTGCTCTACTTAAAGAAAAATAGGGATAATATTCTTTTTTTACTTTTTGATAAAAATTGGGAAGTATGGGATCGTCCGGAATTACTTCCAGATAATCTGCTGATGTGATAATCCCTCCTTGAGCAATAGATTGTACTTGTGCTAATTTTCCAACACGTAAAGGAGATTTGAGTTTATGCATTCTCTCTTTCCAGAATAATAATACATCATAATAGTTGTTGTTGATCTTTACCTGTGAAGTGATTGGAGAGAATAAAGCAAATTCGCCATTACCGGTTACATAATTATATCCTCCATAATTATAGCTGGTAAAAAAATCAGGACTTCCATTCGATGATGCTCCATTCGCTGTATAAGCGACAATAGTATAGCCAAAGTATCTGTTAAGTATAGCTCCGCTTGAATTTACCTGACCAGCTTTGTTAAAAGAGTTGATGTGAACAATATCTGATTTACCATCCTTATTAATGTCTGAAGTTGTGTAAAAATTTCTGTAAATATTAAAAGTAGGATAATTACTGTTCTGATAGTCATCAGGTTTTCTATATTTCAAAAAATCAGTTTTTAGGATATTGGAAAATTCTTTTCCAGTACCCATATAAAACCTCCAGTTATCTTTTTCCTTGTTATCTGTAGTTGGGATCGTAAAGTCAAGGTTTCCATCACCGTTGAAGTCCCCGAATAACACTGGTGATTCTGGTGCTTTTGTTTCAGCTAAATTGCCTGTAAATTTTATCTTTTTAAGATATTGATTAGGAGCTGTTTTTATAAACTCAAAAACAGTATAAGCGGTATTGGAGATGTCAATAATATCTACTTTCCTGTCCCCATCTACATCCAGATATTGTTGTTTATAATAAGAACTTTCATTGATGCCAGAATCTAGAGTATAGGTAGATAAAGGATTGTTAGCATTTTTTAAATCAACAATAAAACTTCCTATAGTATATGTATTGCATTCAAGTATACTGCATGGAGGTGGACGATTGGTGGCGTCATTGGATGTTTTATTGGCACAGTTAGGATCATAAACCCACTGGCAAATTTCTTTTTTTAATGTTAAAAATATGTCTGAGACACCGTCTCCATTAATATCACCCTCATTTAAAGATGGTTGTTCCATATGACAACCTGCCGGTGGTGGTTGATTTTCTGCTGTACAATCGGTTTCGTCATACACTGATTTTTCAAATACTTTAACAAAAGAGTTGCTTCTGAATATATAACCTGCTATTTTACCACTTTCATATTGAACAATCCCATTTCCATTATGAATCTGTCCTTCTTCGTCTAATAATGTGTTGACAACTTTAGCTTCAGTATTGAATGTTTTACCTGTAGAAATGTCAGTAAAGGTATTGTTGAGTCCTCCAAGCTTTACCACACCGTTATTCAATGAGAAATCTAAATATCCATCCCCGTTAAAATCACCAGTAAGTTTAACATTCTCAAAACTATCTACATTATTGTTTGAAAATTCTAAAACAGGCTGTGTAGGAGTTGGATAGGTAAAAGATGCTGGATTTGTAAAATTATTATTAGTATTGCTATCAGTATTGTACTCTATTATTTTATCAACAATCTCATAATTCGTTCCATTTTTTAGATAATTAATTGTGTATCGTTTAAATAGGTTTTCACTTGACGTGACTTTAATTTCAGATAATAATTGAGTTTGTAAGAAATGAACTCCTCCAACATAAGAATCCTCAACTAAACTTCTGTCAATATAAGTAAAATCTATTTTGTTAAAATGAGGTTTATTTAACGTCTCATTTCCTCCCCATTGGATACTTGAAATAATAGATACATTTGAAACTCCTGTTTTTAAATAATCATACGTGATATAATTACCTTTACTGTCTTTCCATTTCACAATATTATATTCAATTGGTGTCCTGGCACTACTAAGCCCTGAAGTAGTTGCTCCATACCATGCCTGCGATCCATCCTCAAAAGTCACTTCCCAATACTCAGGTCCTTGCCATGCCTGCCCGTTTATAGATCCAACAGATTTTATTTTGATATTAGAATACTTTTCGGTCACATATTCTGCACCGTCTTTACCGTATTCTCCTGATCTTAAAATTAATCTTTGACCATTGAAGCTATAACGATCTGTATAGTCTAATTGAACACCCTTAGCCTCTCCATCTTTATCAATATTTTTTCCAACTCTGGAAATAGAGGTAATACCTGAAATATTCCAACCGTAACCTGCAATTCCATTAGAAGAACTACTGGTATACATCAGATTAATCTGTGGCGCTACACTTTTCACTCCCGGAGGTAAAGCAATAGGTAAAGTAAACTGCAATTGCCCAGCTCCGTTAACTTCAATATTTCCTTTGGTGTCATGAAAGCTTTTCCCATCAGGAGCTGTTGTTCCAGAAGGATTATTAGCACCCGCATTGGAATCAGTAGGACCACCTCCAGGATTATCTGTTGCAGCTCCTATTTTAGCTATGAAAGGATTTGAAATATCTGCCTTCGCATGAAATCCCTGTGCCATAACCACTGTCTGTGGATCCTGAACAGTTCGGCTGGTAGTTTCTGCCTGATATAATATCGTCTGTGAAAAGCCTAATACTGAACTTAAGGACAGGATGAATGATGAAAATAGTTTCATTTTCTTATCGTAAAGTTTCATGATAATTATCGTTTGGTGATGTTTTTGCTGAAGATCCTGCCGTCTTTTAGGGTAAATCGTACAACATATACACCCCAGTCATAACCTGTCATATTGATTTTAATCTGACGGTTTAAGTCGGGGATATTTTGCTGTTGAAATTTCCAGTGAATGGTACTGTGCTGATACAATGAAACAGATTCTATGAGCCCATCTACTTCCTCTGTCCAGTCTATGGTAAGATAATCATTAACAGGAACAGGGTATAAGCGTATTTGTTTAAGGAATTCTTTTTCATCAATGGCAGGAGCCTGTTGGGTAACAGTAGCTACTTTTGCATCTTTTTTAAGCTCTTCGGTTTTTTTACCGGCAGCATCGATCCCTCTGTATCTTTGATTTCCGGCTTCATCATATTTGAAATAAACTTCGGTTTGGGAAAACCCGAAAAATCCTATCATCAGGGATGATAGAGAGAATAATTTTTTTTCATTTGTGGTTATTTTTTTGTTGATAAGAATTGTTGAATCTGTTGTTCCAGCTTTTCAATTTTCTCAGATTGGGCTTTTAAAGCCTTATTTTCATCTTGAAGTTGTTTAATCTGTTTATTTTGTTCGATCGAATAAAGAGTAAGTTCTTCAATTTTCTGCATGAGTTTAATTTGAAATTCCCCCACATTTACTCCTTCTTTCTCCATAACTTTTGCGGAAGCAATTTCAGGAAGGTGCTTTTTTTCTTTGATATGTTTTTCAACATATTCTAAAGTCGGTAAATTATACTTTTCATCAAAGACAAAATCGGCGGTAGGAGTTAGAGTAACTTTTACCTCTTTAGCTTCAAACTTTCCCTGTAATAATGCGTTTCCTGTAAGGGAAATTTTCATTATTTCATTCATGGCAACCGGTGAGTTTAATGCTATTTTCTGCTTTGGAGTAGCAAGAAAGCTAAATCCTGTTTCATCTAAAGTAATTGCACTTTTTTCTAAATTTAGTAATCCTGAACTGGATAACCATCCCGTATTTATATCATTTGCTTTTACACCGAAACTCATATAAGTTGAATTTGAACTTCGCAAAGCGCCCCAATTGTTCATAGAACCATCAGCATATCGTATCGAAAAAGCATTAATTCCTACTACAGAATCTCCTGCTCCTGTTATAATATTTCCAACTACATCAAGTTTAGCTAAAGGAGAGTCTGTCCCGATTCCTACATATCCGTTACTATCATTAATAACAAGCTTTCTATCTTTATAATCTCCCTTAGCAACCACCCATTGGCTGCCATGTACGTCTCCAAAAAACCACCCATTATCTCCATTCAGCGACTGGGTTTGAATTCCTCTGACAAAACCACCGTCATTTACACTTCTTTTTAAGTATAAGGTAGGTGAGTAGGCTTGTATAGTCACCTCAGAAAATGTTTGCTGTTGCTGTGCAAATACAAAAGATGAAGCCAATATGGCTAACGAGAATAATTTTGTTTTCATAATTAAAATTTATTTTTTGTAAAACTATAACCGCAATGCGACAAATGACGTCGTGTTTAATGAGAATTTCATCAATGAAAATTGGTCAATGTCTTGATTGGGTTTTTAATTGCAAACTTACAAAAAAATACATTTTTTATTTTGTTTTTTATATAAAATTAATATTTTTTAATAAATAATAATCGATTATATGTGTTTTTAATAAATATTTGATTTTTAATGTGAGTAATTATCTATATGGTGTTTTTTTGCTAAAATTTATTACATACAATAAGTTACTGCTAAAAATTATATTTTTTTATTGGAAAGTTATATAGTGAGCTTTTACCCATTTTAGAAAAAATCTCTACCTTTGTAACAATGAACCTCTTAAGATGGATACTGGCAATTTACTTCATGGCGTTATCACTCATGCCATGTGAAGACACATCCCATCCGTTGAATACAGGTGATAATAAGATTTCATTAAGTATTCATGGTGTTCATTCTACGGAAAAAGGAGATATCTGCTCTCCACTGTGTGCCTGCAGCTGTTGTCAGATGACAGTTTCAGCATTTAAAATGGATCCTTTATTGGAAATTCCGGAACAGATTTCTGCTTACTTTTCAAAGAAGATCTTATTCCACAAAAACGACTTTGCTTACCAGATTTACGATCCTATCTGGCAGCCTCCTAAAATTTAATTTTTATTGACTTTTAGAAAGCCTTTGCTTTCTGATACTTAACTGTGCTTGAAACTTTGCAATACCATTGCAGAGGTTTTCAGGATATTTTTGCTGCAGTATTATCATGCTGTGTGCATTCATCTTCAATAAAAATTAAATATCAATCGTGTTAGATAAAATCATAAAATTCAGTATCAAAAACAAAGTGATCATTGGCTTGATGACTCTGGTACTGATCATCTGGGGAACGTGGAGTGCCACCAGATTACCTATAGATGCTGTGCCGGATATTACCAACAATCAGGTACAGATCATTACCGTATGTCCTACATTGGCAGGACAGGAAGTGGAGCAGCTGGTTACCTTTCCTATTGAACAGAGCATAGCCAATGTTCCCGATATTCAGGAAACAAGAAGTATTTCAAGATTCGGACTTTCCGTAATTACAGTAGTGTTCAAAGAAAATGTAGATGTTTACTTTGCGAGACAGCTCATTAATGAACAACTGAAAAATGCTGTGGAAGAAATTCCAAAAGGAGTGGGAACTCCTGAGCTGGCTCCTGTAAGTACAGGTCTTGGAGAAGTCTATCAGTATATTCTTCACCCTAAAAAAGGAAGAGAGAAGAAATACAATGCTAAAGAACTGCGCACCATGCAGGACTGGATCGTGCGAAGACAGCTTAACGGAACACCGGGTGTTGCGGAGATCAACAGTTTTGGAGGCGAATTAAAACAATATGAAGTAGCCATTGACCCCAATCGTTTAAAAGCAATGGGAACAAGCATCACTGAAATATTTACAGCCCTTGAAAAAAACAATCAGAATACGGGAGGAGCGTATATTGATAAAAAACCCAATGCCTATTTTATCCGCGGAATTGGTCTGGTTACCTCTTTGGAAGATATTAAAAATATTGCGGTTAAAAACGAAACAGGAAGCGTTCCGATTTTTATAAAAGACGTTGCTGATGTTCGTTTAGGAAGTGCTGTTCGTTACGGAGCATTAACCTATGACGGAAAAGTAGATGCCGTAGGTGGAGTAGTGATGATGTTGAAAGGAGCCAACAGTAATGAAGTTGTTAATAATATCAAAGCTAAAATTCCAACTATTCAGAAATCTCTTCCCAATGATGTTATTATAGAACCATTTCTGGACAGAACAGACCTTGTAGACAGAGCCATCAATACTGTACAGAAAAACCTCATCGAAGGAGCCTTGATCGTTATTTTCGTTCTTGTAGTTTTCTTAGGAAATCTGAGAGCCGGGCTTATTGTAGCTTCGGCCATTCCACTTTCCTTACTTTTTGCATTGGGGATGATGAATGTTTTTGGAGTAAGTGCCAATCTGATGAGCTTGGGAGCCATAGATTTTGGCTTGATTGTGGATGGTGCCGTAATTATTGTGGAAGCTACCCTGCATCATTTAGGCGTAAGGAAATCTGTCCGTGCATTGACACAGTCGGAAATGGATGAAGAGGTATTCCTTTCCGCATCAAAGATCAGAAGCAGTGCTGCTTTCGGAGAAATCATCATCCTTATCGTATACATCCCGATTCTTACGTTGGCAGGTGTAGAAGGGAAAATGTTTACCCCAATGGCAAAAACAGTAGGATTCGCCATTCTGGGAGCGTTGATTCTGTCCCTGACCTATATTCCGATGATGAGCGCATTGTTCTTATCTAAGAAAGTATCACACACAGAAACCTTCTCTGATAAAATGATGAATCGTCTTCAAAAGGTTTATCAGCCATTATTACAGAAAGCTATCAAAGTAAAATATATCATTGTATCAGCAACAGCTGTTGTTTTTCTGATCTCCGCCTTTATTTTTAAAAATATGGGTGGTGAATTTATTCCGCAGCTGCAGGAAGGAGACTTTGCCTTCCACTGTATTTTACCACAGGGAAGTTCGCTCAGTCAGAGTATAGAAACCTCTATGCAGGCATCAAGATTGATCAAACAGTTTGATGAGGTAAAAATGGTCGTCGGGAAAACCGGTTCCGCTGAGGTTCCTACAGATCCAATGCCACCTGAAGCAACCGATATGATCGTTGTATTAAAACCACAAAGTGAATGGAAAAGCAAGAAATCCTACAACGAACTTGCTGATGAGATCAGTGAAAAGCTGGAAACAATTCCTGGAGTATTCTTCGAGAAAAACCAGCCTATTCAGATGCGCTTTAATGAGTTGATGACAGGAATCAGACAGGATGTTGCCGTAAAGATTTTCGGAGAAAACCTTGATTCTCTTGCAATATATGCATATAAGGTTGGAAAAATTATTCAGACGGTAGATGGAGCTACGGCACCTCAGATTGAAAGAGTGAGTGGTCTTCCGCAGATTAATGTTCAGTATGACAGAACGAGAATTGCCAATTATGGATTGAATATCGAAGATGTCAACAATGCAGTAAGTACAGCCTTTGCAGGAAAAGCTGCTGGGCAGGTGTTTGAAAATGAAAGACGTTTTGATCTGGTAGTCCGTTTAGACAGTCTTCACAGAACGGATATTTCAGATGTGAATAACCTGATGATCACTTCTGCTACCGGAGCTCAGATTCCATTGTCACAGGTGGCTAATATTAGTTACAAATTGGGACCCGCACAGATCAGCCGCGAGCAGGGAAAACGAAGAATTGTTATTGGCTTCAACGTAAAAGGCCGTGATGTGGAAGGCGTGGTAAAAGATATTCAGGAAAAACTGGATAAAGTGAAACTTCCTTCCGGATACTATTTTACCTACGGAGGACAGTTTGAAAACCTTCAGGAAGCAAGCAAACGTTTGATGATTGCTGTTCCGGTATCATTGCTTCTGATTTTTATGCTCTTGTATTTCACCTTCCGTTCATTCAAACAGGCTGCACTGATTTTTACAGCGATTCCTATGAGTGCCATCGGTGGCGTATTTGCCCTTTTAGTAAGAGATATGCCTTTCAGTATCAGTGCTGGGATCGGATTTATTGCCCTTTTTGGAGTAGCCGTTCTTAACGGAATTGTTTTAATAGGCACATTCAACCAATTAGAAAAAGATGGTGAAACAGATATTCTGAAAAGAGTATTTGAAGGAACAAAAACCAGATTGAGACCGGTATTAATGACCGCAACAGTAGCTTCTTTAGGATTTTTACCAATGGCTATTTCTACAGGTGCGGGTGCCGAAGTG
>Ga0157370_10009107_pt1 | contig 10649 bp, 6 predicted proteins | sample C35metaG_FD_113463 | JGI IMG/M metagenome (GOLD analysis project Ga0157370, IMG submission 113463) | Corn rhizosphere microbial communities from Kellogg Biological Station, Michigan, USA - C3-5 metaG | ecosystem: Host-associated > Plants > Roots > Rhizosphere > Soil | place: USA: Michigan... | reverse complement strand
CCGTGCTCGGAGACGGAAAGGCCCTGGGCTACGGCCTCTTCGCGCAGCTGCACGTTGTGCGCCGCCGAACCGGTGAAGTGCTGGAGCAGGTTGCCGAAGGCCTGTGGGGCGACGATCCGGAGGTCGACCGAGATGCCGTTGTGGGTCTGTGCCCGGACGCCGTTCGGCCCGGGTTTGCCGGCGGTGGCGATCAGCTCATGGCCGGCGAGGTGCTCGGCGAGCTCCCGCGGCTGCTCGGCGGTGGCGATCAGGTCGATGTCCTTGCAGGTCTCGGCCCAGCGCCGGGCCGAGCCCGCCACCTCGACCCGCTTGGCCGCCGGGTGCTCGCGCAGTGCCGCCGCCAACTCCTCCGCGATCGGCCGCACCGCCGAGAGCAGCACGCGCCCGGGTCCCTCCCCGGGCTCGCCGAGCCGCTCCAGCGCGGCCAGCACGTTCTCCTCCGCCTTCGGGCCGAGGCCCTTCACGTCGCGCACCTTTTCCGCCTCCGCCGCCGCCTCGAGGTCCTCGAGCGAGGCAACGTCCAGCTCTTCGAAGAGCAGCCGCGCGGTTTTGGCGCCGACGCCAGGGACTCGCGTAACCTCGATCAGGGTGGGCGGGAACTTCGCCTTGAGCTTGACCGCGGCCGGGATCTCGCCGGTTTTTAGCAGCGCGTCGATCTTTTCCGCCAGCGTCTTGCCGACCCCGGGAATCTCGGTCGCGCGGCCCGCCTTGGCCAGCTCGGCGACCGAAACCGGGCTTTCGCGGATCGCCTTCGCCGCGCTCGAGTAGGCCAACACCCTGTATTTGACCGCGCCGTCGAGCTCGTAGAGAACTCCCAGCTCTTCGAGGGCGGCGGCGATCTCGGCGTTCGTCATACTCGGCCAAACATAAGGGGATGCAACATCAGGGGCCGGCGAGGGTTGCAAGCCCTCGCTATACTTTCTGAAGTATTGAGCGCTGAACTTCGACCAACGGGAGACGGATACCAGTGACCGGCAAGCTCACCGACGTGACCGACGGCAACTTCAAGTCCGACGTTCTGGAGGCCGAGGGCCCCGTGCTCGTCGACTTCTGGGCGCCATGGTGCGGCCCCTGCCGCGTCGTCCACCCGGTCCTCGAGGAGATCGACGCCGAGCGCGACGACCTCAAGATCGTCAGCCTCAACGTCGACGAGAACCAGCAGACGGCGGCCGAGTACGAAGTCCTCTCGATCCCGACCCTGCTCCTCTTCAAGGACGGAGCGATCGCGAAGAAAGTCGTCGGCGCGATGCCGAAGCGGCGCCTCGAGGCCGAGCTCGAGCCAGCCCTCGCCTAGGACGCGGCGCCCGCCCCGATGCCGTTCGTCCACATCCACTGGTTCGAGGGCCGCAGCGACGAGCAGAAGGCCGAGATCGCCAAGCGGATCGAAGCGGCGCTGGTCGACGTGGCCGGCGCCGCCCCCGAGCACTGCTGGGTGAAGTTTTCCGACTCCGCGAAGACCGACTTCATAATCGGCGAGGCATCCGAGCCAAGCAAATAGCGCATAACCGCTTCCGCCCCGCGATGCTAGATGGGCCCGATCATCATGAAGAAGCCCCGTCGGATTCTCGGGCGGGGTTTCGACTGTTTTCCCCGGGCAAGACGAACGGGCAGCTTTCGAGATCGGATATGAATAGCTGCAGGTTGGGGGTTCTCTACAGACGGGAGAGTTGTATGAAGCGCGTTCAAATCGTTGTACTTGCATTGGGAGCAGTCGTAGCGCTGGTCGCCTTGGCGGGTTGCGGCTCCTCTGAGTCGCATGGTGAAGAAGGGACCCTGAAGCTGACCGAACCGGGTGGTGGGAGCGGCAAGAGCTTCGGCGTGATCGGGAAGGCGAGCGAAAAGAGCGTCTCGCCCGGAAATGGGTTCGCTTTCTCAACGCCGCTTCAGAACTCGGCAAAGAAGACCGAGGGCGAACTCAATGCGTTTTGCATCGCCACCCAGTCCTCGCCCGGCAATGCCCTGAGTGGTACTTGCACCGGCACGGCGACCGTGCCGGGCGGCACGTTCGCATTGAACGTCGGTGGAAAGGAAGCCGCCGGCGAAGATGTCTCCGGCGCCATCGTCGGCGGGACCGGCAAATACAACGGGGCTGTCGGCAACTTCAGCTCAACCGGGGGCGGTGGCGAAAGCGCCCCCAAGACTCTCACCTTCAACTACATCCTGCCGTAGCCCGAAGCCTGTACCCGACCGCGTGGCCGCAATAACGGCCCACGCGGTCGGGGGGTCCGAGACAAAGGGCAGCTGCCAGACCACGCGTACGGTCGGTGCGCTTGGCGGGACTTCATCGGATCTCGATCCGCAGCTCGTAGCCATCGAGCGTTGCCACGATGCCATCCGTGGCGTCGTAGGCGACCTCGGTTGCGAGAACCTCGCCGCTGAGGTAGCTCTCGTGGGCGCGCGCAGCCTCGAGCAGCCCCTCGTCGCCACCCAGGTTGAGCGCAATCCGGTCGGTGATCTCCAGGCCAGACGCTTTGCGCGCGTTCTGCACCGCGTGGACGATCTCGCGGGCGAGGCCCTCGCGGCGCAGCTCGTCGTCGAGCTCGAGCTGCAGGGCGACGGCGTGGCCGGCCTCCGCCTCGACCTCGTATCCGTCGAGTGGTTGCAAGGAGAGCGTGAGCTCGTCGGGGCCCAGGGCGTGCTCGTCGCCGTCGACGTTGATCCCGACCTCGCCGCCCCCCGACATCACTCCGGCGACGTGAACGGGATCGAGCGCACCGACCGCGGCGGCGACCTGCGGCATCCGCTTGCCGAAGCGGGGGCCGAGCGAACGGTAGTTGGGCTTGACCGCGTAGCTGACCAGCTCTGACTCCTCGCTGACGAAGTCGAGCTCCTTGACGTTGAGCTCGGCCTTGACAAGCTCGGCCCGAGCCAAGATCGCCTCGCGCTCGACGTCGTTGGCGACGATCACCGCGCGGCGCAGCGGCTGACGCATCTTCGCCTTCGCCTGGGCCCGGGCGGCGCGGCCAAGTTCGACCGTGAGCCGGACCGCCTCCATCGCAGTCTCCAGCCCGGGGTCGGCGAGCGCCGGGTCGGGCCGGGGGAAGTCACGCAGGTGGACCGAGTCGGCCAGCTCGCCCAGATCCTCGGCCTCACCGCCGGCGAGGTTGAGGTGGATCTCATCGGCGAGGAACGGGACGAACGGGGCAAGCAGCGCCACCGTCTCCAGCAGGCAATGCCGCAGGGTGGCGAAGGCCGCCCGGTCCCCCTCCCAGAAACGGCGCCGAGAGAGGCGCACATACCAGTTGGAGAGCTCCTCTACGAACTCGGCGATCTCGCGGCCCGCCGCGGTGCAGTCGAAGCTGTCCATGTGCTCGCCGACGCTCGCCACGGTCGCCTGCAGCTTCGACAGGGCCCAGCGATCGAGGTCCTCGGTGGGCTCGGGCGCCCCGCGGAAGTCGTCGGGCCCAAGGTTCTCGGCGTTCGCGTAGAGCACCCAGAACGAGTAGGTATTCCAGAGGGTCAGGAGGAACTGGCGCACCGATTCGCCCACCGTGTCGACCGAGAAGCGGTAGCCCGACCAGGGCTGCTGCGCGGTCAGGTAGTACCAACGGAAGGCGTCGGCGCCGTGGGCGGCGATCACGTCCCAGGGCTCGACCACGTTGCCCCTGCTCTTCGACATCTTCTGCCCGTCGGGATCGAGGATCAGCCCGAGGCAGACGCAGTTGCGGTAGCTGGAGGCGTCGAAGAGCAGGGTCGACTCGGCGAGCAGCGTGTAGAACCAGCCACGCGTCTGGTCGATCGCCTCGCAGATGAAGTCGGCGGGGAAGCGCTCCTCGAACAGCTCCGCGTTCTCGAACGGGTAGTGGAACTGGGCGAAGGGCATCGCGCCGCTGTCGTACCAGGTGTCGATTACCGACTCGACCCGGCGCATCTCACCGCCGCACGTCTCACATGGCACAGTCACATCGTCGATGTAGGGGCGGTGCAGGTCGTCGGGGACCTCGGCGCCGGCGCGCTCGCGCAGCTCGGCAACCGAGCCGGCGCAGAAGCGACCGTCGCAGCCCTCCGCGGAGCACTCCCAGATCGGCAGCGGCGTCCCCCAGTAGCGGTCGCGCGAGAGCGCCCAGTCGACGTTGTTCTCGAGCCATTTGCCGAAGCGGCCGTGTTTGATGTGCTCGGGGTGCCAGCCGATCTGCTCGTTGTTGGCGAGGAGCCGGTCGCGGGCCTGCGAGGTGGCGACGTACCAGCTCGACTTGGCGTAGTAGAGGAGCGGCGTGCCGCAGCGCCAGCAGTGCGGGTAGGCGTGCTCGTAGACCTGCTCGCGGAAGAGCAGGTCGCGCCGGTCGAGGTCGTCGATCAGGGCACGGGTGACCTCGGGGGCCTTGACGAACTCGTCCTCGAAGCCGGCGACCCGCTTGTCGAAGCGCCCGTCGAGCCCGACCGGGTTGTAGAGGCTGCCGTGATCGGTCGGGTCGAACAGCCCGTTCTCCGCGGCGACGCGGTAGTCGTCTTCGCCGAAGGCGGGGGCGATGTGGACGAGGCCGGTGCCGTCCTCGGTGGTGACGAAGTCCCCGGCGATCACTGGGAAGGGGCCGGGCTCGCGATCGGCGAGGGCGAAGACCGGACCCCTGTAGTTGCGGCCGACCAGCTCAGATCCAGGCAGTCGGTCGACGATCTCAGCGCGCTCGCCCAGCACTCGCTCCACCAGTGCCTCGGCCAAGATGAGGATCTCCTCGCCGACCTTCACCCGCGCGTAGGTGACCTCAGGCGCGACGGCGACCGCCGCGTTGCCCGGCAGCGTCCAGGGCGTCGTCGTCCAGACGAGCAAATGCTCCTCTGGCCCGCTCGTCCCCGGACGCGGGAGCGATGGCGAATCCACATCCGATTCCTCCGACGTCGCGGGAGCGGAGGAGACGAGCGGAATCTTTATGAAGATAGAGGGGTCGGAGACGTCCTTGTAGCCGAGCGCCACCTCGTGCGAGGAGAGCGCGGTGCCGCAGCGCGGGCAGTAGGGCACGACCTTGTGCCCCTCGTAGAGGCGGTCGTCGTCCCAGAGCTTGCGCAGCGACCACCAGACCGACTCGATGTAGTCGTCCTCGAGCGTGACGTAGGGCTCGTCGAGATCGATCCAGAAGCCGATCCGCTCGGTCAGCCGGTTCCACTCCTCGACGTACTCGAAGACCGAAGCACGGCAGCGCGCGTTGAACTCGGCGATCCCGTACTCCTCGATCTCCTGCTTGGAGGAGATCCCGAGCTCTTTTTCGACCTCGAGCTCGACCGGCAGGCCATGGCAGTCCCAGCCGGCCTTGCGCGGCACCTGATAGCCCCGCATGGTCCGGTAGCGCGGGTAGACGTCCTTGAAGACCCGGGAGAGGACATGGTGGGAGCCGGGACGGCCGTTCGCGGTCGGCGGCCCCTCGTAGAAGCTCCAGACCTCGGCGCCCTCGCGGTTGGCCAACGAGCGGCCGAAGACGTCGCGCTCGCGCCAGCGCGCCAGCACCCGCTCCTCGAGCTCGGGGAAGGACTGCCTGGGATCTACAGGTGTGAAGCCGGGCATGGGCAGGTGATTCTAGGAGTGAGTACGCTGCGGGCCGCATGCCCGCCTACGACCTGAACGGAAAGGTGGCGCTGGTGACCGGCGCAGCCAAGGGAATCGGATTCGAGACGGCGCGCCAGATCCACATGCGTGGCGCCTCGGTCGCCGTCATCGACCTCGACCCCGGAGAGGCGAGCGAGGCCGCCGAGCGGATCGGCGGGCGGGCGATCGGGATCGCCGCCGACGTAACGGACCAGGGAGCGATCATGCAGGCGGTCGCCGAAACCGTCGAGCGCTTCGGCGGCATCGATATCGCCGTCGCCAACGCCGGCATCGCGCCACCTACGGTTACGACGGTGCGGGCGATCGCGGGCGAGGAGTGGGAGCGGGTGGTCGAGGTCAACCTGTTGGGCGCGTGGCGCACGGCGCGAGCGACGCTGCCACAGATCTCCGAGCGCGGCGGGCAGGTCGTCTTCATCGGCTCCATCTACTCGTTCGCCAACGGTCTCCTCGCCAGTCCCTACGCGGTGAGCAAGGCCGCGGTCGAGTCGCTCGGTCGTTCGCTGCGGGCTGAGCTGGCGCCCTTTGGCGCGAGCGCCATGGTCGCCTACTTCGGCTGGGTCGAGACGGACTTGGTCAGCGCCTCCCTCGACCGCCAGGATGGCGGCAAGAAGATTCAGGACACCCTGCCGGGCTTCCTGCTCAAACGGATCGCTCCGGACGTTGCTGCCGCCGCGCTCGTGCGCGGTGTGGAACAACGGGCGCCGCGGATCTTCGCCCCGGGCTGGTGGCGCTACGTAGCTGCGTGGCGGGGATTGATCAACCCACTCATGGATTGGCGCGCAGAGCGCGACGACGGGGTTGCCGCGGCTATCCGCGAGGCCGACGCGGCTGCGCAGCAGTCAGCTTCGAGTTAGCCGCTCGAGCAGGAAGACGAAGGACTCATACGGCTCGCCGGTGGCGCGGGCGAGGCCGATCTCGCAGGTGCGGTTGCTGCTCAAGTAGGCGTCGAAGTCGCGGCCCGAAAGCTCCGCCGCCTGTTCGGCGGTCGCCGCTGCGGTCAGCTCGGGATGGCTGAAGCCGCGGTCGCCGGCGAAGCCGCAGCAGGTCGCCGAGGGAGCTACGTAGACGTCCTCGGCGAGAGCCCCGACAAGAGTTCTCAGCCGTGGGGCGAGGCCCATCTGGCGGGTCGCGCACGTCGGGTGGACGGTGGCCGAGCCGACTTTGCGCGCGATCTTCAGCCGCGGCAGCAAACGGTCGTGCGCCCAGGCAACCGAGTCGAGGATCTCCAGCCCCGCGAGCCGTCCGGCGTTCTCCTCCGAGAGCACACCCTCGCCCGGCTCGGCGACGGCGTGGGTGCAGGAGGCGGCGTCGATCACGACCGGCAGCTCACCCTCGCCGCTCCAGCGCCAGAGGCGCTCGACTATCTCGTTCGCCTTGTGCCGGTGGGCATCGCCGAACCCTTTCGAGCCCCAGGGCAAGCCGCAGCACGAACCCACAACCTCGCCGGGAATCCAAACCGGCAACCCAGCCCGCACCGACACCTCCACCAAGGCCCCAGCCAAACCCCGCCGACGGGCCTTAAAGCGTCCTATTTGTCCGCTTTCAGGCCCGTCGGCGGGGGGGCGGGCGAAGATTCGGTTGGTGCAGCTTGGGACGTAGACGGCGCTTGCGCCCTCGCGCTGGGTTGGGGGCGGCTTTGCGGGCGCCTCGGGTGGGAGCGCCGCACCGCGCTTCGTGTGGCGTGCCAGCGGGCCACCTAGACGCAGCGCCGCGCGCGATGCCTTTTCCACCGCGCCCCAGCTCTTCGCTCCCCGCAGGGCCAGCGCTTGGGCTCGGGGCGAGTGCTTCTCCTCGCGCAGCTCCTTGACAAGCTTGCCGGTGTCGATCCCAAGCGGGCAGGCGAGTCGGCAGGAGCCGTCGGCGGCACAGGTCTCGAGCCCGTCGTACTCGTACTCGCGCTCGAGCGCCTCGCGCAGCGGCGACCCCTCCGGTTGGCGGGCGATCTCGCGGCGCAGGACGATCCGCTGGCGCGGCGTCGTGGTCAGGTTGCGGCTGGGGCAGACCGGCTCGCAAAAGCCGCACTCGACGCAGGTGGTCGCCGACTCCGCGATCTCCGGCGTCGTTTTCAGGTTGCGCAGGTGGGCGCCGGGGTCGCGGTTGAGGACCACCCCGGGGGCGAGCACGCCGTCGGGGTCGGCGAGCCGCTTGACCCGCCACATCAGCTCGGTCGCCTTCTCCCCCCACTCGCGCTCGACGTAGGGGGCCATGTTGATCCCGGTGCCGTGCTCGGCCTTGAGCGAGCCGTCGTACTTGCCGACGATCAGCTCGACCAGCTTCGCCATGAAGGACTCGTAGCGCTCGAGGTCCTCCCGCTTGGCGAAATCGGGGGTGAGCATGAAGTGCAGGTTCCCGGCGGAAGCGTGGCCGGCGACCCCCGGGAGAAAGCCGTGCTCGCCGAGCAGCGCCTGTAGGTCGCGGGCGCCCTCGGCGATCCGCTCCGGCGGCACGCAGACGTCCTCGACGATCAGCGCCGTGCCCGGCGGCCGTACCCGCCCGACGAGGCCGTGCAGGCCCTCTCGCACCCGCCAGGCGAGCTCGATCTCCTCGGCGTCGCGAGTGAAATCGATCGGCCGGATCGTCTCGTGCGAGGCGAGGATCTCCCCCGCTCTGGCGACGTAGGGGTCCAGCTCCGCGTCGCTCCCGGCGCCGAACTCGACCAGCAGCACCGCCGACTCCGGCGGCAGCTCCTTCCACTCCTCCGGCGCGCCGACCATGTTGTAGGCGGCGACGATCAGAGCCGGCGCGACCATCAGCTCGACCGCGGTCGCGCCGCCGGCGATCAGGTCGCGCACAGGGGCGATCGCCGCGTCGATGCCAGGGAAGTGGATCCAGGCGGTGGTCGTGTGAGCGGGCTGCGGCACCGTCTCGAAAACCGCCTCGGCGACGAAGCCGAGCGTCCCCTCCGAGCCGACCAGCAGGCGACGGAAGATCTCCAGCGGCTCCTCTGCGTCGAGGAAGGCGCAGAGCCGGTAGCCGGTCGTGTTCTTGATCGCGAACTTGCGCCTGATGCGCTCGCACAGGTCGGCGTCGGCGCGGATCTCGTCGCGGATCGCGGCCAGGCCCCCCGCCAGCTCCGGCTCCGCCGCGGCGAAGCGCTCGGCCGCGTCGGGCGCCGCGGTGTCGATCGTCGTTCCGGAGGGAAGGACCAGCGTCATCGAGCTGACCGTCGAGTAGGAGTCCTTGGTCACCCCGCAGCGCATCCCACCCGAGTTGTTGGCGATCACGCCGCCGACCGTGGCGATATCGGTGCTGGCAGGGTCGGGTCCGAGCTTGCGGCCGTGGGGGGCGAGCACCTTGTTGGCGTGGCCGAGCACGATTCCGGGCTTGACCCGCGCCAGCGCCCCGCCGTCCTCGACCGCGACACCGCCGAAGTGGCGCCGCACGTCGACAAGGATGCCGTCGCTCTGGCCCTGGCCGTTGAGGCTGGTGCCGCCGGCGCGGAAGACGACAGGGATCCCGTTGGCGCGACCGTAGGCGAGGGTCTTGGCGACGTCGTCCGCGTCGCGGGCCATCACCACCGCCCGGGGCAGCAGCCGGTAGGGACTGGCGTCGGAGGCGTAGCGGACGATGTCGCTGGCCCGGCCCAGCACGCGATCGGCGCCGAGCAGCGCTTCGAGCTCGCCGCGCAGCGGCTGGGCGGTTCCCCCCGCGAGCGACTCCGGAGCGCGGTCGAGGGCGGCGACGCTCATCTCATCCCGCCTAGAAGAGGGACATCCCCGGCTGAACCGGGACTTCGACCAGCTCCGGGCGGGAGGAGGCGAGGGCCTTGGCCAGCGCATCGCGGACCTCGTCGCGGCCGCTCGCCACCTGGGTCGAGACGCCGTAGCCGGCGGCGACCGCGGCGACGTCGAGCGCGGGCAGGTCGAGGCCGGGCGCACCCTGCACCGCCTCGACCTCGGCAAACCACTTGAGGATCGCGTACTCGGAGTTGCGCAGGACGAGAAAGGTGACCGGCACGTCGTAGGCGACGGCGCTCCAGAAGGCGCTGACCGCGTACTGCACCGAGCCCTCGCCGATCACGCAGACCACCGGCCGGTCGGGCTGGGCGAGCTGCACGCCGACGGCGGCGGGAAGGCCGAAGCCGAGCCCGCCGCCGGCGCTGAAGTAGTAGCTGCCGGGCCGCGAGAGCCGCAGCTGGTTGCGCAGCGCCAGCGTGCTGGAGGGCGACTCGAGCACGACGACGCCGTCCTCGGGGAAGACCTCGGCAAGGGCGGAGTGCACCGTCGAGGAGTTGAGTGGATCCTCGGCGGGGATTTCGGTCGGCACCGGGTTCGGCTCGGGCACCGGGCGCGAGGACTCGGGCACCGCCTCCAGCAACGCCTCGAGGGTCAGCTTCACGTCGGCGACGATCGCGTCCCCCATCGGCGCCCGGGCGGCCTCGTCAGGGTCGCTGGTGATCGCGACCAGCTTCGCGCCCTCGGGAAGCAGCGGGCCGGGGATGTGGGGGTAGTAGGGGAAGACCGAGCTGCCGGCGACGAGGATCAAATCGTGCCCCTCGAGCGTCTGGCCGACCGGCCCGATCGCCGGCGGCAGCACGCCGCGAAAGTTGGGGTGGCCCTCGGGGAAGCCGAGTTTGCCGCCGCCCGGCGCGGGGGTCGCCCAGACCGGCAGGCGCTGGCGCTCGGCCAGGGCCACCGCCGCATCCCAGCCGCCGCTTGCATCGATGTCCGGCCCGGCGACGAAGACCGGGTTGGTCGCCGCGTCGAGTCGCTCGGCGAGTGCCCGTAACGTTTCGGGGTGGGCGACGGCGCGGCCGGTCACCATTCGCCCGATCGCCTCGCCCACGTCGGCCTCGTCGACCTCGGCGTACCAGTCGTCCATCGGCAGCGAGACGAAGACGGGACCCTGCGGCGGTAGCGAGGCGAGGTGGGCGCCACGGGCGAGGGCGAGCGGCACGTCCTCCGCCCGGGGCGGCTCGTAGGCCCACTTGACCAGCGGGTGGGGCATGCGGATCGCGTCGCGGTTGGTCAGGTTCGCCTGCAGGGTCATCTGCGCCCGCGTCTGCTGGCCGGCGGTGACCAGCAGCGGCGTGTGGTTGGCCTGCGCGTTGAAGATCGCCCCCATCGCGTTGCCGACGCCGGGCGCGGTGTGGAGGTTGGCGACCGCGGTG
>Ga0157370_10009105_pt1 | contig 10650 bp, 9 predicted proteins | sample C35metaG_FD_113463 | JGI IMG/M metagenome (GOLD analysis project Ga0157370, IMG submission 113463) | Corn rhizosphere microbial communities from Kellogg Biological Station, Michigan, USA - C3-5 metaG | ecosystem: Host-associated > Plants > Roots > Rhizosphere > Soil | place: USA: Michigan... | reverse complement strand
ATGTAGCTTTAGAACCGTCACCCTGAAATTCGATATCCGATATCTTCATTTCAAGGGCAAGCCTGATCGCAATTTCCCTCGCCACAACCTTCATAGGTTCTTCTTTGGCACGGGCATCACTCCAGATGTCGATATCTTTTTGCGATGCTTTCCTGTAGATTTTTGCTACTTCAGCATTGTTCTTCACATTCTTTTTCTTCATCTGAACCTTAACAAGTTCTCCTGTAAGTGTCACGATACCAATATCGTGTCCCGGAGAAGCCTCTGTAGCAACAATGTCGCCCATGCTTAAGGTCAGTTTTTCAGAATTTCTGTAGAACTCTTTTCGTCCGTTCTTAAAGCGTACCTCGACACAGTCAAAAGGTGCTTCGCCTCCCGGAAGGCTCATATTAGATAACCAGTCAAAGACCGTAAGTTTATTACAACTGTCCGTCCCGCAGGTCCCGTTATTTTTACATCCTCGGGGTTGTCCATCTTTGGATCCCGTAGAACAGCTTGTACATGCCATAGTTAGTGTTTATATATAGATCGCGGCCAAGCCGCTACTTGTTCGTAAAAAGTTTTTGCGGGTAAAGATAGCATTTTTTTGTGGGAAAGATGTTAAACCGCTTTATTGAGGTTTATACCTCACCCCCAACCCCTCTCCAAAGGAGAGGGGAGCAATTGCTGAAAAATAATGGTTAAGACATCCGAGTGAAGTTAAGGCCTTAAACTTTGTGGCGTTAAGCAAATTATCTGAAGGAGCGTTAAGAAGCATTCGCTGTTTGAGCGAAGCGAGTTCGAATGGTTTAGCTGATGAGGGTAATTTGTAGCCTAAGAAGTTAGAGCCTTGAATTTTTGGTTCTTTTGTTTCAAGACAAAAGAACAATATAAAAAAACCTGCACTCTCATGCAGGTTTTCAATTCTATATATAATTAAGGAGTTACCCTATAACTTTAAAAAGTTTATCCGAAAGGCGAATCCTGAACGGAAGGCTGAAGGTAACCTTATCACCTTTTACAGCAAAAGTACCGTCCTGACCGTTAACACGCATCTTTTCGATAACGATTTGTTCTTCGCCGGTAGTCGGACCCGAAATGATAACCGTATCGCCTACATGCAATTCCTGATTTTCAATGATGAACTGACCTACTTCAGCTTTTGGGAAATAATGCTCTCCTTTACCAACCAGTGTTTTCCTGATTCTTGGTCGCACCGTTTTTGCTTTTGGCGCAGATGCCAATGCTATATCTGTATTTTCCTCACCTGATTTCTTATAGGTCAAACGGTCTGATTTTCCTTTTTTGAAGATCATGTTACCATTCATAGTACCACGGCGAAGTGCAATTTGTTCTTCTTTTGGCATGTGGAAAATATCCTGACACGCTTCAGAACAGCAATTATCAGAAGCCGTCTTACACTCATCACACTGAATGAACAATAAATGACATCCCTCATTAGCACAGTTGGTGTGGTTGTCACACGGTTTACCGCACTGGTGGCATTGCGAAACAATATCTTCTGTAATACGCTCACCAAGCCTTGCATCGAACACAAAATTCTTACCGATGAACTTACTGTCTAATCCTTCGGCTTTTACCTGACGGGTATATTCTATAATACCGCCTTCAAGCTGGTATACATTTTTAAAGCCTTTATGCTTAAAGAATGCCGAAGCCTTCTCACAACGTATACCTCCGGTGCAGTACATCAGCAGGTTTTTATCTTCTTTATGGTCGGCCAGCTGATCTTCGATTATTGGCAACGACTCACGGAATGTATCAACATCAGGAGTAATAGCCCCTCTAAAGTGACCTATCTCGCTTTCGTAATGGTTACGCATATCTACCACGATCGTGTTAGGATCTTCAAGCATTTTGTTAAAGTCATTCGCACCAAGGTGCATACCGCCGTCCATTACATTAAAGGTATCATCGTTAAGTCCGTCAGCTACAATTTTATCGCGGACTTTAATGGTAAGCTTAAGGAACGAAAGGTCGTCATGTTCCACAGCTACATTAAGGCGGATGCCGTTAAGGAACGGTATAGTATCTAAATGATCTTTAAAAGTGTAAAAGTTATCTGCCGGAAGTGAAAGCTGGGCGTTGATGCCTTCATGGGCAACGTATATCCTTCCAAGTACCTCAAGTGGGTTCCAGGCCAGGAAAAGCGTATCGCGAAATTGTTTCGGGTCAGAGATTTTAGCGTAGGCATAGAAAGACAGCGTAAGGCGCTGTTTTCCGCTCTCCTCAATAAGGGCGGTTCTTTCTTCTGCGCTTAAAGTGTTGAACAGTTGCATGCTATACAATTTTAAGTGAGATATTCAGTATGTACCGGTTCACAATGGCGGAACCGGGTGCAAAAATAATGAATTTATTCAATACGCAATAGAAAATGATTAATTGACAACGTTATAAATATTATTTTATTCTTCAATTCTTCCTGTAAAATCTTTAAGAAGGTCATCCACTTTAGGCATTTTTTTTAGTTGACTTTCAATCTTTTCATATAACTCTTCAAATGTTGCCTGATAGCTTAATGCTTTCGATGCGTACTCAAACGGGTATAATGAGAGTAAAACACCATCCTTATCATATTTAAGTGTCATTCCTCTTAAAGGATATTCCGGCTGACTGTCTTTATATAATTTAAATCCATAGTTTGTTATAAGGTAATCACCAAATGCTAAAGCCAAGAATAAGGCAGCCTCTCCATCACTCAAATTAAATGCTTTGCAGTATAGGTCAAAACCAAAACCATCATCAATGGTCTGATCTAAATTTAAAGGATGATTAATAGGACTCTTAATTTTTCTTTCAATTTTATTATCTATAAAATAGCCCTCAACCATTTTTAAACAGCCCTCAAGCGCTGAAGGTTTAATATTTTCTTCAGAATATCTTTCATTGAAATAATCATTAGTAAAAACTTCGTTGAAATTCATTTTATGCTCCCCTTTTTGTTCATTAGAAATTTCCTCCTTATTTGAGGAAAACAATCTTTTAAAAAAATTCATGTTTAGCCTGTTTTAATTATCATTGTTTTACAGCAGTTAAAATACTATAATTTTTCTTACTAAAATAATATTCTATAAAACTTATCCACAACCCTCACCCTCACATTGCCACACCAAAAAAAAGCACTATTTTTACCCTCAAATCTATACAAAAAATGAGCGGAGATAAAGAAGCAAAATTAAAGGCATTACAGCTTACGCTGGATAAACTTGACAAGGCTTATGGCAAGGGAACGGTAATGAAACTGGGCGATAAAGCCGTGGAAGAAGTAGAATCAATCCCATCCGGATCGCTGGGTGTAGACCTTGCGCTTGGCGTTAACGGTTACCCTCGCGGAAGGATAATAGAAATATACGGACCTGAATCGTCAGGTAAAACAACACTTACGCTTCACGCTATTGCCGAAGCACAAAAAGCAGGTGGCATCGCTGCCTTTATCGATGCAGAGCACGCGTTTGACCGTGGCTATGCAGAGAAACTTGGAGTTGATGTAGAAAACCTTATTATCTCTCAGCCGGACAATGGTGAGCAGGCACTTGAAATCGCGGAAAACCTTATCCGTTCGGGCGCTATAGATATCGTGGTTATTGACTCGGTTGCTGCACTTACTCCTAAGAGCGAGATTGAAGGCGAAATGGGAGATTCTAAAATGGGTCTTCATGCACGTTTAATGTCTCAGGCATTACGTAAGCTTACTGCTACTATCAGTAAAACTAACTGTACGGTGTTCTTTATCAACCAGCTTCGTGAAAAGATCGGCGTTATGTTTGGTAACCCTGAAACGACTACAGGTGGTAACGCACTTAAATTTTACGCTTCTGTTAGGATTGATATACGTCGTGCAGCGCAGATCAAAGACGGTGAGAATGTAATAGGTAACCGTACTAAAGTAAAAATCGTTAAAAACAAAGTTGCACCGCCTTTCAGAACTGCCGAATTCGACATTATGTATGGCGAAGGCGTTTCTAAAACAGGTGAGATTCTTGACCTTGCTGTTGAGTTTGAAATCATCAAGAAATCAGGCTCATGGTTTAGCTACGGCGACACCAAATTAGGCCAGGGCCGTGACGCTGTTAAAGCACTTATAAAAGACAATCCGGAGCTTGCCGAAGAGCTGGAAATCAAAATAAAGGACATGATTAAAGAACAAGCATCTTAAATCTTACTAAAACCCGAATTTTTCGGGTTTTTTTATTGCTATTACGCAACCTTTTGCTTTTTTTGTATCTATCTAATAATGAGATTACGCCAGAAACGATTTATGAGAAAGATTTTACTTTTACTTACAACCTTGTTTATTATTAATGCCTGCTCTCTGGACTCAGATACGCAGCCGGATTACTACATCGAATTTATACCTGCCGATGCGGTACTTATTCCTTTAGCTGTAACTCCGGGAGAAACATACACCGTAAGGGTCGCATACACAAAACCTAACGGATGCTATCTCTTTGACCGCTTTCACACCGAGAAAGAAGGTGATGCTGTTCTTATCGCCGTACAAGCCGCTGTGCGCGTAGATTCTGAATGCAAAAAATACGAAAACCAGCAGCAGGAAGACCAGTCCTTCACTTTTACATGTGCTGAAACTTATGCTTCAAATAGTTATATATTTAAATTTTACAACGGATTAGACGTTAACGGAAATAAAACATATAAGCAGGTAGAAATTCCTGTGAAAAGATAACACCAGAAAACTATTGGGTTTAGATCAGCTCATACAGGATTGTCAGAAAAACAGCATTAGGGCACAGGAACAGTTATACAAGCTGCTTGCCCCAAAGCTTTTTGCGGCTTGTTTAAAGTATTCGCGCAACAGGGCGGATGCCGAAGACAACCTGCAGGACGGTTTCCTGCTGATCTTCCAGAAAATTGGCCAGTTCCAGTTTAAAGGATCATTTGAAGGCTGGGCTAAAAGGGTAATGATTAACAATGTCCTTCAGCGTTACCGCACCGAGGGCATCTTTGAGCTTGTTACCGAAAACTTACCCGATGTAGCCGATGTTGAAATTGAAACCGAAAGCATTTCTATGGATTACCTTGTAGGTATAATTCAGGAACTGCCGGACAGGTACAGGATGGTTTTTAACCTCTATGTTATAGATGGCTATTCGCACAAAGAAATTGCAGAGATGCTTAGTATTTCAGATGGCACTTCTAAATCTAACCTTGCCCGCGCAAGGATAATATTAAAAGAAAAAATTGAGACCCAACAGGGCAAAAGTATACCGTCAGCAAGATGAATGAGAAGAAGAATTTAGACAGGTTATTCCAGGAAAAGTTCAAGGACTTTGAAGTAGCCCCTCCTGAATTTGTATGGGAAAACATACAGGAGATACTCCAGGAAAAAAAGAAACGCAGGGTTATCCCGATATGGTTTAAACTATCGGGTGTGGCTGCGCTATTGGTGTTAAGCGGATTGCTTGCCACACTGTTTTTTAATGACAATGAAAACCCTGCGGTAAATGCGCCGGCTGTGGTTATTGACAACAATACCACTGCTACACCTGCCGATGCTGTAAAAGCTTCGCCTGTGGCAACACCTGTACAGTCCGGCCCATCGGCTGCAGGAACAAACAATGCATCTCAAACTCAAAACCAATCTAACAACAACACCGATATAAATACGGCGGTAGCTTTGGGCAATGAAAATGAAGATACAGCTCCTAAAAATAAAAATACAGCCGCCGGAGAGTCAACAATCAGAACAAATTCAGCTAAAGCAAATACTGCGCTTCCTATAATCAACAACCGTAATAACGCTGTTGCCCACGAAGATACTAAAGCAAGCAGCAACAAAAAGAACGGAAAAAGAACAAAAAATGCTGTTAGCAATATAATTGAGCAAACTGATGCTGTTTCAGCATCAGAAGCTACAACCAATCAGCAAAACAATACAAATGCTAATCCTGCAATAAACACAGCGGTTCCTGGTGGCAATAATAAGGCTAACACCAAAGTATCTACTGAAAATGCATTAGCTGCTGCTAAGCTAAGAACTGCTGCAAAAAGCTATGCTAACAATCCGAACGGACAAAATAATCCCGCCAACAAAAACAATATTGTTAAAGGTGAGGATACTGATGAAGGCATAGCCAATTTAGGGTCTAACGCTGCTAATAGTGCTTCTGCTGCAAACAAAAATGCAACAACAGCTACACAACAGCAAAATACTGCTAACGGTATAAACAATGCTCAGGGCATTGCTGCCAATGGAGCGGAAAATTCTAATAGTGCTTCGGGTAAAAATTCGTCGAACGCTGCAAATGCTAATAATATAAATGCTGTTGAAAGCAAAAACGCAAACATTATAATCGACAAAACGCTTCCTGTTAACGAGGCTGTGGCTGAAGCTACAATTGACACTACGAAAGTTGTTCCTGAAAATGAACTTGAAAAACGACTGCAGGAAATACTAAAAGGCAACAAAGAAGAAGATAAACCTGCAGTAGCCGAAGCAAAACATAAAGACCGATGGAACATTAAACCACAGGTAGCGCCCGTGTTCTATAATTCGTTAAGTAACGGGTCTCCTATAAATGAACAGTTTGCATCAAACAGTAAAAGCTACGATAACCAACTGAGTGTTGGTCTTGGAGTTAATTATGCCCTTAATGATAAAATCAGCATTCGCTCAGGTGTCAACTCGGTTAACCTTAGCTATGCCACTAATGGCATTGCATTCTACGCATCGCTTAACGGAATAACAAATAATATAGGTGACTCCAGATCATCGAGCAATATTGTTGTTCAAAATCCGGGCGATGTGCCAAATGACCCGCTTTTGATAAATGGCACAGTAAACGAACTTTCAACAGGCTCTATGGTTCAGAAAACCGGATACATTGAGGTTCCGTTAGAAATGAGTTATGCCGTAGTGAACAACAAATTTGGTATTGATGTTATTGGGGGTGTAAGTACGCTTTTCCTTAATCAGAATAATGTAAGTGTAGTAACTTCAACAGGGCTTAGTACCCAGGTAGGTGAAGCACAGAATTTAAATAACGTACACTTTAGTACAAATATAGGACTTGGTTTCAAATACCGTTTTTGGGATTCGTTCCAGGCAAATTTTGAACCGATGTTCAAATATCAGGTTAATGCCTACACCAGAGATGCAGGTAACTTTAAACCGTATTTCATAGGTCTGTATACAGGCGTAAGTTTTAGCTTTTAGGCATTGCTAATTTGCCTAAAGGCTACTTTTAGGTAGTTCCTTTGTAAAAGCACTCTGATACCAGGAGTGCTTTTATTTTTTTGAAAACCGTAGCAGATCGTGATAAATAATCTGTCTTACTTTTTCTTTAAGATCTTTAAGATCGGTTTTATCTTCCATGGTTAATCCGGTTGTTTCTACAAACGGATGCACTTTAGCCCTCATGATTCCCGGATATCCACTAAAAAAATTAAACGAAAAACGTTTTTTGTTATCGTAAAAGCTCATCGGCACAATTGGGATCTGATGCTCTATTGCCAATCGAAAAGCACCATCCTTAAATTCATCAAGCAGTACAGTTTCATCATCAGGTACACCACCTTCGGGAAATATACAAATGCTTAATCCCTGGGCAAGCCTTCTCTGCGCACGCTGAAAAACTTCAAAACGGCTCTTAGAGCTATTCCTGTCTACCAATATACAGGTGCGTTTGTAAAAGAATCCGAAAATAGGAATCTTAACCAGTTCTTTTTTACCAACAAACACAAACGGATTTTTAGACACTACAAGCATCAGCATAATATCGGTCATAGAAGTATGGTTAGCCACAAGCATATAACTCTTATTCCTTTCCATTTGCTGGTCGCGCTCAATTCGGTATGGAAAGCCCATACCTAATAATATAATTTTTGCCCAAAATCTCGCCAGTACAAAAAACTGCGGATAGGTCTTTTCAGACGATATGGTTATTATAAGCAGTGGCGATAAGATTATAATAGGCACACCCATAAGGATGTAAAACCATATACGCCAAAGTGTCCACAAAAAATATTTTACTGCAATCATATTTCCAAATGTAAGAATTCAATCCTTATTATCTTATCAAATCGTTTACCTTTGTAAAAATTTCAATTTTTGTAGCAATGGCAAGAATATTAACGGGGGTACAAAGCACAGGAACCCCACACCTTGGCAACCTTTTAGGTGCCATAATGCCGGCTGTAGCAATGGCCAATAAACCAGAAAACGATTCATTCCTTTTTATAGCCGACCTGCATTCTATTACACAGATCAAGGACGGCGAAACACTTCGCGCGAATACATATAGCGTGGCGGCTGCATGGCTTGCCTGCGGACTGGATATTAATAAAGTGATTTTTTACCGCCAGAGCGATGTTCCGCAAACAGCAGAATTATCATGGTACCTTAGCTGCTTCTTTCCGTTTCAGCGTTTAACGCTTGCCCACTCTTTTAAAGATAAGGCTGACAGGCTGGAAGATGTAAACGCAGGTTTGTTTACCTACCCTATGCTTATGGCTGCCGATATACTGTTATATGATGCCAATTTTGTTCCGGTAGGAAAAGACCAGTTGCAACACGTGGAAATTACACGCGATGTAGCTTCACGCTTTAACCACCAGATGGGTGAAACATTTGTACTTCCGGAAGCCGTTACTGGCGATGACACCAAAATAATTCCCGGTACAGATGGAGAGAAGATGAGCAAATCGCGCAACAACTTCATTAACATTTTTGTAGAGGATAAACCCCTTCGCAAACAAGTGATGAGCATTGAAACCGATAGCACTCCGCTTGAAGAGCCTAAAAATCCTGATACCTGTAACGTATTTGCTTTATACAGGCTTTTGGCTTCTCCTGAGCAAATAGAAGTTATGAGGGCAAACTATCTTGGCGGCAATTATGGTTACGGCCATGCTAAACAGGCTTTGTTTGAACTTATCGTAGAAAATTTTAAAACTGAAAGAGAAAAATATGCTTACTATATAGCCAACCTTTCTGAGGTTGATGCCCTATTAAAAGCCGGCGCTCAAAAAGCAGCAGCAGTTGCCAATGAAGTATTAGGCAGGGTAAGAACAAAACTGGGATACGAGTAGCAGTCGACAGTGATCAGTTCCTATAATAAACCTAAAAGCAGTATTTCACGATACTGCTTTTTTATACTAACTTTATAGACTCTTTTATAAACTGAACACTGAACACTATATCGCTTCAAATAATTTACCCGGCAGTGGGCGGATTACACCTTTCAGTTCCATATTAAGGAGTAATGATGATATCCTGAAAATTGGCATATCACATTCAAGGGCGATAACATCCATAAGTTCCTTTCCTTTCTTTTGCAGGTAATCGTATACTTTTTGTTCGTCATTATCAAGCACAACAAAAAGCTGTTTTTGTACAGGCTTTTTCTTTGCTTCTTCAAGCTGCCAATTGAGCATATAAATAAGATCGGCAGCATCTGTAAGCACATTGGCCTTCTGGCTTTTTATAAGATTGTTGCAGCCCATGCTGTATTTATCGGTAATACGTCCGGGTACTGCAAACACATCACGGTTATAATCATTGGCTATATTTGCTGTAATCAGCGAACCACCTTTATCGGCACTTTCTATAATTATAGTTGCTTCGCTAAGCCCGGCAACGATACGGTTACGTTTTACAAAGTTTTCTTTATCAGGATTAGAAGTACTCCAAAATTCGGTCATAAAACCACCATTCTCTTCCATTTTTGCAACATATTTTTTATGCACTTTAGGATATATCTGATTAAGGCCATGAGCAACAACACCTATTGTCTGCAATCCCTGTTCCATAGCAATGGCGTGTGCATGGATATCTACCCCATAAGCAAAACCGCTAATAATAACAGGATTGAGTGGAGCAAGATCTTCTATAAGCTTACGGCAAAAGTCGCCGCCATAAGATGTCATTTGCCTTGTCCCTACAATACTTATTGTTTTACGGTTTTCAAAATTAATATTGCCTGATGTAAACAATATTACAGGGCCGTCAATACAATGCTTAAGCCTGTCAGGGTAAGCCGCATCCTGAAAAAATAACGGCTTAATGTTGTTTTCACGAACAAACTTAACTTCATCTTCTGCCAGTTTAAAAACAGCAGTATTTTTAAGGTTGTTGTATGCAATATCACCAACACCTTCTATAGCAGTAATCTGCGATTTTTTTGCTTTAAAAACGGCTTCGGCAGAGCCAATATGGTTAATAAGCCTTTTAGCCATAATATCGCCAACACCCTCTATACGCATCAGCGCAAGCGAATTAAGTAATTCAGAATCAGTCATTAGCCTATTTTAATTGCCGTTTGTCGGATTTAGCACGCATTGTTAATAAAAATTGTGAATAAAATTTTGCAAACAGCGTCGAATTGTTAATTTTGTTGTTATGATGATAGAAAAACATATATCGGCTTTATTGTATCGCTACCAGTGCGTTACTGTTCCGGGCTTTGGCGCGTTTCTTACAGAAACACAGCCGGCACAGCTAAACAATGACACCTATACTTTCTACCCTCCAAAGAAATTGCTTTCTTTCAACGCGAATTTAAAAAATAATGACGGGCTTTTAGCCAATCATATCGCTTTGCAGGAAAAAATTTCTTACGATCAGGCTGTAGGCAATCTTACAAAGGCTGTAGAAGCATGGTTTGAAAAACTTCAGAACAGGGAATCCCTTGT
>Ga0157370_10009104_pt1 | contig 10650 bp, 13 predicted proteins | sample C35metaG_FD_113463 | JGI IMG/M metagenome (GOLD analysis project Ga0157370, IMG submission 113463) | Corn rhizosphere microbial communities from Kellogg Biological Station, Michigan, USA - C3-5 metaG | ecosystem: Host-associated > Plants > Roots > Rhizosphere > Soil | place: USA: Michigan... | reverse complement strand
CGCGCCTGCCGCGCCCATCGCATCGCGCTGGTCGCGCGCGGCGCCGGCACCGGCACCACCGGCGCGGCGGTGCCGGTCAACGGCAGCATCGTGCTCTCGTTCGCGCGCATGACGCGCATCCTCGACATCCAGCCCGGCAACCGCTGCGCGGTGGTCGAGCCGGGCGTGCTCAACGGCGACCTGCAGCACGCGCTGGCCCCGCATGGCCTGTTCTGGGCACCGGACCCGTCCAGCGCGGACATCTGCAGCATCGGCGGCAACCTGGCGTGCAATGCCGGTGGCCCGCGCGCGGTGAAATACGGCACCAGCCGCGACAACGTGCTCGGGCTGGTGGCGGTAACCGGCGCAGGCGAGCTCATCCACTGTGGTGGCGCCTACACCAAGGACGCCACCGGCTACGACCTCACCCACCTGCTGGTAGGCAGCGAAGGCACGCTGGCGCTGATCGTGGAAGCCACCCTCAAACTCACCCCGCTGCCGGTCGCCCAGGCCGGGCTGCGCGTGCTGTACCGCGACGCCGATGCGGCCGCTGCGGCGGTATCGCGCCTGATGGCGCAGCCGGTGGTGCCCACGCGATTGGAATTCATGGATGCACGCAGCCTGGAGCTGCTGCGCCGTAACGGCGCCGACGTCCCCGAGGCCGGCGCGATGCTGCTGGTCGAGGCCGACGGCGACCACGACACCCTGCCCTACCTGTTGCAGGCGCTGGCCACCGCCGCCGAAGGCGAGGGCCTGATCGCGCTTGACGTGGCGATGGAAGGGGCGGCACGCGAAAAACTGTGGGCCGCACGCAAGGCGCTGTCACCGGCGCTGCGCAACATTGCGCCGGGCAAAATCAACGAAGACGTGGTGGTGCCGGTGTCGCGCATTCCCGACCTGGTGGCCGGCGTGCAGGCGCTGGCCCGCGAGTACCAGCTGGTCATTGTCACCTTCGGTCATGCCGGCAACGGCAATCTGCACGTCAACATCCTCTACCACCCGGACGATGCCGACGAAAACGCACGCGCGCATGCGGCACTGCCGAAGATCTTCGCGTTGACGCTGGCACTCGGCGGTACGCTGTCCGGCGAGCATGGCATCGGGTTGGCCAAGCGCGATTTCATGGCCCAGGCATTCTCACCGGCAACACTGGCGGCGATGCGGGCGATCAAGCACGCGCTGGACCCGGACGGGATTCTCAATCCGGGCAAGGTGCTGCCGCCGGCATAGACCGCGGGCTCTACAACGGTGTGTGGTTCGCAGAATCGATCAGCGCTCTGCAGGGGTCGGATCCCAGCGGATCCGACCCCACCCGCACTTCTTACCAGGCCATGCGCAGACCCACCTGGCCACCCACGTTGCGATAGCCATGGTCGCCGCGCTGCACGGTCATCCCACCCCATGCGCCCCAGCGCTGGCCCAGCTTCAGCTCCGCGCCGGCCTGTACCTCGTAGCGGTTGCGCGGCACATCCGCGCCCAGCGTGTCACCGTTGAACTGCAACGTACTGGTACCGCTGCCGCGCAGCCAGTTCACGCCCAGGTACGGCTGCACGGTGTTGCCGGGCGCAGTGCCATGGCCGAATACACGCACGCCCAGGCGCCCGCTCAGACCACCGACATCGGCGTGGTCAATCACCGTGCCGTTCGTTTCCACGTGTCGATCACCACGATAGTTGACATGGGACAGCTGCAGCTGAGGCTGCACATACAGCGCACTGGCAGCGCCCTGCCACACATTGAAGGTGTAGCCGGCCTCCAGCGACGCGCTGGTCATGCGCGAATCGTAGTGCTCCGGCTCCAGGCCGATGCCCTGCACCCGGTTATCGAAACGGCCGTGCTGCAGGTTTGCATCCATGTACGCACCCTGCGTGCCGTCAGCGGCCTGCAACCAGGTGCCGTACACACCCACCGCGCTGCCGCGCACCCGACCCTTGGCGCTGTAGCCGGTCAGATCGGACACTGCACTGCTGTCGGCATGCCCCGTGCCCAGCATCACGCCGAACACTGCATTGCCTCGGCGAACCAGATCAGTGCCAATCTGCAGCACCGAGGTGTTGCCATCAATCGACAGCTGACCACCGACCGCGCTGAAGTCCGCCTGCTGCCGGCCCACGCGCGCCCACGCGGCACGCCCTTCATCCAGCGAAACGGCACCGATGCGGTCGTTCAGACGATGGGAAAACATGTTGATGGCTGCCGACTGGTTGGCCAGGTACGCCCCGGCTTCGGGACGCAGCACCGGCACCGGGTCCACGGGGTCCACGGGGTCCACCGGATCGATGGGGTCAACCGGATCAACCGGGTCCACCACACAGCCCGGCGCGGCCGGATTGTCCTTGCAGACATCAAACCATTGCGAACGCAGATACCAGTTGCCATCGGTGGGGTCGGTCACTCCGCCCTGGAACAGGAAATACTCATAGGAGCCACCCACCACCGAACGCGTGCGCGTGGATGACAAGATCAGCCAGCAGGTAGGCGATGACGCACGCGGGGGGTTGCTGCTGGCCTGCCCTGGGTTGGCCGAGTATGTGGATGTGCAGCTGCACGCGGCTTAGTAGCTTCTGTAGCGCCGAGCCCATGCTCGGCTTGCCGGGAGCCTGATCGAAGAGCAGCCGAGCGTGGGCTCGGCTCTACAGGGCTGTACCGGTTTTCAGTCGTAGGCGGCGGTGACCACCGCTTTGCCTTCGGCGATGCCCTGCACCATCGGTTGATCGGAGAGTGGGCAAGCAGGGTAGGAACGGGTGGGACCTAAACCCATGCAGTAACGTGCAGATTGCAATGTCGAACGGCGGCGTCTGTATCGCGGCGTGCTGCGCCCGGCAAGACGCCGCGTGAACAGGGCGGCTATCGGTAGTCGGCGGTGAGCACCGCCTCTCCTTTCACCACACCCGGCACCAACGGATCGGCGTTGCGGTGGTAGCGCGCCTCGAACGGGATGGCCTGCTGGCCCTTGCCGGAAAGCCCGTAGGACCACGCCTGGCCCATTTGCACCGGCAGGCCGTCACGCAGCAGTTGTACCCGCACGCCGTCGGCGGTGGAACCCGCGCCGGCCGCCAGATCGCTGCCGGTATTGCCCGGCTGGTTGGCGTCGGTCAGGGTGAGGGTGACATCCACATTGGCCATCGGGCAGTTCATGGCCACGTCGAAGGTGGACGGTTTGGCGGTGCTGCCGACAACGGCCAGGTCGTTGGCCACCACATCGTCCAGCGTGTGGGTGGCGTTGGCGAGGGTGCAGGTGACCGGGGGAATGGTCAACTCCAGCGTGAAGGAGTGGCGGAACGGGTTGGCGGCATTGCCCTCCGGCCAGAGTTCCACGGTGCCCAGAAAGGTGCGTGGCACGCTTTCCATCGCCCCACCGCGGAAGAACACCCGCATCTGCACGTAGTGCTCCATCCCCGACGTTGACGCCAGGACCACGCCAGGGTTCCGGTTCAGCTGGCCGTTGCGAATGGGAATGACGGACACATCGGCACCTGATCCTGTCCGTCGCACGCCATGCAGGAAAGTCACCAATGGCGAACGCGGCCCCAGGCTGTAGGCCGGAACCATCGTGCCCGCGTAGGCGATATCACGCTCGTAGGTGAGCCCGGCAAGCTGCATGTTGATCAGGAACGCCGTCTGCCCGGGCGGGCATTCGTAGGTGTCCAGCTGTGTCGAGCCCGTGCCTGCGTAGTGCGTGTCGGGCCGGTCCAGGTTGGGCATGTTCCTGACGATTTCATCATCCTTGTCAGTCAAGTCAAGGCGTGTGCACGCGTTGGCGCTGCCCACGCCCAGCGCCACCGCAGCGACGGCGCTGAGGATGATGGCGACACGTCGGCGCGGGGGGATCAGGCATCGCACGGCGATTCCTTCATAAGCAGGTCACGGGTGCGCAGTCTAGGTGGTGCGCCCGGCTTCTCCCATGCAACTAGTTGCAAACACGACAACGGCTGCCCAACTGTGCAAGACGTTGCAGGCCCGCCACGGCAGCGCCTCCCCACACTGGCGCCGCTGTCCGTGCCGACAGCGCCCGCGCCTCAGAGTTCGATCGACAACGGCGGAATGCCGTTCTCTTCTTCTTCCCCATAGAGCATCGTTTCCATGAAGATCCGCTGCGCCCACACGCGCACCGGGTCTTCCACGGGAACGGGCATGGGGTGCGGCTCCGGACCCGGCTCGGGCAAGGGCACCGGTTCACTCTCTTCAGCATGCCGCGCCTGTTCCTGCATGCGCTGGTGCAGGGGCACCACGGTCCCGGCAGCGGGCACTGCGGGCAGCAGACTGTCTGCGCGTGGGGTTAGATCAATGGTCATGCGGGTTGTCCAATGCCGCAAGGCGGCGACGATGGTGGGTATGGGCCAGGCTGGCCTGCAGTGCATCGCAGTACGCGGTGGCCAGGGCGGCAAGGCGTGGCTGCAGGTGCGGCAACTGGCGCTGCAGCGTCTGGTCCACGGTGTCCTTCAACGGGGTCTGCATGTCCAGGCTGTAGACCAGCTCGCCCACATGCAGGGCCGGGGTCTGTCGCGGCGCGGGTTGCACGGTGACGTGGGTGTCGGCCAACGCCGTGGTCAGGGCCTGCAGCAACGCGGGCTGGTCCTCCGGCACGTGCAGCACCGCCGCGTTGGCGATACCCGCCACCCAGCGTTCGCAGGCGGCAGACCACTGCGGTACCAGCACGTCCGGATCCACCGTCATGGCCTGCAGCCGCGCGTGCAGCTGCTGGCGCACGACGTCGATCAGGCGCTGCTGCTCGCACTGCAGCGCCTCGATCAGCGGCAGCAGCTGGGTGATCGCCTGCAGCATGCCCTGCTGGTAGCCGGCCGCCAGGGCGTCTGCGCGCAGTGCCTGCGCCTGTGCCTGCGCGTGCTTGCGGTCCTGCTGCGCGCGCGCGCGTGCGGCGGCCAGCAATCGACGATGATCGGCCGCCTGGCCGACGCTGACCGCCTGCACAACACCGTCCACGGCGTAGTCGAGCAGGTCCTCAGGATACGTTCGCAGCATGGTGCCACGCACTCCAGAAACAGGTGATGTCAAAAGGCCCGGCAAACTCGGCGCTGCCACGCGCTGGCGCCGGCGGTGCCGGGCCGGCCAGGCACAGCCGGGCGCGCGCCCGCAGCCAAGGCGGCATCTGCTCCTGCAGCCCTGCCAGCAGGTAGGCCGCGCCCCAGGCGCGCAGGCTGTCGGCATCCTCCACGTCGACCGCGGTCGGGCCACAGGTGGCGAAAGGCAACCGGAGAAAGGCGTGCACCGGCCGCGGCAACCCGACGAACGCGCGGCTGCCCATCAGCCGATGGCGATGCTTGGCACAGGCCACCAGGTAGGCCGCACCGGGCAGCCGCGACCAGCCCGCGACCAGGCGCTCGGTCAGCAACTGCTGGTGGGGGGGCGGCCGCTGGTAGGCCGGCAGCGCGAAGCGCTGTACCAGCACGGCGTTGAGAGCGCTGCGCTGCGCCGGCTGCAACTTCGCACCGGCCTGGTGCCAGGGGGCGTAGTACTGCAGCGGGTCATGCAGCACCCGCAGCAGGTCAGGACGTGCGGGCATCGGCAGCTCGCTCGCGAGGGCGCAGGCGACCGCGCAGGGCAGCCAGCCCCTGCGACAGGGTGCGTCCGCTGCGGCGGAGCAACCACACCGCGCCGCCCAGCAGCGCAAGCAGCGCCAGCGGCAGCAGCAGCAACCGCCATGGGCCGGCGTAGTGTTCGGCAGGCGTTACCGCCAGGGTACGGGTGGCCTGCGCCGGGGTGAGAACCACCGACACATTGTCGTAGGCCACATCCACGAAGGCGTTGCGCAGGAAGCGCTTGACCGATTGCAGCAGCGCCTGCTCGTCGGCGCCCGGCACGTGCACCAGCAGCGCCGCCACGTGCATGGCCGGCGGCTTGCGCTGCTGCAGGCTGCCCTCCACCGGGCCGGCGTCGTAGCTCACATGAACGCGCGCGGTGTGCACACCGTCTAGGGTGGCCAGCGATTCCTCCAGGCGCTGTTCGATGGCCGACAGCAGCCTGGCCCGCTCACCCAATGGCGTGCTGACCATCGCATCGGACGGGAACTGGCTGGCGATCTGCGTGCGCGGCGCCGAAGGCAGGTTGTGTGCCTGCACCAGGTCGATCGCCTCGGCCAGATCGCCCTGGCCCACGGCCACGCTGAAACCGGCCTTGCCGTTGAGATGTTTGTCCGCGCTGATGTTATGGCGCAACAGCACGGCCACCACCTCGTTGGCCTGGCGCTCATCGAGCCCCTGCAGCAGCGGTGTGCGTGTGCAGGCCACCAGCAGCAGACACAACATGGCCAGCAGCAGCGGCCGGGATGATCGAAGCGGCATCATCGGTCAGCTCTTGACCAGGGTTTCGATGCCCTTGGTGGCATGGCCGACCAGGGCGGAGGTGAGCGTGACCTGCTTGGTGTAGGCCTCCTGGCGAAGCTGCAACTGGTACAGCTGCTGCGGATCGGCCGCCACCATCGGGTCGTTGGCGGCGGCCAGGATGCCGTCGCGTTCGTGACCGGCCTGGACGTAGTAACGCGCAAAAGCCTCGTTGAAACGGTCCGACAGGGGCACCAGCGCGCCGTCGGCGGCGCCACTGGAAACAGCCGTGTCGATGGTAGTAATGGATATCACGGTGATTTCCTTGAAAGACCCGCCGCGGCCCTGCGCCAACGGCGGGTGGGGTTCACGCCAGGTTGCGGATGACCGACTTGCTCTGGTCGGTCAGGCTCTTGGTCGAGTTGGACTGCAGCATGCGGTACATGTTGTATTCGGACAGCGCGCTCTGATAGGCGCCCAGCAGGATGGGATTGCCCGGGTCCTTCTTCAGTTCGGAGAAGGCATCGTCCAGCTTGGCCTTCAGGTCGCTCACGCCCGTGTCGAACGCCTTGGCGTGCTCGCTCATCCAGCCGCCCCAGTTGGCGCCGCTGCCGCCGGGCAGGCCCGGATCGCCGAAATCGCCATGGGCGTTGATGGTGGAGCCGGTGTTGTTGGTTACAAAGGTGCTCATCGAAGTACGTCTCCAGGAAAGTCAGGGAGCTGCAGGGGCCGCGCCATGGGTGGCACGTGCGTAAGTCCACCGGCCTTCGCCCACTGACATCAGCTGGCCCGGTGAATAGCGATAGGAGCGACCCTGCAGCAGGTCGTCCCACAGTTGCAGGTGGACCGTGATGCGGCGCTGGCCCCATTCACGGTGGAAGTGCCCGGCCATGCCGGCCATGGCATTGAGGCTGGCGTCGTCGAGGAAGACATCGTTGATGACGCTCACCCGGGTGCCATATGGCTCGGCGCGGCTGCTGATGCCCAGACCGCGCAACTGCGCCTGGGCCAGTGCCACCAGCGTGGCATCGCTGGTGGTGCTCACCTGCACCGGTCCGGTGGCATAGGCCGCATGGGCACGAATGAAGGCTTGGGCCTGCTCACGCTGCACGGGAGTGATCGGCCCCAGCAACACGATGTGTGGCTGGGCGGGCTGCTCCAGGCGGACGATCACCACCGGCAGCCCGGCCTGCAGCAGGCCCTGCTCCAGCCGCTCGGCCTCCTGGCGGCGCAGCAGGTAGATGTCATCGCTGCGCTGCAGGCGACGGCTGGCGCGCTCGCCCCACGCCGCGCCGTCGCGGTCGTCGGTGAAGGCATACAGCTTGCCGTCGGTGCCGGCCACGATCTGGTAGTCGCCCGGTGCGTTGCGCAGCACCGTCGCCAGGCCATTCACACGGACCTGTGGCGTGTACTGCCAGTAGAACCATGCCGACACCACGGCCACCACTACAACCGCCAGCGCCGCCCAGCGAAGAACGCCGCCGCGACCAGGCGCGCGGGGCGGCGCCGCGTCGGCGGCCGGGCGCCGGCCAGGCACCAGCGCGGCCACGGCCTGGTGCGGGGGCACGAAGGCGAGCACCTCCGGCGCCCAGGGCTCGGCCGTGGTGCGCACCGCGAAGTACACCCCGCAGCACTGAACCACGGTCTGCGCTGACAGGGGCCGATACTGCCAGGGCTGGTCGGCGGCCTCGCGCTCGCCCAGCTGCAGCCCGGTGGTGGCGTCGGCAGTGGCCGGACACTGCACCAGGAAGGCGGCGGGCGGCAGGTCTTCGGGCAGGAAATACGCATTCTCTGCCCCCTGCAGCAACTGCGCGGCGCGGCCATCCAGCAGATCCTGACGGGCGCCGATATGGAACACGGTGTCGCCGCGGTTCAACGTGTATTCCACGCCGTTCAGCGTGCCGGAGAGAAGCTTCAGCTGGTAGGACATGGCAAGGCTGGACCAGGAATCAAAAGGGAAGAAAGGGAGGGCATCACGTGCTCAACGCGCGTACAGCGCAAGCACGCGACGTACGTAGGCACGGGTTTCGGCATAGGGGGGAACGGTGTTGCCATGCCGGCGCACCGCGCCTTCGCCGGCGTTGTAGGCGGCCAGCACCAGCTCCAGGTCACCGTCGAACTGTTTGATGAGCCACGCCAGATAGGCGGCGCCGCCGCTGAGGTTCTGCGCGGCATCGAAGCGATCACGCACACCGAAGCGTTTGGCGGTGGCCGGCATCAACTGCATCAGGCCGGCCGCGCCCGCGCGTGACACTGCGCGCGGGTTATAGGCCGATTCCACCTGTACCACGGCATGCAGCAGCGCCGCGTCCACCCCTGCCTGTTGCCCGGCCGCATCAATCAGCGGGTGTGCCCATGCGCTGCCGCGCGGTGGCGTGGGTGCCGCTGCCGTGCGCGTCTGCACCCTGGGACGCGATGGGCGCGGTTGCAGTGGATTGAACGGCTGCGTGCCCGGCGAAGGCGTCTCACTGACGTGGACGTGGCCATCCGCACCAAGCCTGGCATGGATGGCCGCGTTGGCCGGGGAGGTAAATGCCAGCAGCAGCGCGCATAGGGTGACGCGGATCATGGCTGCCGGCGCCCCTGTGCGATCACGGCGGCGTCCAGATCGGCGACAGTGCGGATGGACCGCACCACCTCCGGCGCCAGGATGACGCCGTGCACATTCTCGATGTCGATGAAGAGACCGGCCACGTCCATCGAGTCCAGGCGCAGGTCTTCGACCAGCCGGTCACCGGCGGCAACGTGCAGTGGGCAGCGCCCACTGGCGTGAGCGACAAGCGTAGCAATCGACGGGGGGGGTACGACGGTCATGTACATCCAGGGGCGATGGGCCGGCCCGCGTGACGCCTGCAATGACGCGGCGGGCGGGCAGGGCGCCATGGTGCGTGATTGCCGCGGCACCCACCATGCAACAACTTGTAAAACAGGTGCCGTGCGCGCGGATCAGATCATCTTTTCGATCCGATGGAGGCCATCAGGCGCGTTGGCATTTACCGCAACGAGCACATCGATGATGGCGTCGGCCACCGGTGCGCCTGACGGGGTGTTGGCAGCTACCGCTTGATAGAAGCTGGGGAACGCAGTACGAGTCACCGACTCCAGCCTGCGCGCAGCGGACTCTGCAAACTGGGCCAGGTGGCAGCCGCGCACGGCGCTGAGCGAGCCATTGGTGATGCTGTTGACCTCTTCGGAGAGCAACGTGACCTGTGCCGCGTAGTGGGTTTTCGGCTTGGTGTGCGCAATGCGGCTGAAGACGCCGGGCGAGGCCTTGCGGATCTCACCGGTCTCGGTCATCCGCAACGCCGCCGATGCAGAAAGATGGCGACACGCTTGGTGAAGCTCGGACAGGCGCACGAATTCACCACTGCGGCGGATGAGGTCGTTGACGTGTTCGCCCGGTGCGTTGCGCAGGGCGGTGAGCGCGATACCGGCGCGGGTGTCCGGCGCGTGGGACGCTCTGGCGGCCGCGCCAACGAAGCGGCTGACTGCTGGTAGGCCAAGGGAAGTACAGATGCAGGTGGGGACTGGTATGGTGATCTGGATCGTGTTGCTCGCACGCGCCCAACAAGCGTTGGGCGCGGCATGAGAAGAAAAAGCGATGTACCGCGAGCGAGCCGATCTTCGGTCATGACACCGACATCGGCCCGTCGTTTACGGCGCGTAGTTAAAGACTGCCCCAGGGCCGCAGATGTGCCCCTGGGGACAAGGTGGCAACCTCAGACCTCGATAGCGCTATCTGCCATCCATGCAACCGTCCGGGGCTTCTTTTGATCCTGATGATCCAGTTTCGCCGTTGACGGATTGGAAACAATCTTCTGGTTCAGATTCACCAGACCTCGGGGTTCTGCGCCCTCGCCGCGATGATTGATGTCATTCTTGGCGGGTGCCGCTGAAGACGCCTTGGCAACCGTTAGCCTGACGACCCTGCTTTCAGACCCGTCTTGCGCACCCACGCCAGAATCCACAAAGTGCGTGTAGAAGGATGTGCCCTTGACTCTCCGCGAGAGGTGCACGTTATCGCGCACTGCGGTGAGATCCATCTGATGCAATGACTCCGTCGCACGTGCATCGGGCCGGCGGAGGCCCGGATTGGCCTTTTCCAGATAACGTTGCGGATACATCGCGTGCAGTCCGCCGGGCTGGAATCCGACTTGCGCCGTGGCAGCCTTTTTCTCCGGCATCCGGACTGCTCCAATGCGGTCATCGGCGATCGGCCTTTCATCCAGAACGGGCGCACCAACCGGGCCCTGCCCGCCACGCGCGCCAACCGGACCCTGCTCGCTACGCGCGCCAACCGGACCCTGTTCGCCGCGCGCACCAGCCGGACCCTGCTCGCCACGCGCGCCAACCGGACCCTGCTCGCCACGCGCGCCAACCGGACCCTGCT
>Ga0157370_10009102_pt1 | contig 10651 bp, 6 predicted proteins | sample C35metaG_FD_113463 | JGI IMG/M metagenome (GOLD analysis project Ga0157370, IMG submission 113463) | Corn rhizosphere microbial communities from Kellogg Biological Station, Michigan, USA - C3-5 metaG | ecosystem: Host-associated > Plants > Roots > Rhizosphere > Soil | place: USA: Michigan... | reverse complement strand
GTATTTTCATTGTTCTCTTTCAGGGCATTAAAGATTTGGGCAATGGTCACATTGTTTGCATTTAGTCTTTCATTATCTAATGCAACTTCATATTGTTTTACATAACCACCCCATCCGCTAACTTCAGCAACGCCCTTTGTTCCGGCAAGCTGGGTACGTACGATCCAATCCTGCATGGTACGGAGATCTGTGGCGCTGTACCTGGCCTCGTATCCTTTTTTCGGATGAAGTACATATTGATATATTTCCCCCAACCCTGTCGTAACAGGCGCTAAAGAGGGTTTTGCAAGATTTGGTGGGATTAAGCTTTCTGCTTCTTTAAGCTGTGCACTGACCTGCTGCCTGGCCCAGTAAATATCTGCATCATCTTCAAAAACGATTGTAATTACTGAAATGCCCGATCTGGATATAGACCTCTTCTCCACAACATGTGGTATATTGGCCATAGCCAGTTCTATAGGTGCGGTTATAAACTGTTCGACCTCCTGTGCACCAAGATCTGGTGCCTGAGAAATAATCTGGACCTGATTATTGGTAATGTCCGGTACCGCATCAATCGGTAACCTCGCCAATGAGTAACCTCCCCAAATAATTAGGGCAATCATCATCACACCAATAGCCAGTTTATTTTTTATGGAAAATAAAATGATCTTATTAAACATCTTAAATTTAAATTAATGTTAGCCTTCAGGACCAGCAATACTGACCTGAATTTTTATCCTGTAAAATTTTGAATGTGCTTGGTTAAACAAGCAAAAGGCTTTTAATTAAAAAAGATTTAAGAAAGCTTTGGCGGTTGCCAGACGGGCAGACTGATATCAATAAATCCCCCAACATCTTCCAGTGGATAATCAGAACAAATACTGGAAAAAGATACAGTCATTGCGGGTTCAGTATGTTGCATTGATGGAGTAGAACAGCAAATGCAGACGCAAAAAGGAGAACAGTCATCCTTTTGCTGTGATGGTGTTTGACTCTCTTTTTTTTGATAAGAAGCAGATGCCGGTTTTGAAGACACGATGTCATCCCTGCAAGGCAAACTGCTTTGCATCAGGACCATCAGACTAAAAAAAAGACATAATATTCTCATTTCAACTTGAATTCCTTTTTGACCGGAAAGTTCCAAAGTTAATTATTCTCGCTAATTTTGCAAGAATAACAGCAAATGATCACATTATTCAAAACTGACAGGTAACCAGCTTAAAATTTGATCAGCAATTTTTCGGAAATCAACTTGGCGTCTTTATAATATTCAAAGAACCACTCTCCATTCTTTTTAAAGGCAACGCCATTAGAGGTTCCATTGTCAGCAATAAAGTAATCCGGCTGTGAAGTTTTAAATAAGGTAAGTACCTTTTTGGGTGTAGTATCGATCAACTGATACCCCGTACTTGTCGACTGTGCATACAACGTACCTTCCGCTTGTTTGACCTCTGGTATAGCAGCAGAAACAGGGACTTCTTTAACAGGGGTTGCAACTACTGCTGCTGGTACAGCCACAGGTGCAGTAGCTGGCTGGGGGCTTGCAACTGCCTGCTGAATATTTCCATTATAAGCATACTGAACATCATTTAGAGAAGTAAAAGCATCTCTCAAAGCCAGATTATAAGACGCATTGTATTCCTTTTCCCTGCTTTTTCCTTCTTTGCTTTTAAAGACTACATTACCTTTACAATCCTTTAATAATACGGTGAGGTTTGTCGTAAACATTCCATTCTTCTCCAGCACATCCAGATTTAGTGCATTGCAGCGATTTCCTGCAATCTCAGCTGGTAAATCAGCGTTATCAAAATAAGCAGTAAATCCTTTTTCTTCCATAAACATTTTTGCCAGTGTATTTAACTTATACTGATCCTTCTGTTTAAGAAAGTTAAATTTTTCTGGCACCACCACATATTTGTAGTTGTTGATGGAATTTTGAGCGTATCCCGAAATCGCTGTAAATACAAGAAATAATAAGATATATCTTTTCATATTGGATAATAGACTTTGTCAGTAAATAGATTTAATAGCTCATTTCTTTAATGAGGACCAAAATAATTGATATAAATATAGTTTTTATTGTCTCAAACAATAAAAATTTTGATTAAAATCAACTCTTGTTATATAAGTTTAACTGGTCCTTTCTTCTATTTCTCCAACGATCAAACTCTATCCTTAAAGCTTTCACCGCATTTGTAGTTTCATCTTTCTGATTCACGATAAGATTAATAGAAGGATGTTGTACATCATCCCCTGGCTTCGCAACAGTAAGAAAAGCGCTTGCCGCCTTACGATCACCGCAGCGTTTATCACCTCCATATTCTGCACCAGCCTCCAAAGCGAGCATCAATACTTCCTGGATGGGCAGCGATGCCTTTTGAGCTTTGATCGCAACTTGAAGGATTTTATGGAGCATCTCTTTATTACTTAAAGTATTACCTTGAACCGATATACCGTCTGAAGTTACAGTTCCCTTATCAGATGTTGTCTCCAAACCGGTATACGTTTCCGGAGCATCCATGTTTTTGACACATACTATTCCATATTGCTGTTGCTCGGGATCGAATTCCGGGTTCTTTATGGCTTCGAGAATTTCTTTCGGCGATGCATCCGCAAGGATCATTTGAAGCCCTTTGTTTCTGGCCAATTTATTACTCATTGCCTGAACGACAATCGCACCTTTTCCAGGAATAATTCCACCAATTCCATAGACACTAAAGGTACACGAGGCACCCGCAATACCAATTTCTTTTGTCTTTGGATCGATTACAATTATGGACCATGTTGCCTGTGCATGAACAGTTAAAATGACCAGTACACTTAAGGTAAGAAAAAGCGGTTTTAATTTTCCCATAGAAATAAAGATACCTCTTTTTTCTGACATCCCCATTGGTGATCGCCAGGTGCGCAAGTGCTACAGCTGCGACACCACGTAAACCATCCAGTATCGGGTAGTGCGGCTTGGTGATCAGTGCATTATTGTCCATTAATTAATTTCAATTGATCAGCCAGTATTTTCATATAAAAACCCCCTACTACGCTTCTCGCTTTAAAATTTTCCCTGATGCCCGTTTTTGAATCGTAAAAATCATTCAAAGGCACGCGCGATGGGGTCTCCTGAGCGTGTACATAAAGCGGTCTGATCAATGCCTCAAACTGATCCCCTTGAGGAGCAAAAGTTGCCGTCCAAACGATCCAGTCATTCTTGGTGTAGGATTTACGGCTGTCTAGCGGAATACCAAACTTATTTATTTTAGTAAGATAATAACGTGTTTCGGTATCATACACTTTCTGAGGAAACAAATGTAAGCCCAGCACCTTGTCCCAAACCAGGTTATATTTCTGGCTCCAGGTATCTTTATTGTCAAAAGTGAGTGCATAATGATCGCCGGCGTCAGCCATTTTTATCCACTCAGGCACCATGCCTTCAGCTATGGCCCTATATTTTTTAGCGGTTTCAGCTTCACCCAATGTCTCGGCCATTTGTGCATAGCAAGCTATCGCAACAATAGCTTTTACGGATAAGTTGGCATTTCGGGCCAGATGTCCGGCAAAATCATCGGTACATAATTGAGTTTTCGGATCCAAACCTTCTTTGGCAAGATAATCAACCCAAGTGGTCAGCGTCTGCCAGTGTTTTTTTGCATAGCCGGCATTGCCCTCCACTTTAGCAATTGCGGCACAAAGGATAATCATATTGCCGGATTCCTCCACCGGCATTGGCTCACCGTAAGTCTGCCCGTTCGCTTTTGGATAAGTACCCAAGTCATGAGCAGCCCATGGATGCGGATACTTACCTGTTTCAGTAAAGTGGAAAATACCGGTCAGCATGCCTTTCATCAGTTCGGGGTTATAAAGCAGGTAAAGCGGCGCTGAGGGATAAGTCACATCCACCGTATTGATGAAACCGCCACTATTATTTTCCTTAGACAACCACAGGGTTTCACCTGCAGGGCTTTTAACTAATGTATGCGCTGCAATACTTTGGCGATAAGCCAAGACACACAAGTGAGCATATGCTGCTCCTCCAGAACGTAAGGCATCCGCATAAACCTCTTTATCGAAGGTACTGCATTTTTGCATAACGGATGGGTATTCATTAAAGGCTTTAGTGAGTTCACCTTCAATTGTTGCTTTGCCTGAGTTATTCCACCAGGGCCTCAAATCAGTATTAAAATACTGTATGGAAAACCCCTCGTCATAACCTAACTCAACAAAACGCTCAACAGCGGTTTCACCAACAGTTCCAAAAGGAATGATCGTATTTAAGGAAAGTGAATGGCCCTTAGATGCGGTTGATGAAACAGATCCCTTTCTGAATGCATTCGCCGCTTCGCTGCCTTTGGTCGTAAACTGAACCACTCCCGCAGTTTTTGGCGCAGCTACATAAAAATACCCCCAGTCGATACGCATATCGTCGGCCCCTTTTTGAAGAACAGGCTGCTCAACGGTACCTGTTTTTAAAACAGACAGTTTCTCCGTCTCATATTTTTGTGCGCTAACGGCCTGTGAAGGTTGATAGACAGCAATGTCAGATGATGCGCCCAGGAAAACTTTTACGGCGTGTTTTTTTCCATCATTAGCATTTACCTTATAAGTAATATAGGAAACGGGGCGAGACAACAAACTCAGGTCATTTAACAGCAATGGTGAAGTGAAGGTGAGTTGAAAATTTACTTTTCCGGCGGCAAAATTATATACAGTTTGCGTTGCATTCACTTCGACATTTTTTTGTTCAGCCAGCAATATTTGACCGGCATTGTCTTTCAGCTTGTCTACAAGACCAAAATCCAAAAAGCGGCTACCCGCCGTATTGGCCAGATGAATAGCGATCACATTCTGACCCGCTTTAAGTGCTTTTTTATGGATTGGCAAATATTGGAAATTACTTGTCCAACCTTTCTTCTGATAAACCTTGGTACCGTTCAGAAAAACCTCAACGTTGTCGTCGTGGTTGAGTTTTAAAAAAAGCTCATTAATGCCGGCGATCGTACCAAGATTGAACGTCCGTCTTACCCAAATATCATCCGATTTCCATAATGTTTTCACGTTCTTCTCCTCATCGCCAACCGGCCCCTGACCAGATTTCCAGCCGGTAGTACTGTAGTTTAGCAAAGTCCAGTTACCCTCTGGTTTGTTTTCCGTGTAAACAACAGGATAAGACACTTCATCAGAGGCACTCAATATGGTTTTATAGCTGGTCTGCTCTTGTCCAAGGAAACGATAAATCTTCCCATCCACATTAATCAGTCCCAGTAGTGAGTGCGCTGCACCTGTCCAATGCGTTGTGGTAGAATTGTTCAATTGATCGGTATTTGACCAGATGCTAAAGTTAGGGTTGTGGGTGATCAGCGGATAAGCAGGTGCCTTTCTTTCCTGTGCGTACACAGTCCCGGACAGACATGTGCAGGCCAGTAAGACCAAGGACTTAAGTCGGTTAGATTGGTTCATGGATAAGTCTATATTTGATATTTTATTCAGATCGTAAAAGTAAAGTAAAAGTGCTGCCGGGACATCTTCATATTGTATCAAAGTCAACGCATATCGTCTCATTTTCACATAAAGGGTAAGAAGCCTGCGTGAGTGCATCACCTAACCAGAAGATCAGATTGCTCAAACAATTTAGAATCATTTTCATAATGTTTATTTGTTAGTTTTGATGTAAGGAAACCACTACGCTTCTCAGACCTGCTTACCCTGAATACAGGTATATAGCTATGACGTTATGATACCTATATCAAGCGGCGGTATTTCCCAAACCGCTTACTTACTGAACATCCTACAGACAAAAGAATAAAATGACAACAAAATCAGGCTTAGACATTCATAGGAAATTATACGGACTTGACCACTTAAGAGCATTAGCGATTATAGTAGTTTTCTTTTATCATTATTTTATAGTAACCCGTGGACAACCGAAATGGTTGCCAGATGTAGCTTCGTTCGGTTGGACAGGTGTTGACTTGTTTTTTGTGTTGAGTGGATTTTTAATCTCTTCTCAAATCTTCTATCAAATCAAACAAGAACAACCCATTTCGTTTAAAATCTTTTTTATTAAACGATTCTTTAGGATTGTTCCTGCGTTTTTGGTAACAGTTGGACTTTATTTTTGCTTTCCATTTTTCAGAGAAAGAGAAGCACTACCACCACTCTGGAAAGTTTTGACTTTTACTCAAAATCTTGGGCTTGATGTAAAGGATTTTGGAACCTTTTCTCACGCTTGGTCCCTATGTGTAGAGGAACATTTTTATTTGTTTTTTCCTATAGTTTTAATTTTCTTACAAAGAACCAAACTATTTGTTAAATCATATTGGCTATTAATAGTGCTGTTTTTATTTGGTTTTGTAATTAGACTTTATTGTTATAACTATCTGTATCTACCTAAAATTGAAGATGATTACAGTTGGATGTATTGGCACAAATACATTTATTACCCGACGTATAGTCGTCTGGACGGACTTTTAGTTGGCGTTTCACTTGCGGGCATTTATGTTTTCTTGCCAAAATTTTATACTAAAATTTCACAATATGGAAACCAGTTCATTCTGCTAAGTTTATGTATTTTGATAGGTGCCCATTTTTTATGTGAAGACCAACAAACCTTTATCGCTTCAATTTTTGGTTTTCCATTAATCGCACTTGGCTTTGGATTTATAGTTTTAGGCTCTATAAGTCCGACAAGCTTTTTGTACAGGTGGAATTCAAAAACTACCACGTTTATTGCAAACCTTTCGTTTGCAATCTATTTGACACATAAAGGTATAATTCACGTAACACACAAATTATTAGATCAATTTAAAATAGAAAGTAATATAATGCTCATAATTTGTATAATAACCTGCATACTGGCAGCATATTTACTACACTTGATAATAGAGAAACCATTTATGAAATTACGAAGTACAATCATAAAAGGGGAACTAAAACCTAACGCCAACATTGGTACTGCTGATATACAAACCGTTAATTGAGCTGTTGCTCCACATTATAATAAATCCCTCATTAATTGAGCAGAAAAAGCTACTAAACTCACAAACACGACTGCATGACAAACATCTGGTTTTAACTCGGAGAATTTCCGCATAGAAGCAAAAAAGCCTGTTTCCTTGCAGAAACAGGCTTTTAAGTGATCTCGGATATGAGATCTTTTTGGCTCCCGAGACTGTGTACTTTTCTAGAAATTTGCTTGATGACCTTACTAGAATCGCAAGAATTGATGAAGATTATTTGGAAAAAGACTAAACTTGTTTAGCAAAATTATCAATTTTATAATTTCTATTTATACCAAATGTACTGGATACCACTTTAACCTCCCCTATATATTTCCGATAACTAAAGCTTTAACAAAAAGAAATATTTTGGATACCTTTTACGTACGGCCTGATTTTACTTATGAGTTTCTCGCTCTATTTTCAAAAGCATTTCTTTCGCATTTTGATTTACTGGATCTAAGGCTAAAACTTTTAAATAGTCATTTTTTGATAACGGATATTCTTTTGTATTAAAATAGGCTTCACCACGGCTATCATATGCATTTGCTGAATTAGGAAATGCAGCAACATTTAAACTGAATATTTTAATGGCAGATGCCACTTTTCCATCTTTTAAAAGTTGATAACCAAGCATGTTCAATTCGCTTTCATTAGAGAAATTATAATCATCACTGTTATTCTTTTTAAGTTTTTTGTAGAGCTCAATACCTTTGTCTATATCTATATAGCATTCTTTTGTTATGGTTAAAGAGATAGACTCTTTTTGTGGTTCTAAGGGATAATTTTTCCAAGCATTTAAACTTGCAATACTAGAAACAATTTCTCCCAGAAATTTTGTACTACTACCATTTGTCATTACTACAATACCATTTCCGCCTTCCATACTCCCTATGTAATGGCAAACAAAACCCTCATTTCCACCACTATGCTTAAAATATTTTTCGCCATCAAAATTATATAAAAATACCCCTAAATTATTTTCAATTCTTTTTACAGAAAGTTCTTTAGAAAGTACTTTATTTGATTTCCCTAATAAAGATAGTTGTGTTTCAATAACATATTTTGCTAAATCCGTTGGATTTGTCCATAAACCAGCCGCTGCCTTTTCGGGATATATATGATACTTTCCATTAACTTCTTTGCCACTAGCCCTGTATCCCGTTGCAAGTATGTTTTCATTCATTTGCATCGGAGGTTGATTAAAAGAACTATTGTTCATCCCCAATGGGATTAACACATTCGTTTTCATATAGTCTTCATATTTTTCTCCTGTTACATTTTCAAGAATTAGTTGTGTAATTGTAATTCCACCACCAGAATATTCGAATTTTAAACCAGGTTCAAATATTGACCGAACGGGATTTGAGTTGGAGGGTTTCAATCCATTAAGCGTTTCTATTGTGGTTGGTAAATCTTTTCCCTTTTCGTAACCAGCAAAACCGCCTACAGACAAGCCAGCCATGTGAGATAATAAATTTTCAATTGAGATTTTTCTCCCTTTTGCAATCGAATCGTATGGGAATTTCCATGTTTTTAAATAATTATTGATATCACCGTCTAATCCTAGTTTTCCTTCTTCAACAAGTTTTAATAGCCCAAGACTATTGATAGATTTGCTAATTGAAGCGGCTTGAAATAGTGTTTGGGGAGTTGCTGATTTTTTTTCAGAAATATCTGCATAACCATAAGCTTTTACCCATTCTACTTTGTAATCTTTAATTACTACAATACTCACCGCATTGGTGTTGTAAAAGGTCATTCTTTCTTTTAATGTCCATTTCTTGTTTTTAGATTTATCCCAATGGTTTAAATCGTTTTCGAATAATTTTATTTTATCATTTACATTTTGCGCAAAAGTGTTCAATGATAAAAACAGCAGGACAATTAAATTTACTTTTTTCATTTTTGAATAGTTGGTTTCATTTGCCGCAAATATGATCCTTGATGACTTAAAATACGACCGACTAAAAAAAGTCGAACCCTTTTTTAGAAGAAATCTCAATTATTTTGAACTTCTTCTAAAATCGGTAGGTGTTTTTCCTGTATGTTTTTTAAAAGAAGCACTGAATGAAGACTTTGAGTTGAAGCCCACCTGATATAAAATTTCTAGTATAGTTAATTCTTTTTGTGCTGGATTCTTTAATATTTTAATTGCATGATCAATACGGTATTCATTTATAAAATCAAAAAAATGTTTGTCCATATATAAATTAATCAATACAGATAAATTCTTAACGGGCATTTTAACCTGCTCCGCCAATTCCTGAATAGTAAGTGACGAATCTAAATACGGTTTCTTTGCTATCATAAACTCCTTCAGCGCTTCTATTTGTTTATTCTTCTCATCATCAAGCAAGGCAGGAGCCTTACGATTTTGAGCAATATCTTTACTACTCTCTAATTTAGAATTCACTCCCCGGAAAAACTCCGGATTCCTTAAAGCAATTAATAAATACCAGGAGGTTGAAAGCAAAAAACTAAATCCATCCACAGTAATAATCCAATCTCTTAGTTCGCCAAAACCAATGGTGTAGGTAACCAATCTTCTAAAGAGAACTAGCAAATGCAGGAGATAATATACAATGGTGATTAGGTAGAGTGCTCTGATCAAGGAGAGATTAGGATCAGTATAATTCTCAAAATAAATAGTCCTTGATCTTTTTAGAATTAAAAAGGCCGCAATAAAATAAATCTGAAACGAAGTCTCAAAAAGTATTTCAAAGAAATGGATTTCTGGCATATCATTCATATGCCGGAGGAAATACAACTTTTCAGTTGGAGTTCCTAGATATAGATCAGGAATTAAAACTAAGTTAAAAACAACAAATGGCAGCAGGTGTAATAATTGCTTTTGCTTTAGCTTAAAATCAGAAAAGCAAATTGATTTTACATACAAATAAAATACTACAGGTACCAGCAATGCAATGCTCCATCGAAATGCTTCAATGTTTATCAGATTTTCAGGTATATCATGAATCAGGTATTTGCATGCATCAATTGCGTTTGCTACCAGAAAAAATGCAAAAAGCCGGTTTCCTAATTTGTGCTTTGTTTTTACTGTAAGTAAAAACAAAGCAAGAAATAACATCACAAAAACTCCTATAACTGTTATTGTACTTACAAAGTTAAACTTATCCATATTTTAAGCAGAAGCACAAGTTTACTATTTATCCGATAATATTAATGTATTTCGCCCAGATTTTGAGCACATTCCTAGTGGATACAAAAAATCCAGCAATCAGAGATCACAGGATTTGAGTGTTCTAAAAGACACACTTACAGGGAGCAATGGAATGCATTAGAATACGATTAATCTTATAGAAATTGGTTTATCCATTTAACTAAAATTACAGACAAAACTTGTATCCCTATCGAATTTAGCAGCATCGAACCAAAAAAAGCTGAAAATATAAATTATAATTTATTCGCTAAGAAGGTGTTAGTGAAGCAAGTTTGAGTCTTTTGAGGCTTTGCACAGTATGGGTGCGGACACTGGGCTCGAACCAAAAATCGGCCTCCATTTAATGTATGCAACGATTTGAAAATCAGCTAAAAACAAAAATGCCCTTCACGATATCGTGAAGGGCATTAGCTCCCTCTGCTGGGCTCGAACCAGCGACCCTCTGATTAACAGTCAGATGCTCTAACCAGCTGAGCTAAGAAGGAGTGCTGGCTAT
>Ga0157370_10009101_pt1 | contig 10651 bp, 10 predicted proteins | sample C35metaG_FD_113463 | JGI IMG/M metagenome (GOLD analysis project Ga0157370, IMG submission 113463) | Corn rhizosphere microbial communities from Kellogg Biological Station, Michigan, USA - C3-5 metaG | ecosystem: Host-associated > Plants > Roots > Rhizosphere > Soil | place: USA: Michigan... | reverse complement strand
GACGCCGAACGGCTCCAGCTCGGTGAGCGAGGCGCTTTCGCCCATGCCGAACTCCACCCGGCCGTTGGAGACCAGGTCCAGCGCGGCGACCTGGGCCGCCAGCTTGGCCGGATGGTTGGTGGTGAGGTGCAGGATGCCGTGGGCGAGGCGGATCTGCTTGGTCCGCTGGCTGGCCGCGCCCAGGAACACGCCCGGCGAGGAGGAGTGGGAGTACTCCTCGAGGAAGTGGTGCTCCACCTCCCAGGCGTAGTCGTAGCCCAGCCGGTCGGCCAGCTCGAGCTCGTCCAGCGCATTCTGATAGAGGCGGTATTCGTCGTCCGGCCCCCAGGGCCTCGGCAGCTGCAGCTCGTAGAAGATGCCGAACTTCATGGGCCGATCCTCCGGCGCAGGCTCTCGCCGGAACTCCACACCCGCGAACGACCCGCGGTCAAGCGGCGGTCAGCGATGACTATAGATGAGCTAGGTGGCCGCCCCGCTGGCCAGAAGGGCCGCCTGGGTGCGTGAACGGACCCGCAGCTTGTCGAATATGCTGGTCAGGTGGTTGCGGACCGTCTTCGGCGAGATGTTGCGCTGCAGGGCGATGGCCTCGTTGCTGAGGCCTGCGCAGACCCCGGCGAGGATATCGCGCTCACGCGCCGAGAGGCATGCGAGACGGTCCGCACGCGGAGCCGGATCAGCCACGAACGCCAGCAGGTGGTCGTGGTAAGGCCCCCAACTCGGATCGTGCTTCAACGGAATGTGGTTCCGACCCGGAAGCTCGACATAGACGGCGCCGGGAATGGAGGCCGCGACCATCCGGCTCCATTCCGGCAGGACCACCGGATCCTCGGCTGTGGCCATCACCAAGGTGGGCGTGCGGATCCGCGGGAAGAAGTCCCGGGCGTCCTGCAAGGCGCTGGCGCTGAAGAAACGGAGGGCATCCTCGCGGTTGATCATCAGCGGAAGGTTGGCGATCCATGCCAATTCCTGAGGCCGCATGTCGGGAAACAGCGAGGCGACCACAAGCGTGCGGGCCGCAGGATTCGGCGCGTCCCAGCCGACCCGGATCAACTCGATCATCGCATCGCTGCGGCTCACCTCGTCCTCCAGGCCGCCAGCCTTCGCCCCGGCCGGATAGGCGCCGTGGAGCACGAGGTGGGAGACGAGCTCCGGGTGTCGGGCGGTGAAGACCGCTCCGTACGGCGAGGCCTGGGACGGCGCGATGACGATGGCGGGCGCGCCGCCGCTGGCCCGGACGACCGCTTCGAGGTCCTCCACCCAGGCGTCCTGGCCCTGGCGCTCGACCTTGCGCTGGCTCGATCCGGTCCCGCGATGGTCGTAGCGGACAACGCGGAAACGCTCGATCAGCCATTCAACCGCTTCGAAGCGGAGCGTTCCGGGGCTGTCGCGTCTGAAATCGGTGATCTGATTGGCCGCCAGGACCACGGTCGCGCCGCCGGCCCCGGTCTCTGTCCATGCGATCCGGACGCCATCGGCCGATCGCACATATCGTGTCGGCGGCTGCTCCACCGTCCCTCTCCGGGATCAGATCTGGGACATTCATCCCATTGGCCGGATTCCGGCGCAAGGCGAGGTTCTGCCTGGGCGCATCGAGCGCCGAGGAGGCACTGGCATGACGACGACGGTGGCCGCCGCCGCGAACTGCGTCCGGGAGCGGATCCGATGGTTCTATCCCGGGATGGCCGCGCTCTGCATGGTCGTGGCGTTCGGGGGATTCATCCCGACCTTCTTCCTGCCGCTGGCCCAGGGAACGTTCGAACGGCCACCCATCTTCTATCTCCACGGCGTCCTTTTCTTCGGCTGGACGGTCTTCTTTTTCTCACAGGCCTGGCTGGCGGCCAGCGGACGGGTCGCGACCCACCGCCGGTGGGGCCTGCTCGGCCCGGCGCTGGCGACGGCGATGACGCTGACCATGTTCGGCGTCGTCATCGCGCGGCTGCACATGACGCCGGCGTTCACCTACGGACCAGGCTCGCCGGCCTTTGTTTGGGAGGACGTCGCCGAGATCAGCTTCTTCCTGAGCTGCATCGGCTTGGGGATCGTCAACACCCGCCGGCCCGACCTGCACCGGCGCTTGATGCTGCTCGGCACCCTGGCCCTCCTGAACACGCCCATCGCCCGGTGGAACGGGATTCTCTTCCCGGGATTCGGCGATCCGCACGTCCCCCAACCCTTCTTCGTCGAGCAGTGGGAGAACCTGGCGGCGGGCGGGCTGATCGCCATGGCCGCCGCCATAGACACGCGGCTGACAGGACGCCTCTCGCGGGTCTGGCTCGTCGGGCTGCCGGTCTATCTGCTGTTCAATTTCACGCGCATGCAGATCGGACTCACGCCGATGGGACTCGGCATGGCCGACTGGCTCAAGGGCGTGCTGGGCTAACGGGAGATCACGATGTCCGCTGGGCCAGCCAGTCGGCGAGGGCCTGGGGGGTCATCTGGCCGGCGTCGGCGAGGGCGGCGACGTGGCCGGCGTCGAGGAGCTTGTTGGTCTTGGGATCGAGGATCAGCAAGGCGGGAACACCCTCGAGGCGCTTGGTGATGCCGCAGGCGGCCGGAACCTGCAGGTTCTTGTCGAACCGGCCGACGTCGACGGTCACGACGACATAGTGGTCACGGACGAAGCGCTTCACCTCTGGAAGCTGCATGGTCCCGTAGAGCACGCGGCAGTCGCCGCACCATTTGCCGCCCAGGTCGACGATCAGGAGCTTGTGCTCGCGCGCCGCCTTGGCTTTGGCCGCCGCGACCTCGGCGTCCACCGCCCGGGCCGAGGCCTTCTCGTTGTAGGGATAAGGCAACGGGGTCTTGAGCTGGGCAAAGCTCTCGATGCTGACCGTCGGGGCTTTGGCATGGTCGTAGTGCGAGGCAAGGTCGCGGAGGTTAGCAGATGTTCTTAGTCCGACACGAGCGCGCCTGCCACGGACTCAGAGGCCGCGACCGCGCCCCGAAGCCGCCTCGAGCAGGCTGAGCAGGCCCGCGAGGAGCTCGGTCGGCGTCGGGGGGCAGCCGCGGATGTGCAGGTCGACCGGCAGCACGGCGCCGACGCTGCCGACGCAGGCGTAGCTCTCGGAGAACAGGCCGCAACCTGCTGCGCAGTCGCCGGAGGCGATCACCCATTTCGGCGCCGGCGTCGCCTGCCAGGTCCGCTCGAGCGCTTCGCGCATGTTGCGCGTGACCGGGCCGGTGACCAGGAGGACGTCGGCATGCCTGGGCGAGGCCACGAAGCGCAGCCCGAAGCGCTCAAGGTCGTAGTAGCTGTTGGCCAGCGCGTTGATCTCCAGCTCGCAGGCGTTGCAGGAGCCGGCGTCCACCTGACGGATGGAAAGGCTGCGGCCCAGCCGGCGGCGCGCGGCGGCTCCCACCCGGCCGGCCAGCGCCGCCAGCTCTTCGCGCGCCGCGGCGTCAGGGAGGGGTGGAACGTCGGTGACAGGCCGGCGGAGCAGGCCCTGGAGCAGGAGGTTTCGCATCGGCTAGCCGTCGTGACCTGCGTAGGCGCAGTTGAAGGACTTGTTGCAGAGCGGGAAGTCGCCGACGATCCCGCCCTCGATCGCCGCCTCGAGGAGCGGCCACTGGAACCACGAGGGGTCGCGGAACCAGCACGCCTCGAGCGCGCCCGTCGCATCGAGCCGGACCCACAGGAAGACGTCGCCGCGGAAGCTCTCGACAAGCGCCGCGCCTTCGCGGGCCGCCTTCGAGGGCTTCGGAAGGTCGACGCGCCAGGGCAGGTCCGGCGGCGCCGCCAGCAGCTGGTCGAGAATCGCGAGGCTCTGCTCGACTTCGCGGATGCGGATCCAGACCCGCGCGTTGACGTCGCCTTCGCTCAGCACGGGCGCGTCGAACGCGAGCTCGCCATACAGCTCGTACGGCGCCTGCCTGCGGGCGTCGAACGGCCGCCCGGCCGCACGCCCGACGTACCCGCCGGCCGCGAACCGCCGGACCCACTCGGGACGCACCACGCCGGTTCCGACGACCCGGTCCTGCAGGGAATTGGTTTCGTCGTAGATGTCGACCAGGCCGGGGAAGGTCCGCCGCACCGTCTCCACGAGCTCCATCAGGACGGCGACGCCGCCGTCGCGGAGGTCGGCCGTGACGCCGCCCGGCGCGACGCCGTCCATCATCAGCCGATGGCCGAAGGCGGCGTGGCAGGCGCGCAGCACCTGTTCCCGCAGCATGCCGCAGTGGGCGTGCAGCAGGCTGAAGGCGGCGTCGTTGCACACCGCGCCGATGTCGCCGAGGTGGTTGGCCAGTCGCTCCAGCTCGGCCATCAGCGCCCTGAGCCACTGCGCGCGCGGAGGCGCCTCGACGCCGAGCGCCCGCTCGACAGCAAGCGCGAAGGCGTAGGCGTAGGCGACGGTGCTGTCGCCGCAGATCCGTCCGGCCAGGCGTGCGGCGCGCGAGACGGCGGCGCCGCGCATCAGGGCCGCCGCTCCCCTGTGGACGTAGCCCAACCGCTCCTCCAGGCGCACGATGGTCTCGCCGTTGACGGTGAGGCGGAAGTGCCCGGGCTCGATGACGCCGGCGTGGACCGGGCCGACGGGGATCTCGTGCAGGCCCTCGCCCTCGACCGGAAGGAAGGCGTACGGCTGGGCCGCGCGGCGGCGCCGGCGGCGCGAAAGCGGCTGCCCGGTCGTCCAGCGGCCGTGATCGAGCCAGGGCCGCGCGTCGGGAAGGCCCTGCGGTCGCAAACCCACGAGGTCGGCGAGCGCGCGCTCGAGCCGGATCGCCGGGGCGTGCAGCCGGCCGAGCGCGGGATAGGCGCCCTGCGGGCAGGCCAGGCTGAAGATCGCCGTCGTCTGCGCCTCGCGGGCGGCGATGTGGACCCAGCCGGGCTCGCCCCACAACGCGACGAGATCGAAGGCGCCCGCCTGGAAGCCCGCGTAGAGCTGCAGCCATTGGTCCGTCGAGAGGACCGAGCGCGGCCACGCGCCGGGCGCGACCAGGCGGCCCGCCCTGACCAGGGCGGAGAGCGCGCCTGACCCGGCGCGGGACGGCCTAGCCGAGCGCGCGGGAGACATTCTGGAACCAGGCCACGATGGCGGGGGGCAGCGCGATCCCGGCGGCGAGCACCAGCGCCAGGTGGATCAGCATCGGCGCGTAGGAGGCGTCGACCTTGTGGCTCTCGCCGGTGGCGTCCCCGAAGACGACGTGCTGCAGCCGCAGGATCAGCGCCCCGAAGGCGAGCAGCAGCCCGAGCACCAGGGGGATGGCGAGCAGCGGCTGGCGGGAGAAGGTGGAGCTCACCACCAGGAATTCGCTCATGAAGACACCCATGGGCGGCACGCCGGCGATCGCGATCACGCCCAGGACCAGCCCCCAGCCGAGGGCAGGATGGGTGACGGTGAGGCCGCCCATGTCGTCAAGCTTTTGGGTGCCCTTGGCCTGCGCCACGTGGCCGACGGCGAAGAAGATGGCCGACTTGGTCAGGCTGTGCATGGTCATGTGCAGCAGGCCGGCGAAATTGGCCAGCGGCCCGCCCATTCCGAAGGCGAAGGCGATCACGCCCATGTGCTCGATGGAGGAGTAGGCGAAGAGCCGTTTGATGTCGCGGCGGCGGTAGAGCATGAGGGCCGCGAACACCAAGGAGACGAGCCCCAAGGTGATCAGCAGCGGCCCCGGGGCGATGGCGCCGGGATTGGCCGCCATCACCACCTTGAAGCGCAGGATCGCATAGAGCGCGACGTTCAGCAGCAGTCCCGAGAGCACCGCCGAGATCGGGGTCGGGCCCTCGGCGTGGGCGTCCGGCAGCCAGGCGTGCAGCGGGGCGAGACCGACCTTGGTGCCGTAGCCCAGCATCAGGAACACGAAGGCGAGATTGAGCAGCGCCGGATCGAACCTCGGCGCGTTGTCGACGAGCACGATCCAGGACATGGCCGGGAGGCCCTCGCCCACCACCGCCTGCGCCGCGAGATAGACCAGGATCGTGCCGAACAGGGCGAGCGCGATGCCGACGCTGCCCAGGATGAAGTACTTCCAGGCCGCCTCCAGCGCTTCGTGCGTCCGATAGATCCCGACCATCACCACCGTGGTGAGCGTCGCCAGCTCGACCGCCACCCACATCAGCCCGACGTTCTGGGAGGCCAGAGCCAGGCTCATCCCGAACAGCATCACCTGGAACATGGCGTGGTAGAACCGCAGGTAGACGGGCGTGAGGCGACCCGTCTCCAGCTCGTGGCGGATGTAGGTGGCGCTGAAGATGCTCGTGGTGAATCCGACGAACGTGTTCAGCACGATGAAGACGACGTTGAGGTCGTCCACGAACAGGAAATCGTTCGGCAGCGGCCGCACGGCGATCAGGCTCAGGGCGGCGAGGAACGACAGTCCGGACGCCACGACGTTCAGCCGCGCCGTGGCCCGATAGCCGGCGAGCAGCGCCAGCAGCGCCGCCGACGCCAGCGGCGTCAGCAGCACGCCGGCGAGCGCGATGGCTCCAAGGCTCATCGCCGGTCTCCCCGGAAGCTGTCGAGGGCGCCGACATCGACCGTGTCAAACCGCTCGCGGATGCGGAACAGGAAGATCCCGATCACGATGAAGGCGATCAGCACCGAGAAGGCGACGCTGATCTCCACCACCAGCGGCATCCCCTTGGCCCCGGTCGCCGCCAGGATCAGCCCGTTCTCCAGGGTCATGAAGCCGACGACTTGGCTCACCGCGTTGCGGCGGGTGATCATCATCAAGAGGCCCAGCAGGACGATCGACAGGGCGAAGGCCAGGTCCTCGCGCGCCAAGGTGCCCGCCGCCGCGGTGACCGGCAGCATCACCGAGATCGACAGGGCGACGAGCGCCATGCCCAGGAGCATGGTCCGGCCGATGCCGCCGACGGTCTCGATCTCACGATGCAGATCCATGCGCCGGATCAACCGGTGCAGCGCGATCGGAATGACCATCGCCTTGAAGATCAGCGCGATCGCCGCTGTGACGTAGAGCTGCGGCGCGCCCTGGATGTACGCCTGCCAGGCCACGGCCAGCGAAAGGACCATGGCGTGCACGGCGAAGGTGTTCAGCAGGCTGTAGAGCCTGTCCTGGTACAGCATCAGGAAGCACACCAGGACCATCAGCCCGGCGAACAGATGGGCCAGGTCGAAGTCCAGGCCGCTCATCGCAGGCCGCCCTTGGAGACGAACAGCAGCAGCGTCGCCAGGAATCCCAGCATGAACGCCGAGCCCAGGAACTCCGGCGCGCGGAACACCCGCATCTTGGCGATCGAGACCTCGAACGCGCCGAGCAGCACGCCGCCAGCCGCCATCTTCACGAGGTAGGCGCCGAGCCCGACGGCCTGCCGCACGAGGCTGTCGTGCGCCTGCGCCATGCCCAGCGGCATGAAGACCGCCCCGACGATCGACATGTAGAGCAGGAGCTTCAGCGCCGCGCCGAACTCCATCATCGCCAGGTGGCGGCCGGAGTACTCCAGGACCATGGCCTCGTGCACCATGGTGAGCTCGAGGTGGGTCGCGGGATTGTCGACCGGGATCCGGGCATTCTCGGCGAGCGCCACCAGAATGAGCGCGATCAGCACCATGGCGACCGAGATCCGCAGGCCGACGTTCGAGTAATGGAGGCTCTCGCTGATGATCGACAGTTGCGTCGAGTGGGCGAGCAGGGAGAGCGTGAACGCCACCATCAGCAGGGCCGGTTCGGCCATGGAGGCGATCATCACCTCCCGGCTCGATCCGATGCCGCCGAAGCTCGTGCCCACGTCCATGCCGGCCAGCGCCTGGAAGAACCGCGCGCCGCCCAGGAGGGCGACGATGGCGATCAGGTCGGCGGACCAGCTGAACGGCAAGCCGGTGGCGAACGTCGGCACGAGCGCCACCGCCACCCAGGTTGCGGCGAAGATCATGTAGGGGGCGGCGCGGAACAGCCACGAGGCGTCTTCCGCGATCACGGCCTCCTTGCGGATCAGGCGCAGGAGATCCCGATAGGGCTGCAAGACGCTTGGCCCGCGCCGGCGCATCAGCCGGGCCTTCACCGCGCGGACCAGCCCGGTCAGCAGGGGCGCCAGGGCCACCGCCAGCCCCATTTGGAAGGCCTGGAGCAGGTAGTCTCCGATCACCGCAGCACCGTGAGGAGCGACAGGAGCAGCACCAGGGCGGCGAAAACCAGGGTCAGGTATTGACGGATCGTGAGGAACTGCAGGCGGTTCAACCGCTCGGCTGCGCGATCCACCGCGCGCGCGACCGGCGCATAGAGGCCGTCCCAGACCGGATCGACCAGGCTGACGGCGAAACGGGCCGGCCCGGGATCACCCGGCGGCGGCATCTCCACCGCTTCCCGGGCGCGGAACACCACCGAGCCGAACACTCGCCTGAGCGGCTGGGCGAAGCCGCTTGCGCTGTACTGCGTCGCCGGCCGCCGATTGGGGAAACCGCAGTCCCAGGCCGGCGCGCGGCGCACCGCTCGCGAGGCGACCGCGCGCACGAGCGCTGCCGAGATCACCGCCGAGGCGGCCACGAACAGGAGGACGAGGGCGCCGCTGTAGGAGCTGCGGTTGTCGGAGATCGGCGCCAGCGTCATCCACGCCCTGCCCCCCTGGGCGGCGAGGCCAGCCCCCCCGACCGCGTGGCGCACGGCCGGCGCGAGCGCGTCGATGACCGGCCCCGGAAGCACCCCGATCCCGACGCAGGCGGCCGCCAGCAGCGCCATGGCGCCTATCTGGAAGCCGTCCGCCTCGTGCGCCGCGGTCGCTTCGGGCGAGCGCGGCCGGCCCAGGAAGGCGATGCCGTAGGCCCGTACGAAACAGGCGGCGGCCAGGGCGGCGGCGAGCGCCAGCATCGCGCCGGCCGCAGGCGTCAGGAACTTGAGCGCCCATTGCGGAAGCTGCGGACTGACCAGCACGGCCTGGAACGTCAGCCACTCGGAGACGAAGCCGTTCAGCGGCGGCAGCGCCGATATCGAAGCCGCGCCCACCAGGAACAGGGCGCTCGTGGCGGGCATCAGGCGGATCAGGCCGCCGAGGCGATCGAGACTGCGCTGGCCGGTGGCGGCCAGGACCGAGCCCGCGCCGAAGAACAGCAGGCTCTTGAACACCGCATGGTTGACCGCGTGAAGCAGGGCCGCAGTCATCGCCAGGGCCGCTGCCGCGGCCATTCCGTTGGCCTTGAACGCCAGCGCCAGGCTGAGTCCGAGGAAGACGATGCCCACGTTCTCCACGGTGGAATAGGCGAGCAGGCGCTTCAGATCCTCCTGCAGGACGGCGTAGAGCAGGCCCAGGACCGCGGTGATCGAGGCGACCACGAGCACGACGACGCTCCACCACCAATGCGGCGGGCCGACCAGGTCGAAGGCGATCCGGATGAACCCGTAGATGGCGACCTTGGTCATCACCCCGCTCATCAGCGCCGAGACATGGCTCGGGGCGGCGGGGTGCGCGAGCGGGAGCCAGACGTGCAGGGGGACCAGCCCGGCCTTGGAGCCCGCGCCGAGCAGGGCGAGGATCATGACCACGCCCGCGAGCCGATGCGGCCCGGAGCGCATGGCTTCGAACGCGTAGTGGCCCTGCGGCCCCGCCATCAGACCGAAGGCGAGCAGCAAGGCGAGCGTCCCGAAGGCCGCCATGACGAAGTAGACGAAGCCGGCGAAGGTGGTCCCGGGCTCCCGGTGGTGAGCCATGACCAGCGCCCAGGAGGTCAGCGACATGAACTCCCAGGCGAACAGGAAGGTGAAGGCGTCGTCGGCCAGCACCACCAGGGCCATGCCGGCGAGAAAGGCGGGGAAGAAGGGCGCGACACGTCCGGGCGCCGGCTCGTGCCGACCGTAGCCGACGGCGAAGAGGCTCGCGGCGAAGCCGCCGAAGCCGACAATCGCCAGGAACACGGCCGAGAGCGGATCGAGGCGGAAATGCGATCCCACCCAGGGCAGGCCGAGCGGCAGCACCAGGGTTGCCGCGTCGCCGCGCAGCAGGGCGAGGAGCCCGACGAGCCCGAGCAGGCCGGCCAGCAAGGCGCAGAGAGGGTAGACGAGGTCGCGCATGCGGTTCCAGCGCACCGCCAGGCCCGCGGCGGCCGCCGAGGCGAGCAGGGCGGCTGCAGCGGATAGGGCGACCGCGAGGAGAACCGGTCCGGGTGGAAGGAGGTCAGCCGCGCTCAATGAGCCGCACCCCCCGCCCCTCGCCCTCGCTGCGGGCGCCGTTGCCGATCAGTTCGACCCCGGCCCGGTTGATGGCGTTGACCACCTTCTCCAGGCTGTCGACCACCGCCTTGACGACGCCGTCGCTGGCTTCCATGCGCTGGATCGTGGGGACCGACACCCCCGCCAGCCGGGCGAGCTCCTTCTGGTCGATTCCGAGCAGCGCACGAGCCGCCCGCATCTGAGGACCGGTGATCATTCCCCCGTCTAGAGTGATGCGAGGCGCATCACCAATAGGATAATTTACCGCACCCGACCGATGTAGGGCATCACGATACCCTCAGGCTAGAGCGCCAGTCGCTCCAGCACCGCGCCGGTGATCCGGTCGCAGCGGGCGCCGAGGAACGGGAAGGCGCCGGCCAGCGCGTTGGAGAGCTGATCGTCCAGGCTCTTGCGCAGCAGCCGGCGCGCGCGGTGCAGGCGGGTCTTCACCGTCTCCGGCCGGACGTCGAGATTGCGGGCGGTCTCGTCGATCGAGCATTCCTCGATCTCGCGCATGATGAACACCAGCCGGAAGCTTTCGGGCAGGGCG
>Ga0157370_10009100_pt1 | contig 10652 bp, 5 predicted proteins | sample C35metaG_FD_113463 | JGI IMG/M metagenome (GOLD analysis project Ga0157370, IMG submission 113463) | Corn rhizosphere microbial communities from Kellogg Biological Station, Michigan, USA - C3-5 metaG | ecosystem: Host-associated > Plants > Roots > Rhizosphere > Soil | place: USA: Michigan... | reverse complement strand
CGGTGCAGTTATTTTAATGTCGCACTTAGGCCGTCCGAAAGATGGACCAACAGATAAATTTTCTTTAAAACATATCCTTGCTGATCTTTCTGCTTTAACAGGTGTTGAAGTTAAGTTTGCTGATGATTGCATCGGCGAGAGTGCTGCCACTCAGGCTGCTGCTTTAAAATCAGGAGAGATTTTATTGTTAGAGAACCTGCGTTTCTACAAAGAAGAAGAAAAAGGTGATGTTGCCTTTGCCGAAAAATTATCAAAACTGGGTGATGTTTATGTAAACGATGCTTTTGGCACTGCACACCGTGCGCATGCTTCAACATCGATCATTGCACAGTTCTTTCCTGATGCAAAATACTTCGGTTACTTAATGGCCTCTGAGGTAGAAAATGCTGAAAAAATCCTGAACCACGCCGAAAGACCTTTTACGGCCATTATGGGTGGAGCTAAAGTATCTGATAAAATTCTTTTAATCGAGAAATTGTTAGAGAAAGTAGATAATTTGATTATTGGTGGTGGTATGGCTTATACTTTCGCTAAAGCTCAGGGTGGCGAAATTGGCACTTCATTATTAGAGGCTGATAAGCAAGAACTTTCTTTAGAGCTAATTGAAAAAGCAAAAGCTAAAGGTGTAAACCTGATTTTGCCTGTTGATACCGTAATCGCAGATAAATTTGCAAACGATGCAGCTAAGCAAGATGTGGCTGCTGGAGAAATCCCAGCTGATTGGATGGGACTGGATATCGGCCCGAAATCTGCTGAATTGTTCCAGGAGGTGATTAAAAACTCTAAAACTTTATTGTGGAATGGTCCAATGGGTGTTTTCGAAATGGAAAGTTTCCAGGTAGGTACCAAAGCCGTTGCTGATGCGGTTGTGGCTGCAACTAAAGATAATGGCGCATTTTCATTAATCGGAGGCGGCGATTCGGCTGCGGCAATTGCTAAATTCGGTATGGAAGATGAAGTTAGCTATGTTTCTACTGGTGGCGGTGCTTTATTGGAATATATGGAAGGTAAAGAATTACCAGGCGTTAAAGCCATTAATGGTTAATCGATTGAAATCAATATAAATGAGGCCCTTGCAGATCCGGTTTGCAAGGGCTTTATTTTTTGTCATGTTTCCCGCGTTATGGATCTTCCATTTTGAGGAATCTACTCTCGGTGACTCAAGGCGGGGAGGTTCGTAAAAAAGAACCTATTAGAAACTGAATCTTATTTTCCTTTAATGCCTCTTGTACTTGAAATGAATTTTTATGCAGCTTTGATAGCGAAATAGAGAATTGATTTTTAAGGATGAGCTTCTTGAAGCGACAAATTGTACCTGCGGGAAATTAAATAAACTACTTGACAAAATTGGCAATATCTAATTGCTTATGATTTTGACCAATTTCCATAAAGAACTAAATTAGTTCCTTAATTCTAGGTCATACCTGTCAAATACTCATTATACATTGCCTCAATTACTGCTTTAATACACCTTTGTGATGTAATAATTAAACCTTATACTTAAACATCATGAAAGGAAGAATCTTATTAATGCTCGGATGGCTCCTAACTGCCATCTGTTTGGCTCCCGACGCAACGGCGCAGAATAAAGAATCGGAGTTTGGAAATCATTTTATGTTCCATCAAAGTCGTTACACTTCTTACTATATTGTTGACGACACCTTACTCTCAAGTGGTACAAGCAGCCTCGTTAATATTGTTATTCTATAATAACCAGAATGCCTGTTTTTTCTGCTTTATAGTTGATTTTATCTTTCAGGCTAGCAGATTCATTCCTGGACACCATCCTATTAAATTATAACCGATATACTGACATTAAAAAATGCTTGCGATTAAGGTTAGATCTGGTCCTTTGTTTCTTAAATAAGGTGGTAAACGAGTGTGACCTTAAAAAGTAGTCTTATTTGAGGTTAGCCTGATTTCCAATTTTCCTATTACGGTCATAAATTAATCTAACCTTAAAAAATAACTGTTTTTAAGGTTAGTGGTAAGATTATCTGTATATTTGAATATGGCATACAAGATTAATCCTGATAGAACTAAACCATGGAATGGGCTTCCAGAATTACCTATAGAACCGGAAAATTATCAATCAATAGAAATATATGAACAGCTTGGAAATGCCAAGGCTGCACTAGGCCGTTTACAAGGTCGCAGTGTCTCCATACCAAACCAAGGAATGTTAGTCAACTCCATAAGTCTACAAGAAGCAAAAGCTTCAAGTGCCATCGAAAACATTTTTACCACGGATGATGAGCTGTATAAAGCATATAGTGAACAACAACAAAATATTATTGAAGGTCCGGCTAAGGAAATCTTAAACTACAGGGAGGCTTTATGGCAAGGACATGATTATTTGCAACAAGATCATATTTTCGATACAGACTATTTTGTGCAAACTTACCGTACCGTGAGTCAGTTCAATGATGGTATTCGTCCGCCGGTCGCACAAGTCTATATTAAAGAAGGAGGGACAGGGCCCAATGCAGGCAGGGCATTCTATACTCCTCCACGTGGACTGGGTGTCGTAGAAGCAAAAATGCAGAATCTTATGGATTTCCTGAATGACGATAAGCAGTTTTCAATAGATCCTTTGTTAAAGATGGCTATTGGCCATTTTCAATTTGAAGCTATTCATCCCTTTAGGGATGGGAATGGACGTACGGGAAGAATATTTAATATTCATTATTTAACCAAAAAAGGTCTTTTGGACTACCCTATACTATTTATGAGCAGGTATATCATAGAACATAAGGACGATTATTATGCAGGGCTATCGGGGATAACACAAAGAGGTAATTGGAGAAATTTTATCCTCTATATGCTTAAGGCAGTGGAATCGACTTCGAATCTTACCTATAATAAAATTAATGATATTATTAGTGCTAAGGATGCCATTCTGCAGGCGGTGGAAGAGTACAACGAGATCAATCGTCCCGAGCTATTGGTTAATGCCATATTTACACAGCCATTCACGAAGGTAAAACACCTTACTGAAGCTAAATATTATTCAGAAAATACTGCTAGGAAATATCTTGATAAACTCACAAGGATGGACGTACTTGAAAAACGAATGATTTCAGGGAACGCTTATTACCTGAATTTAGAACTTTACCGTATCCTTTCGGAATAATTAAAGTTGACAGCTAATCAGTTTAGAATCAGATGTTGTACTTATAATACGAAATGAATATTGAACGGAACGGTCAATTTTTTCCTTCATAAAGTATGATTTTTAATACTTAATAATTAGTTTTTGTACTTTGTTCAGAGGGAAAGGGATAATTTAGGCAGCCGGTTGGTAATCGAATTCGCGTACAGTTTGGTCCGAAACAGACTGTACAACTTTTAGCAAAATTACTATTTTGAATTTTTATCAGACATTAATATTTTATGACAAAAAGAATGAAACGAATCTCAGTCTTCCTTTTTACTATTCTTATGGTAATAGGGTTTGAAGGTTTTGCACAATCCGGCAAAAACACATTATGGTATAAACAACCAGCAGCGAACTGGTATGAAGCGCTCCCATTAGGAAACGGTAGGTTGGGGGCTATGGTTTTCGGGAATCCAGGGCACGAAGTTTTGCAATTGAATGAAGAGAGCGTTTGGGCCGGTGCTAAAGTGAATGCCAATAATCCAAAAGCTCTGCAATACCTGCCGGAAATTCAAAAAGCCATTTTCGATAACCGGTTTAAGCAGGCAGATAGCTTATCCGGGTTGTATATGCTGGGGACACCAGCCCGCATTCGTTCCTATCAACCTTTGGGGAATTTAGAACTGGATTTTAAATGGGAGGGCAAACCAGAAAACTATACCCGTTCTCTAAATATCCAAACTGGAATATCTACTACCGAGTATAGCATCAATGGAAATAAAATCCTTCAACAGGTTTTGGCATCGGCCCCGGATAATTGTATTTATTATCGAATTGCCGGTAATAAAAACGCTCTTATCAATACGGCCATTTCTTTGAGCAGGGAGAAAGACGTGGTCGTAAAAGCCTTCCCGGATGGCCATATAGAAATGCAAGGCCAGATTATCGATGAGGTGAATGCTAAAGGCGGAGGAAACGGACCCGCAGGGGCTCATATGAAATTTGCTGCTGAGGCCAGGGTGAAATTACATAAGGGATCCTTTGAAGTGCAAGGAAATAAGCTGGTAGTCCATAATGCAGAGTCAATAGAAATTGTGCTGACAGGGGCAACCGATTATTCGCTGGCCAAGTTGGATTTTGATCGCTCCATCAGTCCCATTGCATCCTGCAAAACCATTCTCAATAAAGCAAAAAAGATTATTGGTAGTGAGCTTATAAAGAGACATACCTCTGAACATCAGCTGATGTTCGATAGGGTGAGTTTGAATTTTGGTGCAGACTCATTAGCGAAATATCCAACGGATTTGCGTTTAAAACGGATGAAAGAAGGAAAGGCCGACAATGGATTGATCGCTTTGTATTTTCAATACGGACGATACCTATTGATGGGGTCTTCACGAAAACCGGGTGTGTTGCCTGCTAATTTACAAGGTATTTGGAACAAGGACCTGGAAGCACCCTGGAATTCCGATTTTCATACCAATATCAATTTGCAGATGAACTATTGGCCCGCTGAAATTTGCAATCTTCCTGAAACAAGTGAAATACTGGCTAATTTCATCAAGCAGGTTTCTATTCCCGGGTCGGTCACTGCAAAGGAAACTTATGGCACTAAAGGATGGACAATGCATCACCTTACCGATGTCTTTGGCCGGACGAGTGTTTGTGATGGTCCATGGGGAATGACACCTACCAATGGAGCCTGGATTAGTTTTCCTGTTTATGAGCATTATCTGTTTACAGGCGATAAAGAGTACCTGCGAACTACTGCTTACCCGATGCTAAAAGGCGTGTGTGAATTTCTGATGGGCTTTCTCATTCCATCACCGGAAGGCTACCTTGTGACCAATCCTTCAACTTCACCTGAAAATAAGTTTAAAGTCCCTAATAGCAAGGAAACATCTACCCTTACTTATGCTGCCACTATTGATATTCAGACAGTGAACGCGGCTTTTGATTATTGTGCTGAGGCAGCAGCCGTATTGGGTGTAGATGCTGATTTTATTGCAACGCTCCGGGCAGCACAGAAGAAGCTTCCTCCGGTAAAAATTGCCTCTGGTGGAAACATTCAGGAATGGATTAAGGATTATGAAGAAACTGAAATTGGCCATCGCCATATATCTCACCTGTTGGGTTTGTATCCATTGACTCAAATCAATCCCGAAACGCCGGAACTTTTTGAAGCGGCTAAAAAAACCATTGCCCGTCGTTTGTCACAAAGGGGTGGGGGCACAGGTTGGAGCCGTGCATGGATCATTAATTTTTATGCCCGTTTGCTTGATGGTGATAAAGCCTATGAAAGCCTCAATATCTTATTGAGTAAATCTACACTCAACAATTTGTTTGATACGCACCCACCTTTTCAGATAGATGGAAATTTTGGAGGAACAGCAGGTATTGCGGAAATGCTTTTGCAAAGTACAAACGGTATTATCCGGTTATTACCTGCCTTACCCACTGCCATGCCTGATGGTCAAATAAAAGGCCTTGTGGCCCGAGGAGGTTTTGAAGTGGGAATGGACTGGAAAAATGGAGGGTTGGTAAATGTAACCATCTTATCGAGACTGGGTAATTCTTTAAAGATGAATTATAACGGCAAAACTGTCGAATTGAAAACCGTTAAAGGCGGAAAGTACACCTTATCAAAAGAGTTGAATCTTATGAAAACTCCAAACAAGGGGAATTAATATGGGGTTAAAAGCTAAAACATAATGATTTCTATTATTAACAAGCCCCTTGCAGATGACAAATTTGCAAGGGGCTTATTTTTTTGCCATTTTTCCTGATGGTTATCAAGATTACGGTTTGAAAAAATGGCCACCATAAAGGCGGCCATTTAGGATTTTAATACAAACTTTAAAAGTTACCGGCTGTACTTGTATCCCACCAAAGGCGAGAGGCAATATCATCTTTGCCCGAGCTTAAAAAAGTTGCAGCTTCTGCAACAGCCGAAGCATTTCCGGTTCTTTCGGCCGGTACAAATACCAGGCGCTTAATCCACTGGTCGGCGGTTATTACACCCCAATCCGGACTACTGTCATTTTTAGCGACGTGTGGGATTTTTGGATAGCCTGTTCTTCTAAAATCAACCCAGGCCTCTAAAGTATTGGTAAATGTAGCCAGGTATTTTTGGGTAATAATTTTTTCCAGTTTCAATTCATTCGAATCGCCTACATTCCAGGCCACTGTAATGGTAGAAAGTGGTGTGAAATTATTCCGGCTGTCTTTCGGGTCGGTATAGCTGATTGGTTTGCTGGTAGCATCGGCCAGATAGGCATCAACACCTGCTGCACCCCAGTCTGCAAATGAAAGGCGTACTCCGTTTTCGTAATTTGTTTTAGCATCGCCTGCATTTGCCCATCCCCTTAATGCGGCTTCGGCTTTTAAAAAGGCTACTTCCGCTGCGGTAAATCCTCTTCTGTTTTGCGCCGATTTGAAATCGGTGCTCACAGTAGAATAAGAAACCCGGTCATCTTTGGCATTGATGTAAGCACCACCGCGAATACCTTTGTACTTGTATGTTGGGTGATCAGTAACCAGACTGGCATCGCTTACTTCACTAAAGTATTTGGCTATACGTCCATCTTTTAAACCCACCATAAACGATTCCATGTTTGCGCCCATACGGGTATCGTTCCAGTCAAAACAAATCATCGAAACAGGCATTACCTCACCATTCAGCGAAATCAGAAAATTCTCCGCATTAGTTGTAATTAATCCAACAGGATCGGCAAGGGCTTTCTCTCCCTGTGTTTTAGCAATGGTAGGGCTAACCTTAACCAAACGCATGGCCAAACGCAGGCGTACCGAGTTAAGCAATTTTAACCACGAAGCGATGTTGCCTTTATAACTTGGGTCGAATTTGGTAAAGCCGGTGTAGGATGTGTTGGCTTTGAGATTGGTTTCAATCTGGTCTAATTGTGTAAACAGGTTGTTGTATAAGTCAGATTCTTTGTCATATTTGATCGAACCCAAACCTGCTGAACCGTAGTTTGAATAGATTACCGGGCCATAAATAGCAGTTAGTTTTGAGATGGCCAATACCCTAACCAATTTTGCCCAGTCGCCAAATAGAGGTAGTTTTTTCTCTTCAGCTAATTGTATTACCTGTTTTGAAGGCGACATTACGCTACCATATATACGATTCCAATAGGCATCAATCCAGCGCAGGTAATAAGTAGTGTTGTTTACATTCGCTACGAAAGGTGTTGGTGTACCCATGTATCCCATCCAGTTATCATAACACAGATCCTCTTCAATCTGGTGTCCCATCAGGTTAAACATCATCCCTGAGAAGGAAGAACCAACCAGGTTGAAATCCTGCTCTAACATTTTATCTGATATCTGGTTCGGATTGGTATTTATCTCTTCGAAATTCTTGGTGCAGGAGTTGAGTAGGATCAAAGCAAGCACCATTAAACATAATTTTTTCATTATTTAAGATATTAGAAGTTTAACTTAAGATTTAGCCCGTAAGAACGTGTACCAGGTATGGCGAATACATCATTGGCCTGCATACTGTTATTGGTACTCATTGCCTGCTCCGGATCGAATGGGGATTTTTTGTAGAAGAAAAACAGGTTACGTCCGATTAACGATACTGAAGCTGATTTAATGGCTGATCCTTTGATTGGCAAATTGTAAGATAGCGATACTTGCGCTAAACGAACATTGGTACGAGAGAATACATAAGGCTCCATAATACCATTTCGATCACCTATCGTAGAGTAGTAAAGTGCCGGGTCAATTGTGGTTTGAGCAGTATTGCCTTGTATAGCGTTGATTGGAATAGTTCCTGCATCGCGCGCTTCACCAGTTCTTTTGCTTACACCGTACGAATCGAGAAAAGCTTCGGTTTTAGAGAAAGCTACACCACCAAACTTCGCAGTTACCAAAGCGCTTAAGCTCAGTTTTTTGTAAGTGAAGGTGTTATTCCAGCCGGCAATAAAGTTAGGATTTAAATTTCCAACATACTCTTGCGTTGCAGCTTTAGTTGGTTTACCTGCTGCATCTAATATAATCTGTCCTGCAGCATTGCGCGCAAATTTGAAAATGTATAAGTCGTTGAAAGACCCGCCTGCTTTAATGATTGAGTTAAAGCCCTCGCTATCGCTACCTACCTGGTAGCTTGGGTTATCGGCAATCAACTCTACAATTTTATTTTTGTTGCGCGATAAGTTTAGCGAGGTGTTCCACTTAAAATCATCATTTCTGATAGGGTCTCCACCTAATGTCAACTCAAAACCCTGGTTGGTAACCTTACCCGCATTTACATAGTAAAAGGTATAACCAGAGCCTGAAGGGGCTGGTAATGATAAAAACTGATTGGTACTTGTGTTTTTATAATAAGTAAAATCCAAAGTCAATCTATCGTTTAGAAAACGGCTTTCTAACCCAATCTCGTTACTGGTTATCTTTTCAGGTACTAATGTTGCAAAAGGTGTTTGTGTATTTCTTGTAATTCCACCAATACCATTTGGTCCACCCGCACCGCCAATGGTGTTGCCTGGGTTAACAATGTTATAAGGTACTTCGTTTCCAACTTTTGATGTAGAGGCCCGGAGTTTTAAATAATTAATGGCTTTAGGCATCTCTACCATCTGGCTAATTATGGCCGATAAACCTCCCGAATAATAAAAGTAAGAGTCATTTCCGGTAGTAGCCAGTGTAGAGGCCCAGTCATTACGGCCTGAGAGATCCAGATAAAGCATGTCCTTGAAGCCTAATGATGCATTGGCAAATAGACCTTGTTTCTGAATCCTGCTGTAGGTTTGGTTAATAACTAAATTATAGGGTAGGTTGGCGAAACTAAAAAAGTTAGGGTACTGAAGTGGTACAGTTCCGTTTGCAAAGGTCATACCATCATTAAAGGTGTAATCCTGAATACTCCCTCCCAATACACTGTTCAAGCTAAATTTGCCAAAGTTATTATCGTAACTTAAAATAGCATCACCATATAAGGCCTTATCATTATACTTTGCATAATTCCAGGTTCCATTTGAGCTCACACTTACCGAATTGCCACCCGCTGCATAACGATAATCTAATAATCTGTCATTATAATCAATGTTACCACGTACATCAAATTTAAAATGTGGCAAAAATGCATACGATGCCTTTGCTGTAGCAATTACCCTGTTACTGGTAGAAAGTTTAGGGTCGTTGTTTAATTCCCAGTAAGGATTGTTTTGTTTTTCTTCTGTTGAATACCAGTTTTGAATATACAGATTTCGGGTAGCACTGAAAGTTTGATAGTTGTTTTTGTAATCTTCAAAATTTCTTTCCCGTGCAAATAAATATAAACCCGTTAAGGGGTTGTTGTAATAACCAGCCCCAGGACGGTTTTTTGACTTTTCGTAAGAGAACCGCACATTTCCACTTAAGGTAAGCTTATCATCAAATAACTTGGTTTCCTGACTTAAAGTTACATTATGCTTGTTGTAGGTGCTGGTTGGTACAATGCCTGATGCATTATTGTTTCCATATGAAAAATAAGTGGTTGTTCTTTCGTTTCCACCAGATACTGATAAGGAATTAATGGTATTTACGCCAGTCTGGAAAAAATCGTCAATGTAGTTACTTTGGTAATTTCCTTTTGTTTTAGACCAGCTGTAATCGCTTCCGGCTACCGCACCATAATCAAACTGAAACTCGGGTAAGGTTGCTGCGTTGCTGAAATTTAAGGTTGAATTTAAAGCAATAGCAATTTTACCGTTCTGGCCTTTTTTGGTGTTGATTAAAACGACACCATTAGCGCCCTGGCTACCATATAAAATAGCACCATTGGCCCCCCTTAAAATAGTAACCGACTCAAAATCATCCTGATTTAGTGCCGAAAGACCATCACCTCCATCTGTGCCACCGTACGATCCCGGCTGCCCGCCTTTATTGTTTACTACCGGAACCCCGTCAATTACGAAAAGTGCTTCGCTATTTCCGGTAATTGATTTTGAGCCCCTTAATACAGTCTTTGTAGAACCACCCACACCAGAATTGCTGATTCCGATATCAATACCGGCAGCTTTACCACTTAAAGCCTCCATGAAATTCGGAGCACCAGCCTTGGTAAGTTCTGTGCCCGCCAGTTGTTGGGCAGCGAAGGTTAAAGCTCTTTTCTCCCGCTTTACACCTAAGGCGGTAACCACTACTTCGGTTAAGTTTGCATTGCCCGAAGGTTTTAGCTTTATTGTTACGCTGGTTAGGTTGCTGATATTTACTTCCTGAGTTTCCATACTGATGTATGAAACCACCAGGGTGGTAACATTATCGGGAACATTTAAAGTAAATTTTCCATCAGGACCAGTAGATGTTTTAACGTTGGTGCCTTTTGCGGCAACTGTTGCTCCTGGAAGCGGTAAACCAGACTCATCAACCACCAAACCGGTAATGGTTTTAGCCATTTTGTCGTTTACATGAGTGGAGTTTTTTACTGCCTCGGAGGGCTTTGGGAATAAGCTTTTGTTAGTTGTGCCCCCTTCAGCCTTAGCGGCATACTGTAAGCCAAGTGTTGCGACTGCCAGGAGCGCCATTTTCCGGAGGCCCCGGGTTGTGCTGG
>Ga0157370_10009099_pt1 | contig 10652 bp, 8 predicted proteins | sample C35metaG_FD_113463 | JGI IMG/M metagenome (GOLD analysis project Ga0157370, IMG submission 113463) | Corn rhizosphere microbial communities from Kellogg Biological Station, Michigan, USA - C3-5 metaG | ecosystem: Host-associated > Plants > Roots > Rhizosphere > Soil | place: USA: Michigan... | reverse complement strand
GCGCTGGATCGACCAGCCCTTCACCAAGCCGGTGGGGTCGAGACGTCCGCCGTAGGTCGAGCTGAAGTAGCCGTTGGTTTCGCGGCCGACTTGGGCACACAGGTCGAGCACCTCGGCGACGTCGGGGTCGCAGGCGGCGAGGGAGACCTCGCCGCGGCCCAGGCGGGAGATCTGGCTGTCGTCGCGGTAGGTGCTGAAGACAGCGTCGACCCGGTGCAGCCACGAGACGGCACGGGCGATCGCGATCCGGATCGGGCGCTGGTCGGCATTGACGTCCGCACTGTCGTCCGCGCTGATGTCGAAGCTGACGACGGTGCCCATCACGTGTTCGACGTGGCCCAGCCGCCTGGTCGTCGGGGGCATGGTGGTTACGACTTCGCCTTGTCGAGCGCCGCCTGCACCGACTGGGCATAGGCGTCGCTGGTGTATGTGGCACCGGACACGATGTCGATTTTGGTGCCTTGCGCCGCCAGCACTTCCTGCGTCAGAACGGGAATCGAGTACTGGCTGATCTCCGACGACTGGGGGTCGTTGTTCGGGTAGTCGACCGCAACCAGCTTGGTGATTTTCCCGTTGGTCAGGGTCACCTGCACCTGCACGGAGCCGAAGGTGCGGAAACCTTCGCTGACCCGCACCGAGCTGCCGGTAATCGTCTGGGTGCCTGCTGCCTTCGCGGTTGCATTCGGGGAGGACGTCGTTGCAGGCGAGGTTGCTGCGGGTGACGGCGAGCTCGTGCTGGTTCCGTCGTTTGCGCCGTCGTTGCCGGTGTCGTTGCCTGCGGTGGCGCCCGACAGGGCGACCGGCCGGTTACTCGACTTGGCGCTCCCCGTCTTGAAACTGAGTAGCAGCACCAGACCGACGACTGTGGCGACGAGAGCCGTGATAGCGCGACGCATGTTCTCCTCCCTCCTAGAACTCGAACGACTCGGTGTGGATGTGCCGCCGGCTCACGCCGACCCTTCGAAGCGCCGCCCGGGCGGCGTCCATCATGCGTGGTGGGCCGCACAAATAGACGTCGTGGTCGCGAATATCTCGAACGAGCGACTCGAGTCGGCGTCCGACAAAGGGATCTTCATCGCTACCGGGTGGCCCGATGAGGTAGCGCACGTGCGCGCCTCGCCATTTCGCGATCGAATCGAGTTCCGATCTGAAGACGACGTCAAGATCGGTGTTTGCCCGATAGATCAGGGTGAGTTCGCCGCTGCGCGCCTGCATGCTCTCGAAGAGCGCGCGCAGGGGCGTCACGCCGATCCCGCCGGCGAGCAGCAGCACCTTGCGGCGAGTGCGCCGCTCTTCGGTGAGGGCGCCGTACGGGCCCTCAGCGAAGATGCGGGTGCCCTTGCGCACCCGCTGCAGCGCCTCGGAGTGGTCGCCGAGCACCTTCACGGTGAACCGCAAAAGATGGTCGGACGGCGGCGCCGACAGCGAGTACGGATGGGACTGCCACCACTGGTCACGGGTCAAGAATCGCCAGCGGAAGAACTGGCCGGCTTCGGCTTGCAGCTCGTCGAGGTGATGGCCGGCCACGTGGACCGAGAAAATGCCTGGCGCTTCAGGGAAAACGCCGGCCACGACCATGCGGTGCCGTAGCACATTGCGCAACGGAACAGCGAACCGATACCACGCCAGGACGATCGCCGCACCGATGTAGAGCGCGCTCCAGAACACCCGCGCCTTGAGGTTCGACGCGAAGTCGGCGCCGGTGGCGAACACGTGGCTGAACGACAGCGCGATCGCGAGATACGTGTAGAAGTGCAGGTAGTACCAGGTCTCGTATCGCATGCGAGCACGCGCTGCTCGGATCGAGACAACGCCGACGAGCACGAGCAGGCCGAGCGCGACGGTCGCCATCATGACGTCGGCATATTGGGTGAGCAGCTGGCCGGTCTGCTTGATCAGGCCTTCGTGGGCACTTACCGCGTACCCCCAGATGATCAGCAGCGTGTGGGCGATCGACAGGTTGACCGTGTAGCGGCCGCCCATGCTGTGCCAACGGGCCAGCCGCTCGGCGCCAAGACCGCGCTCGAGCGCCGGCACCCGCGCCATGAGCAGGAGCAGCACCACGATCACGTAGCCGGCCAGCAGCCCGGTGATGCGCCCCGCGTTGGTCAGCCAGTCGCCGAAGGCCCGGATCGTCGGGGTGTCGTGCCACCAGAGCAGGACGACGACAAGCGCGCCAATCGTGATGGCGGCCAACGCCATGGCCGGGGTAACAGTCGCGGACGGCGTCCGGCGTCCGCTCGGCGAACCCGCGCGCCGCGCCGGCTGCGGAGCCGGGCGGCCCGGGCGGGCGGCGGGCTGCCGCGTCCGCTCCCCGGGCAGTGCGCTGGACACGCGGGATCTCCTGTGTTCTCGAGGCGGCGAACCTATGGCAAGAATCTCGGCCGGGAGGCTGAGAGCAGGCTGAACCAAGTCTGCGCTTTGACCGAGACCTCGCGAAGAGCGCCCAGGCTTCCTACCCGGGGGTGAACCGAGTGGCCCTCCACAGCCGAAGACTGTTTGACTAGCGTGCCGGGGCTGCTGCGCGGCTGGGGGCCGAGCTTTTCGAATACCTTATTGCAACTCAGTTGCAACTAGGACTTCTTCGCGTTTAGGGTGGCATTCGAAGCCGTAGGCGCCAGTGACCCCCGCCAGTGACCCGGAGTTCCCTGTGACGACGCTAACCCGTAGCGAGCCCGCCAGACTGACCAAGCTGAAGCAGTCGTTGACCCCTGGCGAGTGGGCGGCGATCGGCGGCATCGCCGGCGTCGTCATCGCGTTGCACGTGATCGGCTGGTTCACGCTCGCGGCCATCGTCGCGCCGCATCACTACCAGGTCGGCGCCAATCAGGTGTTCGGGATCGGGCTCGGCGTAACCGCCTACACCCTCGGCATGCGGCACGCGTTCGACGCCGACCACATCGCCGCCATCGACAACACCACCCGCAAGCTCATGGCCGAGGGTAAGCGGCCGGTGTCGGTCGGGTTCTGGTTCTCGCTCGGGCACTCGACGATCGTCTTCGGGCTGTGCGTGCTGCTCGCCCTCGGCGTCCGCTCGCTGGCGGGGCAGGTCGAAAACGACTCATCGAGCCTGCACACCGTCACCGGGCTTGTTGGCACGAGCGTGTCAGGCACCTTCCTTTACATCATCGGGATCCTGAATCTCGTCATCCTGGTCGGCATCGTGCGGGTGTTCCGGCAGATGCGGCACGGCGTCTACGACGAAGCCGGGCTCGAGCAGCAGCTGAACAATCGCGGCTTCATGAACCGCTGGCTCGGCGGCCTCACCAAGTCGGTGACCAAGTCGTGGCAGATCTACCCGATCGGTGTGCTGTTCGGGCTGGGCTTCGACACCGCCACCGAGGTGGGGTTGCTCGTGCTGGCCGGCGGTGCGGCCGCGTTCAGCCTGCCTTGGTACGCGATCCTCACCCTTCCGGTGCTGTTCGCCGCCGGTATGAGCCTGCTCGACTCGATCGACGGCTGCTTTATGAACTTCGCCTACGGCTGGGCGTTCTCCAAGCCGGTGCGCAAGGTCTACTACAACATCACGATCACCGCACTTTCGGTGGCGGTCGCGCTGATCATCGGGACGATCGAGCTGGTGTCGATCCTCACGGACAAACTGTCAATCACCAGGGGCCCGCTGGCCTGGATCGGCAACCTCGACCTCAACAACGTCGGGTTCTTCATCGTCGGCCTGTTCGTGCTCACCTGGATCGTCGCGCTCGCAATCTGGCGCTACGGCCGAGTCGAAGAGAAGTGGTCGGCCAACCTGGCACCGAGCTCCGCCCCCGACTGAGGTTCTGCCGGCTGGCCATCGTCGCCCGCCCGGCGCACGCCCTCACCCAGTGAAGGGTTGTGGCCGGAGATTGCGCACCGAAAGCGGCCACAACCCTTCAGTCGGCGCAAGGATGCCCGCCCTGACGAAACCAACCTCCAACCCGACGCTCCTTTGATCGAGTGGAGACTTGCGGTCGATTTCCTGCTGGCGAGGCGACCGCGACTCTCCAGTCGGCGACACGAGCGCACGCCCACCTGCCCGCAACACGCGGCCAGGCCGCACGCCCTCACCCAGTGAAGGGTTGTGGCCGGAAATTCGGCACCGAAAGCGGCCACAACCCTTCAGTCGGCGCAAGTATTCGCGCCCGCGTCGAGGCCGAGGATTGCGGCTGAGCCCGCCTCAGGTTCCGAGACTGCGCAAGGTGGCCAGCACTCCCTTGCCGGCAAGCGATTCGACCTGTTCGACGAGCATCGACCGCAGCGAGGCGTTCTCCCGCAACTCCAGACTGAAGACCTGGTCGATGCTCAGGAGCGCGTCCACGATCGAACTCGCATCAACAGCTCCAGCCACCCGTTCGGCGATCAGCGGCGCCAGCGGATCGTCGACCGAAATCGGGTGCCCACGCGGGTCGGTGCCGGCGCTGACGTAACGCATCCAGCCAGCAACCGCCAGCGTGGCCCGCGCCGGCATTACACCGCGCGCCAACTGCTCGCCAATCACGCCGAGCAATCGCTGCGGCAACTTCTGGCTGCCATCCATGGCGATCTGCCGCGTGCGATGCCCGAGCGAACGGTTGGCGAACCTGCTCATCAGCTGCGCCTTGTAGTCGGCGACATCGAAGTCGCCGGGAACTGACAAGGTCGGGCTCACGTCGTCGTCCATCAAAGCCCTGACATACGCGAAGACCTCGTCGAGCTCGACAAACTCCGCGACGTAGTCGTATCCCGCAAGCAACCCGAGATACGCAAGCGCCGAGTGCGACCCGTTGAGCAGGCGCAACTTCATCGCCTCGTAAGGCGCGACGTCAGCAGTAAGAATAGCGCCGGCCGCTTCCCACTTCGGCCGAGCGGCCACAAAGGAATCTTCGATGACCCACTGCATGAACGGCTCTGCGGTGACGACACCGAGGTCGTCAAGGCCGAGCAGTCTCGCGGCGTCGGCAAGATCCGCCGCAGTGGTCGCGGGCACTATCCGGTCGACCATCGTCGACGGGAATGAGACGTTGGCACCGATCCACCCCGCTATATCAGCACTTTCGGACGACGGCAGCAGCTGGCAGAAGTCGCCGACCAACCCTGCCAGCGTGCGGCCGTTGGCGTGCAGGTTGTCGCAACAAACCACGGTGAGCGGGCCGGCGTCTGCCCGCTGGCGCGCCTGCATGCCGCGCACGAGTTGCCCGACGACGGTGAGCGGCGCGCGCCCGTCGGCGTCCGCTTTGATTTCGCTGTCACCGATGCGCAATCGACCCGTTGCGGGATCGTGCCGGTAGCCCTTTTCGGTTACGGTCAGCGTGACGACATGTGTGGTCGGCGCGGCGATGCGGCCAACAAGTTCAGTCGCCTGCTCTTGCGCAAACAACAGTTCGCGCATCGGTACGAGAACGTCGACAGCAGTTTGTGAGGAACGCGAGACGACGCTGTACAAGCCGTCCTGCGGTTGCAGCTGTGAAATGACGTCGCGGCTGCGCTGCGTGACACCAGCGATTCCCCACGCGGTATCGCCGGTGGCCGCGATCGCTGCTTGCGTGAAGACGGCCTGGTGCGCGCGATGAAAGGCGCCCAGGCCGAGGTGCACGATGCCGACATCGAGCGCGCGCGGGTCGACAGCGGGCCGCAGCGGCTCGGGTAACCGTGACAGCGTTGCCAGGCTGAGGCGCGGCATCACATCACTGCGCCGAGCTGCCATGGCGTGAACTCCTCGTCGCCAAGGCCGATCTCTTCGCTCTTGGTCAGCTTGCCAGAGGCGACGTCCAAAATGCTTTGGAAGATTTGTTGGCCGATTTCATCGACGCTCGCGGTGCCGTCGAGAATCGTGCCGCAGTTGATGTCCATGTCGTCGGTCATGCGGCGGTAGGTGTCGCTGTTGGTCGCAAGTTTTAAACTCGGCACCGGCTTGCAGCCGAAAACGGAGCCGCGGCCGGTGGTGAAGCAGACGATGTTCGCGCCGCCGGCGACCATGCCAGTCACCGAAACCGGGTCGTAGCCAGGGGTGTCCATGAACACAAACCCCTTAGTAGTAACGGGTTCTGCGTATTCGTAGACACCCGCGAGATTGGCGTGCCCGCCTTTCGCCACCGCCCCGAGCGACTTTTCGAGAATCGTCGTGAGACCGCCCGCCTTGTTACCGGGCGAGGGGTTGTTGTCCATCGAGCCGGACGACGCAGCGACGTACTTCTCCCACCATTCGATGCGCTCGACCAGACGCCGGCCCACCTCGGGGGTAACAGCTCGCCGGGTGAGCAGATGCTCGGCGCCATAAACCTCAGGCGTCTCGCCCAAAATCGAGGTGCCGCCGTGTTGCACGAGCAAGTCGGAGGCAACACCGAGCGCGGGGTTGGCCGTGATGCCCGAGTACCCGTCAGAGCCACCGCACTGCAAGCCGAGCACCAGCTCACTCGCCGCCACACTGGTTCGCCGAGCCTCGTTTGCGGCCGACAGCATTTCCCGCACCCGCGCGACTCCCTCGGTAACCGTCGATCGCGTTCCCCCGAGATCCTGGATCGTCATGCTAACGACGGGAACGTTGTCGGGTACCTCGAAGTCAGCCGTAAGTTCGCTGATCTGGTTCACCTCGCAGCCGAGGCCGACAACAAGCAGCCCGGCGAAGTTCGGGTGCCGCGCGTAGCCACTGAGCGTGCGGCGCAGCAGATCCATACCTTCGCCGCTCGCCGCCATGCCGCAGCCGGTGCCGTGCGTGAGCGCGACGACGCCGTCGACATGCTCGTACTCGTCCAGGTAGGGCGAGCCGGTACGAAACTGCGCCGCGATGAGTTTCGCCGCAGTAGCAGAGCAATTGACCGACGTGAGGATCCCGATGAAGTTGCGCGTGGCGACCTGGCCGTCGGCGCGTACAAACCCTTGGAAGCTCGCGCGCGCACTCTCAGGCAACAACGGCGAAGCTACGACGTCAGCCCCGTAGGCATAATCGCGGGAGAAGTCGCTGATGCTGAGATTGTGGCTGTGCACGTGGTCGCCGACGTGAATCGCTTGAGTGGCAACGCCGATCGGCTGTCCGTACTTGCGGACGGCGACGCCAACCGCCACGTCAGTAAGCGCGACCTTGTGGCCCGCGGGCACATCGGCCGGCACGCGAATCGCGCGGTCGTCGTCCAGCAGCATCGTGCCGGCCGGAATCGGCGCCCGCGCGATGCCGACCGAATCGCCGGCGTGCAGGGAGATGACCACGTCGTGCAACAGCTGTGAGCCCATAGCAATCACCAGCTGTGCATGGTGCCGTCGAGCAGCCGGTTGACTGGCAACGGCGCGGGGTTGTACGGGTAGCGCTTTGCGAGCGCCTCGTCGATGTCGACACCGAGCCCAGCAACCTCGCCGGGATGCAGGTAGCCGTCAGCGAAGTAATACGCGTGCGGGAAGACCGCATCCGTCTCTTCCGTGTGCCGCATGTACTCCTGCAGCCCGAAGTTCGGGATCGAGATGTCGAGCTGAAGTGCGGCCGCCATGCAGACCGGCGAAAGGTCGGTCGCGCCGTGCGAACCGCTGCGAACGCCGTAAAGATCTGCCAGATCGAAAATCCGGCGCAGGTGCGTGATGCCGCCCGCGTGCACCACCGTGGCGCGGATGAAATCGATCAGTCGCTCGGTGATGAGCTGCTGACAATCCCAGATCGAACTGAAAACCTCGCCGACGGCGATCGGAGTCGTGGTGTGCTGCTTGATGATGCGGAAGGCGTCCTGCGACTCGGCGGGCGTCGGGTCTTCAAGCCAGTAGAGGTCGTACTCCTCGGTCCGCTTGCCCAACCTCGCCGCTTCGGTTGGGGTCAACCGGTGATGGGCGTCGTGCAGCAGGTGAAAGTCGAAGCCATGCTTGTCGCGCACCGCTGCAAACAGGCTCGGCACGAACTGCAGGTAACGCTCGGTTGACCAGCTCGCCTCTACCGGCGCCAGGCCCGCAGCAGCCGGCTCGTAGAACAGCTTGTCCTTGCTCACCCCATACGTGACCGGCAGGCCGGGAATACCGACCTGCACCCGCACGGCCTTGTAGCCCTGCTCGAGGTAGCGGGCAACCTCGTCGACAACCTCAAAGACGTCCTGCCCGTTGGCGTGGCCGTACACGGTCACGCCGTCACGCGCCCGCCCGCCGAGCAGCTCGTAGACCGGGAGGCCGGCGGTCTTGCCCTTGATGTCCCAAAGCGCGGTGTCGACCGCCGCGATCGCAGTCATCGTCACCGGGCCGCGGCGCCAGTAGGCGCCCTTGTACAGGTACTGCCAGGTGTCCTGGATGTGTGCGGCGTCACGCCCGATCAACGCCGGGCATACGTGGTCCTGCAGATAGCTGGCGACAGCCAGCTCGCGGCCGTTGAGCGTCGCGTCACCGACGCCACTGACCCCGTCGTCCGTCGTGATTTTGAGGGTGACGAAGTTGCGACCCGGGCAGGTGACGATGACCCGAGCGTCGACGATTCTCGAACCGGTCATCAGCCCTGCTGAACCCATGCGTGCTGCGGGTCGAGAGCGGGAATCATGTCGCGCCCACGGCCGGCCATCACCCACAAGTAGTACAGCGAATATCCGGGTGCGCCCACGACCGGATGGTAACCCGATCTGATCGCCGCAACGTCATTATCGCGCACCGTGAAGGTCTGCTCGCTCTTCTTGTCGTAAAGCAGTTGGACGCCGAACCCCCCGGGCGGGTCGACCTTGAACAGATAGACCTCCTCCAGCTGCACCTCGTGCGGCGGGTTGTGCTCGTCGTGCTTGTGCGGCGGGTACGACGACCAGTTGCCGGGCGGGTTGATGGTCTCGCCCACGAGCAGCCGGCCGGCCTCGTCGTTCGGCCCGAGAATCGTGCGCACGCTGCGCGACCAGTTGTCGGCACCGCGCTCGTCGACGGCTTGGTCAGCGGGACGGATGATGCGCGCTTTCGCCGCAGGCAGGTCGTCGAGCGGCGCGGAGGCGATCGCGAGCTCGGCTTTGGCGGTGGCGGTCAACCGCAGCGAGCTGCCGGGTGGCGCGTAGATCGCATCGCCCGGACCCTCGAACACGCTCGCCCGGCCACCTGCGCTCCCAAGGCTCGAGCCGTCGATCTCGACGTCGACGACACCACTGAGGACGACGACCAGCACCTCGTTCTCGGCATCGAACTGGAAATCGTCGCCTGCTTCAACCTCGGCGAGGTCGAGGCGGATGAGGTCGGTGTCCTTGCCTGGCGAGATGACGGTACGCACGCGCCACTACCTTTCAGAATCTGTTGTTAGCACTAGGTTTAAGGCTTCCCTCATGCGACGGGTTCCTCACGCACGCGGGTGACGAGCTGGGTCGGGTTTACGAAGCGAAGCGCGACCAACAGAAGCACCATCATTGAGCCGGTGTAGATCACGGCCATTGCGTCGATCTCCTGCTGGGCACGAATGCCGGCTCCGAAGACGGCTGAGTAGAGCGAGACGACGAGGGTCTGGCTGCTCGGCCCGGCGGTGAGGAACGACAGCTCGAACATTCCGACCGTGCGGATGAGCACCAGGATGCCGGCAGCGAGCAGGCCCGGCAGTACCAGCGGCGTGAGCACCCGCAGCATGATCGAGGCGGTCTTGGCCCCGCACATCCGGGCGGCTGCCTCGATCTTCGGGTCGATCTGCTCGATGAACGGCGTCATGGTCAGCACCACGAACGGCACCGACGGCACGAGGTTGGCCAGGATCACGCCGTCCAGGTGACCACCCAGATGCCACTTGTTGAGCACGATGGCCAGCGGGATGCCGTACGTGATCGGTGGTACCAGGATCGGCAGCAGGAACAGCACCATCACGAGCTTCTTCAGCGGGAAGTCGCGCCGGGCAAGCACGTATGCGGCCGGCCCGCCGATGACGACCGACAACACGACGACAGCGATGGCGACTTCGGCCGTCACTTTCAGCACTTGCTTCAACGCGAACTCGTGCCAGGCGTCGCCGTACCAGTGCGTGGTGTAGCCGTTCGGCGCCCAGCCGCCGAACCAGCTCGTGCCGAACGAATCGACGACGACCGAGAGGATGACCCCGAGCAGGTTGATGAAGAAGAACGCCACGACCGCCCAGACGAGCCAGGTGCCGGGCTTGGCGACCAGCCGACGACGTGCGCGCCGTTCAGGCTCTGCCGGTGCCGTCTCAGCGACTCGGGTCAGGGTGGCCATCAGCCCTTCCCTCCGCTCGAGCCTTTGTAAAGCATGTTGCGACCGAGCAAGACGACGCCCACGACGATGAGCATGATGGCCGCCATCACCATCGCGATCGCCGAGCCAAGCGGATAGTCGAACTGCTCGAGCGCCGCGTGATAGGCCGCGATCGAAATGACATGCGTGCGGTTCGACGGGTCGCCGACCAGATTCGCCGACGGGAACACCGAGAACGCGAGCACGAACGACAAGCAGAACGTCACGGCAAGACCTGGAGCCAGCAGCGGAAAGGTGACGTGAGTGAAACGCTGCCACCAGGTGGCGCCGAGCGTAGAAGCGGCCCGCTCGAGGATCGGATCGATCCCCGAGAGATACGCCGAGGTCAGCAGAAACGCGAACGGGAAGCCGGTGATGACGAGAGACAGGAAAACGCCCCAGTAGTTGTGCAGCAACGGTACCGGCTGGGTCGTGAGATGCAGGTCTTGCAAGATTTTGTTGAGCCAGCCGGCCGGCCCGGCATAGTTGAGCAGGCCTTCTGCAGTCAGCACAGTGCCCAACGTGATGGG
>Ga0157370_10009095_pt1 | contig 10653 bp, 11 predicted proteins | sample C35metaG_FD_113463 | JGI IMG/M metagenome (GOLD analysis project Ga0157370, IMG submission 113463) | Corn rhizosphere microbial communities from Kellogg Biological Station, Michigan, USA - C3-5 metaG | ecosystem: Host-associated > Plants > Roots > Rhizosphere > Soil | place: USA: Michigan... | reverse complement strand
GATCAGGGTCGAGCCGGCCATCGACAGGCCGGCGCCGACCGCGAACATCAGGAACATCACCGGAAAGCTCAGCGACACGGCAGCGATGGCGGTGCCGCCCAGCCGCCCGACCCAGAAGGCGTCGATGATCTGGTAGGCCGACTGCAGCACGTTCGCCAGAACGATCGGCACGGCGAGCGTCAGCAGCGACCGAAGGATCGGCCCTTCGAGAAGCTTGTTGTTGGAGGGCGGCACGGAAGCGATATAGGGAATCGGATGCGAAGAGGGGAGGGAATTCTAGTTTTGACTTTCCTGTTATCGCATCGGAGGCACTTTTGTCGTCCTGAGCGAAGCGAAGGACCTCATGCCATTGCAACAGAGGCGTCTGTCTCGATTGCCATGAGATCCTTCGCTTCGCTCAGGATGACAAACTTGCTGTAGTATGAGTCTTACCGCCAGATCTTCTTCCCGCTGCCTGGCAGGCCGAGCGTGCTCCACATGGCGTCGACCTTGTCGATCACCGCCTGGTCCATGCGGATCTGGCGGCCCCAATCGCGATTGGTCTCGCCCGGCCACTTGTCGGTCGCGTCCAGGCCGATCTTGGAGCCGAGGCCGGAGACGGGCGAGGCGAAGTCGAGATAGTCGATCGGCGTGTTCTCGATCACGGTGATGTCGCGCGCCGGGTCCATGCGGGTGGAGACCGCCCACATCACGTTCTTCCAATCGCGGGCGTCGATGTCGGCATCCACGACGATCACCCACTTGGTGTACATGAACTGTCGCAGGTACGACCAGACGCCCATCATCACGCGCTTGGCGTGGCCGGCATAGGCCTTCTTCATCGACACCACGGCGATGCGGTAGCTGCAGCCTTCGGGCGGCAGCCAGAAATCGATAATCTCGGGGAACTGCTGCTGGAAGAGCGGGATGAAGACCTCGTTCAGCGCCTCACCCAGCACCGACGGCTCGTCGGGCGGGCGGCCGGTGAAAGTCGAGAGATAGATCGGCAGGCGCCGCATGGTGATGGCGCTGAGGGTGAAGACCGGAAACTTCTCGACGCTGTTGTAGTAGCCGGTGTGGTCGCCGTAGGGACCTTCGTCGCCGTAGTCGTCGAGGCTGACGTGGCCCTCGAGCACGATCTCGGCCTCGGCCGGCACCTTGAGCGGCACCGTCTTGCAGTCGACCAGGTCGACTTTCTTGCCGCGCAGCAGGCCTGCGAACTGGTATTCCGACAGCGTGTCAGGCACGGGCGTGACAGCCGCGAGGATGGTGCCGGGATCGGCGCCGATCACCGCCGCCGCGGGCAGCGGCTCGCGCTTGCCGGCGCCTTTCCAGCGCTGGTGATGCTGCGCGCCGCCGCGATGCTTCAGCCAGCGCATCAAGGTCGTGTTGCGGCCGGTGACCTGCAGGCGATAGATGCCGAGGTTGAAGCTGTCCTGCCGGTCCTTTGCGGGATCCGGCCCTTGCGTCACGACCAGCGGCCAGGTGATGAGCGGCGCCGGCTCGCCCGGCCAGCAGGTCTGGATCGGCAGCCGGCCGAGATCGATGTCGTCGCCCTTCAGCACGATCTCCTGGCAGGGCGCGGTGCCGATCGTCCTGGGCTTCATCGCCATCACCGTGCGCAGCATCGGCAGCATGTCGAGTGCTTCGCGCCAGCCGCCCGGCGGCTCGGGTTGGCGCAGGAAGGCCAGCGTCTCGCCGACCTGACGCAGCTCCTGCGGTTCGCGATCCATGCCCCAGGCGACCCGCTCGACGGTGCCGAACAGGTTGACGAGCACCGGAATCTCCGAGTGCCTGCCGTCATCGCGCACCACATTCTCGAACAGCACGGCAGGACCTCGTTCGGCGAGCAGCCGCGTCTGGATCTCGGTCATCTCCAGATGCGCCGACACCGGCGCCGTCACGCGCACCAGGCGGCCGGCCTTCTCGAGGCGCGCGATGAACTCCCGAAGCGAAGCGTAGGGCATGCTGGCGTTGTCCTTTAGAGTGGCCGGCGCATGAGATCAAACGCCATCCCGCCTGCCATTCCCGCCGAATTCGAGGACCTGCTGAATCGCAACGGCCGCAAAGTGCTGGCCGGCACGCATCCGCTCTGTGGCGCATTGGCCGATCCGCGCACGCGCTTCCTGGCGGCCGACGATCTGCTCGATCGGCTGAAGGCGGCCCGCCTGCGGAAGGCATTGCACGAGCATCTCGCCGACGTCCTCGAGCCGCTGGCCAAACCGATCCCGCCGGAGAGCATCTGGGAGATGCGTCGCGACTATGCCGAGCTGCTACCCAAGACGAGCCGCGCACGGACGATTTTTTTCGAGAGCCGCAGTGAACCTGGTGCAAAGGCGGCACAACGTATCGGGCTCGCGCGACTCATGCGCTCGGAGAGCTTCCGTGCCTTCGCCGAAGCGCTGGCCGGCCGCAAGCTTGCTTCAGGGTGGGGACTGCAGGTGCTGCGCTACGGGCCGGGCGACTATGCCGGACCGCACAACGATCATCATCCCGAGAACAAGCAGGCAGCCCACGGCTATATCGACCTGCATCTCAGCCTCTGCACGCCGGGCGTCGCGCATCAATGGCTGGTCTACAGCCGCGCCGGCCATTTCAGCGAGATCGTCTCGGTGGCGGCGCCGGCCACCGTGACGGCCTATCGGTTGCCGTTCTGGCACTACACCACGCCGCTGGTCGGCAAGTCCGATGCCGCTCGGTGGGTGCTGCTCGGCACTTTCCTCTTTTCTGGTGCCCTTTTTTCTAGTGGGGGCCGACGGGGACAACGCTGATCGAGTTGCGCGGACTGCCTTGGAAGATGCGGTCGGTATAGGCGAGATAGATCAAGGCGCGGCGCTTGGCGTCCCAGAAGCGAACCACCTGGGTCGACTTGAAGATCAAGGAGGCGCGTTCGCTGAACACCTCATGCGGGCTCTTGAGCTTGCCGAGCCTGGACTCGTCGATCGGTCCGACCTGGCGACAGGCAATCGATGCCTCGCCGGGATCCTCGGCTACGCCGATCGCGCCTTTGATGCCTCCTGTGCGGGCATGCGAGAAGTAGCAGGTGACGCCCGGCACATCGGGATCGTCGAACGCCTCGACCACGATTTTGTCGTTGGGGCCGATCCACTTGAAGCGGTAGCCGACGGCGCCGATCTCGTCGGCGAAGGCGGGCAGGGCCAGCAGCGAAAGCAGCAAGCCGAACAGGATACGGCGCATCGTCAGGCTCCTCCGGTCGCGCAATCCGGTGTGCATCGCTAGATGGTGATGCCGCGTCCGCTTGCCAAGCCGGAGGACGTCAGACCGCGCGCAGCCCTTCCTTCGGCACCTCGCCGTCCGCCTCCTTGATGGCGGCGCGATATTCCTTCTCGGAAGAGAAAGGCGCGATCTTCGGATAATCCTTCTTCTTGCCGGGCCGGAGGACGCCGCTGCTGGGCTCGACGATCAGGAGCTGGCCCTCGCGGCCGAGAATCGGGATCTCCCGCTTCCAGCGCGAATAGACCCGCCGGGCCGAGGCGGAGAAGTCGACGTAGGTCGTGAACTCGCTGGGATCCTTGACGAACAGTGCCTCGTAGGTGGCGATGAACTCCTTCACGTATTTTTTGTCGACGATCTCCAGGTTGGACATCATCCAGCAGCGGTCCTCGAACACCCAGTACGTGCCGAGGCCGACGAACTCCTTCTGCCGCGTGAAATAGGGATAGAAGGGAAAGCTGCGGCAGGCCATGGTGCGGTTGTCCCGCTCGCAGTGGCGGGCGCCCTTGCAATGGATCGCCATGCAGTCCGAGGTGAGCTCGGCCACGATCTGGCGCGTGGCGTAGTCGTAGGGCTTGAACTTCGACCAGAGATCGGTCCGGCCCTTCAGGAACTCGAACTCGACCTTGTGCACCACCGGCACGGCGTTCTCGGTCGAGCAGCAGACCGGCGAGCCGCCATTCAGCGGCGCGCACTTGCGGCCGCAATCGAAGCGGGAGACCGGCGCGGTGAACCCGTCATAGAGGGTGCCGAAGTCGGCGGGAGCGATGGTTGCTTTCGGGGGCTTCTTCGACATGCAGCGGCCGTTTAGCCGAAACGGATGTGAAAGAACAGTTAAGGAATTCTGACGGCCGTCGGGGGATGGGGCAACACCCGCCAGACGACCGTCTCGCGCATGCCCCGGTTCTCGAGCTGCAGCGAGGTGGGGATCTCGTAGCGGGCGCGCTCCTCCAGCCCCCGGGCGCTGAAATAGTTGCGGCCCGGATCGCCCAGCAGGACAAGTCGGCCGGCGCGGGCATGGCGGCGCAGCCAGTCGAGCGCACGGGCCGACATCTCGCGCTCGTAGCAGATGTCACCGGCGATAACGACGTCGGTCTCGGGCGCGGCGTCCGGGCCGGCAAGCCAATCGTCAGCGGAAACGTCGAAGGCAAGCCCGTTCGCGGCCCCGTTCAGTCGTGCTGCAACCAGCGAGAGCCGGTCGATGTCGTTCGCCAGCACGGAGGCGGCGCCTGCCCGGGCCGCGGCCATGGAGGAAACGCCGGAACCTGCCGCGAAATCGATCACGTGCTTGCCGCGAACCTCTTCGGGGTGGTCGAGCAGGTAGCGGGCGATCGCCTGGCCGCCCGGCCAGCAGAAGGCCCAGTAGGGCGGATCGATATTCTGCTCCTCCATCCAGGCTTCGGTGGCCTGCCAGATCGGCACATATTCGCTGGCGAGCCAGAGCCTGAACTCTGGCACCATCGCCGGCGCTTCGAGAGCGGTATTGGCGCGAATGAAGGCCTCGGGATCGGCCGGCAGGCGCGTCATCAGCCGAATTGGCCCGCAACGATGGCGGCCAGCATCAGCCAGCCCACCTGGGCATTGGCCTTGAACTTGGCCAGGCAATCCGGCTGGTCGTGCGGCTTGAGATCGACGATCTGCCAACCGAAGTGCACGGCGACGGCTCCCAGCAAGATGAAGTAGGACAGATGCAGCGGAGCCAACACGCCAGCCGAGGCCCACAGCGCCACGGCAAGAACGGCAAACACGGTGAGCCAGAGCCGCGGCGCATCGGCGAAGCGCTGGGCCGTGGAACGCACGCCCACGATCGCATCGTCGCGCTGGTCCTGCATGGCGTAGATCGTGTCATAGACCATGGTCCAGGCGACGCCGCCGAAATAGAGCGCGACCGTCGCCTTGGAAAGCGTCCCGCTGACGGCGGCAAACCCCAGCAGCGCGCCCCAGTTGAAGGCGAAGCCCAACACGACCTGCGGCCACGAGGTGATGCGCTTCATCAGCGGATAGATCGCCACGATCGCGACCGAGCCGAGGCCCACCAGCACCGCAAACTTGTTGAATTTGAACAAGATCACGGCGCCGATCAGGGCCTGCAGACCCATCCAGAGCACCGCGCCACGCAGCGTCACCTCACCGGAAGGCAGAGGCCGGCCGCGTGTGCGCTCCACCCCGGCATCGACCTTGCGGTCGAGGATGTCGTTCCACGTGCAGCCCGCGCCCCGCATCGCGAGCGCGCCGAGCGCGAACAGCACCATCCAACCGAGGAGATGCGCCCAGTCATCCCCGATCGCCAAGGCCAGCGACCACCAGCAGGGGAAGAGCAGCAGCCAGATGCCGATCGGTCGGTCCCAGCGCGCCAGCCGCCCGAACGGCCGGGCCCAGGGCGGCAGGTAGCGCAGCGACCAATGCTGACGATCGATATCGGTGAAGCCGGTTGTCCGGTCGGCGGTCATGGCGGCATCATGGCGGCAAGCCAGCAGGAGTTCCATGAGCGTATCGCGCCTGTTCATCGAGGCCGACCTCGCAGCCGGCATCGAGGCGCCGCTCGGCGAGACACAGGCCCACTATCTGCGCCATGTCGTGCGCCGCGAGGACGGGGCGAAGCTCCTGCTGTTCAACGGCCGCGACGGCGAATGGAAGGCGAGCCTGTCGTTGCCCGGCAAGAAGGCGGCGGTTGCGCGGATCGAGACGCAGACGCGTGCCCAGATCGCCGAGCCCGACCTTTGGCTTTGCTTCGCACCGATCAAGCGCACCCGTATCGACTTCATTGCCGAAAAGGCGACGGAGCTCGGCGTGGCACGGCTGCAACCCGTGCTGACGCGGCATACCGCGGTCGAACGCGTCAATGTCGAACGCCTGCGCGCCAATGCGATCGAAGCGGCGGAACAGACCGAACGCCTCACGGTGCCCGAGGTGCAGGCGCCGGTCGAGCTCGGTCGCCTGATCGACGAGTGGCCGGATGGACGACGATTGCTGATGTGCGATGAGACGGGCGGCGGTCCGCCGATCGTCGAGGCCCTGTCCGCGCTCGACCCGGCAGCGCGGTCTTCTCCTTGGGCGATCGTGATCGGACCGGAAGGCGGCTTCGCCCAGGCCGAGCTCGAGGCGCTGCGTCGCATGAAGGATGTAACGTCGGTCGGACTCGGCCCGCGTATCCTGCGGGCCGACACGGCGGCGCTTGCCGCTCTCGCCTGCTGGCAGGCCTTGCTGGGTGACTGGCGCAAGCCGACGCCGCGTTTGTCCAGCGATTATCGCACCTCCAAGGTTGCGTCCTGAGCGCTTGCGCTCGCCCCCGGCGATATGAGAGAGGGAAGACGAAACATCATGAACCGGTCGCGTGCTCGCGTGAAGTTTCTTCATGTGAGAGAGGCCGCCTTTGGCGTCATCGTCGAGGGGCAATACGTCGAAGGACGGTACAGGGAGCCATCACCGCATGTCCGCACCACCATCGGGCGGCGGCACGCCGATCGAAAGTCGGCGGCAGCTTGTCGACTACTTTGTTGCCGGCAACAAGCCGCGCGCGCAGTGGCGCATGGGCACCGAGCACGAGAAGTTCGGCTTCGACCGGAAGACGCTGCAGGCCGTTCCCTATGACGGGCCGGCAGGCGTGCGCATGATCCTGGAGGGCTTGACGCGCTTCGGCTGGGAACCGGTGGTCGAGGGCAACAATCCGATCGCCCTGACGCGCGGCGACGCCAGTATCACGCTGGAGCCCGGCGGGCAGTTCGAGCTTTCGGGGGCGCCGCTCGAGACGCTGCACGAGACAGCAGCCGAGAACAGCGAGCATCTCGACGAGGTCAGGGAAGTCGCGAACGAGCTCGGCATCGGCTACATCGGTCTCGGCTTCGCCCCGCAATGGAAGCGCGAGGATGTCCATTGGATGCCCAAGGGTCGCTACAAGATCATGCGCGACTACATGCCCAAGAAGGGCAGGCTCGGTCTCGACATGATGCTGCGCACCTGCACGGTGCAGACCAATCTCGACTTCGCATCCGAAGTCGACATGGTGAAGAAGTTCCGCGTGTCGCTCGCCCTGCAGCCGCTCGCGACCGCGCTGTTTGCCAACTCGCCTTTCCTCGAAGGCAGGGAATCGGGCTTCAAGAGCTACCGCAGCCACATCTGGACCGATACCGATCCCGACCGCTGCGGCATGCTGCCTTTCGTGTTCGAGGCGGGCTTCGGCTTCGAGCGTTATGTCGACTATCTCCTCGATGTGCCGATGTACTTCGTCTATCGCGACGGCAGGTACATCGACGTCGCCGGCCAGAGCTTCCGCGATTTCCTGAAAGGCCGGCTGCCGGGGCGGCCGGGCGAGCTGCCGACCATCAACGACTGGGCCGACCACGTCACCACGGCCTTTCCCGAGGTGCGCCTGAAGCGCTACCTGGAGATGCGGGGTGCCGATTCCGGCCCCCTGCCGGCCCTCAACGCATTGCCGGCCCTATGGGTCGGCCTGCTCTACGAGCAGGGTTCTCTCGATGCGGCGTGGGACCTGGTCAAGGATTGGACCATCGAGGACCACGACTACCTGCGCAGTCATGCTCCGAGGACGGGCCTCTCGACCAAGTTCCAGGGCCTGCCGCTGTCGGATCTGGCGCGCGACGTGGTCGAGATCGCCCATGCCGGCCTGCGCGCGCGCAAGCAGCTCGACGCCGAGGGCAATGACGAGACCGTCTATCTCGCGCCGCTCGATCGTGCCGTCGCCAGCGGGCTCGCGCCGGCGGACGAGCTGCTCGCCAAGTGGCGGGGCGAATGGCGGGGCTCGTTCGAGCCGTTGTTCCGCGACTACGCCTACTGATATCGTCCGTCGATGCTCGATCGTTGCGACCGCGTCCAGATCGCCGTTCATGATGCCGCCAAGGCGGCGTCGCGCTATCAGCAGTTGCTGGGCGGAGAAGTCAGCCGGCGCGACCATAGCCGCCACCTCGGCGCGCGACGCACGATCCTCGCCGTCGGGGAGAGCGAGTTCGAGCTTTGCGAGCCGGACGGCGCCGGCCGCACGCGCGAGTTCCTGGACGCACGCGGCGAAGGGCTCATGACGGCGGGCTACTGCACCGCCGACCTCGACGACATGGCGAAACGGTGGGAAGGCCTCGGCATCGCCTATGAACGCGAGGACAAACAGCTTTATCTCGGCGCCGATGTCACATTCGGCCTGCCGATGGTCATTTCGCAGAGCGCCTACCGGCCACGCGTCGGCCCGGTGTCCTTCCTCTACGAGACCACCAACACGCTGGCGAGCGACTGGCGGCGGGTGGCCGCGCTTTATGCCGGCCTGTTCGGACTCGATCCAGCGCGCTTCAGCGGGATCGGCAGCGATCGCTTCGGCTATGTCGGCACGCTGACCTTGTTCGATCCGCCCAACAGGCTCGACCGTATCGAGCTCAGCCAGGCGACCGACGATGTCCATGCGATGGGCCGTTTCGTGAGGAAGCACGGCGATTCGCTTTATATGTGCTACGTCGAGACGCACGACTGGCCGGCAATTCGTGGCCGCCTGCTCGAGGCCAACGCCCGCTATACGCCGCGCGGCTCCGATCCCGCGACCGATCCCGACGGCGGATGGGTGCATCCCAAGGAGCTGCACGGCCTGCTGCTGGGCATCTCGCGCACCGGGCTTGCGTGGGAATGGTCCGGGCGGGAAGACCTGGTGCCGACCCTATGAGACGGCGCACGCTGGCAATCCTGCTTGCTGCGCTGCCGTTTGCCGCGCGGGCGCAGTCCGACGGAGAATGGCAGACCATCGTGGCGCCTGATCTGCGTTTTCGGCTCGAGATGCCGGCGCCGGCGGAGAAGAGCGTGGCCGGGCAGAAGGACCCCGGCAATGTCGCCCCCCGTGTCGCCTGGGAGTCCAGGCGCGCCGACCAGATATTCGACTTCGACTATGTCGACTACGAGCCCAACTGGTTCAGCGGCCACGATACGAAGCAGATGGCCAGGAACCTGGGCCGGGGAGATGCCGAGAAGGCCTTCCCCAAGAACAAGTTCAGGTACACGCGCGACGAACGTGGCACGCTGCAGGGCTGGGATGGCTATGCGCTCGATATCGAGGGCGAGGATGGCGGATTCGTGATGATGCGCACCTACATCGTCAAGGACCGGCTTTATCGCCTGCTCGCCACCGCCAAGAGCGATATGCGAACCCGCAGCGCCGCCGTCCGCTTCATCGAGTCCCTGCGGCTGGCGGAGACACGGGGCTAATCCGGAGAAGGGATCGATGCGGATCTGTGTCTTCGGCGCCGGCGCGATCGGCGGAAACTTCGCGGCGCGACTCGCCGCGGCCGGCAACGACGTCTCCGTGATCGTCCGCGGCGCTCATCTCGACGCGATCCGGCAGCGCGGTCTTACGCTACTGACAGGCGAGCGCAAGATCGTTGCTCCCGTCCATGCCAGCGACCGGCCGTCCGATCTCGGACCGCAGGACGTGGTCCTGGTGACGATGAAGGCTTGCGGACAGGCTGTCCTTGCCGACGTCGTCGGCCCGCTGATCGGTGCCGAGACGGCGGTTGCGTTCGTACAGAACGGCATTCCCTGGTGGTACGGCCACGGCCTGTCGCCCGGGCGTCCGCCGGCGCCCGACCTGTCGCGGCTCGATCCCGGGGGCGCGTTGGCCCGATCAGTCGGGCTGGAGCGGACGATCGGGGCGGTCGTCACGTCGTCGAATCACGTGGTCGAGCCAGGCGTGGTGCGCAACATCTCGCCCGACCGCAACACGCTCTGGGTCGGCGAGACCGACGATCGCCAGAGCGAGCGCATCCAGGCGCTGCGGGAGACGCTGAAGGCGGCGGGCATCGCCTCGCCGGACACTCGCGATATCCGCCATGACATCTGGCACAAGCTGATGGCCAACCTGACGGGCTCGACGCTTTGCCTGATCCTCGCCCAGCCGACGACCATCCAGAAGACGCCCATGGTCAACCGCATCGCGCGCCGCGCCCATGCCGAGGCGCTGGCTGTCGCGGCAGCGCATGGCGTCAAGCTCGACGACAGTCCCGACGTTCGCTACGGCCCTAAGCGGGTCTATCCCGACCACCGGCCTTCGATCCTGCAGGACTATGAGCTTGGACGGCCGATGGAGGTCGAGGCGATTATCCGGGCGCCGCTTGCCTTTGCCCGCAGCGCCGGCGTCGATACGCCGACCCTCGATGCCGTCGAGTCGCTGTGTGTCAGCCTCGCGGTGTCGAAGGGCCTTTACACGCTCTGAGTGCGTCGCTTGCTTGCCCTTGCGCAGCAAGGCAGGACGATCACGCACAACCAAATTTTCTCGTCGTCCCGACCGGAGCGAAGCGTAGCGGAGCAACTGTGTTGAAGAGGGGTAGCCCGGTGATCGGCCGGGCTCAAGGCTGGCGCTGCGCGCCCTCGCCTTCGGCGGCTGCGGCCTTGACCCCATCCGCTCACCGGTCTGCTCGGCTTTCACGTCGTCGGCACGGAGTGCCGGCGAGT
>Ga0157370_10009093_pt1 | contig 10655 bp, 9 predicted proteins | sample C35metaG_FD_113463 | JGI IMG/M metagenome (GOLD analysis project Ga0157370, IMG submission 113463) | Corn rhizosphere microbial communities from Kellogg Biological Station, Michigan, USA - C3-5 metaG | ecosystem: Host-associated > Plants > Roots > Rhizosphere > Soil | place: USA: Michigan... | reverse complement strand
CTACGGCCGCGTGGTTTTCGAGGCGCTGAAGGGCGGACTCGATTTCACCAAGGACGACGAGAACATCAACTCGCAGCCCTTCATGCACTGGCGCGACCGGTATCTGTACTGCATGGAGGCTGTCAACAAGGCACAGGCCGCATGCGGCGAGGTCAAGGGCACCTATCTCAACGTCACCGCCGGCACCATGGAGGACATGTACGAGCGCGCGGAATTCGCCAAGCAGCTCGGCTCCGTCGTCATCATGATCGATCTCGTGATCGGCTATACCGCGATCCAGTCGATGGCGAAATGGGCGCGCCGCAACGACATGATCCTGCATCTGCACCGGGCAGGACACTCGACCTATACAAGGCAGCGCAACCACGGCGTCTCGTTCCGGGTGATCGCGAAATGGATGCGGCTCGCCGGTGTCGATCACATCCATGCCGGCACGGTGGTCGGCAAGCTCGAGGGTGATCCCGCCACCACGCGCGGCTATTACGACATCTGCCGCGAGGATTACAACCCGATGCGGCTCGAACACGGCGTGTTCTTCGACCAGAACTGGGCGAGCCTCAACAAGATGATGCCGGTGGCGTCGGGCGGCATTCACGCCGGCCAGATGCACCAGTTGCTCGATCATTTGGGCGAAGACGTGGTGCTGCAATTCGGCGGCGGCACCATCGGCCATCCCATGGGCATCCAGGCCGGCGCCACCGCCAACCGCGTTGCGCTGGAAGCGATGATTCTGGCCCGCAACGAGGGCCGCGACTACCTGCACGAGGGGCCGGAAATTCTCGCCAGGGCGGCGCAGACCTGTACGCCGTTGAAAGCCGCGCTCGAGGTCTGGAAGGACGTCACCTTCAACTACGAATCGACCGACATGCCCGACTATGCCCCCACCGCCAGCGTCTCGATGTAAGGAGCAGGACCATGCGCGTTACCCAAGGCTGTTTCTCTTTCCTGCCCGATCTCACCGACCAGCAGATATCGGCACAGGTTCAATATTGTCTCGGCAAGGGATGGGCGGTGAACATCGAATTCACCGACGATCCGCATCCCCGCAACACCTTCTGGGAAATGTGGGGGCTGCCGATGTTCGACCTGCGCGATGCCGCCGGCGTCATGATGGAGCTCACCGAATGCCGCAAGGTTTATGGCGACCGCTACATCCGGATGTCGGCGTTCGACTCCAGCCCCGGCTGGGAGTCGGTGCGGATGTCGTTCATCGTCAACCGGCCGAAGGACGAACCCGGCTTCCGGCTTGAACGGCACGAGGTCGAGGGCCGCAACATCCGCTACACCACCAAATCCTACGCGGCCGACCGTCCCGAGGGCGTCAGGTACGGTGGCAAATGAGCGTGTCGGCGGTTTCCTCCGTAGCACCCTTGCAGGCCGGCGAAACTTCGCCGGCCGGGCAGGTCGACCTGCGCCGCGAGTTCAACGAGGTCGGGATCGGCGACGTGCTCGATCAGCTCGATCGCGAATTGATCGGATTGAAGCCGGTCAAGACCCGGATCCGCGAGATTGCCTCGCTACTGCTGATCGAGCGCATCCGCAAGCGCATGGGGCTGACTTCGGAAGTACCCACGCTGCACATGTCGTTCACCGGCAATCCCGGCACCGGCAAGACCACGGTGGCGCTGCGGATCGCCAGTATCCTGCACAAACTCGGCTTCGTGCGCCGCGGCCAGGTGGTGTCGGTGACGCGCGACGAGTTGGTCGGGCAATATATCGGCCACACCGCGCCGAAGACCAAAGAAATCCTGAAGAAGGCGATGGGCGGCGTGCTGTTCATCGACGAGGCCTATTACCTGCACCGGCCCGACAACGAGCGCGACTACGGCCAGGAGGCGATCGAGATCCTGCTGCAGGTGATGGAATCGCAGCGCGAGGACCTGGTGGTGATCCTCGCCGGCTATGGCGACCGCATGGACAAGTTCTTCGGCAGCAATCCCGGCTTCCGCTCGCGCATCGCCCACCACATCGATTTCCCCGACTATGCCGATGACGAATTGCTGTCGATCGCCGAATTGATGCTGGGGGATATGAACTACAGGTTCAGCGCCGAGGCCCGCGCCGCGTTCGTCCGCTACATCGCGCTGCGCAAGATCCAGCCGTTGTTCTCCAACGCCCGCTCGATCCGCAACGCGCTGGACCGGATGCGGCTGCGCCAGGCCAACCGGCTGGTCGCCGATCTCGATCGTGTGCTGACAGCCTCCGATATCATGTCGCTGGACGCGTCGGATGTGCTGGCGAGCCGGGTGTTCTCGAACGGCTCTGCCGAGTAACGGAGGCGGTGTAGGGCCACGAAGAGGGGCCCTGCCGGCGACGTAATCGCCGGCGCCGACGAGACCGCCACTAAGGTGGTAGATGACGGGATAACGATCAGAAACCGGTCAGGATCGGTCATCTAGAAACGCTGGAATGGCGAATTGGTTTCGCTCCCGCTTACCTCGACCGCCCACGCATCTGGCGCGCGCGATCGCCGATGCGGTTGCCGGATCGGCGCGCATCGCCGATGGTCCGTGCCGTCATCTGCGCAATTTGTCACAGTGTCCTCGAATTAATCCGACCGACAGGACATCGTAATGTCAGCGACATACAATTTCTCGCATGGGGCCTGTCAACCAATTCGAGGAATTTCAATCATGACAAACGACAGATCTGACCGTCCCTTGCGCTCGAGTATTTTTTCCCGGCGGCGGCTCGTGCTGCTCGCTTCCGTCGCCGGCATCGGCGCGATCGTCGCGTTCGGAGGCGAGATGAGTTATGGCCGCGTTCAATTTCCGGCGTGGACTTCCAGTGCGCACGCCGCGGAAAACCAGCAGCAGCCGGCGGGCTTTGCCGATCTGGTCGGCAAGGTGAAACCGGCCGTCGTCTCGGTGCGGGTCAAGGTGGACGAAACTTCCAGCACGCCGGACATGAACTCGAACGAGGAGAATCTGCCTCCCTTCCTGCCGGGCTCGCCGTTCGAGAAGTTCTTCCGTCAATATGGCTTCAACGATATGCCAAACGGCAAGATCGAGCGTCACCAGGTGATCACCGGTGTCGGATCGGGGTTCTTCATTTCGCCGGACGGCTACGCGGTGACCAACAATCACGTGGTCGATCACGCGAAGTCGGTCCAGGTCACCACCGATGACGGCTCGACGTATACGGCGAAGGTCATCGGAACCGATCCAAAGACCGATATCGCCCTTATCAAGGTCAACGGTAAATCCGACTTTACCTACGTCAAATTTGAGGATCAGGCGCCTCGCATCGGCGACTGGGTCGTAGCCGTCGGCAATCCGTTCGGGCTTGGCGGCACGGTAACGGCGGGTATCATATCGGCCAAGGGACGCGACATCGGCTCCGGTCCTTACGACGACTACATCCAGATCGATGCGCCGATCAACAAAGGCAACTCCGGCGGCCCCGCCTTCGACATGAACGGCAAGGTGATCGGCGTCAACACCGCGATCTATTCGCCTTCCGGCGGCTCTGTCGGAATCGGCTTCGACATTCCGGCACAGACGGCGCAGATGGTCGTCGCCCAGCTGAAAGACAGCGGCAAGGTGACGCGCGGCTGGCTCGGCGTCCAGGTTCAGCCTGTCACCAAGGGCATTGCCGACAGCCTCGGCTTGAAGAAGGCGGAAGGCGCGATGGTCGACGAGCCGCAGAACGGAAGCCCCGCGGCCAAGGCAGGCATCCAGTCCGGCGATATCGTCACCGCGCTCAACGGCACGACCATCAAGGATTCCCGCGATCTCGCCCAGAAGGTGGCGGTGCTGGCTCCCGGCAGCTCGGCGAAGCTCGACATCGTTCGCAAGGGGGAATCGAAGACGATCACCGTCACCCTTGGCGAAATGCCGAACCAGCAGCAGGCAAATACCTCCAGCCCGGAAACGCCGGCTGACCGGGGCGTGCCGCATCTTGGGCTAACCCTGTCGCCAGCGAACGACGTGGCGGGCTCCGGAGGCAAGGGCGTCGTCGTTACGGGTATGGATCCGGAAGGTGCCGCCGCGGAACACGGCTTCCAGACCGGTGACGTCATACTCGATGTCGGAGGCAAGGCGGTCAGCGACCCCGGCGACGTTCGAGCGGCGTTGGCCGAGGCGAAGTCGCAAGGCAAGCATGACGTGCTGATGCGGGTGAAGACGGCGGAGGCAATGAAGTTCGTTGCACTACCTGTCGGATGAAACCAAAACCGTGCGGAAGGGCGCCGCCTGAACGGCACAGGCGGCGCCCCTGCACGATGATTGGAAGCGCTCGCCGTGCTGCGACGGGCAAATCTCCAATCGGGCGCAAAGTCACGGAGCCGGGTTTAAGGCCGCTCCTAATGTCGTAGGTAGATTTGCTAAGCGCACGAGCCCACTTTGAGCGGAACGATCTTTCGTCTGGCACGTGGTCTACCTGAACCAAGCAGGCACCATTGGAGAATGGAATGCCAGGCAGGCGATTCAGGATCTCTGACGGCAATGCGGCCCATGTCTATCTCGCACTAGTCATTGCCGGGGTAGGCACTTTGGTCGCAATCGGACTATTTGTCCTACTTGCGTGAACGGCTGATGTCGATTGTGACGATGGTCCGAAGCCGGCAAGCCCGACGGAAAACATGTGTCCTGCCTCAACCAAGATCACGAACATGCAAGAATTAATCTTCCGGACAGGACACCGTAATGCGGGATCGCTAATCTGGCGTCGACGGCAATGCAGAACTCCGGCTGTCCCCCGCGAGACGACCTCCAGTTCTGTCCACCTCACCAAATGGCACGCGCCGGCATCTGACTGCGGCCGCAATCGCCGCACCACGAAGATCGTCGTTCGCGAAGTGTATCCCGCCGCTAAAAACTTGAGGGAGGGCTGCGTACACTTCGCTCGTCGCATCACTTGAACTTTGGGGCATTGTTGAAACCCAGGAGAAGTGATCATGTCTACAAATCCCCTTGACCGCGGCATTAAACGGCGAACCCTGCTTAAGGCCGGTCTTGCGCTTGGTGCCGTGCAATTCGCAGCCCCGGTGGTTTCGGGCGCCGCTGCTGCTCAAAGGAAGTATGGACCGGGAGCGACGGATAGCCAGATCAAGATCGGCAACATCATGCCGTACAGCGGTCCGGCGTCGGCCTATGCTACCATCGGCAAGACCGAGACCGCGTTTTTTCAGATGATCAATGACGAGGGCGGGATCAACGGCCGCAAGATCGAGTTCATTTCGTACGACGACGCATACAGCCCGCCAAAGACCTTCGAGCAGGCCCGCAAGCTGGTCGAAGACGACAGCGTGTTGCTGATCTTCAATTCGCTGGGAACGCCCACGAACAGCGCCATTCGCAGCTACATGAACCAGAAGAAGGTACCACAACTTTTCGTCGCTACCGGAGCTACGAAGTGGAACGATCCGAAGCACTTTCCCTGGACGATGGGCTGGCAACCCAGCTATCAGACCGAGGGTCGCATCTACGCGAAGTATATCCTGAAGGAGATACCGAACGCGAAGATCGCAATCATGTACCAGAACGACGATTACGGAAAGGACTACGTCAAGGGCCTGAAGGATGGTCTTGGGACCAAGGCGAGCACCATGGTCGTCGGCGAACAAAGCTACGAGACCAGCGAGCCGACGATCGACTCGCAGATCGTCACACTGCAGGCGACCGGCGCAAATATCTTCTTCAATGTCGCGACGCCGAAATTCGCGGCGCAAGCCATCAGGAAGGTGTCTGAAGTCGGATGGAAGCCGCTGCACATTCTGAACAACGTTTCGGCATCCATCGGCAGTGTCATGAAGCCTGCCGGCTTTGAGCATGGCCAGGGTATCGTTTCGGCCGCCTACCTCAAGGACGCGACCGATCCGCAGTGGAAGGGCAGCGCCGACATGAAGGCCTGGAACGCTTTCATGGACAGATACATGCCGGGCGGCGACAGGAGCGACTCCAGTCACATTTACGGATACAGCGTGGCGCGCACCATGGTTCAGGTGCTCAGACAATGCGGTGAAGATCTCACGCGTGAGAACATCATGAGGCAGGCCGCCGACCTCAAGAACTTCGAGCCAGGACTCCTGGTGCCGGGGATTGCGATCAATACAAGTCCGGCGGACTTTGCTCCGATCGAGCAATTGCAGTTGATGAAGTTCGCCGGTCAGACCTGGCAACTCTTCGGCGGCGTGCTCAGCGGGCAGGCGGAAACTTGATCTGATTGCAGACGACCGCCTTGAACGTTCGGCTGGGTCGGCGCCCCGCGGCCGTCGCGGGGCACATCGATGGGCGCGAGATGGCGCTGCGGCTAAATTTCTCCGTATTTTCCTGAATGCTTACCCGACCACTGCCATCCACGGCGGAAAATGGTTCGCCCGAAGATCCGGCAATGGCCAACACGCAGCGACTGCCGGCCTATCGAGAGCCATGAGATGCCGCAATTCGACCCCGAACTCATCCTGGTCATGAAGAGGGCTCTTGAAGACGTCATGACCAGGGTTCCTCTGGAATATTCGACGCCGGCGGCAAAGACGTACCTTGCCGAGTGTATTTTGAAAGCGGCAGCCCAAGGGCATACCAATTACGAGGCGTTCGTCGCCAGGGCATCTGACCAGATGCAAGTGATTATATCCCTGTTCAGTTGAGCGAGAGCACGCGTGTTTGCGCTCCCATGCTGCGCGAGGAGAACTGAAAATTCAGCGCCGAGGCCCGCGCGGCGTTCGTCCGCGACATCGCGCTGCGCAAGACAAGCCGCTGTTCTCCAACGCCCGTTCGATCCGCAACGCGCTCGACCGGATGCGGCTGCGCCAGCCCAACCGCCTCGTCGCCGACCTCGACCGCGTGCTGACGGCCGAAGACATCATGGTCGCTGGAGGCGTCGGATGTGCTGGCGAGCCGGGTGTTCGCGAAGGGGTCTGCGGGGTGATGGCGCCGACGCGAATGCGCGGCCAAGGAAGGTTGCCATACTGCGGAGCAATGCCATTGCGCATCGAACCATCGGCATGTCCTATAACGACGTGTTTAAGCCAGCAGATGTCACGCCAGTTGAACTTCGAGAGGCAACGGATATCGCGCTCAAGATCGCCAACCGATTGCTGCTTTCTTGCGGCCTTCAAGACCAGCGCTTCACTGAGTTGCCCCGCGCTTGCCGAGTATTCGCAGGCGAAGGGAACAACTTTATCCTCAATACGTCCGCACTCGCTTCTTGCGCGGCGCCGGCTTGCCCTTGCCGTAGTACGGATTGACGATGCATTGCGCCGCGCGCCCCGATGCCGAGGCCTGGCATTGCGGAATCGATGTGTAGGCGCACTCGAAATAGTAGTCCGTCATGCCGCCCTGGTAGATCTGAAGACAAACCGGGTAGGCCGGATCGTAGGTCTGGGCCTCTGCCTGCCCGGCGAGCGACACCGTTGCAATCGCCAGAAGCGCCAAAGCCAGTGATCGCGCGCGCATGTGGCGTTGTGGCCGTTGCATTGCTGTTCTCCCTCGGTGAGACGGTGATTTCCGCCGGTCCCAGCTCGTTGGCTGGGCGTGGTCAGAACATAGGCGAGGGGTGACAAAATGCCAGTCACGGCTGGCTGATTCATCAGCGAGAGAAGCTCGTAAACGGCGGTTCGCCGCGCCATAGGGGTTGGCCCGCTTTATGCAAGACTGCTCACCGGAAATCGGGAGAACATTGATGCAGGTGGACCTATTCCTGGTGTGGGTCGCGTTATTGGGAGCTGTCAGTTTTATCGCTTTATCGGTTGCCGATTAACAGCACACCGATTCGCGATCCCGCCGCGACCGGCAGGATCGGCGAAATCTCACGCAGGCGCGCGAGCAGGCCGAGGCCATTCGGGCGCATGCAGCGCACGACCCGCGGCCGTCGTCGATATTTCAAAAATCGTTAGCCTGTCGGCAGAGCGCGCATCTCGCGGAACGAGATCAGCTTGCGCTGCCGTTCGTCCCACAGCACCTGGCGCACGCAGCCGAGGCTTCGCAGCAGGGTGAGCCGTCCGAGCTCGACCAGCTGCGGGTGATCCCGCAGCACCTGCGGCAGGCGATAATAGGGGATGCGGCTGCACAGATGGTGGACGTGGTGCACGCCGATATTGGCGGTGAACCAGCGCAGCACGCCGGGCAGGTCGTAATGCGAGCTGCCGTGCAGGCCCGCTTCGTGAACGTTCCAGCTCTCGCCGCGGTCCCAGAACGTATCCTCGAACTGGTGCTGGACGTAGAACAGCCAGACGCCGATCGAGGCGGCGAGTATCGTGATCGGCAACTGCACCAGCAGGAACAGGCCAAAGCCGACCAGCCAGATCATGGCGGCGACCAGCACCGCGATCGCGGCATTGGTCGCCATCGCGCTGAGCCAGGCTTGCCAGCTGGCGCGCATTCCCCCCGTCGGCAATCGCTGCTGCAGGATGAACACATAGGCCGGACCGAGACCGAACATCACGACCGGATGCCGGTACAGGCGGTAGAACATCCGGCCCCGCCTCGAGAGCGCGCGATATTCCGACACTGTCAGCGTATCGATGTCGCCGATGCCGCGGCGGTCGAGATTTCCCGCGCCGGCGTGGTGCAGGGTGTGAGCGCGTCGCCAGACGTCGTACGGCGTCAAGGTCAGCACGCCGATGACGCGTCCGACCCAATCGTTCGCCATGCGGTGGCGAAAGAACGAGCCGTGGCCGCAATCGTGCTGGATCATGAACAGGCGGACGAGAAAGCCCGCCGCCGGCAGCGCCAGCACCAGACAGATCCAGTAGCCTTCCGCGAGCCCGGCCCACATCAGCACCCAGATCAGAACGAACGGTATGGCCGTGATCGCGATCTCGAAGGTGCTGCGCGCGGAATTTGGCTCACGGTAGCCGGAGAGCGCATGGGCCAGCGCGCGCGAAGCGGGCGCACCTAGGGCGTAGGTCACTTGTTGATCCATTCGGGACACACCTGAATTGAGGTTGGGTTTGCCTCACTGCCGTCAGGCCGACCCACCGGGCCGGACGGCATTGCGCTTTATTGTCGCTCCGAACTGGAGGTGCACCCGTTTGTTTTCGGTGCTGCCAGCGCAAGGCAGCGTTCCCTTACCCGATTCAGGCGCAGCTAGCCAGTCTCGACCGCAGCAAAGACGGTGCGGCAGACTGCGCCTGGGCATCGGCGGAAACGCTGATTTTGGCGCTAAAAATGTTTATATATCAATTGGTTATCGGCATTGTCGCACACCGGACATAAGGTCGGGGCCACGAAGTCGTGCTTGTGTTATCGGGGGAGGATCGAATATTGGCTGCCTCGGCCGATGGCAGGTGGCGATTTCCGGAGCTCACGCGCCGCGGGCGGATACGGTCATGCCAGCAGCGCAGGGCTCAAGCCCTTAAAATAGTGTATCGGCAAGCCACGCCACGCGCCGGGCACGGTTCCCGCGCCACAAGATCAAAATCTTCGGAGGAAGTTACATGTCGGCTCTGCCACTTTCGGGCATCAAGATTCTCGACCTGACGCGCGTGCTCGCGGGGCCGCTGTCGGCGCAGATGATGGCGGATCTCGGCGCCGAGGTGATCAAGATCGAACGGCCGGGCGGTGGCGACGATGCGCGCGCCTTCGGCCCGCCTTACCTGACCGATCCCGAAGGCAAGGCCAACAACAACAACTCGTTCTATCTGTGCGCCAACCGCGGCAAGAAATCCGTCACCGTCAACATCGCTTCGCCGGAGGGCCAGGACATCATCCGCGAACTCGCAAAATCCTGCGACGTGATGATGGAGAACTACAAGGTCGGCGATCTCAAACGTTACGGGCTCGACTACGAGACCATCAAGAAGCTCAATCCCGGCATCATCTACTGCTCGGTGACCGGCTTCGGCCAGACCGGACCCTATGCGCAGCGCGCCGGCTACGACGCGATCCTGCAGGCGATGGGCGGGCTGATGAGCGTCACCGGCCATATCGACGGCGAGCCCGGCGCTGGTCCGATGAAGGTCGGCCCATCGATCGTCGACTACATGACCGGCATGAATACCTCGATCGGCATCTTGTCGGCGCTCTATCATCGCGACGCCAATGGCGGCGAGGGGCAGCACGTCGACGTCTGCCTGTTCGACACCGTGATCGCCTCGCTGTCGCATTGGCTTCAGATCTATCTCGTCAACGGCCAGACCCCGCCGCGGCGCGGCACCTGGGGCAATGGCGGCATGCCGGCCGGCGTGTTCCGCTGCACCGACGGCGAACTGATGCTGGTGGTCGGCAATGACGGCCAGTTCGCGCGCACCTGCGCCGTGCTCGGCGCGCCCGAACTCGCGACCGATCCGCGCTTCGTCAAGAACAACGACCGCGTCATGCACGGCAAGGAGATCATGGCGATCTTCGCCGGATTGTTCCTGAAAAAGCCGATGGGCTATTGGCTGGAGGAGCTGGAGAAGGCCGGCGTGCCCTCGGGGCCGATCAACAGTTTCGAGCAGGTGTTCGCCGATCCGCACGTGCAGTCGCGCGGCATGAAGATCAAGGTCAACCATCCGTTCGAGCCTGAGCTGGCGATGATCCGCAATCCGCTGACGTTCTCCGGCACCCCGATCAAGGACTACCGCGCGCCGCCGCTGCTCGGCGCCGACACCAAGGAGGTGTTGGCGACGATCGGCTATGACGATGCCAGGGTCGAGGCGTTGAAGAAGCAGAAGATCGTGTAGCCGGCCGGTCGCATCTGCCACCGGACGACCGATCGCGGCGCCGCCGCCG
>Ga0157370_10009092_pt1 | contig 10655 bp, 9 predicted proteins | sample C35metaG_FD_113463 | JGI IMG/M metagenome (GOLD analysis project Ga0157370, IMG submission 113463) | Corn rhizosphere microbial communities from Kellogg Biological Station, Michigan, USA - C3-5 metaG | ecosystem: Host-associated > Plants > Roots > Rhizosphere > Soil | place: USA: Michigan... | reverse complement strand
CCGGCTTCCTCGGCATGATGTATTACTTCGTGCCGCGGCAGGCGCAGCAGCCGCTGTGGAGCTACCGCTTCTCGATCGTCAATTTCTGGGCGCTGATCTCGGTGTACATGTGGGCCGGCGCGCACCACCTGATGTACACCGCCCTGCCCGACTGGGTGCAGTCGGTGGGCATGGCGTTCTCGCTGATCCTGCTGATGCCCAGCCTGGGCTCGGCGGCGAACGGCCTGCTCACCTTCAATGGCTCGTGGTACCGCCTCAAGACCGACCCGGCCGCCAAGTTCATGGTGCTGTCGCTGGTGTTCTACGCCGCCTCGACCTTCGAGGGTTCGATGATGGCGATCAAGACGGTGAACTCGCTCTCGCACTACACCGACTGGACCATCGCCCACGTGCATTCCGGTTCGCTGGGCTGGGTGGCGATGATCACCATCGGCTCGCTGTACGCGATGGCGCCGCGCGCGCTGGGCCAGGAGAAGATGTATTCGCACAAGGGCATGGAGTGGCATTTCTGGGTGCACACGATGGGCCTGCTGCTGTACGTCGGCTCGATGTGGACGGCCGGCATCACCGAGGGCCTGATGTGGCGCAAGACGCTGCCCGACGGCTCGCTGGCCTACGCCTTCATCGACAGCCTGATCGCGATCAAGCCGATGTACATCCTCCGCTGGCTGGGCGGCGTGTTCGTGCTGTCAGGCATGGTGATCATGGCCTGGAACCTCTGGTACACCGCGGCGGATGCACGGGCCCGGTTGATCAAGCCGATCCCGGTGCCGATCCCCGAACCGGTACCGCACCAGGTACCCGCTCCGCTGCCCGTGGCCGGTTGAGGACTGATCCCCATGGCATACAAGCATTTTGAAATGATCGAGAAGAACGTGGGCCTGCTCGCGGTGCTGATCGCGATCATGGTTTCGATCGGCGGCCTGGCCGAGATCACGCCGCTGTTCATGCAGGCCCATGCGGTGAAGGCGCCGCCGGGCGTCAAGCCCTACGATCCGCTGCGGCTGGCCGGCAAGGACGTGTACGTACGCGAGGGTTGCTACCTGTGCCACTCGCAGATGATCCGGGCGCTGCGCGCGGAGACGCAGCGCTACGGGCATTTTTCCACCGCCGAGGAATCGGTCTACGACCGGCCGTTCCAGTGGGGTTCCAAACGCACCGGGCCCGACCTGGCGCGCGTGGGCGGCAAGTACTCCGACCAGTGGCAACGGCTGCATCTGGAGGATCCCCGCCAGACCGAGCCGCAATCGAACATGCCCGCCTACCCCTGGCTGGACGACAACAAGCTCGACGCGGACGACATCGAGGCACGCATGCGCACCCTGCGCAGGCTTGGCGATCCCTACACCGATGCGGACATCGCCAGCGCGAAGCAGGCCGTCGCCGGCAAGACCGAAATGGATGCGCTGATCGCCTACCTGCAAGGCCTTGGCATACGCAATGAACCGACGCCGACCCTGCCGGTGCCGGCAGGTCATGGAGGCGAGCCGTGATGAATCCGGTCTGGGGACACATCACCGGGGTGATCACGGTGATCCTGATGCTGGTCTTCATCGGCATCTGGATCTGGGCATGGCGCAAGCGGCATCGCTCCACGTTCAAGCGCATGTCGGAGATTCCGATGGAAGACAAGCCGGAAGGTCCGCTGTCGGAAGCGCCGGCGAAGCAACCAAAGCAGACAAAGGATGAGCAGCCGTGACGACCGGATTTTCGTTGTGGGTGATGTTCCTGGTGGTGCTCAACCTGGGCATCACCTTCTTCCTCTTCCTGTGGGGTCCGCGCGCGAAGATCCCGACCCAGCCCGACGGCACCAGCGGCCACATCTGGGCGCATGGCGTGCTGCGCGAGGGCGTGCGCAAGCTTCCCCTGTGGTGGCTGCTGTTCTCCGGCGCGATGTTCCTGGCCGGGTTCGCCTATCTCGTGCTGTACCCGGGATTCGGCAACCACAAGGGCATTCTCGGCTGGACCTCGCATGGCGAACTGGCGCGCGACGAGGCGATCAACGACGCGAAGATGGACGAGCTGCTGACGCGCTTCCGGCAATACCCGGTCGAGCAGCTGGCCGATGATCCGGCGGCGCTGCAAATGGGTGGGCGCCTGTTCGTGGACAACTGCGCCGCCTGCCACGGTCGGGGCGGCTACGGCAACGTCAAGGTAGGCGCGCCGAGCCTGATCGACGACGACTGGCTTTATGGCGGCAGCGGCAAGGACATCCTGGCCAGCATCCATGACGGCCGCAGCGGACTGATGCCGCCATGGGCGAGCCTGGGCGAGGACAACGTGAAGAACCTGGCGCAATACGTGCTGAGCCTGTCGGGCTCGCCGCACGATGCGGCAAAGGCGGCTGCGGGCCAACCGCTGTTCACCACTTGCGCCGCCTGCCACGGCCCCGAGGGCAAGGGCAACCCCGCGCTGGGCGCGCCCAACCTGACCGACCGGATCTGGCTGCATGGCGGCAAGCTCGAAGACATCGAACGCAGCATCGGCGGTGGCCGCCAGGGCAACATGCCGGCGTGGAGCAAGCGGCTCAGCGACGATCAGGTCCGCGTGCTGGCCGCCTATGTCTACCACCTTGCGCATCAGGGCGATGCGGCGGCAGGCCATGCAGCCGCCGATTGACCCATCGGTCCGCTCACGGGCGAGCTGGTATCGCCAGCCCGTCGTGTGGCTGGGCGTGGGCATCTTCCTGGCGTCGCTGGCCGGTTGCGTGTGGATCATCGTGGCGGCGGCGCGCAACGCCGATCCGCCGGTGCCGGCCGCCCCCACCGGCGTGCTCGGCGTACCCAGCAGCGCGCACAGCGCCCGAACACCGGCAAAGGCACGGCCATGAACGAGCATGCCGCGTGGAGCCATCCGCAACTCGCCGCCCAGGTGATCCGTCGCCGCCGCGATGGCCGCAGTGAAGTGACCCTGCGGACCGGACCGCTGGACGATGCCCGTCAGGTGATATGGCTCGAACAACGGTTGCGCGCCCTGCCCGGCGTGCAGCGTGTCGCCTTCGATCGGCCCGCGCAGCGAGTCGCGCTGGTGTGGGATGCGCGGCTCACGCCGCTGCCGATCCTGCTCGACAACTTCGCCGCCGCCGGCTGTCCCGCGCAGCCGCTGCAGCATGCCAGCCTCGACGATGTCCGTTCGCGCGAGCAGCACGACGCGCTGAAGCGCCTGCTGGTCGCCGGCATGTGCGCGATGCAGGTGATGACGTACGCGTTCGTGATCTACATCGGCGTGGTCGACTTCGTCGACTTCAGCACGCGCAGCCTGTTCCGCTGGCTCGGCCTGGTCACCACCGTGCCGGTGGTGTTCTATTCAGCGCAGCCGTTCTTCGCCGGCGCTGCCCGCGAACTGCGCGAGCGCCGTCTCGGCATCAACCTGCCGGTGGCGCTGGCGGTAGCGCTGGTGTTCCTTGCCAGCACGCTCAACACCTTGCGCGGCAGTGGCGAGATCTATTTCGATTCGGTGACCATGTTCGTTTTGCTGCTGCTGGGCGCACGCTTTCTCGAGCTGCGCTCGCGCCATCGCAGCGGCGCCCTGGGCGACGCGGTGATCGACGCATCGCCCTTGCTCGCGCAGCGGCGCGGTGCCGACGGCGAACTGGAGACCGTCGCCGCGATCACCCTCCTGCGCGGCGATCGCGTGCACATCGCCGAAGGCGCCAGGGTGCCCGCCGATGGCGTGCTGGAGAGCGCACAGGCGCAGCTGGACGAGGCACTGCTGTCGGGCGAATCGCGCCCGGTGCAGCGCTGCCGCGGCGAGCGTCTGATGGCGGGCAGCGTGCTGCTGTCGGGGCCGGTGGAGATGTGCGTGGAACGTGCCGGTGCCGCCAGCACGGCAGCGCGGCTGGGCGCGCTGGCCAGCCGCGCACGCCAGGCGCGCATGGCGACGGCCGGCAGCGACCGCGAGGTCGGCCGTTTCGTGGCGCGCGTATTGCTGCTGACCGCGTTCACCGCGCTGGGCTGGTTGCTGGTCGATCCCGGCCGCGCGTTCGAGGCGGCGGTGGCAGTGCTGGTGGTGGCTTGCCCCTGCGCGTTCGCGCTGACCCGTCCGGCCACGCTGACCCGCGCGCTTGGCGTGCTGGCCGGCCGCGGCGTGCTCGTTACCGATGGCGCTGCGCTGGCTACGCTGGCGCAGGTGGACCGCGCGCTGTTCGACAAGACCGGCACCCTGAGCGTGCCGCACCTCGATCGTCGCGCGGTCGAACCGCTGCGCGGCGATACGCCGGAGCAGGTGCTGCAGCTGGCCGCTGCGCTGGCCCATGAAAGCTCGCATCCGCTGGCGCGCGCGCTGGCTGATGTCGCGCGCCAGCATGCGCCGCCATGGCGCGCGCAATCCATACAGGTCAGCGCCGGTGCCGGCATCAGCGGGCAGGTCGACGGCCGCATGCTTCGGCTGGGCCGCGCCGATTTCGCGCTCGCCGCCAGCGGTCAGACGGTCACTGCGGCGGCGGCCGACGCCCTGGTGCTGGCCGATGCCCAAGGCGCCATCGCGGCGTTCCATCTGGACGAGCAGCCGCGCGCCGACGCCCGCCGCATGCTCGACGCGTTGCGCCTCGACGGCATCACACCGACCATCGCCAGCGGCGACACTGCAACGCGCGTGGCCGCACTGGCGGGCCGGCTGGGCATCGCGGACTGGCACGCCCGTCAGTCGCCCGACGACAAGCTCGAGCGCTTGCTGGCCGTGCGCCGCGATGGCCACGCCACGCTGGCCGTGGGCGACGGCAGCAACGACGCGCCGCTCCTCGCCGCCGCCGATGTTTCCGCGGCGCTGTCTTCCGGCACCGAACTGGCGCAGGCGCATGCCGACCTGCTGTTGCTGGATGGACGTCTGGACGGCCTGGTCGAAGCGCGCGCCATCTCGCGGCAGATGCAGCTGGTCATGGCGCAAAGCCGGCGCTGGTCGCTGTGCTACAACCTGTGCGCCGTACCCTTCGCAGCATTCGGGCTGGTGCCTCCGTGGCTGGCCGGGATCGGCATGTCGCTCAGCTCGCTGGCGGTGGTGCTCAATGCGCTGCGCGTCGGGCGCGGCATGGCCGCCGGCCACGCGGGCACGTCCCTTCCAATGTCGCCTCCGCGCGAGCTGCGCGCATGAACATCCTGCTGGTCTTGATCCCGGTCACCGTGATGGTGCTGCTGGTCGCGGTGGGTCTGTTCTTCTGGGCGGTGAACCACCAGCAGTTCGACGACCTGGACAGCCCCGCAATCCTGCCGCTGCTGGACGAGCCGACGCCGAAAGATGCGGGCGAGGCTCCGCCCGCGCAAACCGGTCAGCCCGCCGAACATCCGTAGGACGCGTCGCTACAGCTTCCGGCGCAATGCGGCCTGCAGCAGCCGCCGCTGAAGCCGGTCGGACCAGCGCACCGGGGCACTCAGCCCCATCCGCGCCAGCGCCTCATTTTCGCCGGCTCCCGCCGCGCCCGGACGAAGCACCGCGCGCAGCAGACGCAACCTGCCGCGCCAGGTGCTGCCGCTGTTCTTCAGCCAGGTCAGCGCCGGCAGCAGGCGCTGCTCGACCTCGGTGAAATCGCTGCCGAACGGAAAATCCGGCAACAGGCCTTTCTGGCGGAATGGCAGCAAGGCTTCGCGCAGATGGCGCGGACGATGCCTGCGCCATCCTTCGGGTATCACGAAGTCCGCAGCCAGCTTGCCGTGCGCCTTGGCCTCGGCGCACAGCGCGTCGAGGAAGCGCGCGTCGCTGATGGAAAGCATCGCTTCGACGCACTCGCTGTCGCTCTTGCCGCGCAGGTCGGCCACGCCGTATTCGGTCACGTAGACGTCGCGCAGGTGGCGCGGAATGGTGGTCTGCGCATAATTCCAGCGGATATTGCTTTCGATGCCGCCGCGCACTTGCCGGGTGGCGCGCAGCAGCAGCACCGAGCGGCCATCCGGCAGCTCGTGCGCCATCGACACGAAGTTGTACTGGCCACCGACGCCGCTGACCACCGTGCCATCGTCCAGCGTGTCGGACACCGCCGCGCCGAGCAGGGTCGCCATCATGCAGGTGTTGAAGAAGCGCGCGCCGCGCCGCTGCAAGGCGGCCAGCTGCTGGTGATCGCCATAGAGCTGGTTGACGTTGGACACCGCGCACATGTCGATCGCATCGGGATCGGCCGCTTCGGTGGCGTCGAGCCATTCGTAAAGTTCGCGCGAGCCCAGAAAAAACGCGCCGCGCAGGTAATGCCCGCCGGGCACGTCGGGCGCCAGGCGGCCCGCGGCCGACGCGCGCTCGAGCGCCAGGTTGTCCCAGCTGCGCCGTTTCAGGATGCCGCCGCGCTGCAGGTGCATGAAGCCGTCCATCACCATTTCGCTGGCGCCATACAGGCCGGCATCGAAGGCGGCCAGCCCGCCCATCCAGCCGGCCAGCGCATGGGTGGCGCCGCCGCGGTCCAGCGCGACCAGCGCGCGGCGCCACAGGACGTTGTCCTGCTGGCGCAGCAGCAAGGCCTTGACCAGCGCGTCGGACAACGCGCCGATGCCGACCTGCAGGCAGCCGCCATCCTTGACCAGCGCGCTGGCATGCAACCCCAGCGCGTACTCGGCCAGATCGACCGGCGCACGCGGCAGCGCGAACAGCGGCGGCGAAGTCTCCGGGCGCAGCTCGACATCGAAATAGGCTTCCGACACTTCGGCATTGCCGCTGAGGTACGGCAGGTCCGGATGCACCACCGCCACGCACATCGGCCGCTGCCGGCCGGCAAGCTGCACCTGGCGCAGGAAGTCCAGGGTGAGGTCGGGGTTGCACGACAGGCTGTAGCGCACGCCGTCGGGTCCTTCGCGCCGGGCCACCAGCTGCACCAGCAGGTTGATGTCCTGCACCACCAGGTCGCGGGCGACGTGGGTGTAGTTCTGGCTGATGTAGCTGCGCTGCGCACTGCCCGAGTGCAGCAAGGCGCCCGACTGCAGATAGAACTCGTGCACCTCGACATTCGGCGGCAGCGCGTCGCGCGCCTGGTCGAGCGCGTACTGCGGGTCGACCTGGTCGGCGCCGAAGTGGCGCTTGAGGAATGGCCCGAGGAAACGCTGCTCCAGGCCGGGCTTGGGCTGTGGCCGGGTCAGCGACAGCGCGGTGTAGAGGCGCAGCGACCGGTTGCCGTCGGCGCCGATGCGCCGGTAAAGCGCGTTCAGCAGGCCATGCGGCTTGCCCAGGCCGAGCGGAGCGGCGATGCGCAGATCCGGCCCCAGTTCATCGATGAGAAAATCCGCACAGGCATCGGTGTCGGTGTAGCGGTGCTCGATCGGCATGTGCCGGATCATGCCAGAAGCTTGCCAAAGACGGCATGCGCACAAGGCATCCCCTAGACTGGTTCCATGGCCATGCCACTGATCCCTTCCACACCCAGTCGCCTGCTGGCGGAACAGGCGCTGAGCCGCACCGCCGGCGCGCCGCTGCTGAGCGGCAACGCCGCGGATTTGCTGATCGATGCCGCGGACCATTACGAGGCCTGGCTGAGCGCGATCCGCGGTGCGCAGCAGCGCGTGCTGCTGGAGAACTACATCGTCCGCGACGATGAAGTCGGCCGGATCTTTCGCGATGCACTGGTGGAGCGCGCGCAGGCCGGCGTGTTCGTGGCGGTGGTGGTCGACTGGATCGGTTGCCTGGGCCAGTCGCGCGGCTCGTTCTGGGCTCCCCTGCGCGCCGCCGGCGGCGAGATACGCGTGTTCAATCCGCCCCAACTGGGGCAACCGTTCGGATGGGTCAGCCGCGACCACCGCAAGCTGCTGGTGGTCGACGGGTTGCTCGGCTTCCTGTCCGGCGTGTGCATCAGCGCGAAATGGCTGGGCGACCCGAGCCGCGGCGTGCCACCGTGGCGCGACACCGGCGTGGCGCTGCGCGGGCCGGCCGTGGCCGAACTCGAAGCCGCCTTCGCGCAAAGCTGGGCCGAGACCGGTGCCGCCCTGCGGCAGTTTGTGCCGCTGCCGGAGCCCGCCCTACCGGCCGGCGATATCTCGCTGCGGCTGATCGCCACCCAGCCGGCCACCGCCGGCATGTACCGGCTCGACCAGCTGATCGCCGCGATGGCGCGCAAGACGCTGTGGCTCACCGACGCCTATTTCGTGGGCCTTGCACCGTACGTGCAGGCCTTGGTGGCGGCCGCGCGCGATGGCGTGGACGTGCGCCTGCTGGTGCCCGGCAGCAGCGACATTCCCGTCGTGGCCGGCATGTCGCGTTCGGGTTATCGGCCCTTGCTGAAGGCCGGCATCCGGGTGTTCGAGTGGAACGGCTCGATGCTGCACGCCAAGACCGCGGTCGCCGACGGCCAATGGGCGCGGGTCGGCTCGTCCAACCTCAACATCGCCAGCTGGCTGAGCAACCGCGAGCTCGACGTGGCGGTCGAGGATGCCGGGTTCGCCGGTCGGCTCGCAGCGCAGTACGAACTCGACCTCGACAACGCCACCGAGATCGTGCTGGCGCGGCGCCGGCACGGCAACAGCAATCGCGTGCGCAGCAGCGAGGCGCGTTCGCCGCGGATGCGCCGCGGCGGCGGCAGCTCCGGCCGCGCTGCCGCGGGCGCCTTGCGCATCGCCAACAACGTCAGCGCCGCGCTGACCAATCGGCGCGTGCTCGACGACAGCTCCAACGGTCCGCTGTTCATCGGCACGCTGGTGCTGGCGGGGCTGGCGGTGGTGGCGATTCTGTGGCCGGCATGGATCGCCTGGCCGTTCGGCGGCCTGGCCGGCTGGTTCGCGCTCAACCTGGGCATACGCATCTGGCAACGGCGCCGCACCCGGCGTGGCGATCCGCACGAGGCCGCCGATTGAGCGCCGCTTCCATGCTTGATGTCTTTCCTGCACTACCTTCGTCAAGCGGATGTTTTTCCGCAAATTGATTGCCGCGCCATGCTAGGCTCGCGCTCTTATGCAAGCGCCGTTCGACGACACTCCGCCGCGCCACGTCCTTACCCCCAGCTCGCTCAACCGGCTGGTACGCGACCTGCTGGGCGACGCGCTGCCGCAGGTCTGGATCGAGGGCGAATTGTCGAACGTGGCCAAGCCCGCGTCCGGCCATCTGTACTTCACGCTGAAGGACAGCGGCGCGCAGGTGCGCTGCGCGATGTTCAAGCTGAAGGCGTCCGCGCTGCGCTTCCGCCCGGCCGACGGCATGCAGGTTCTGCTGCGTGCGAAGGTCGGCCTGTACGAGCCGCGCGGCGAGTTCCAACTGGTCGCCGAATACATGGAGCCGGCCGGCGAAGGCGCCCTGCAACGCGAGTTCGAGCAGCTCAAGGCGAGGCTCGCCGCGGAAGGCCTGTTCGAACCGCTGCGCAAGCGCGCCCTGCCCGTTTACCCGCGGCGCATCGGCGTGATCACCTCGCCCACCGGCGCGGCGGTGCGCGACGTGCTGAGCGTGCTGGCCCGTCGCTGGCCGCTGGCCGATGTTGAAGTGTTGCCGGTGCCGGTGCAGGGCCGCGAGGCACCGCCGGCGATCGTGGCGATGCTGCGCAAGGCATCGGCCAGCACACGCTACGACGTGTTGCTGCTGACCCGCGGCGGCGGTTCGCTGGAAGACCTGTGGGCATTCAACGAGGAAGCGGTGGCGCGGGCGATCCATGCCAGCGCGGTGCCGGTGGTTTCCGCGGTCGGCCACGAGATCGACTTCAGCATCGCCGATTTCGTCGCCGACCTGCGCGCACCCACGCCGTCGGCCGCCGCCGAATTGCTGGTGCCCGACGCGGTGGCGACCGGCCGTCATCTGCGGCAGCTGCAGCAGCGCCTGCTCACCTTGCAGCAGCGCCGGCTGCAGTCGCAGTCGCAACGGCTCGATCATCTGCTGGCCCGGCTGCAGACCCAGCGGCCGCAAGCGCGCCTGCAACGCGACGACGAACGGCTGCTGCACCTGCAGCGGCGCCTCACCGCCGCGCTGCGCGAACAAAGCCGGCTTCGCCATGCGCGGCTGGAGCGGCTGCATGCGCGGCTGCTGGCGCAGCATCCGCGCGCCAGGCTGCCACTGCTTGCCCGCCGGCTCGCCGAACAGCAGCTGCGCCTGCGCCGCGCGATCGACCATGCGCTCGAGCGGCGACGGACCCACCTGCGCCACGCCGGCCACACGCTGCACGCATGCAGCCCGCTGGCGACGCTCGAGCGCGGCTACGCGATCATCTTCGACGCCGATGGCCAGGTGCTGCGTTCGTCAAAAAACGTGGGCGTCGGCACGCCGTTGCGCGCGCGCCTCGCCGATGGCGAACTGCCGCTGCGGGTCAGCGACGACTGAGCGGCTCACGCTCGCTGAACACCGCGCGCCTCTATGCTTGGCGCGATGTCCATCGACGGCGGATGCCATGCTCAAGAAAAGCTATCCCTACTATCTCGCCAACCAGCCGCAACAGCCGAACACCGAGCTGGCCGTGCTCGACAAGTACAGCGGGAAGATCGCCACCCGGGTGGCGGTGCCGGATGCCAAGGCCGTCGAGAAGGCCATCGCATCCGCGGTGAAGGCCACCGCACCGATGCGCAACTTCAAGCCGTGGGCACGCCAGGCCGTGCTGCAGCATTGCGCGCAGCGTTTCAGCGAACGCCGCGACGAACTGGCCGAGGCGCTGTGCATCGAAGCCGGCAAGCCGATCAAGGATGCGGCCGGCGAGGTGACCCGGCTGATCGAGACCTTCCGCATCGCCGCCGAGGAGGCCGTGCGCATCAACGGCGAGACGATCAACCTGGAACTGG
>Ga0157370_10009090_pt1 | contig 10656 bp, 10 predicted proteins | sample C35metaG_FD_113463 | JGI IMG/M metagenome (GOLD analysis project Ga0157370, IMG submission 113463) | Corn rhizosphere microbial communities from Kellogg Biological Station, Michigan, USA - C3-5 metaG | ecosystem: Host-associated > Plants > Roots > Rhizosphere > Soil | place: USA: Michigan... | reverse complement strand
CCATCATCCTACCAAATCAAAGCTTTAACTGATCAAAGGGTGCCTAGAAGGCACTACCTTTAGCCATGCACCCTTAGGTTAGATGATGGTCTAATAATACGAAGAATATAGGCTAAATAATTAGGTTCAATGGTTACCTCCGGAGGAGCAACGTGCCGAATGTGGTACAGATCGGATGGAGTTGGTCGACCCCATAAATTAACTTCTAACTCAATGGCTGGGTACTCTTAATCGTGAAGTACAATTAACTGATAAACTATCTCAGTGGCACCTAATTTATTTCTCATATAACAATATGATAAATAATATGGCCATCTTAGGCAGGTATTCCACCATTAGCAGGATTCGGTTAGGTGCATGGGAATTAAATTAGCCCTTTAGAGAGACACTATCGGTGGACAGCAGCTCCCTTAACGATTAACTGATTAGGTCGGCAAGATCTTGTGGTTGGTGTCACCAGCAGCAACCTTAGTTATAGTTATCTTAATGGTTTTACAAGCTTATCTTGATTGGTTTGGTTTGGCATGTGGTTTAAGTGCTTTAACTACAAGTTATTAAAGTAAGTAATGGAGTAGGACTCGAACCTACATTGGGCATCTAAATAGGGATCGGATGGACACGGATTATTCTATGCAATAAGTAGTACAGATTTGAACCCACCAACCCAACCCACCCTCCTATGATTGGTATTTAGACTGGTGCTATCTTAATGCTACAGCTAACTCTACAATCAAGTGCTATCACCCACCATAGGTGGTGTATTTAGAGTTAGTAATGTTTATTCCATCTTTTATGGGACCCTTTGGGTCCTATCTTATTTGCTCCCTCCGGTCGCTGTTGCCTCCCTCACAGGGTCGGTGGAGCCACTAAGAATTAGCTACTACCTATGCAGTGATTAATTTCTAGTGTAGTAGGTGGTAATGATCAGATGCCTAGGAGGCTAGTAGCCTCACCCCCTCCGAAGTGGTTGCCATCACCCACCCGTGCAGCGATGGTGGGTGCCCGGAGGCAATCGACGGCTGATTAGAGTTCAATTGCTATGAGCTTGGGGTAGCCCGGAACGATCGACCCATTAGAGGATGGTTACATCCGATCTTGCGCATCAACATTTCAATTTCTATGACTTTTTTCAATAGATGGCTATTAAGTACTAATGCTAAAGATATTGGTACATTATATCTAATTTTTGGTGGATTTGCAGGTTAGATTGGTTCTGCACTTTCTGTTATTATCCGTTTAGAATTATCTGCTGGTGGTCAAGTTTATTTAATGGGTAATTATGATCAATACAATGTAGTTGTTACTGCTCATGGTGTAATTATGATTTTCTTCTAGGTTATGCCAGCCCTTATCGGAGGTTTCGGTAATTATTTATTACCAGTTATGGTTGGAGCTCCGGATATGGCCTTCCCTAGATTGAATAACATTAGTTTCTGGTTATTACCACCTTCTTTAATTTTATTAACTATTAGTTTATTTAGTGGTGGAATGGGTACTGGATGGACCATCTATCCTCCTTTATCCGATACTCCTTATCATTAGGGAGCTGCAGTAGATTTAGGTATCCTAAGTTTACATATTGCTGGTATATCTTCTCTAATGGGTGCCATTAATCTTATTACTACTACTATTAATATGAGAGCACCTGGTATGAGTTTTGATAAATTACCATTATTTGTATGGAGTGTATTTATTACAGCATGGTTATTATTATTATCATTACCAGTATTAGCAGGTGCAATTACTATGCTATTAACTGATCGTAATTTAAATACTAGTTTCTATGACCCTAATGGGGGTGGTGATCCTTAGTTATATCAACATTAGTTTTGGTTCTTCGGACATCCTGAAGTTTATATTCTAATCTTACCTGGATTTGGTATTATTTCTCATATTGTATCTAGATTTAGTATCAAACCAGTATTTGGTTACATCGGTATGGTCTACGCAATGTTAAGTATTGGATTATTAGGTTTCATTGTATGGAGTTGATGGCTCCATCTAAATAATGTGATATGCTGGAACTACTTAGCTATCGGCCTTCATTGGTAGAGCTTCGTAAATCAGCAGGTATTTGGCTACCGGAGCGACCAGAGGGAGCAAAGGGGGAGCAATGACCTCAGAGACTTTAAGCATTACGGAACCCAGAGGGTCGTAAGACCCCTCGGAGAGGGGTCGACAAGAAGATAAAGTCCATTTAACTAACTCCATCTAAAGATTCACCATTAACCAATTGTAGGAATGGGTCGACCAACTCCATCCGACCCGTGCTACGCACTCCCCAGATCCCTCTGGGTCCGTACTACTCCAGCAGTTGGTATTGGATCACATATCTAACCATTGAACTAGGATCACATAAGTTATCCCATTATTAGCTGGTGGATCACCGAAGGTGATGGCCATATGGATTATGTCTCACCCTAGGGGTTACCCAGAGGGGTTGATAAATCCACTTATATTAGTTGGAGCTCTTGGTAGAAACATGATCATACACTAACTCCATCCACCCACCTACGGATGGATCGATTCCCCTCTGGGTTCAAAAAAGGTAACCATCATCTAACCTAAGGGCTTACTGAGCCCTTCATGGGTGCAATCGTAACCTCAGTAATAAGTGCAGCAACCCCCATCGGTGGGGTGGGGAGCCCACCATCGCTGCACGGGTTGGTGCCTTAGAGAGGCCTCGTAGGGCCCCACAGAGAAGGATCCATTCGCCCACTACACTCATGGACTGCTGATTGCCTTGGTTGCACCCAATCCTTCGGGCACCATCCGGTAGCCCTTTAGCTGCAGTATAATTAGGTGCCAATGTTATCAGCAGGCCCTAAGGGGCCATGAGTGTAACTCATTGGGGTCGACAGGAAGCAATGAGTTTGGAATGAGTAATGCCTTCAACCTATCAGTCTATATGCATCATATGTACGCTGTAGGTCTAGATGTGGATACTCGTGCTTACTTTACAGCTGCAACCATGATTATTGCCTTACCAACTGGTATTAAAGTATTTAGTTGGTTAGCTACTATCTATGGTGGTCAATTACATTTTTATACTCCATTCTTATTTGCTATTGCCTTTATTTTATTATTTACCTTTGGTGGATTTACAGGAGTAATCCTTGCTAATGCTGCCATCGACTAGGCCCTTCATGATATTTTTCTTAGTATACCTTTACCTATTAGTACTTGTCCTTGGTACATGTGTGATTAGCCACAGAATGTACCAGATATTTATAATCCGCAAGAAGTATTTACTGATGTTTGGGAGAATCGTAGAAGTATATTAAAATCATTTAGAGGTAGAGCTGGGGTATATGTTATTTATAACCCAGAAACCATTTTACATCAACCAGATCATTTTTATTTAGGATCCTCTATTAACTTAAATGGTAGATTTGATGGTTATTTTTATACTTGGGATTCATCTGCTTCTCCAATACTTCGTAATGTTATAAATAAATATGGTTGGGATAATTTACATATTGAAATATTAACTTATACACCTCAATTGAAAGAAGCTTTTCTTCCAATAGAGGATGCTGGTTAGAAATTTTATAAACCAGCATATAATATTTTATATGATGCATATTCTACAGCTGGTAATATCCATACACCGGAAATGCGTGCTTATTTACAAGCCAAAGCTACAGCTCGTGCTACCTTCGTGTATGTTTATAGTATCTCTAAAGAATTATTGCTTATTGTACCAGGTATTACTGTTGCAGCTCGTCTATTTGAAACAGGTCATATGGCCATTAAAGATTACGCTAATTCTTAGGGGTTATTTAGAGGTAAATGGTATCTATCATTTACTAAATTTAATCCTAATGATAGTGTATCCCCAGATATAGTGCCTGAAGTTATTATTTCTGAAATAGTGGAAAGAAAAGGGTTCCAACCCAATTCTAGACCTTGCTATCTTTTTCATGCAAATAATGGGGATTTTTATAGAGGTTTTATATCTGTTTCAGCAGCTGCAGCTCATATTAATGCAACTCAAGTTCAGGCTACAAGAAGCCTTAAATCTGGTAATTCACTTAACGGGTATTACCTTAGATATGAATTAGCTCTTTAATATGAGTGGAATTTTCACTAATAGAATTTAAGTGTCATGTATAAATCCCTTAATATGCTGGAAAGGACTACACCAATCAGCAGATCATTAGATCTTAAAAGATCTCTTCAAGATCTCAGAGACTCTCAGGGGGAAATAAATGAGTTCAAATTAGTTAGCACTACTATCTAAGTGAACCTTATAAAGATAGAGTCCAACCTAATCAGGGCTTAAACCTTAGATTAGTAAAATGACTTATTATGTAGTAGCACATTTCCACTATGTGTTATCAATGGGTGCTATTTATGCCTTATTAGCTGGATTTTATTACTGGGTAGGTAAAATAACTGGATATCAATATAATGAAAAATGGGGATTAATTCATTTTAGTGTATTTACAATTGCTATTAATATTGTATTCTTACCAATGCATTTCCTTGGGATTAGCGGGATGCCTCGTAGAATTCCTGACTTTGCAGATGGTTATTCCAGTTGGAATTCCATTATGACTATTGGAAGTTTCTTAACTGTTATTTCAATTGCTATATTTGTATATGTAGTATCTAGTACTTAGAAAACCAGATCAGGTGAATGCAGATGGATTGGAAGTGACCCTCTGGGGGGGTTATCAGCAGATATACCATCGTAAGATTTTACTAAAGCTATTGGAGTTCCAGCTGGTGTTGTATTAATTGTGAATTAAGTAGTACTACCAGTGCAGCAACCGGATGGTGAATTGCAAGAACATCACTGCTATCCTAAGGCAATTCGATCTGAAGGATCTCTTCGAGATCTAATGGGTCGATAGACACAACCATAGGTGGGTGGAGCCATCGTACCTTAGGATAGATGATTGTATATCTAATATTTCTAGCTTCGCCTATTTATCCTATGGGTCGACCCCTCTGGGGTAGCCCTCTCCGAGGTTTAGCTACCTGTTACCTTTTTATTTAACTTTAGCCATGCACTGGTCTCTAAAGATGTTCTTGCAATTCCTTGATGCCTAAGATCTATCAGCTGTAGCCTCAGTGATCAGTGAATGAGCCATAGGCGAATGGATCAGCTGTAACTATGGGTCGATAGATCCAAATCATTCTACCCCATAAAATACTTCTCTAATGGACCCACCATAGGTGGGGTATATTGGTTTCAGATTCAATGGGTCGGTAGCTCCTGTAGTTGCACCTGTAGCTGCACTTATTACTGATGCCTATGGTTCGGTGGGTCGGGTTTTTCTCGTTTGGTCGATGGTTTTATCTCTTTTAGGTGGTTTATTTTTCTCCTAATTATACTTATTACTTACCATTATTTGTATGGCTGTTGTCCACCGACAGCCATATCCATTGCTCCCTCCGGTCGCCTTAGCCATTCAACCTTATGATCCAATAACATTAGTTGAAGCATTAGCAAGAATATGACACCCAGAGGGAGCTACAGGAGGGAGCCTTATTAGAATATCTGTTATGGTTAAAGAATCCAGCAATTAATGGACCCCATCACACTTGATGGGGCCACTCCCGACACTGGGGTAGACAGGAGGGAGCAATGGGCACCTGGTGACACCAACTCCAATTACAACTTGGATGACACATATGCCTAGGTAAATAGACTCATTGAGAAGGCTAAATTAGATCTTGGTACTACTATTGGATGTGAACCAGTATCTGCACTATAAGATCGGATGAAGCTGCATTATTACCATCTAATTAGTAACTGCACTGGTTGTCGGTGCCCCTCTAAAAGAGCTACTCCATTAGGTTAGATGATGGTCACCCCTATTTGATCGACACCAGTGCCCATTGCTCATCCCATACAACTATCCATATGGCTATGCTCATCGTGATCTGCACAACTAGAGAAGTAGAATTAGGATATTTAACCCCTTCTCAATGAGTTTAGCTTAGGTTATTTATTTGCTGGTTTATTTCATTCTTTATCTTTTTGCTTGGGTTGGGTGAACCCATAAGAATAATACTAATGTTATTGGATAGATTTAGGATCAACATTACTAACTCTAAATACACAACTGAGATAGTAGCCATTGCCATCACCCACCTATGGTGGGGCGACCAATCATTACCCTACGGGTTCGGTAGGTAACTGCGTAGGAATAGGCATCCCAGAGGGGAAACCTAAATGGCACACATAGTTTATTTGCTATTATTCATTTACAATCTCTATATTCTAAGGAATGACCATGCACAAATCCTACACCAGCTGGTAGTTGTCGACAGGGAGACCGAAGGGTCAAAGAAGCTCCCATATTATTTACCCTTAGGTTAGATTAGTTGAACCTGTAGTACAAACTATGACTGTAGCCTTATTCTTATTAAATATACTTCTTGAGCTTTATTAGGTAGTTTAGGATACAGCTAATGTTGGCCAACCTATGGTTGCAAGGTCTACAGCTACAGCATTGGTTATTATTAGGCATTTAGAGATCGGAGGTAACCATGGTTACATCCAATCTTAGAGCTACCAGAGGGTGCCTTAGGATAGTACCAAGATCTGATTCAATTAGTTTAGACCCTTGAGTTAAGTAGTATGTTAACTGGATTAAAGCCTTTTCTAATGGATAACTTTTCCAATAATAATTGAAAAATTCATTTAATATATTTAGGCCTGGTTTTACCAGGCCAACCCACCTAATGGAGTAGCTCATCGGGTTCCCTCTGGTAGCTCTAGGTACTCATTACCACCTATACCATGATTAATTTTGATAGTGTAATGAGATTTCACCTATGGTGGGTGATGGTGTACCAACTCCAATGAGTAGGAACTAACTAACTAATAATAAGGCATATAGATTGATTAATTAATTTCTGGTCTAATGCTGGATTATGTGCATTTCTTATTTTTGCTGGGGTTTATTTTTTAATTTGCATGCTAAGTAGAATTACTGAGGCTGTAACTCCTATGACCCACCATCCGTCCCCTATTTTTGACACCGGGCCCCCGAAGGATTGGGTGCATGTGCAACCATTTACTAATGTAGGCATCGCTGCACTGATGGTTCAACACATTATGATCATATAAGTTCTAGGTAATAAGGTAACCAACTATTTGTCTATGCCTATGGGATGGGAATTATTTAGCCTATATTCTTTTAGATGCTGTAACCATAAACACATGCTTATTTTACTGAGGCCTAAAAGGTTAGATGATTGTAACCCTCTGGTGCTACTGTTATAATTAGATTTCTATTTATCTTAGGCAATTTCCCCTGAAAGTTGGCCATATTATTTCATCATTACTTAATTTCAAGGAATATCTGGGATAACAGGTACAGCACCTAATTTACCACCTAAACCAATACTACCTATAATCATTGATCTCTGGTATGGCTACCTCTGGGGAACCATGCACTGGTGTCGATCGATCGAATGAACCCTGTAACGATACAATCATAATTAATGCTGTAGTTAAAGGATATTTAACTCTAAATGAGATATTGCACCTAATTTAAATAAAGTTGTAACTGTTGTCAGGCGACCGACGTCTTAGATAGTAGCCTAATAGGCTTTATTTTCACATCCATCTTTATGGGCTAGGTGTAACGTGCTACTTTCTCAGTGATGAGGCCGAATTAAAGTATCTGGTGTAGTGCCTTCTCTGTGGGACCCCTCAGGGGCCTATCCCACCATAGGCAACAGCATTTGTTACGCCATCCAATCCTAATGATATTGTATAACTTCTAAAATCTTATCCATACTTTATAGTTAGTAACACAGTCGTACAACGGCTCTGGCATGGGCACCCTGAGGGTGCCATGAGTTTTGGAACTCCAGCAGATAATGTTGCTCCCCTGGTCGCTCCTATGATCCCAGCATTAGCAAGATTTATAGATAATTAGGCACGTAGCTAACCAACACCCTGCCCATGAGCTACTCCATTAGGTTAGGCCCCTACCGGAGGGGTAACCATCATCTAAAAAGTTAGATTATAATCTGAAGTATTTCTAGCGTAGGTTGCTCCCTCTGGTGTAGTGCCTTCTCTTTGGGGCCCCACCTATGGAGGGTCTAACTCCAAATACAATGAAGTGTCTACATGGCCCTATTTTGACGCAGGGCCCCCTACGGGGCCTATCTCTATTGGAATGAGCAAGAATATGAATAAACTCATTGAGAAGGCTAAAGATAAGTATTTGTGCATGGGAATTAGGTGCCTTAAATTCTGCTCCTTTCTGGTTAGGTACCGAATGAATTGAGGTACAAATGCTGAGTTACATGCTCCAAGTTGTAATTGGAGTGAGCCTACGTAGTAGGTGAACGGCTCCTGGTAGCTGCACTTAGAGATCGGATGTAACCAAATCAATTAGATGAGGCCCCTGAGGGGGCCCAAACAAAGAACATCTTTCAGATTCAGCATTGGAACTAATAAGATAGGATCCATTCGCCTACTTCGTAGGCTCATTCCATAGAAATTATGGACACTCCTTTCTACTCTTATTTGTATGGTGCCTAATAGTTCCCTCTGGTTGCTCCCCCCAGTAGGCAACTCCATCCGATCTGTACTACTTATTGCTAAAGTATGTGTAGATGGGAATTATCGACCCTCTGTGGGCCCTATCTAATTGCATTGACTACAAGCTCATTATGATCTACAGGTGTCGGTGATCGTGCAGCTAATTATTTACAAGATCTGGAAATAAGCTAGAATTAGTTAGTAATGCTTCTGTAATGGGTACCTGATAATACATAGTGGAGCTACAGGGTCGATAGACCCCTAGGATCTTCTTTATCTGAATCCATCCCTCTTCTGGGTAGAAAGTTCTAAATTAGTTAGGATGTTATCACAACCATTCCTCATTTAGCCATCAATATATTCCCACGTAATAAGCTAATCATAAAAAGGTAACCATCCTCTAAACCAATACTACCTATAATGTCATCAACCTTAATGGTGGGTGATCAGCATATTTACAATCATCTAACCAACTAATGTTATCCCTAATTTAGCCTTAGGGTTTACCGATTCAATGTAGCCTTAATTGGTTTATGTTCTTGCTCCTTTCCATCAATGGTACCTAAACTTAAAGCATCTGTAAAATCATTACTTCTAGTTTTGCAGGGAGCCCTCATTCACCCTCCATTCGGAGGGTTCATTCGGGCAATAACATTAGATAATACTAATAAATATAATTCTGGAAATCCTAAAAGATATTAATGCAGCCTAAGGTACCAACATTAGCTGGTGTAAATTATTAGGATGGGTAACCATCACAGATATCTCTGAAAGCTACAGGCTACCCCAAAAGATGAATGTGTGGCACCAACTCCAATTACAACTTGGATAACCTTAAAAAGATCCATGGACCTTTTGCGACAGGGGGTCGGAAAGATCTTAGAGTGCAGGAACCAATGCACTAAGTTAAATGACCCACCACCTGTAGCTAACTCTAAATGGATCTTTTAATTCCAGTGCAGGTAGGATTCTTGCCGACAACCGTTACAACTTTATTTAACTTAGTGCTGGTTGGTAGATTCAAGTCCTACTCCATAAATTCATATAACTATGCCATTAGGTTAGATGATAACGGTTACTTCTAATTATAAGTTTGGAAATATGCTAATGTTATTGGATAGCCTCTGCTATTTCAATGAGCTTGTACTTCACCTTTACAGCTCTATAATTAGGATGGCTGCACTTAGATATCCTACAATGCAGCTCAAATAAACTTCTGATTATAATCTAAACTATTTCTAGCTTAGCCAGGTGGCACCCTCCGGTGGGTGATGGCAAGGAGCTACTGACATTCGTGCCTTCTTTGTGGGGCCCCCCGTAGGGGGCCCTATTTTGACGCAGGGTGTAGGTGTTTACACCAACCCTAAGATTACAGCTAATAAAGTTAAACTCCTTGTACTTCACGTAATCGTATATGATCTTCTAGACTATTCCTATTGACAAGGCTTCGCCTATATGTGGAGCATTGGTTTAGTTACTATGCTATTAAATCTATCCATATTCTTATTAAGTACAAATGCTAAAGATAAGGCACCCACCTGGTTAACCAGGTGCCAAACATACTGCAGATCCAATTAATTCAGTCCACACATCCTGCAGGAGTCGTACCCTATGTCGGCAAGATCTTTAGGTACCTATGTTACGATGGGTGCCTTATCTTTAGCTTAGATGCACTTATTACTGAGGCCATTGGAGTTTAAAAGATCTCTTCAAGATCTAGAGATCATGCATAATAAATATATGTGCCATAAAGATTATAGCTTAGTTCTAAGGCATCCATGCACAAATAGTTACACCATGGGTAGGTCGTTGCCGGTGCTACAGCCCTATTTTTGACACCGGGTAGGTTAGATACCTAGTTGCCTAGGATTAGTAATTTTAGCTAGATAGTGAACTGGGTCCCTTTTAAGGCAGTCCAAATCAGCAGCTTCTCATTACTACAATCTAACCTAACCCGGTGTGCTAGACCTCCTAAACTGCACCTTTGCGGGACCTACAGTTTATCAGTGAATGCCTAGCTATCCCATTTTTTATTACTAAAGCTTGGGACTAGAAGCTCTGTGTTGATTTAATGCCTCAACTGGGCAAGCCTATCTTAAGATTTAGGCCTAACCTGTTACTGCAATCCATGGTTCATTTTT
>Ga0157370_10009089_pt1 | contig 10658 bp, 6 predicted proteins | sample C35metaG_FD_113463 | JGI IMG/M metagenome (GOLD analysis project Ga0157370, IMG submission 113463) | Corn rhizosphere microbial communities from Kellogg Biological Station, Michigan, USA - C3-5 metaG | ecosystem: Host-associated > Plants > Roots > Rhizosphere > Soil | place: USA: Michigan... | reverse complement strand
CTCCTCCGACACCGAGGGTCGATGCGCGCGGCCCGGTCATGATCGGCGTCGAAGGGCTGACGCTCACCGACGCCGATCGCCGGCGCCTCGTGCACCCGAACGTGGGCGGCGTCATCCTGTTCGCGCGCAATTTCGATTCGTCCGCGCAACTGCGCGGGTTGACGGGCGCGATTCACGCGCTGCGCGCGGCGCTCGTGATCGGCGTCGATCACGAAGGCGGGCGCGTGCAGCGCTTCCGGCGCGACGGCTTTACGGCGCTGCCCGCGATGCGTGCGTTCGGCGAGCGCTGGGACACCGATCCGCCGGCCGCGACCGAGGCGACCTTCGAGTGTGGCGTCACCATCGGGCGCGAGCTGCGCGCACACGGCGTCGACTTCAGCTTCACGCCGGTGCTCGACCTCGATCATGGCGCGAGCGCGGTCATCGGCGATCGCGCGTTCCACGCGGACCCGGTCACGGTCGCCGCGCTCGCCGGCGCGCTGGTGAGCGGGCTCGCGAGCGAAGGCGTCGCCGCGGTCGGCAAGCATTTTCCCGGGCACGGGTTCGTCGCCGCCGATTCGCACGTCGACACGCCCGTCGACGAACGCGGCCTCGACGAGATTCTGCGCGGCGACCTGATTCCGTTCGCCGCGTTGATCCAGCAGGGCCTCGCGGCGATCATGCCGGCGCACGTCGTGTATCCGGCGGTCGACGCGCGGCCGGCGGGCTTCTCGCCGGTGTGGATCGGCGAGGTGCTGCGCGGGCGTCTCGGCTTCGACGGCCTCGTCTTCTCCGACGACCTCGAGATGGTCGGCGCGCATTCGGCGGGTGACGTGGTCGCGCGCGCCGATGCGGCGCTTGCCGCGGGATGCGACGTCGTTCTGCTTTGCAACGACTTCCCCGCGATGGACGATTTGCTCGCGCGCTTTGCGCCGCCGCGGCAACCGGCGCTCGCGCGGCGCTGGGCGCTGGTGCGCGCGCGCACGCGCGGCTGAAACGTTCGCGGACGCGGGGCGTCCGCGCCTTGCTACGCCGGCGTGAAGAGCTCGTGCATCCCGGCGACGCCCTTCAACGCATGCGCGCCGACGCTGGTGAGCGGACCGCGGAAGTGGGACGCGAACGACGACGACACGACGATCGGCACGCCGAGCTCCTTCGTCATGCCCTCGATGCGCGACGCCTCGTTGGCGGCCGAGCCGATCACGGTGAATTGCAGGCGCTGGGGAACGCCGATGTTGCCGTACGTCACGTCGCCGACGTGGAGCCCGACGCCGTAGCGCAACTGCGGCAACTCCGGGCGCATTGCGTTCTCGTCGGCGATGCGCTCGCCGGCACTGCGCGCAGCGGCGATCGCACGCGCGCACGCTGCGGAAGCATCGGCGTCCGGCGCGCCGGCAATGGGGAAGATCGCGAGCACCGCATCGCCGATGTAGCTCAGGATCTCGCCGCCGTGCTCGATGATGGCGCCGGCCATCGCGGTGAAGAAACGGTTGAGGTTCATCAGGTAGCTCGCGTGATCCATCGTATCGGCGAGCCGCGTCGAATCGCGCAGGTCGCAGAACCAGATCACCGCGTGGATCAACTGCCCGTCGCCGGGCTTGATCTCGCCGTCGAGCACGCGCTTGCCGGTGTGTGGCCCCAGATACGTTTCGAGCAGGTTGACCGAGATGCGGCGCTGCGCGTGCACTTCGAACAGGCGCGCGAGCGTTTGCAACATCTCGTAGAGGCTGCCGAGGTGCGCCGTCGAGAAGCCGCCGGGGGTGAACGAGGTCATCGACACGACGTTGATCTGCCCGTCGGCGAAGCGAAACGGCATCGCGACGTAATCGGTGGCGCCCTCGGCATGCAGATCGTGCAGGACCGGAAAGTCGAGCAGCGGACGCTCGCCTTCCAGCCGCCGGCGCACGCCGCCGGCGCCACGGATGATCGGCGCGAACGGGCTTTGCGAGAACTTCGGTTGCCGCAGCACGTCGTGCGGCTCGTAGATCGTCCGTACCGTGGGCGCGTCGTCGCGCCAGACGAACACGCTGGCGAAGATCTGCGGGTGCAACGTCGGAATGATCACGGTCATGCGCGCGATCGGGACGCCGTTTCGCGTGAGGCAGTCGCAGAGCATGCCGACGAGCTCGTCGGCCGACTGCGCCTTCCACGCGTCGCGGACGAGCCACGCGACCATCGCGTTGCCATGCGCGGGCGCGACGTCGGTGAAGGCGAGCTCGTCGTCGCCTTCGTAGAGCGCGTCGATGCGGTTGCGGTAGAACGACGCGTAGCCCTTGAGCGCGGCACCCTCTTCGGAGGGGTCCTCGTACGACCACAGCGCGTTCTCGGCCGTCGCGTCGCCGACTTGCAGCGACCAGTAGCTGGCATTGCCCTTGAACGGGCAGTGCGTCCGATGCTCGGTCTTATGCAGGAATTCGGCGCGAATGTCGTCCCACGGAACGTAGTACGTAGGCTCGTGGCGCGTCTCGTGCAGGACGACCGCGCGCGTCGTGTCGGCGATCCATGCGCCGTTGAACTTCACGCGCAGCCGACCGGCAAAGGGCTCGATGCGGATCCGGTAATCGTCCACGACGCCTCCGCGGGGCGATGCTACGGCGCGAGCCCCGGCATGTCGAACGCGAGCGCGTCGAGGCGCGTGCGCAACGCCGACCGCTGGTCGGCGGCCAGTGGCACGAGCGGCGGCCGCACGCTGCGCCACGCCTCGCCGCCCCCGCATTGCGCGATCGCTTCCTTGAGCGCCGCGATCATCGGAAAAGGCTGGAAGGCATTGCGCACGGCGTCGAGCGCCGCCTGCTGAGCCTGCGCCTCGGGTGAGCGCCAGTCGCGCGCAAGCCGCGCGATCGCCGCGGGATTCACGTTCGCCGTCGCGCTGATACAGCCGGCGCCGCCGCCGCGCATCGTCGCGAGCAGGAACGTCTCGCTGCCCGAGTAGACGTCGAACCCGCGTGGTTGGAAGCGCCCGAGCATCGCCTCGGTGTTCGTGAAATCACCCGAGCTGTCCTTGATGCCGGCGATCGTACCCGGATAGCGGGCAAGCAGCCGCTCGATCAGCGACAGCGTGATCGGCACCTGCGAAACCTGCGGAATGTGATAGAGGTAGATCCGCAGATTCGCGTCGCCCACGCGCTCGATCACCTCGGCGAAACCGGCGAACAGCCCGTCGTCGGTCACGCCCTTGTAATAGAACGGCGGCAGCATCAGCACGCCCGCGCAGCCGCGCGCGACCGCGTGTCGCGTGAGGTCGACCGTGTCGGGAAGCGCGCAGGCTCCGGTTCCCGGCATCATCCGCGTCGCCGGCAGACCCGCGCCGACGAGCGCATCGATCAGGTCGCGCTTCTCGCCAACCGACAGCGAATTGCCTTCCGAGTTGGTGCCGAACACCGCGAGCCCGACATTGCGGTCGACGAGCCACCGGCATTGCCGAACGAGGCGTTCGGTGTCGACCTCGAGCGTCGGCGTGAAAGGCGTGACGACCGGCGCCAGGACGCCGCGCAACGAAGCTTCCTTCATGTTCGACCCTCCGCCGGATTCACAAGGACCACTCGGCGGTCAGCCGCACCACCGTATGCGTGGGTGACCGGTTATGCAGGTCGACGGTTCCGGTGTCGTCGAAAACGCTCGTCCCGTCGAAGCGGTCCTGCGCCAGCAGATTGGCGAACGACAGCCTGAGCGAAGCTGCGGCGTTCATCTTCCACAGCAGGTACGCGTCGACGATGCGCTTGTACGGCAATTGGTCCGCCTGGGTGAGGCTGACGCGCACGCGCCCGCCGGCGATGTAGCTGAAGTTGGCGCCCACCGTGACCGGCATTTTATCCATCGACCAGTCGAAGCCGACATTGGCGCTCACCGGCGTCTGCCGTTCCAGCCGATTGTCCGGTCCGGGTACGTCGGACACGCGTGACCGGTTGACCGCAACGTTCGCGCGCACGGCGACGTTCGGCGCGTCCGGCCGGAAGTCGCGCGCATTGCCCTTGACTTCGGCCTCGACGCCGTAGACGTCGGCCGTGCCGTCGTTCGCCGGGAACGAGGTCCATCGGCCGCCGACGTTCGCAAGTCGCGTCAGGACCACGTCGTCGATGCGCCGCGCATAGACGCTCACGCTCGTGAACGTGCTGTCGGTGAAGTAGTGCTCGTATGCGGCGTCGATGCCCCAGGCGAGCTCGGGCTCGAGGTCCGGGTTGCCCTGAAAATCCGGCGTCGCCGGCGTATTGTTGTTGGCGACGTAGCGGCGCGGCGTGAGCTGATAGGTCGTCGGCGCCTTGTACGTGCGCGAGAGTCCCGCGCGCACCTGGTCCCCGGTCGACGCCGCGGGCTTCCAGAGCGTCTGCAGCATCGGCGAGAGCACGCCGACGCGGTTGCCGGCCGGCTCGATCACGTTGCCGGTCGTCCGCGTGCGCAACGCCTCGTAGCGCAGCCCCCAGTATGCGGACCAACGCGGGGTCAGGTTCCATTCGTCCTGCGCGTACAGCGCGGCGCGCGTCACGCGGGCGCGATAACGCTCGTCGATGACCGTGACTTCGTTGCGCTGCGTGGCGATCTCGAAGCGCGTCTCGTCGCGATCGGCGTACTCGCTGTCGAAGCCGAGCGCGAGCGCATGCCCCTCGAAGCGCGGCGTGATGTATTTGACCGACCCCGTCGCGCCCTCGTCGGTCGCGCGCGAGCGTACGTCGCGATCGAGGATGAACGTGCCGCCGGCATCGAAGCCGTGGAATCGCGCGACGCCCTCGCGGCGGTTGTAGTTGATTGCGACCTTCGTCTCGAGCGAGTCGCCGCGATCGGCATGGTGGTTCCAAACGAGCTGCGTGCGCGCCGTCGTCATGTCGACGCGGTAGGCGAGGTCGTCGGCCGCGAACGTCGGCGGCATGCCCTCGAGCGTCGTCGTCGTTTCGCGTAACGCGTTGTCGACGCGGCGAAAGCGAAAGAAGCTCTCGTTGCCGAGGCTGTCGCCGTCGCTGCGTTGCCACGTCACGCGTGGCGTGAGCGAGATGCTCCCGATCAGCGGCGTCTCGAGCTGTCGGGTGCGCCAGAGGTACACGACGTCGCCTTCCGGGTCCGTCGCGCGTTGGGTGGCGAGCGTCGGATACGCGTATTTCTCCCATCGCGCGGCACCCGCGACGCTCCACGACCACGCGCGGTCACGATCGGCGAAATCGGTATCGAGCGCGTAGCGCGGCTCGCCCGCTTCCACGCCCGCGGTGGCTTTCAACACGCGACGCGCGCGTGTCGCGTTGCGGAGCACGATGTTGATCGTGCCGGCGATCGCCTGCGCGCCGAGATCGGCCGTCGGCGCGCGCAGGATCTCGATACGCTCGATCTGCGATGGCTCGAGCGAATCGAGCGAGAAGCCTGGCGGCACCGGGTCGCCGTTCAGCAGGATGCGCGTGTAGCCATTGCCGAGGCCACGCAAGCGGATCGCGCGATCGCGGCCGGGCACGCCGTCGACCGTCACGCCGGGCAGGCGCCTCAGCACGTCGGCGAGCGACGTGTCGCCGTAGCGCACGATCGCGTCGTGCGATACGACGATGCGCGTCGTCGTCGACTCGCGACGATCGTCTTGCGGCGGCGCCGCGATCACGTCGATCTTGTCGAGCGCGCGGACCGGAGGATTGCTCTCGTCGGCACGGGCCGCGGCGGGCCACACGGCGAGGACGGCGAGGATCGGCGCGATCGCGGCGACGGGAGTGCCCTCGCGCGCCGCGGGCCGCCGCCTCAACGTCGCCTCAATGCGGATGCGGCCAGCGGCCGCCCACCCGACGCGTGATCTCCTCGGCCATCTTCGAAACCAGCGGACCCAGCTGCTTGATCCGGCCGTCGGGGAGACGCGACGACGGGCCCGCGAGCGAGATCGCGCCGAGCGCTTCCGCGTGCTCGTCGTAGATCGGCGCGGCGACGCAGCGCGTCCCTGGCAGATGCTCCTCGTCGTCGAACGACCAGCCGCGCTGACGGATCACGCGGATGCTCGCCCACATCGTCTCGGGCGACGTGATCGTGTTCTCGGTGATGCGTGGCAGCCCTTTCACTTTCACGAGGGCGTCGATCTGGTCGTCGGGCAGCGACGCGAAGATCGCCTTGCCGACACCGGACGCGTGCAGCGGGACGCGGCTGCCGAGCTTGACGATCGTGCGCATCGTCTCGCGGCACTGCACCTGGTCGATGAACACCGCCTCGGCGCCGTCGAGGATCGCGAGGTTGGCCGTCTCGCTGCATTGCTCCATCAATCGGCGCATGTAAGCGTGGCTGTGCGCGACGAAATCGCGATTGGCGAGGAAGCTCGAGCCGACGGTGAAGGCCGTCAGGCCGACGTACCAGCGCGACACGTCGCCCATCGGGTGCACGTAACCCATCTTCTCGAGCGTGCCGAGCAGGCGGTGCGTGGTGGAGGCGGGCAGTTGCACGCGTTGCGCGATGTCGGTGAGCGTGAGCCCGCCTTCGGCGCGTGCGAGACACTCGAGGATGGAAAGGCCGCGCGTCAGGCTTTGCACCTGCGTCGTTTCGCCGTTGGGGCGGCTTGGTGCTCGCGCGCGCGGCGGCGGCGTCAGGCGGTGGACGGTCACGATCGAGTCCTCGGAGAAAGTCTAGCGCGTATGCTCGGGGCGACCGAACGACACCCGATGGCCAAGCCGATTATGGACCCGCGAGACCTTCCGCTGCTCGGGCCGGTCGCCAACAGCGACAAGGACGTGTTCGGGTCGTTCACCGATCTCGCGTCGAAGAAGCTGCTGTGCATCGGCTTCTCCGAGCCGGAAGTCGACGACCTGGTCGCCAAATATCGGCCCGCCGAGATCGTGCTGCTCACGAACTGGGTGGATCACCGTGACGCGCGCATAAGCAAGTACCGGCTCGTCGTCGGCGACATCACCAGGCGCACGGTGTTCGCGGCGGGCGCCTTCGACGCGATCCTCACCTTGTCGGTGCTCGAGCACCTGTCGGATCTGCGCGCCGCTTTCGACGAGATGGCGCGCCTCGTGCCCGACGGCGGCGAGCTCATCCACATGTTCGGGCCGGCCTGGTCGTCGGCGTATGGGCATCACATTTACGAAAGAGCGGACGACCCGCTGTTCGACTTTTCCCGCTGGGCGCTGCCGGCCCACATCCACCTGCTTTGCAGCCGCGACGAGCTGATTCGCTTCTACGTGCAGAACGGCTATTCGGAGCACGATGGGTGGGTGGCGAACTACTGGTTTCACGAAGTACCGCTGATCAACCGGGTGTTCTACGATGACTACATCCGGATCTTCGAGGAGGACCGGTTCCAGCTCGACCGGGCGGAGTTGATGTACAACGCGCTGCCGCGCTCGCATCTCGACCACCTGCGCAGCCGGTATCCGGACCGGCGCGATTTCTCGACGTACGGGGGAAAGTACAAGCTCATCGTCCGAAACCGTGACGGCGTTCAGGCACGCAGCGTGGCGGGGTAGCGCACGCCGGCGACGTCGATCGCAAAGCGGCCGGCCCTGATCGTTTCGTCGGTGATCGCCGTTCGGCGATCCGGGGACTTCACGTACGCGAACGCCACGATGCGGCCGAGACCGCGGCTGTACCCGGCCGACGTCACCTCGCCGGCGGGGCGGTCGTCGACGAGGATCGGCTCGCCACCCCACGCGAAGGCATCGGGCGCGTCGAGCGTCAGTTGCACGAGCCGCTTCGTCACGCCGGCCGCGCGCTGGCCGAGCAGCGCCTCGCGGCCGATGAATGCGGGCTTGTCGAAGGCGACGGCGTGGGCGAGATCCGCTTCGAGCGGCGTGTCGTCCGGCGTCAATTCGGCGCCCCACGCGCGCCGGCGCGCCTCGATGCGCAGTGCGTCGATCGTGTAATACCCTGCGTCGCGCAGGCCGAACGCGAGACCTTCCTGCAGCAGCGCATCGTAGAGCGTCGCGCATTGGTCGGTGGGGACGCAAAGCTCGTAGCCGGATCCTCCGACGTAGCTCATGCGCGTCGCACGCACGCGCGCATAGCCGGCGTCGACGATGCGCGAAGCGCCGAACGGCATCGCAGCCCTGGAGAAATCGTCGCTCGACAGCTTCCCGAGCAGCGCCTCGGCGCGCGGTCCCATCACCGACAGAATCGCGAACGCGCTCGTGACGTCGACGAGCGACGCGTGCTCGTCTTCGCGGATGTGCCGCTCGATCCACGCGAAATCGCGCGTCGTCTGCGCGGTGCCGGTCAGGATGAAGAACTCGCGCTCGCCGGTCCGCGTGATCGTGAGGTCGCTTTCGTAGCCGCCGCGTTCATTGAGCAACGCGGTGTAGACGATCCGGCCGACGGGCACGTCGATGCGGCTCGCGCAGAGGCGCTCGAGCACCGCGAGGGCGTCGCGCCCCTTCAGCGCGAATTTCGAAAACGACGCCTGGTCGAAGACGACCACGTTTTCCCGGCACGCGCGCTGCTCGTCGAGCATCCAGGGCAGCCACGCCGGCGTGTCGAGCGTCGGCGCCGGTTCGGCGGCGCCTTGCGGAAGGAAGTAGTTCGCGCGTTCCCACCCGTTCTTGCTGCCGAACACCGCGCCCCTGGCGCGCAGCCGGTCGTAGAGTGGCGAGCGCCGCAACGGCCGCACGGACGCGAGCTCCTCGCGCGGCCAGCGCATCGCGTAATGAAGCCCCAGCGTTTCGACGGTGCGATCGGCGAGATGACGCCGATTGACGTGGAAGGGCGCGAAGCGGCGAATGTCGACGTCCCACACGTCGAAGGGCGGCTCGCTCGCGAGCACCCATTCGGCGATCAGCCGGCCTGCGCCGCCCGCATTCGCGATGCCGGCCGAGTTGAAGCCGGCGCAGACGAAGTAGCCGCGCAGCTCCGGCGCTTCGCCGAGGATGAAATTGCCGTCGGGAGTGAAGCTCTCGGGACCGTTCAGCAGCAGCTTGACCGGCGCCGACTCGAGACACGGCGTGCGATGCATCGCGTTTCGCATCAGCACCTCGAAGTGGTCCCAGTCCTCGGGCAGCAACTGGAATTCGAAGCGCTCGGGGATGCGGTCGACGGTCCACGGCTTGGCCTCCGGCTCGAAGCCGCCCATCACGAGGCCGCCGACTTCCTCCTTGTAGTAGATATACCCGTCGGGATCGCGCAGTACGGGCAGATCGGGTGTCACGCCGGCGATCGGCTCGGTGACGAGATAGAAGTGCTCGGCGGACTGCAGCGGCACGCCGACACCGGCGAGCGCGCCGAACGCGCGCGCCCACTGGCCCGTGCAATTCACGACGAACTCGCACGCGATCTCGCCGCGCTCGCCGCCGCGCGACCACGCGATGCCCGACACGTGGCCGTTCTGCCTCGTCACGCCCGTCACCTCGACGCCTTCGACGATGCGCGCGCCGCGATTGCGCGCGCCTTTCGCAAGCGATTGCGTGAGGTCCGTGGGATTGGCCTTGCCGTCGCCGGGAATCCATACGCCGCCCTGCAGGTCGTCGGTCCTCATGATCGGCACGCGCTGCGCGATCTGACGCGGCGTGAGCCAGTCGAATTCGACGCCGAAGCTCCGAGCGCGCGCCATCTGGCGGCGCATCAGCTGCATGCGCTCCTTCGTCTTCGCCACGTTCACGCTGCCGCATTGCTTCCAGCCGGTCGCAAGCCCCGTCTCTCGCTCCAGCGACGAATAGAGCTCGATGCCGTAGCGGCTCATCCGCGTCGCGTTGCTCGTCGCGCGCATCTGCCCGACGAGCCCCGCCGCGTGCCAGGTCGTCCCGCACGTCAACCGCCCCTGCTCGAGCAGTAGAACGTCCACCATGCCGAGCTTCGTCAGGTGGTACGCGGTGGACGCGCCGGCGATGCCGCCGCCGACGATGACGGCTTGGGCGTGGGTGGGAAGCGTGTTCATCTCCACGGGCGCATGCCTAGAGTTTCAGCGCCGCAATCCCCACCGCCACGCTCGCCGCCCCCGCGAAGCGCATCGCGCCGAAGCCTTCCTTCAGCCACAGCGCGCCGATGAGCGCGGCAAACAATACCGACGTTTCGCGCAGCGCCGCGACGGCGGCGACCGGCGCTTGCGTCATCGCGTAGAGCACGATTCCGTAGGCTGCGAGGCTGAACGCCCTGCCGAGCAGGCCGCGTCCCCAGCTCGCGCGCACGTAGGCCACCGCGGGCGGACCGCGCCGCCATCGAAGCCAGGCGAGAAACGGCAGGCCCTCGATGAAGATCAGCCACGACACGTAGGCGGCGGCGTTGCCCGATGCGCGGGCGCCGGTGCCGTCGACGAGCGTGTACGCGGCGATGATCGCCGCATTGGCGAACGCCCAGCGCGCAGCGCCGGGTGGATGCCGTTCGCGGCGCACGAACGCGATGCTCACGATGCCGGCGCATATGAGCACGATGCCGAGCAGCGCGTGCGTGCTCGGCACTTCGTGCAGCACGACGATGCCGAGGACGGCGACGATCAGCGGCGCGCTGCCGCGCATCAGCGGATACGCGAACGAAAGGTCGCCCATCCGGTACGCCTGCGCGAGCGTCACGTAGTAGCCGAAGTGGATCACGGTCGAGGCGACCATGAATTTCCACGACGCGGGCGCGGGAAGACCGACGAACGGCAGCACGACGAGCGCGCAGGCCGACGAGCCGGCGACGACCGCCGCCATGTCGAGCATCGGATCGCCGCCCCTGGAACTCTTGACGAGCGCGTTCCAGATGGCGTGCATCAGGCCCGCGCCGAGGACGGCGAGCGTGATGCCGAGCGTTAGCTCCTGCGG
>Ga0157370_10009088_pt1 | contig 10658 bp, 8 predicted proteins | sample C35metaG_FD_113463 | JGI IMG/M metagenome (GOLD analysis project Ga0157370, IMG submission 113463) | Corn rhizosphere microbial communities from Kellogg Biological Station, Michigan, USA - C3-5 metaG | ecosystem: Host-associated > Plants > Roots > Rhizosphere > Soil | place: USA: Michigan... | reverse complement strand
TCCCTCCCCGCAAGCTCGGGGCTCTATCCGGAGATCAGCGGTAGTCACTACCGCTGCAGCGTCCGCTTCCTGCATTGGCAAGGGTTGGCAACACGCCCCACGCAGTCGGAGGCCGATGTGCCCTTCATGCTGAGCAGCTGCGCGTAGCTCCCTGCAGGCGATGCGCAGATGTGCGCGACCCAAGTCAAATGCCCAACCTGCCGTCGCGAGATCGACTGGTCGGACTCTCCATTCAGGCCGTTCTGCAGTGAGCGCTGCCGCTTGATCGACCTCGGCGCCTGGCTGACCGAGCAGCGCGCAATTCCCGGTGAGTCGGTCTCCAAGGAAACGGAGGCGCCGCACGATGGGCCGGACTCCAGCCCAAACGGGGAGCGTTGAGGCATCGTCGGCGCAAGAACGCCAGCTTCAGTCGATCGTAGCCGTCGATCGCGGGCTAGTTCGCCCGGATAATGGCTTGCAGGCGCAGCGATTTGGGATCCAACACCACCAGCACCGGGCGGTCGCGCCCGATCATGAAAAGCGTATCGGGCTGATCGGCGCGCAGGCCTCGCGCAGCCATACGCTGTTTGAGAAGGCGCTTCTCCGGTTGAGTGAAAATGAACTGATCATCGACTTTTTTCAGCTGCGACCGCAGCGTCTCGCCGCCCTGCGACAGAGGCCTGAAATAGCGCGGCATCTGCGTCACATCGATGTCGTCGCGTCTACTCCCACCTGGAGCGGGCGCCCCGGACGGGCGGGAGGCCCACACCAAGCGCGGCAGGCTGTACCAGTGCGGTGCAAACTCCGGGTTCTGCTGCCGAGCCAGCTCGGCCTCACTCGCGGGCACCTGCGAAGCCGCGACCGTTTCCAGTTCCCTCTGCGAATAGGCGTAATACAGCGGGCGCCCGCCCCACAGCGTGACGATGCCGTAGGCCAGGGCCACCACCTGCAGCGTCACGATCACTCCAACATCCCTGGCGAGAACGCGCCGCGGCTTGCTTGGGTTGGCGATCAGGAGCGTGAACAGAGGCCCCATGGTGACATCGACGCCGACCAGGATGCTCATCACATGCAGGAAGTTTGTGACATACCAGCCGGGCCAGCGATACCAGCCGAGATACAGAATGCCCAGCAGAACCGCAAGTGCGCACGCACTGGCACCGATGTGTATGGCGAACGCCTTGAGACGGAAGCGCATAGGGGCTCGTATTGTTCCAAACTCGCTTGCCCCGTGTTAAGTGATCCGGCGCATTCATGCATCACTTTGCGACACAAATCACACGGGCTTGCGGCCCTGCGCCGGGCACGTCGCGTCTGCTAACCGCCTGCCGGAACCGACATCCCCAGGGCATTCGCCGCGAACGCCCACTGGTCGGCGTAGTCCTCGATCTGCATCCACAGCGGCTTTCCCGCGCCGTGCCCGGCCCGCGTCTCGACCCTTATCAGGATCGGGTTGGGGCAGCCCTGCCCCGCCTGGAGAGCCGCGGCGAACTTGTAGCTGTGCCACGGAGCGACACGGTCGTCGTGATCCGCGGTGGTCACCAGAGTGGGCGGATAACAGACCCCCTGCTTCACGTTGTGATAGGGGGAGTAGGCGTAGAGCGCCTTGAACTGCTGCGGGTTCTCGCTCAACCCATAGTCGGACGACCATTGGCGCGCGTTCGCGCTCGCGTTCTGGTACCGCAGCATGTCCAGCACGCCCACGGCCGGAAGCGCGACTCCGAACAGATCCGGCCGCTGAGTCATGACGGCCCCTACCAGGAGCCCGCCGTTGCTGCGCCCATAGATTCCCAGGCGGGCGGATCGCGTATAGCGTTCCCGAATCAGGAATTCCGCCGCCGCGATGAAGTCATCGAACACGTTCTGCTTGTTGGCCAGCGTCCCTGCCAGATGCCATTGCTCGCCGTATTCACCGCCCCCACGAAGATTGGCCACGGCGTAGGCGCCCCCCAGCTCCAACCACGCCAGCACCGGAGGACTGAATTGCGGCGTCAGGGAGATATCGAAGCCGCCGTAGCCGTACAGCAGCAGAGGCTGATTCCCGTCGCGCGCCATGTCGCGACGGTGCGTGATCCACATCGGCACGCGCGTCCCGTCCTTGCTGGGGAAGAAGACCTGTTCGGTCACGTAGCTTTCCGAATTCGAAGCCACACGCGGTTGGCGCCACAGGCTCGACGTGTTGGTGCGGGTGTCGTACCGGTAGATTCGGGATGGTGTCAGATAGTCCGTGTAGGAGAAGAACGTCTCCCGCTGCCTGCCCTCGCCGTGGAAGCCGTCGACACTGCCCGAGCCAGGCAGGGGCACTTCGCCAATCTCCCGCCCGTTGCGCTCGAACACACGCACGAGGCTGTGGGCATCGCGCACATACCGGGCGATCACCCGCCCGCCGACGTAGTGCGCGTCCTCCAGTGCGGCATCGCCCTCGGGCACGATGATCGATGGGGTGCGTAGCGAGGCCGGGTGGCTCACGTTGATCGCGATGACCTCACGATTCGGCGCATCGCGGGTAGTAAGGAAAAACAGCTCATCGCCGCGGGAGCCGATGAACGTATAGAGCGCATCCCACGCGGCAAACAGTGGCCTTGCGGCGGCCTCAGGCCGATGCAGATCCAGCAGATACACACCGTTGTGCTCATACCCATCGAACAGCGTGACGACCAGAAACCGCCCGTCTTCGGTCACCGTCGCCGAGGGCACGCGTGTCGGATGGTCGGTGACCGCATAGATCAGGCGGTCGCGCTGCTGCGGCTCCCCGAGGCGGTGAAAATAGATCGCTGGCCTCCCCTCGTCATTGCCCTTGCCGTTTGGCAATGACGGGTAGCGGCTGTAATACACGCCGGACGCGTCGCGCGCCCACGAGACGCCCCAGAATTTCGTGAACCGCAAGGTATCCGGCAGATCTGCGCCGTCCTGCACGCGACGGAATCTCCACGTCTCCCAGTCAGTGCCGCCATCCGACAGCGCATACGCGAGGAGGTCGCCGTTCGGACTCGGCGTGAGACCCGCCAAAGCCACGGTTGCGTCCTCGCGCAGTGTGTTGGGATCGAAGAGCACCCGCCCGGGTGAATCGAGCTCATCGGACACGAACAGCACGCTCTGATTCTGGGTGCCGTCGTTGTGGAGAAAGAAGTAGTGCCTGCCCTCCTTCACCGGAACCGCGAAGCGCTCGTAGTTCCACAGCTCGGTGAGGCGCTGCTTGACCCAAGCGCGCTGCGGCAGAGCCTCCAGGCGGGGTTGTGACAGCCGGTTCTGTTCCTCGACCCACTGGCGCGTCACGCCGGAATCGAGGTTCTCCAGCCACCGATAAGGATCGCTCACCTCGGTACCGGAGTAGCGATCGGAGACCTGTACGCGTGCCGCGACGGGATAGACAGGCGCAGGGGACTGCGTGGGTGCAGCGGCGGTCTTGGCCGGCGAGCCCGGCGGAGCATTGCTTTTCATGGTGTGCGGGAGCGGCGTGCAGGCGACGAGCAGACTGGCCACGGCGATCAGCTGCGTCGCAGGGGAACGGAGTTTGTTCACCGCGGCAAGTGTATCAAAGCTCAGGCGCTTTTCTGGTAGCGGCGCTGAAGCACAATCGCGATCAGCTCAGGAGGAATGGCGCGCGTCAGCGACAGCAGAGCCAGGTAGGTCGCCCCTCCCAGGAACAGCGCCAATGGCCAATCGAGCCTGTTGCATGCACGGATGACGGCGAGTGCGATCAGTCCCGCGCCTATGGCTTTCAAGAGATTGACCGGCGAGGGCAATGCCATGCCCGCGCGTCGCAATCCTCGAAGCATGCCCAGCAGCGAGCAGCCCTCCGCAATGACCGTACCTGCCGCTGCGCCCAGCAGCGAGAACCGCGGGATGAGCGTGAAGTAAGCGAGAAAGCCCAGCACGCACGCTGCAGCATCCGCCTCGAGAACCAACCGCGGGCGCTCGTAAGCCACCAGTGCGAAGCGCAGGACGTGGGAGAGCGCCGATAGCCCGATCGCGAACGAGATGATGACGAGCGCGGGAGCGCCGGCGGCAAAATCAGGCCCGGCAATCAAACTCAACACCTGCGGCGCGAAAGGGCTCAGGGCCACCACGGCACCGACCCCATAGATAGCCGCAGTGTCGAGCGTGTGCCCGAGCACGCGCGTAAAACTCGGGCGATCGTTGGCGAAGGCCGACGTCAGCGAGGGCATCATCAAGCCGCCGAACATGAAAGCCAGTGAGGTCGCCAGCTCGAATATCTTGGTCGCGACTCCATACAGCCCGACGGCAGAGGCCGGCTGAAACAGCGACAGGATCAAAGAGTCCCCGCGCAGGATCGCCATCGTGAGGATCTGCGAGCCGGCGATCGGCAGGCCCAGCAGCAGAAACGGTCGCCACTGGCCGACGTCCCAATGCAGACGGAACGGCACGAGGCGGCGGGCCAGTCGCCAGGAGACGGCCAGCGCGACCAGGCTCCCGCACAAAGTCGCACCGAGCATCGCGAGCGTGCCGCGGTGCGCCACCGCGAGACTCCAGACACACGCTAAGGTTACCAAGGCGCCCCCGCCTTCCGCGATGGCGTTGCGCCCTTGTTTCAACACACTCTGAAACACTGCGACCAGCAGCTCGCTCGCCTGCAGGCAGGTGTACACGGCTGCGCCAATCAGCACGCCCCACTTTACAATCCGGTCATAAGGGAATGCCCACACAATGGCGCACGCAAGCAACAGAACGCCGATCGAGCTGGCGAGCCGCAACGGGATAGCGGTGCCGGCGACGCGTGCCGCATCCGTGCCAGGACGCGACATCTCTCGCAGTGTCACCATGTAAATGCCGCAATCCGCCAGCACGCTCGCGAATGCGGCATAGGTCAGCACGGTGCGGTAGTACCCGAAATCCTGGGGGCCGAGGTGGCGCGTCAGCACCATGATGGTCGCCAGACCGGCCACGGCCGCCACCGCCTTGCCGGAGATGACTGCGGCGAGATTGGACAATAAAACCCGCAACCGGCTCACGGACCGCCCGCGTGCCCGGGCACGGAACTTGCGGTCTCACCGCCCATGGCAGTCCGTTCGCGGCACTGAATTCGAAGAATCATCGTTCCAAGGCTGTGTTCCCGCGGCGTCTGGGTCTGACATTACCGGAAAAGCGCGCACATGAAAGTCGGGATTCTCGCAGGTGGATTGGGCTCGCGTCTCTCGGAGGAGACAGTGGTGAAGCCCAAACCGATGGTGGAGATCGGCGGCCGGCCGATCCTCTGGCACATCATGATGCACTACTCGACCTACGGCTTTAAGGAGTTCGCCGTCGCCCTGGGCTACAAGGGCGAATACATCAAGCGCTACATGGCGGACTACTGCTCGCTCGCGCCGGATCTGCGCATCTCGCTGGCGACCGGAACGGTCAAACCGCATGGGAACGGGCGCCGCAACGGCGCGCCCGCGGGCCAGCCCACCGAGGACTGGGTCGTGGATCTGATCGACACCGGACAGCCGACGAATACCGGTGGACGCATCAAGCGTCTGCGGCCCTATCTGGGCGACTCGACATTCATGCTGACCTGGGGCGACGGCGTCTCGAACATCAACCTGCGCGAGCTGCTCGCCTTCCATCACAACCATGGACGCCTCGCGACGGTCACCGCCGTGCGCCCTCCGGCGCGCTTCGGGCGACTGGAGCTCGATGGCAGCCGCGTGGCGCGCTTCGATGAGAAGCCGTTGGCCGGAGAGGCCTGGATCAACGGCGCGTTCTTCGTACTCGAGCCGGGAATCTTCGACTACATCGAAGGCGATGCGACGCAGTTCGAGCGCGAGCCGCTGGAGAAGCTGGCGCGCGATGGCCAGTTGATGGCCTATCAACACAACGGCTTCTGGCAATGCATGGACACCGTGCGCGACAAAGTGCGGCTGGAAACGCTCTGGGAGAGCGGCGACGCCCCGTGGAAAATCTGGAGATGACATGCGAATTCTGCTGACCGGTCACGACGGCTACATCGGCCATGTCCTCGCGCCGATGCTGCTGGAGCGCGGCCATGAAGTTACGGGTCTGGACAGCTTTTTGTACGACGGGTGTGGCTTCTCCGACGGGCAGCCGCTCACGATCCCGGTCCTTCGCAAGGACATCCGCAACGTGCAGCTCGAGGAGTTGCGCGGCTTCGATGCCGTGGCGCATCTGGCCGGGATTTCCAACGACCCCCTGGGGGACCTGGCGCCCGCGGCCACGTACTCCATCAACCACGAGGCCTCCGTCCGCCTGGCGAGGCTCGCCAAGCAAGCCGGCGTGTCGCGGTTCGTATTCTCTTCTTCGTGCAGCAACTATGGCGCCGCCGGCAACGACTTCCTCACCGAGGAGGCCTCCTTCAATCCCGTGACGCCGTACGCGGAAAGCAAGGTATGGGTCGAACGCGATGTGGCCCCTTTGGCGGATGCCAGCTTCTCGCCGACGTTTCTACGCAGCTCGACCGCCTACGGAGCCTCGACGCGGCTACGCGGCGATCTGGTCGTCAACAATCTCGTCGGCTACGCGCTGACCACCGGGCAGGTGCTGATCAAGAGCGACGGCATGCCGTGGCGGCCGCTGGTGCACATCGAGGATATCTCGCGCGCGTTCGTGTCAGTGCTCGAGGCACCGCGGGAGCTGGTGCACAACGAATCCTTCAACGTCGGAATGACTTCGGAGAACTATCGCGTGCGTGAGGTCGCCGAGATGGTGGCCGAAGCGGTCCCGTCCTCCAAAGTGACCTACGCGGGGGACGCGAGCCCTGATATGCGCAACTACCGCGTCAACTGCGACAAGCTCGCTCAGCGCCTGCCCTCGTACCAGCCGCAATGGACGGTGCGCAAGGGTATCGAGCAAGTCGCTGCCGCCTTCAGTGCGCACGGCACGTCCGCCGAAGAGTTCCTCAGCTCCCAGTTCATCCGGCTCAAACGCATCCGCGAGCTGCAGGATGCGGGCTCCCTGGATCAGTCGCTGCGTTGGCGGAATGGCGGAACCGCGCGCAGCAGCGACGCGCAACCACGGTCGGCGGCATGAGTACACTCCCAACGGCGCACCCGCACGCCGGCATCAGGGAGACCGCCGCGGCACACGCCGGTGCCGCATCGCAGGCCGGGCTCGCAACCGAGGCGCACTGTCGCTCGTGTGGCGGCCAGGATCTGACGGTGTTTCTCTCATTGGGCGACCTGCCAGCCTCGGACGCGTTTCTCGCGCCTTCGCAATTGAGCGAAGAGGAGCCGCGCTACCCGCTCGATGTCGCCTTCTGCGCCGACTGCGCTCTCGTGCAGATACTCCATACGGTCCCTCCGGAGACTTTGTTCGGGGCGGACTATCCCTACTTCTCCTCGGTCACGGACATGCTGTTGCGGCATTCCGCGATCAATGTCCGCCAGCGCATCGAAGAGCAGCGCCTGGGGCCAAAGAGCCTGGTCGTCGAGCTCGCCAGCAATGACGGTTATCTGCTGCAGTTCTATCGGGAGCGCGGCATACCCGTGCTGGGCATCGATCCCGCACCAGGCCCGGTCGCGGTCGCGCGCAAGCGCGGCATCGACACGCTCGAGGCCTTTTTTGGAGCGCAGCTCGCGAGGGATCTCGCCGGGCAAGGCAAGATCGCGGACGTCATTCACGCCAACAACGTCCTGGCCCACGTCGCCGACACGAACGGCTTCGTTGCCGGCATCGCGACGTTGCTGAAGGACGATGGTGTTGCAGTCATCGAAGCACCGTACGTGCGCGATCTCATCGATCACGGCGAGTTCGACACGATCTATCACGAGCACCTGTGCTACTTCTCGGTCACCGCGCTGCGCAATCTGTTCGAGCGCCACGGCCTGTTTCTGAATCGCGTCGAGCCGCTGGCTATTCACGGCGGCTCCCTCCGCCTGTTCGTTGAAAAGCACGCGCGCCCGACTCGCTCCATCACGGAATACCTGGAGAGCGAGCAGCGCCTCGGCCTGGACCGTCTTGCCTATTACGCGGGGTTCTCGGTACGCGTGGCCGCGATCCGCTCGGAGCTGACCGCCCTGCTGCAGGACTTGAAGCGCCGCGGCGCCCACATCGCCGGCTACGGGGCGGCGGCCAAAGGCACGATCATGCTCAACTACGCCGGGCTCGGGCCGGAGCTGCTCGATTTCGTCGTCGACCGCAACGTTCACAAGCAGGGGCGCTACATTCCCGGCGTGCGACTGCCGATCGAGCCGCCGGAGCGGCTGCTCGAGGCCCAGCCGGACTACGTGCTGATCCTCCCCTGGAATTTCAAAGAAGAGATCATGACCCAGCAGGACGAATACCGTCGCCGCGGGGGTCGTTTCATCGTACCCGTGCCACATCCGTCCATCCTATGACACAGAAAAACAGCATCGAGTTGGGCGCCCTGCGCGCCGGCAGTCCCGCGGAGTTCGCTTTCCCGGTGATCCCGGAGCTGCTGACCGGACAACCGCTGCCCTGCCCCGCGTGCGGTGGGAGCGACCTGGAGTCCTTCTATCAGCTCAACGGCGTCCCGGCTCACAGCTGCCTGATGCTGCCGACGCGGGATGCGGCGCTCGCATTCCCGCGCGGCGATATCGAGCTCGCGTTCTGTCGCGACTGCGGCTTCATCTCCAACATCCGCTTCGATGTGAGCCTCAACAAGTATTCCCCGGCGTATGAAGAGACGCAGGCTTTCTCGCCGCGCTTCATGCGTTTCATGAATGACGTGTGCGACGATCACATCGCCAAGTACGGCATCGGCCCCGGCGTGTCGGTCCTGGAGATCGGTTGCGGCAAGGGAGAGTTTCTGGTCGCGCTGTGCGAGCGATCCGGCTGCAACGGCATCGGGCTCGACCCGGGCTATCGACCCGAGCGCACCCAGAGCACCGCGAGCCCGCGCATCCGCTTCATTCGCGACTTTTACGGGCCGCGCTACTCGCACCTGCAGGCGGACTACGTTTGCTGCCGCCACACCCTCGAGCACATCGGCCCGGTGCGCGATTTCGTCACTCTCGTACGCCAGACGATCGGCGATCGCCGCCACGTCAACGTGTTCTTCGAGCTCCCGGACATGGAGAGAGTGCTCGAGCACGGAGTGTTCTGGGACATCTATTACGAGCACTGCACGTATTTCACGCGCGGTTCGCTCGCCCGCCTGTTCCGTGAGACCGGGTTCGACGTGCTCGAGCTGTACAAAGCCTATGGCGGGCAGTACCTGATGCTCGAAGCGCGGCCTGCGCCCGGCCGAACCGCGGCTCGCCTGCCCCAGGAGAACGACCTCGAGCGCACCGCCCGGCTGGTCGAAGATTTCCAGACACACGTCGAGGCGCAATTGCAGGAGCTGCAGGACATCGTCACCACGGCGCGCAGCCAGGGCAAGACGATCGCGGTCTGGGGCTCGGGCTCGAAGTGCGTCTCGCTGATCGGCTCACTGCGCATAGGCGAGGAGCTGACCGCAATCGTGGACATCAACCCGCACAAGCACGGCAAGTTTCTGGCGGGCTCCGGCAGGGAGATCCTCAGCCCCGAGGCGCTGCGGACAGTACGGCCGGACATCGTGCTGCTGATGAACTCGATCTATACGGAAGAAGTGCGCAACGACCTCACGACCCGAGGCCTGCGCCCGAAGCTGGTCCCATTGTAGTTGAAGGCTGCGGCTGAGAACCGGCACGCCGGCAAAAACCACGCTTTTTGCCGGCCGCATGGACTTGCTGAGAGCCTCGCCTCCGCGAAAATCGCCGCAGGCGATTTTCGCCAATAAACTAGATGCGCTCGGGGCTGCCCAGGCTCTTGTGCCGCAGCAACACCTGCTCGTAGACCCCCTGCAGGCTCTCGGCGGACTGCTCCCAGCTGTAGGTTCTCTCGACGTCCACGCGCGCGCTGTCACCGAGCTGCCGGGCGAGCTCGGGATCGTCGGCAAGCCGCAGTAAGGCGTCTGCGAAGGCATCCGCGTTGCCGTTGGGAACGATCAACCCAGTGCGCTCGTGCTCGATCACTTTCGCCGAGCCCTCGCTGGAGACGATGGCCTTGCCCGCGGCCATGTAGTTGAGCAGCTTCTGCGGAATGCCCGGGCAGGCCGTGCGCGGCAGGACCGCGATGTTGGAGGCGGCCAGGCGCCCCGGCAGCTCGTCGAAGCCGTCATCGATCACTTCGATGGCCTCGCGGATATCCAGTCGCTTGGCCTGCGCCTCGTAGGGCTCGAACGAGGAGCTGACCGAGAAGCACAGTCGCAGGTCCTTGCGAACGCGCCGCGCGCGTGCAAAGGCGTCCAGCAGCAAATCGATGTCCTGGTAGGGGGCCAGCGTGCCGGAGTAAATCAGCCGCACCGCGCCATCCGGCGACGCAGGGGCCTCGCGGACGCGGAAGTTGTTCGCTTCCACGCCGTTCATGACGACCGTGATCCGCTCGGGCGACAAGCCGTGGCGTTCGATGAGGCTGTCGCGAATGTCGGGGGTCACCGCCACGATGTGATCGGCGGCTCTCGGGAGCCAGCCGTCCAGGCAGCCGCCGACCCGGCCCGCAATCCAACGTGACAGCTGCGGGCCATACGATGGCAGCTCCAGCCTGAGCATGGTGTGCGCGTCATACACGACCGGAATGCGGTGGCGCACCCGCGCCGGCAGGGAGACCAGCAGGCCCTCGAAATGGTGCGCGTGGATGAGGTCGAACCCGCCCCGCCCGACCACCTGCCAGACCTTCAGGGCCAGCGGTGGATCGTAGAGAAAGAGCTTGCGCGCGCTCGGCCCGGCGACCATCCG
>Ga0157370_10009086_pt1 | contig 10660 bp, 12 predicted proteins | sample C35metaG_FD_113463 | JGI IMG/M metagenome (GOLD analysis project Ga0157370, IMG submission 113463) | Corn rhizosphere microbial communities from Kellogg Biological Station, Michigan, USA - C3-5 metaG | ecosystem: Host-associated > Plants > Roots > Rhizosphere > Soil | place: USA: Michigan... | reverse complement strand
CTACTTCTGTTAAATTGATAGCACGGCCATCACCCAATTGTCCGGCCCAATTTCCAAATTGATGTCCGGCATAACACATCGCATAAGGCTGTGTTTCAGGAAGAATTTCTTTTCCTGAAAAAATATTCAAAAATTCCTCAGACTGAATTTCGTCTTTTGAAATCCCAACCAATTCTGCTACTTCTTCAGAAGCGTGAATTAGTTTTGGATTTGAAGGTTTTGTTGGATTTACATACGAAAATGATGTGTTCTTAACTTGGCGAATTTCATTCGTTAAGTCAGGATCTGCAGGTAATTCAGCAGTAAATCGATTATTTATTTTTAAATTTTTCATTTGTGATTTAATGTTTAGCCACAGATTTCACAGATTAAACGGATTTCTTTTTTGATATATTCAGATTAAAAAAATCATTAAAATCTATGCAATCTGTGGCTTAAAAAATTATCAGCCAATTAATTTATCAGCCAATTAATTTATCATCGTACATTTTTTTAAGTTTTTGAACTTTCGGATCGATTACAACCTGACAATATCCAGCTTCCTGATTGTTGTTGTAATAATTTTGATGATAATCCTCGGCTTCATAAAATACTTCAAAAGGTTTTAACTGCGTTACAATTGGGTCTGCATAAACGGACTGTACTTCGGCAAAGACTTGTATCGCAATTTCTTTTTGCGATTCGTCGTGATATAAAACGATAGAACGATATTGTGTACCGCTGTCGCCGCCCTGACGATTTAATGTTGTTGGATCATGACTTGTCATAAATACCGTGATTAGATCATGATATGAAATTATGTCAGGATTAAAAGTAACCTGAATAACTTCTGCATGTCCTGTTCGTCCTGTGCATACTTCTCGATACGCCGGATTCTTTATAAAACCATCTGAATAGCCAGATTTTATTGTTTCAACTCCTTTTAAACGCTGAATTACAGCTTCTACACACCAAAAACATCCACCACCAAAAGTAGCTGTTGATAAATTTTCCATAAATGTAATTGTTTAAAGTTTACATGCCCTATTAATCCGATAGAATATTATGATAATTTAATTAAAAAACACCTTTTTAACTAAAGATACCAAAAGTTTATTCAATGTTTGAAGTTTATAATTGATAAATTCTCAATTTTATAAAAAAGCAATATATTTGCAGTCAAACAAAAGGCACACCTAATGAATAGCAAAAATAGTACCATCAGTCTTGAAACTTATTTTCAAGATTTTAGACAACATATTGTTGGCATAGATCAGGAATTTACTTCTCCATTTGGCAAAAAAAACATCGTTTATACTGATTGGACTGCCAGCGGCAGGCTGTATCGACCAATTGAAGAGAAACTTTTGAATCAGTTTGGGCCTTTTGTAGCCAATACGCATACTGAAACTACTGTGTCAGGTACTGCCATGACAAAGGCATATCATCATGCCAGACATATTATTAAACGTCATACCAATGCAAATGAAGATGATGTTTTAATTACCGACGGAACCGGAATGACTGGTGTAATTAATAAGTTTCAGCGTATTTTAGGTTTGAAAATTCCTGAAAACCTTAAAAATTTCACTACAGTTCCAGCAGAAAAGAAGCCTATTGTTTTTATTTCGCACATGGAACATCATTCTAATCAGACTTCGTGGTTAGAAACTATTGCCGATGTTGAAATTATTCCGTCTTGTGAGAAAGGTCTTTTTTGTTTGGATAATCTGGAGTTGTTATTACAGAAATACAGTGACAGAACGATAAAAATTGCTTCGATTACTTCTTGTTCGAATGTTACGGGGATAAAAACGCCTTTTCATGAAGCGGCTAAATTAATGCATCAATATCATGGGGTGTGCTTTGTAGATTTTGCCTGTTCTGGTCCTTATGTCAAAATCGATATGCACCCAAATGATCCTGAAGCTTATCTGGATGCTATTTTCTTTTCGCCGCATAAATTCCTTGGCGGCCCAGGAACTTCGGGGGTTTTAATTTTCAACAAGAAATTATATAATAATATGATTCCGGATTGTCCGGGAGGAGGAACGGTGAGCTGGACAAATCCTTGGGGTGAACATAAATATATTGATAATATTGAAGATCGTGAAGATGGAGGAACTCCTGGATTTCTTCAGGTTATTAAAACGGCTTTGGCTATTGAGCTGAAGGAAGAAATGGGAATTGAAAATATCTTACAGCGTGAACATGAAATTGTTGATTTTGTTTTCAGTCAATTAGATCCTGTTGAGAATATTAAAATTTTAGCCGGACAGCATAAAAACCGTTTGGGCGTAATTTCATTTTTTATTGAAGATTTACATTTTAATCTTGGTGTAAAATTATTAAATGACAAATTCGGGATTCAGACTAGAGGCGGATGCAGCTGTGCGGGAACTTACGGACACTATTTATTACACGTAGATCAGGAAACTTCGAATAAACTGGTTAACGAAATTACGATTGGCGATTTAATTAAAAAACCGGGATGGATTAGAATGTCAATTCATCCAACGACAACTGATGAGGAGATTGCTTTTGTTTGTGAAAGCATTAAAGACTTGGCTAAAAATCATAAAAACTGGGCTTTAGAATATTCTTATAATAAAGATACAAATGAGTTTGTGCATGAAAATGCTACTTCGTTTGAAGATGAATTGGTAGAGAGCTGGTTTAAATCTTAACTTTTTATTATTGCTGTTGATTTAATCGCAAAGTTCGCGAAGTTTTATTTTATAAAAATATTTTTAAAGATTGCAAAGTTTAGTAAACCCGACAGGTTTTTAAAACCTGTCGGGTTTGTTGTTTTTACTCATAAACTTGTCAAATATAGCCCGTGGTTTCAACCACGGAGACACAATACAAGGCGTGATAATATTGCATTCCCGTGGTTGAAACCACGGGCTATGTTTTAAGATAGGAATTAAATTAAGTTACAGTTTGCATTGAAATAACAATGATTGTGTGGTTTTTGTGTAAAATTAAAGTTCCTTACAGTCTTGGTTTTGAACTTTGAAAAAGGTCTTCTAAGAGAATAATTTTGTTGTTTTATGAAAATGATATTTCTGGCTTAGCCCCGATAGAAGTGGAAATCTTTTTGTCTCTCGTTTCTTTAACGAGAGACAAAAAATTGAAACGGATAGCGGGACTTTAGGTCTTAAAAAAACGAATATTTTCTGCTGCTAAAAAATTACATAATTAAGCGTACACCGCCAAGATCAGAAACGCGGTAGGAGAATTTGTTTCCGGGTGAACCTATAAACATGAAGTTTTTAGGGATTTTCCATTTTTTAGATAATTCATCTATAATTTCTGGTCCGAAAACACCTTGAATTTCAAGGTATTCAATGTCGATATTGTCGTAAGCGCGATCCAGAACTTCAAGGTCTTTTATTAGGGCTTCATTGGTTTGTTCGTCTTTTTTTACATAAACTATTTTAAGTTTTTTGGTCGTTTCATTGCCTTCGACATATTGCAATACTTTGTTTAAAATGGCAATATTATCGCCTTTGGTAAAAAAGACAAATTCCTGAGAATTAATTTCGGTGCTTAAATTTTGTAAATATCTATTGCTGAGTATGACCATTTTACGAAGCGGCTGATAGAAATATTCTAAAATTTCGATTAATACTTTTATTAGGATAACGCGGTTGAGCATTATTCCGATAAAAATAAGTGCAGGAACCATGTATTGCAAAAAGGTATAAAAAGCACGAATGTTTAATTTCATGTTTCCAATAAAGGCTATTATAATAAAGGAAACAGCGGCAAAAACGGCCAAACCGTGCGCTCGCTCGGGTCTTGGTAATTTTCGTCGTTTAAATTTGAGGAGTAAATTCCCGATTCCGAAAAGGGCCATTACAGCCAGAAATGAAAAGGTATAAACTCCTGCCAGAGATTCTAAATGTCCGTTTGTAGCAAAAAGAACGGAGATACAGAGAATTAAAAAACTGATTACGATTCTGTAATGTGAGCCTCTATTATTTGTTTTTAGAAAATAGTTGGGAAGAATTCTATCTAAAGTCATTCGGTTTAATAATCCAGAAACACCAACAAATGAAGTTAATACGGCTCCGCATAAAACTAAAACGGCGTCGATAGAAATAAGCCACGCAAGCCAGGAACCTCCGGTGGTTGCTCCTAAATGTGCCAAAAGTGATTCTTTATTTTCGCCAACTTGTGTAAGCGGAATAATACTGATTAACAAAATAGCAATTACGGGATTGAAAAAACTAACGAGTGCCCACATATTGCGAAGTGTTTTTGGAAAAACACCCGGCTGCTGTTCTTCTACAAAATTGGCTGAACTTTCGAAACCTGAAATTCCGAGCATTGCAGCTGAAAAACCCAGAAAAAGTGCTGTTTTGATATTTCCGTAGGCAATAGGGGTTTGCCAATTGATATGAAAAACATCTAGTCCGTTATTGAGTATAAACCAAAGCGAGGCCAGAACTAATAAAGTTAAGGTTGTAATATGAGTTACGAATATAATAACGGCCACAAATGCCGATTCGCCGATTCCGAGTATTGCCAGAAAAGTGAATAAAACTAAAACGACGACCGTGGCAATGGTTACATTTAATCCTTCGAAAATTCCGTGCAGGTAATGCATTCCTTCAGAAGCCGAAATTACAGCGGTTGCCATATAAGACAAAAAGGTTAATGTGGCGGCGAGTGATGCCAGACGTTTTGTAGAGGTGTTTAACAATACATTGTAAGCTCCTCCGTTTAACGGAATTGCACCAACGACTTCGCCATAAATTTTTCGGAACAAAAATAAAACTACGGCTACTATTAAAAGAGAAATCCAGGCGTATTGACCTGCGTATAAAATGGTTAGTGCCGAAACGTAAAGACAGGAAGAACTAATATCGTTGCCGCAAATTGCCGTTGCCTGTAATTGATTTAACTTTTTGTGTATTATTTCTTTCATGTTTTTTATTATTATAACACGATTAACTCAGCAGCAAGTAATTGTAGTCTTTACAGAAGGCAGATATATTAAATGTAAACTAAAATATATTTTTAGTTAATGTGGTATTAATATATTGAAGTTACGCAAATTATTTGGATTCCTGAAATTTCTTAAGAGACAGTAATGCCTGCTCCTGAATTTTGTTGTGGAAAAATCCTGTCCATCCTAATAAATATCCGGTTGGTCCAAAAGCTTGTTTCGACCATTTCCAAACATCAAAACTATCTGTATGTTTGATGATTAGTCCGTCCTGAAAAATAAATTCGGCATAAATTTTATTTACGACTCTGCGATTTGTTTTACTGAAATTATAAGTGGCCACCCATTTTGCAGAACCTGTAGATTCATCTGCTTTTACATCAGAAAATTCAATTTTAATGTTTCATTTGCTTTTAATAAGCAGCATTTCCCACATTTTAGAAACCTGTTCTTCTTTTAATAAACCAAACGCCGGATCGATAAAATGAACTTTTGGATGATAACATTCTGCCATTGTTTTAGCATCAGAATTGGCAAAAGCAGTATAGAACTTTGTAATTAAAGCTTCGTTAGGAGTCATAATAAATTTGAAATTAGATTATAAATATAAGGTTTATTTTATAAAAAGTTTTATTTATAAAACACTAATTTCTTTTGCGGTGTCGTAACTTTTCTTAGATTTATCGTAAGCCGTTGAAAAATAATTCTTTTTGTTGTGCGCGGTAAAGTATCCGGTTTCGTTTCCAAAAGTATTCGAGCCTCCGTTTATAATAAATCGAACAGCGTAAATGTCATTTTTTTTCAGTTTGGCAAATTCGGCTGGAGTAAAATAGTAGTAAGCCGTTGTTTTCCCATCGGCAGATTCTTTTACGTTTTTGTCTACGCAGGCAATAACATCGGCGTTAGCCAAATCTACATAAAGACCTCCGGCAATTCGTGCCTTATCGTTTGAAGTTGCAATTGTAATTTTTAAAATGCCGCCTTTATCTGTTTTTGCAATCTGAATATCTGTTTCGCCTGTAAAAGCGTATTTTTCGCAGATAAAAGTATAATGCTGTGTGGCCGGAAAGGGCTGAGAACCTTTTACACTCATTGTTTCCTGAGCATTAGCAAAGGCTGACATAAACAGTAATAAAAGCAGAGGCATTTTTAATTTCATATAATTGTTCTTTATTGTTCGGCTATTTTAGCATCAAACTTTTCATCCCAATCCATTGATTTAATGGCAGATATTAAGTTGTCTTCATTTACAAAAATGCGAAGTTCTTTGTTGGCTACTTTTTTACTGTATAAAGCATGATAGCGGTAAATAACTTCGTGTTTGGTTTTGTAAACACCATCTAATTTCAAATCAATAAAACTTCCGTAATATTGTCTAAATCTGGTACAGGTTTTAGTCAATCGATCTTCAGTTGTGTTTTCTCTAACAGACTGAGTAACTTCGGTTTCATTAAAAGGTTTAAATTTTGATGTATTACAGGTTTCTAAAACTCGCTTTCCTAATTCATAAGCTTTTCTTTGCTGCTCTGAACTAATATCGGCGCTGGAAACTTTCTTTATTTTTAAATCTTCAGTATCTCGGCTTACAGTTTTCGATTTACATCCAATCAATAATAACAACAAACATATAATCAATCCCGCTTTCTTCATAATCATTTAAGTTATTTTTAATAATAAGTTAGGGTTGGGACAGTTTTCGATATAAAAATTCAAATCATTTGTGCTGCATACTCCGGGATAATCACCCCATTTGTCTTCCAAATTTTTTATTATTTGAAAGTGCACATGCGGTGCGTAATCTCCGTTAACAGCTGAATTTCCTAAAGTTGCAATTTGCTGGCCTTTCTTAAAAGTTGTCCCAACGGTAAGGTTTTCTATACTTTCTAACGATAAATGTCCGTATAAAGTATAAAAAATTTCATTTTCGGCTTCATGTTCTAAAATGATAGTAGGGCCGTAATCGCCTAAACCTTCGTTGTTTTTAAAGCTGTGTACTTTTCCGTCAAGCGGAGCCAGGACAGCAGTTCCGGCTTTTGTCCAAAGATCTAGACCAATGTGAATATTTCGTTCCGGGACAGAATCGTTTTTAAAAATGGTACTTCTTTTATATAAGGTACGGCCTTCAATATAACCGCCATAAGCGATTTGGGCATTGTTTTCCTGAAGATAATTAGAGATAAACTCTTCAAATTCTGCAGAAGTTTCAGGTTTGCTTTCTACCAATTCAGTATTGGTTACAGATAAATCTAAAGGAAGGTATTTTGAAAATTCAATAGAGGCATCGATAATTTTAGTAGGTGGTAAGGCGTTTAGGATAGATACAAGGGATTTCATAAGACTAAATTTTTAACTGCTTTTCGATTATTATTAATTCATTATGAACTTCTATGCGGGGCAGCATTTTTGAAGTAAATAATTCCGGATTTATTTCAGATATATACTTTCTGTTTCGAACATTGTGCGCTTCGTCTAAAATCATGGTGTTGAATAAAACAAATCCCTGATCTTTTAAAAGAAAGCAGACTCTCTCGCTAAAAAACTTTTCAAACAAAAAGTTAGGCATATTGGTATCTTCAAAAATATCAATAATTATTAAATCATACCTATCTTTTGTTTTTAAAACAAACTCAAAAGCATCATCAATAACAATTTGAAGCTGTTTTATCTTATTTAGGTTAAAATATTGATTCGCAATCTGAATCATATCAGGATCAATTTCAACACCTGTTATTTTACCTTTATATTCTATTTCGTCTACTAAAGTCTTAATTACACTGCCGCCGGCAACGCCCAATACTAGTATATGATCCATTTTAAGAACTCTATCATATCCAATATTTCGAAGACCATACCTTAATATACGCTGCAAACTTCCGTATGAATAATTTGTGTTTTCAGAATCTAAAACCAATTCTCCATTTGTCCAGGTAACTTCGATTGTTTTGCTTCTGGCCGAATTTTTCTTGAAGATTTTAATTGGATACAGATAACTGAATAATTTTTGAATCATTTTGTAATGCTTTTACTCAAAAATACCATTTTAAATCTTTTATTTTGCAAGAAATATCAAATTTTAATGAAGAAACGACTATACAAATTCATCTTTTTTAAGCTAATGGGCTGGAAGATAGTGGGAATGGAAAATGCTGAAGTAAAAAAATGTATTTTAATGGTTATGCCGCATACGAGCAATCATGATTTTTATCTTGGAATTTTTACCCGAGGTATTTCGGGATTACAAATGAACTGGGTTGGAAAGAAAGAATTATTCAAATTTCCGTTTGGCTATTATTTTAGAAATGTTGGCGGCGAACCACTCGATCGTACCGGCGGCTTAAATAAAGTAGATTCGATTGCTTCGATTTTTGACCGCAAAGAAGTTTTTCGTTTGGCCGTTGCGCCAGAAGGAACAAGAAAAGGAGTAAAGGAAATTAAAACTGGTTTTTATTATATCGCGCTTAAAGCGAATGTGCCAATTGTGCCTGTAGCTTTTGACTGGGGTAAAAAAGAAGTTAGTTTTGGAAAACCATTTTTCCCGACAGGAGATTATAATGCCGATTGGGAAATTTTAAAACAACATTATAAAGGTGTTTTAGGAAAAATTCCAGAAAACGGAATTCAAGTCTAAATTTTCGATATTTTTTCTGATTCGTGAGAATCCCTTAAATGAAAAATAATTTTAAAAATTTTCAAATACGCGAAAATTTCGAATCAGGGTATATATACTTTAAAAGTTCCGTTTTTGTAGAAAAATACAATTTTCTCAATTTCGTCTTCTTCGAAACTTAAATTTGCTTTTTTTGTTTCTGTCAAATTTTTGACGGATGGTTTTTCTTCGTTATAATTTAATGGAGAAAATAGATCTGTTCCAGGATTTTCATTTGATGGAATAGGAGAGTCTGTCGTTTTAAAAGCCGGAATGTTTTCTTCTTCTTCAACTTTAGGGAAATTTCCTTTTCCCATTAGAATCCAATACAAATCTACTTCCGGAAAAACTTCCGAAATTTTCATGACAAAATCGAGACTTGGTTTGTTTCTACCAGAGAGCAGGTGAGACATACTAGAACGCTGCACGCCAATTTTATCTGCAAAAGAAGAAGCATTTAAACCATAATAATCGAGTATTATTTCTAAGCGTTTTACAAAATCATCTATGTTTACCATTGTAAATTCTATTTTAAATCAGCCTTGTTTACAAATGTAACTAAAAAGATCTGATAATACAATTTTACAGTTGTAAATCACTCAAATAAAGTTCATTTTATTTAACTTAAACTTCATATAGAGATATATAACTTATTGAAATATAATAAATTGTATTTTAATACTTAAAGTAATAACAATTGTTAATTGTATTTGCTTTAAAAGCTAAAAATCAAACTTTCAATCTGTTTACATTTCTAAATTTCTAATCTTTTTCAATGTTTACAATTGTAAAAATAAAGATGTTTACTTTTGTAAACTAATCAAAACACAATGAATTTAGAAGAATTATTTAACCAATACAAAGAGCAGTCGATAGAAGGTCGTTACTTAACTTTAGATCATATTCAGCCTTTATTAGACAAACTAAATACGAATAATCAAGTTAAGGTTATAGGTAAATCTGTTCTGGGCGAACCTATATATAGTTACGAAATTGGTACAGGAAAAACCCGTATTTATTTATGGTCTCAAATGCACGGAAACGAAAGCACAACGACTAAAGCGCTTTTTGACTTTATTAATGTATTAAACAGCAAATCTGATTTTGCCGAAAAAATGCTTAATACCTTTACTTTTTATTGTATACCAATCTTAAATCCGGATGGTGCGAGACTTTACACACGCGAAAATGCCAATAAAGTCGATCTAAATCGTGATTCTCAAAACCTGACACAGCCCGAAAGTAATGTGCTAAGAGAAGTATTTGAGTCTTTTAAGCCTGATTTTTGTTTTAATCTTCATGATCAGCGAACTATTTTTGGTGCTGGTGATACAGGAAAGCCTGCAACTGTTTCTTTTTTAGCACCTTCTTATAATGAAGAAAGAGAAGTGAATGAAAACAGGCAAAAAGCAATCAATTTAATCGCCGGAATTAACGATGTTTTACAAAAATATATTCCCGGTCAGGTAGGCAGATTTGACGATTCATTCAATATAAACTGTATAGGGGATACTTTTCAGTTTTTAGGAGTACCTACTATACTATTCGAAGCAGGACATTTCCCTAACGACTACGAAAGAGAAATTACAAGAAAATACATATTTTTCTCACTAATTTCAAGCTTCGAACTTATAAGCGAAAACGATTTAGTTGTCAATAGAAATTATGATTATTTGAATATTTCACAAAATAAAGTCGTTTTTTATGATTTTATGTATAAAAATATCAAAATAAATTATGATGGTATCGAAATTATTACGAATTTTGTCGCACAATACAAAGAAGAATTGATTGAAAATAAGATTCATTTTAACGCCTATATTGTAGAAGCGGGCGAATTGGAAAATTATTTTGGTCATTACGAATACGACGGAAAAGAAGCTGTTTATTCTGATGATTATTCTAATATTCCGAAAATGAACCAAAAAGCAGATTTTTATTTAAATAAAAATATCAAATTTGTTAACGGGTTGATAAAAAGTTAATTTTTATGTGAATTTGTTATTTTTTATATATATTTTTATACTTTGTAATAGCAATTAGTAATATTAATTAAAGAATTATGAGTAAATTTCGTT
>Ga0157370_10009084_pt1 | contig 10660 bp, 13 predicted proteins | sample C35metaG_FD_113463 | JGI IMG/M metagenome (GOLD analysis project Ga0157370, IMG submission 113463) | Corn rhizosphere microbial communities from Kellogg Biological Station, Michigan, USA - C3-5 metaG | ecosystem: Host-associated > Plants > Roots > Rhizosphere > Soil | place: USA: Michigan... | reverse complement strand
GCGGCTAAGGAGCCGCGGAGTGCTCCGACCGCGAGCACGGTGATCTCAGCAGCACTGGCCGGTTGGCTTGCTACGAATAACGCGGAAAGGGCAACCGCCATCCTCGGCAAGCGGAAACAAAGCATGTGAAATTCCTACGATTGTTTCGCCGTATGGTACATATCAAGCTGCATATTCAACTCTGTCGTCGATCGGTTTGGATGGTGGTAGCGTACCAGCATATCGACCAGTATGCGAACGGTATGGTTCTGTTTCCGTGAGCCGATCAGCCGAAGATCGCTAACCGAGTTCGGGATGGTCACGACCCGCCATTGGGTGAGATCTGTCGAAACGTCCGCTGTTCCCGACGCGGTAAGAAAGCAGCAAGAGCTATTGAAACGCCTAAAGGCGCAAGGACAAATTTGACAGGCTGCAGCCGTCGCGCTGCGCAATGATTGTTAGGCCCTCTGGCCAGTTCTTACTCATGCGGATATCGATGTTGATTTTGCCTGTTTTGGGCCAAGAGCGGCACAGTACCAAGGACAGTGGGATGTGAGCGGCAACTGGCAGAACAAGTGACACATCAGGGTACGGAAGCAGGCCTCCAATGCAGATCGAAAAGATAGAAATATTCTCGGACGCGGCAAATCGCGCGGTCATCCGCCACCCTCGCCGCCACTTCCCCGGAATCCTTATACAAGGTGACACTCTCCACTCTTTGTGCAGACGAGCCGACGCCGTGTGCCAGCAAATAGGACGAGGCTCGCCAGCCTTTGAGCAAGCGAATGAACTCTGAAACACGCTCCAAGATTACCTGACCCATTACAAGAGCGTGCTGATCGAGAGCGGAGTGCCGTTGCCGTTTTCTGATGAGCCGTCGACCTGATGTCCGCTATGGGGCCGATTCTGTTGAAGAAGTCCGGCAATCGAGCGAGGTAGATCGAGCGGATCGGCGACTTTCGTACGCCGCAACCGTCGTGGCGTGATCTCAGGCCGGCTTGAGGCTTGGTGGCGGGACCAGCTTCGCCAGCTTCCTGAGGTTCTGGGCGGTGGCTGCGAGGATGGCCGTCGAGCCCGAGCCGGCAGAACCCAGCGATAAGCGAGGTTGAGGTGGACCTCCTCGCACAGCCGTCGTTCCGAGCGGATGCCGAAGCAGTAGCCAATAATCAGCATCCGGATCATCAACTCGGGATCGATCGAAGGCCGCCCGAGATGGCTGTAGAAGCCCGCCAGCTCGCGCCTGACCTCGTCCAGTTCGACGAACCTGTCTATCGAGCGCAGCAGATGATCGGGCGGAACATGCTTCTCCAGCGAGAACTCGTAGAACAACGCAGCCTGCTCGACTTGCCGATGTCCCATCATGAGCGTCAGCCCTGCAGATCAACACGACTGAATCACTCATCTTCCTGCGTCGCAACTGAAGACTTTTTCAACAGTATCGGGCCATTAACCGACTTGGACGAGACCACCCCGGCCCCGAACGGCGGTAATCCGCCGTCGTTCCCGCGAGTTGATCATCCGTCGATTTTGACCCATCATCCGATAATGCTGGCAGCCCGAGTTCGCCTTGCAGCATTGATCGCGATCGGCATGGCCTTGCTACCAATTGCCAGTAGCGCTGGTCAGTCATCGGCTCCTGTCGTCTCGCTCGCGATGCACGCGAGCGAGAACATGCCGTGCTGTCCACCCGCGCACAGCCCGTCGACGCCGGGTCTCTGTGCCGTGCAATGCGGCGGCATCATCGTCAACGAGGCCCCGGTGGTTTCCCGGCGTCCCGTCCATGTCGTTCGGGCAGTAGCCACTGCCCGGCACAGCCAGCCGCTGGTTGGCCAGATCGTGCGCCCTCCAACGCACCCTCCGCGCGCCTGACGCTCCATTTCTGAGAAACCACCGGACCGGCTGCTTACGCGGGCGCCACCGCGCGCCATGACCATTGGAGACCACCATGACTGCAATTCGAGCGGCGACGACGGCCTTTTTCGCCGGCATCCTCATCGCCTCACAGGCGCATGCCGCCGACGGAAACGCCACGCGCGGGCAACGCGTTTTCCGCGCTTGTGAGGTCTGCCATTCACTGGAGCCGAATCGCAATATGACGGGACCCAGCCTCGCGGACCTTTGGGGACGCAAAGCAGGCAGTCTCGCGAGCTTCGACCGCTATTCGGCACCGCTGAAGGCCTCCGGTGTGGTGTGGAATGATGACACATTGTCTGCTTGGATCGCCGATCCGCAGCGTGTCGTGCCCGGCAATGAGATGCCTTTCGAGGGTATCAAGGACGCCCAACAGCGCGCCGATCTGGTGGCATTCCTGAAACAGGCAACGAAGCCCGGTGCGGCGTCCGCACGTGCGCAGCGCGGCGGCGGGATGGCTGGGATGATGGGCGGCGGACAAGTGCCGAACCTGAAAGAGGTCAAGCCGGCCAACCTCGTGCGGTCCATCACTTACTGTAAGGACAGCTACACGGTCACCACCGCCGATGGCCAGATACACAAATTCTGGGAGCGCAACCTCCGCCTGAAGACTGATTCCAGTGCGGACGGGCCCGTTAAGGGCGCGCCAGCCTTGGTTGGAGCCGGCATGGCGGGCGACCGCGCCGACGTGATCTTCGCCGACCCGGCCGAGATCAGCGCAGCCATTTCACCGAAATGTTGAAAGAGCCTCAGATATTAAAAATCCCGAAAGCCATCTTCGCCATTATTGTTTGCATCGCCAGCACGCTGAACGGCCTCAGCCCACATCGATCGAACCTTCAACGGTGCAGCGCGTTCAACATGCCATGACTCCATCCTGGCTGCGATGCCGACGGTCCGGCCCGCAAGTTCAAACGTGTCAAGTTCTGTATGATAGCAGGGCCACTGTATGGAACGGCGGTACGTCGATCGTCACGACAACCTTGATGCCATCCACTTTCGCTGCATAGATCGTCTGCTGTGGGGATAGCCGCAGATCGGTACGCGGCCCGCGCGGCTCGTCGAGAATGGTTGTCTCCCCCCGCGGCCGTTGCTGCCAATTGATGATGGCAAAGCGGCCGCCCGGCTTGAGCGTGTCGCGTACCGCGCGGACGAGCCTCGGCTTATCCGGCACTGGAACAGAATCTCCTTATGAACGAGGGCAAATTGGGGAGCAGGTCAATGCCTGAGAAGCTTCGGCGCGTCATGGTGGCCGCCTTGCTCTCGCGGACTGGGAGCAGCGGCTTTACTGCGGCACGCCAACGGCAAGCGTGATACTGAAGGAATACGGGCTTGAGGACAGTCTAATCGAGCTGCAGTGGCAACGCGCCGCCGCTCATTGCCGCGGCGCGAACTGGTTGCTATCGACATCCGGGCTGATGAAGCGAAAATAGCCGCTGAGGGATCCCCCAAGCAGTGCGCGATAGCCGGCGTATCTGGGCGAGTTGTATACTAGGCCAAATCGCGCGTCGACGCGCGACATCGTTCCATCACAGGTGAGGATGTAACCTCACATAATTGTTTTTTGCGCTTGACGGTGCCTCGGCCGTATCGTCGGTTCATGCTATCCCGGAAGCTGGAAGGCCGCATGGCTCGGCAGCCCATCTATCGGCACTCTCTAACTGTGCGCCTTGTTCATTGGACCGCTGTGGCCGCAGTTGTCGTGCTGCTTATGAGCGGACTCCAGATATTCAACGCCCACCCGGCGCTCTATTGGGGGCAGAAGTCGAGCTTTGCCAATCCTGTGGCCTCAATCGGGTCGGCAGTAATCGGCGATGCCCGAACCGGAGTGACTAGGATCTTCGATCACCAATTCGTTACAAGCGGGATACTCGGCCTCAGCGGCTATAGAGACGATCCGGAGCAGCGGGCATTTCCGGCCTGGGCCACTCTTCCGGCTCAGCAAGATCTTGCCGCCGGGCGAAGCTGGCACTTTATCGCGGCATGGGTACTGGTCATTTGCGGTCTGGTTTACCTCGTTGCCGGCCTTGCGACAGATCATATCCGCCGAGATATTGCTCCGAACTTTCGAGAACTGAGGGGCATAGGACATTCCGTCGTCGAGCATCTGCGGTTTCGACCGGCTGCGTCACCTACGTACAATGTGCTGCAGAATCTTGCCTACAGCGGTCTCCTGTTTGTCGTCTTTCCCGCCTTGATCCTGTCCGGCCTGACGATGTCGCCGGGTCTGGATGCGGCGTTGCCGTTCCTGACGTCGATTTTCGACGGGCGGCAGTCGGCACGAACTGTGCACTTTCTCGCAGCATTCGCGATCGTCCTGTTCGTCGCCATTCACGTCGTCATGGTGCTTGTGAGCGGGCCGATCAACCTCCTGCGCTCCATGGTAACGGGCTGGTACGACGTAAAAAATGAAGCCACTCAATGAGCATTGATCGATCCACGACGCGCCGCAGGGTGCTGAGGAACGCTATTGGCTTCGGAGCGGCTTTCGCGGTTGGCGGCTGCGACGCGGGAAGTGATAGCCCGTTCGTGCAGAAGATCTCGGATACAGGCGAAGCACTGACCGCCACCGTACAGCGCGTGTTGCTGTGGGATTCCTCGCTTGCGAAAGAATATCCCGAGCAGGCGATATCGCGGGACTTCCGGGCAAACGGTTCGATCGAAATCGATGATCCGGCGTACCGCCGTCTTGCCTCAGATGGATTTCGCTCTTGGACTCTGCGAATCGATGGTCTTGTCGAGCACCCGGCGCGGTACAGCCTTTCCGATCTGCGCAGTATGCCGTCCCGTACGCAGATCACCCGCCACGATTGCGTTGAAGGCTGGAGCTGCATCGGGAAGTGGACCGGAGTGCCGCTCTCGGCTCTGCTCGAACGCGTGAGGCTCAAGCCGCACGCGAAGTATCTGGTTTTCCATTGCGCCGACACGCTCGGGGAGTCGCTCGATGCTGGTCTCTATTACGAGAGTATCGACCTGACAGATGCCTACCATCCTCAAACGATTCTCGCTTACGACATGAACGGAGCGCCTCTTAATGAGCCGTACGGCGCTCCGGTCCGTCTGCGATTGGAGCGACAGCTCGGCTATAAGATGGCGAAATTCATCATGCATATCGAAGCCGTCGAGAGCTTCGCGGGAATATACGGAGGTCAGGGCGGCTATTGGGAGGATAGGGGGTATCAATGGTACGCCGGAATCTGACGATCAAGCATTCACCAAAGGAGGATACCGCATGAACAATAAACACCTCTGCTACCTCGGCATGCTGCTGGCCTGGGGCGCGTGGTCATCCAGCGGATTTGCAATAGCGGCACAGCCCAAAATCGTGAGAGGGACCATTATCACCGCGGAGGGCAACAAGCTGAAAGTGAGTGAGGCAAGCGGCAAGGTTGATAACATCACCCTGACGAACGACGCAAAAATTGCGGTTGCGAGCAGCGCCTCACTCTCAGACATCAAGCCGGACAGCTACGTTGGCGTGGCCGCAGAGCCAAAATCAGACGGGGCATTGGAGGCCATCGAAGTACACATCTTTCCGCCATCTATGAAGGGTGTGGGTGAGGGGACCAGAAATTGGGATCTCGGGGCCGGCAGCAGCATGACGAACGGTACAGTAGCCAAGGTCGATACCGTTTCCGCCGACAAGCTGACCGTCAAGTATCGCGGAGGAGAGAAAACGATCGCGATTGCTCCTTCGACGAAAATCGTAGCTTTGGCGGCGGGCAATCGAGATGAACTAAAGCCGGGTACAAAGGCCTTCGTCCCGATTTCGGGTAGTGGATCGGAGGGTGGTTTGCAAGCTACTCGCATGACGATCGGGTCGGGAGGCATGGCGCCGCCGATGTAGAGCATTGCCTGTGGGAGCGCCCCAACCGACTGGCAATCGGCTGCGGGCAATTCCGCCAAGTACTTTGCGATACAACGCCTTGTGATCTTGATTGTACAGCGGAGTTCCAAGTTAGGGGAACTCTTCTCGGTAATTAGGGGAACTCTTTTCGGTAAATCGGGTTGGATCTGCACACGAGGCTGCTTGCTGCGCATAGGAGGTCGGCTATGGCCAACAATCCTAAGAGCACGGCCGCGATCGGCGGTCATCCATTGCATCCGATGCTCATTCCGTTTCCGATCGCCTTCTTAGTCGCGGCGTTTGCCTGCGATCTGGTGTTCTGGGGCAATCGGAACGTCTTCTGGGCCGAAGCATCGATCTGGCTCATCGGAGCGGGTGTTGTCATGGCGCTTGTCGCTGCGCTCGCCGGATTCACCGACTTCTTTGGCGAAGAGCGCATCCGCGCCCTCAACGCGGCTTGGTTTCACATGATTGGGAACCTCAGCGCAGTAGTGACCGCAATTGGCAATTTTGCGCTTCGCTATTTCCAAGGTTCCGATGCCGCGATCCTTCCTTGGGGGATCGTGCTGTCGTTCATCACCGTCGGCACGCTACTGTTCACCGGGTGGATGGGCTGGGAAATGGTGTACCGGCACCAGGTAGGCATCATCGATCGCGGTGCTGGCGCGGAAATCGTTTCGGAGCGGCCACGCCGCGTGGCGTGAGCTGCAGTTCATCGGAACGAACTGTCGCCTTAAACTGAGCAATTTGGGCTTGGGTGGACTTGGCATCACCGCGAGCAAAGCGCGCTGTGATGCCAAGTTGTCGCCCTCGATTGTATTTAGCCGCTAACCCTCGCAACAACGACTGCGAAGCGCAACTGTCTTCTAAATAGCCTGAACGCTTGTTTTCAAAAGGATCACGAGCTCGGTTGCCGCTCATCGCAGCTTGCGCTGGGGCTGCGTCGGAACGTGCGATGCCGCCCCACCGTTTACCTGCCAGAGAAAAGGATCCTACCTCGTCGATTCGTCTATGATTCGTTTAGACACTCACATCGACCGTGCTCGTGATTTCTGTCGAAGGCGAAGCGGCGCCGCTACCCGATGACGTCGCCGACTGCGATCCGCTGCCGTCGCCTAAAGGCCCGTCCGTGGTGCTGTCAGTCGTGCTAGAGCCGGTGTCAACAGTGCTGACTGCTGGTGCCTCAGAACCCGACGGCTCATAAATTCCACGCGCTATTTGGGAGACAGTCCGACCGAAGTTGAGACCGGGATCGGTGCTGGACAAGGATCGCGCTTGATGGGCTGGCGATTTGTTCCAGCCGTGGCCTGAAGACCAGTTATTCGCGTGGATGTGCATGGCAATCTCCTGCGGGGGAGTCTCGATAACCTTTCGGTACGCAACCATTGTGCCAATTGAATTTGGACGAGTGATCAGTGGGTTGGCCGAAAAGATCACTGCCGGTCGTGCGTCTGCGGCAGAGTTTGCCGGGCAATTTCGGCATTGATATAGCCTGTGTCGTTCAGATCCACGCTTTCTGAACGATACGAAGCTGGTGGCCCCGCTGATGCGCGGATACGCTGCAGCAACCAGCTTGATGCTCTTGCACCGGCCGCTGAGGCACGAGAGAGTGTTATTATGCGCTTTTCCGCAAACGGCGCCCGCATTCCCGATTACTCTCCTCGAAAAGCGTGACAACGGAAATGTCGTATTTTTCTGCGGGGCCGGCGTCTCCAGGCCGACTGGGCTCCCGGGTTTCGTAGGGCTGGCCGAACAGACCATTGCAAAGTTAGGAGCTCCCGCTGATGCCAAGTCCCGGCTCCTCTTAAAGCGGGCTCTGCAAGGCGCGAATTACGCACCGCCGTTGGACCAAATCTTTCAGCATCTGCAGCAAGAATATTGGCCTGCACCCGGCTCCGGAGCCACCAAATTTGGTGTGGCAATAGGACCGAGAGACTGCGCCGCCGCGCAAATACGCTATCATGGAATCGACCGCTAATTTGCCGCCCGAGCAAATAAGCTATGGTCAGCCAGAATAGAGAAAATCCAAACACGAAAAGATTGAGGCGAAACTTTCCACGCACAATTGTCTTAGACCCGATTCGGTAAATCTTGCCAATGAACACATGAACAAAGCTATTGTCGGACGTTGGAAGGTTTCCGAGTCCCCACCGGGTGATCTTGAATTTGTTCCCGGATACTGAGACGGAGATTCCAGGATTGAAAATATGATATAGAAAGTTGCCTTCGTGCAACTCTTCAATCGTGCTCGCTGATCCGGACGGCGCGGCAAGCAATTCCCAGACGTATGGACCATCGTAAAAGATGCGGGTTATTGTTTTGAGGCTCAAGTTCACAGCGATCTGTTCCTAGGTGCGCCATTGCTTCATTAAAGTACGGGCCATGCTTTTGGAGCTATCCGATCCTTTCTACGCGAAGCCTCTTTTGGTCCGGCAACTGATACGCGAACGGCGGCTTCGGCGCGCTTAAGGCATCAATTCAAATCCTACCGATTGAATGTCCGCCTTGGGTCAGAGGCAGCTGTGAGCGATCCGAATACGCAAGTCCGCCCTACTCCCGCGATCGGACTTTATCGGCCACGACGGCTTGGTCCGGCCCGGGCCATTAGCGGATGTTTAGCACCACCTTGCCACGGCCATGCCCGCGTTCTGAAAGCCGGTGTGCTTCGGCAAATTCATCAAAGGCCAGGATCTCGCCAACAACTGGTTTGACGATATTGGCCGCCGCCAGCTGGACCAGCCTCGCCAGAGCCTCCGGGTCGGGGAGGACCTGGGCAATCTTGACAGTCACGCCATAAGCCTCGGCCTGGTTCTCGAAGGGCGCCGCGACGAGGCTAACCATCGTGCCGCCTTTGCGTAGCACAAGGTAGCTTTTGCGATGCGCTTCGCCGCCCAAAGTGTCAAAAACAATGTCGAAGCCAGAGACGGTGCGGGCAAAATCGTCCCTATCATAGGCGATTGCCTGGTCGGCACCGAGCGACTTGACGAATTCGATATTGGCCGTGGAGCAGGTGGTTGCGACGTAAGCGCCTCGGTGATCCGCAAGCTGGATAGCCATCGAGCCGACCCCGCCGGCTCCGGCATGCACCAGCACCTTAATGCCGGGTCCAACGGGTGCCGACGACACAAGGGCCGCCCAGGCACTCAGGCCGCCAAGCGGGATGGCGGCCGCGTCGGTCAGCGACAGTGAGGCCGGAATCGGGACGGCGAGCGCCTCCGGCAACACGATGCGTTCCGCCCAGGTCCCAACTCCGCGCGATGCAATGAAGCAGACGCGCTGTCCAATGCGCGTCGTCGGCACACCATCGCCGACGGCGCAAATCACTCCGGCGCCGTCGCGGCCGGTGGTCATCGGCAATTCGATCGATGCCATTTTTTGCAAGAGCCCGGAACGGAGCTTCCAGTCGATTGGATTCACGCTGGCGGCGTGGACCTCGACCACGACTTCGCCGGCACGCGCAACAGGCGGTGGGACGCGATTGACCGTGAGGACGTCGGGGCCGCCGTAGCGCGAAAACTGAATCGCCTTCATGTCGTTCATGATTCAAAGCCCGCAAACAATGATGTCAGGCCAGATCTTCGATCGGCAGTGTGCCATCCGCGCTGTCGACATTCGGCTGCCAGATCGTCGCCGGATCGTCCGGCGGCACGGCCGCCAGCAGGGTCTTGGTGTAGGAATGTTGTGGATTGTCGAAAACATCGGCCGTCAGGCCGCTTTCGACAACTTCGCCGCGATAGATCACCAGCACCCGGTCGCAGATATATCGCACGACCGACAGATCGTGCGAAATCAAAAGCATGGCCAAGCCGCGCTCGCGTCGAAGCCGCAGTAGGAGATTGAGCAGTTGCGCCTGGACCGAGACATCGAGGCCGGACACGATTTCGTCGGCAATCAGGATCCGCGGCTCTGCACAGAGCGCGCGTGCGATGTTGACGCGCTGGCGCTGCCCACCCGAGAGTTGCGGCGGAAACCGATGAGCCGCCTCCGGAGGTAAGCCGATTTCCGACAGCAGCGCCTGGACGCGCGCCATGCGCGCGGCGTGATTGCCCGTACCCGTTGCCTCCAGTGCTTGTGTGACAATGCTGTCCACGCGACGCCGCGGGTTGAGCGCGGATTGCGGGTCCTGGAAGACCATCTGTACATGGGAGCGAAGATGTTGCCGCGCGGCCGCACCGCCTTGGGTCACGTCGCGTCCGCTCACGGCAATCGTCCCGGAGGTCGGCGTCTCGAGGCCGCATAGCATGCGCGCTACGGTGGACTTGCCGCTGCCGCTTTCGCCGACGATGCCGACGAACTCGTTGTCGCTCAAGCTGAAGGTGACATTTTTCACCGCCGCGACGTCTTCATGCTGAAAGAATCCGCGGCTCACGCGAAATGTCTTGCCGAGATTCGTAACCGACAGGAGGGGTGCCGCCGCAGACGGTGCCGCTTCGACAGGCGGCTGGGGGGCGGTGATCGCCGAGGTCGCTTCACTGTGCCGGCAGGCCGCGCGGTGCGCAGGGGCGAGCGAAACCAACGGCGGCAGTGCGGTCGTGCAATCCGCTTGCGCCACCGGGCAGCGCAAAGCAAACGCACAGCCTGTCACTTCACTCAGCGCCTGAAGCCCTGGCATGCGGTCCGGCAAAGTGTAGAGGCCTCGGTTCGCGCCGCTCATCACCGGCTTCGACAACCGCAGGCAGCGCGTATAGGGATGCCGCCGACGGGCGAAGCCCTCGCGCGCCGGTCCGTATTCGGCGGCACGGCCGGCATACAGAACCAGGATCTCGTCACAGATCTGGGCTGCGAGACGAAGGTCGTGAGTAATGAAGAGCACACTGGTGCCGTCCATGCGCTGCATCTCGGCGATCAACTGGACGATGCGCGCCTGAATGGTCACGTCGAGCGCCGTGGTCGGCTCATCGGCGATCAGGATGTCGGGATCGT
>Ga0157370_10009083_pt1 | contig 10661 bp, 5 predicted proteins | sample C35metaG_FD_113463 | JGI IMG/M metagenome (GOLD analysis project Ga0157370, IMG submission 113463) | Corn rhizosphere microbial communities from Kellogg Biological Station, Michigan, USA - C3-5 metaG | ecosystem: Host-associated > Plants > Roots > Rhizosphere > Soil | place: USA: Michigan... | reverse complement strand
GGTATTCTGGTAGATGAATACGGAAGGTCATCTATCAAAAACCTGTATGCCTGCGGAGAATGTTCTTCAACTGGTCTGCATGGGGCAAACAGACTGGCATCCAACTCTTTATTAGAGGCTCCTGTATTTGCGCACCGCATCTATGAAGATGCAGTTAAGGTATTTAAAAATAATGTTACTCCAGACCATATTCCCGATTGGGATGCAAAAGGAGTTACCCAGTCTAACGAAGACATATTGGTAACGCATAATTTAAGGGAAACACAAAAATTGATGAGCGATTATGTAGGTATTGTGCGTTCTGATTTTCGCCTGGAACGCGCCATGAGAAGGTTGTTTTTGTTGCATGAAGAGACAGAAGAATTTTACAAGGCAAATAAGGTTTCCGTTAAATTATGCGAACTCAGAAATGTTATACAGGTAGCTTTTATGGTTATTAAAGCTGCAATGATCAGAAAAGAAAGTAGGGGACTGCATTATACAACGGATTATCCGCAACATTCAACAGAATTAAAAGACACAATTTTTTAGCACATGCCAGTTATATTACCAGTTAAAGATAAAGACCCTAAATGGGGTAACGATTGTTTTATTGCACCTAATGCAACGCTAGTGGGCGACGTCCTGATGGGCAATAATTGTTCTGTTTGGTTTAATGCAGTGATTAGAGGCGATGTGAACAGCATTACCATTGGAAATGAGACCAATATACAGGATGGGGCAGTTATACATGCCACTTACCTCAAGGCCTCAACCATTATAGGCAACCGGGTTTCCATAGGTCACAATGCAATTGTGCATGGTTGTATACTCAAAGACCATATACTGGTTGGAATGGGTGCTATTATTATGGACCATGCATTGGTAGAAGAATATTGTATCATTGCTGCCGGTGCTGTGGTGCTGGAGAACACACGATGTGAAAGCGGTCATATCTATGCGGGTACACCTGCAAAAAAAATAAAGCCCATTACTGAAGAGCAAAGGGCTTTATTGAATAAGCTGCCAGACAATTACATCATGTATTCCGACTGGTTTAAATAACTATTCTTTAGTAATAGTTACCACTTCGTTTCGTTCCCATAACGCCCTTATAGAGAGTTCTTTGGGTTCATTCCATATGCGTTCAGGCTGCAGGCCCAACTTTACATTTCCCGTGTCCCATATCCCGTTTTTGTTCGTATCATAGGTGATGCGTAGCCAGTATTTTCCTGCTTTGTAATTCGAAAATCTTACCGTAGTATCCCGTTGTACAACCAGTGTATTGGCTACATTTTTATTGCCGTCTATAACTTCAAGTATATAACTTTTATTGGGTTCCGGGGGTACAATTTTAACGATCAGTGTCCCATAATCGTCTTTATTGCCCAGCTGGAAAGTCTTGATAAATTCTTTGTTTTTTGTATTTAATATAGCTGTTGCAGCACCTGCTGCAAACTTTACCTCATAGGTCTTTTTAGCTTTCCATGGATAGCGCAAATAATAAGAGAGTAGGTCAGCACTATCTTTAACCAAGGTAAAGCCCGTGCGTGCAACAGAATCTTCCAGTAGGCTTATTTTACTTATATCCGTACTTTCCAGAGGGAAATTGAAGTTCAGCCTGAGGTGCTGATTTGGGTTAAGAGATTTGTTTTCTATGTTGTCAGTTGCCGTAAGTGCTCTGGTATAAGTCTCTTTTTTGCCCCTGCTCAGGTTTGTAGTTTGCAGGACTTTACCCTGGTCTTTAATGGCTATTTTTGTGGAATCAAAACTCATATCCTTAAGCCAGACCCGCAATGAGTCATTATTACGGCTAAATTTAATCAGTTTTGCCGCATCCAGGGCAGGGGGATCTGTTACCGTAACTTCTGGTTTTTTGAGTTTCTGGTTAAAGGCCAGAGAAATACTTCCATCGGTATTGATGCGCTTGTCCAGTACCCTGAAGGTTTCTGCGCGCTCTTTAAAAAGCTGCAGGTTAATGTTGTCCAGGGTTCTGTCCAATACGATGGAATCTTTTAAAAAGCCCACATCATCGCTAGCTTGCTGATAGATTTTATCACCGCCTTTTTCCTTAATTACATAAATTTTATAAGTATCTTTTCTTAAATTATTCAAGGCATAATTACCGCTGCTATCTGTAGTGGTAAAAATGGAAGGTTTTTTCTTGCCAAACAGGGTATCCCGGTTTAGTGGAAATATAAATACCAATGCGTCAAGCTCAGGTAGTCCGGTAACAGAATTGGTCACTTTTCCTTTGATGCTCAGTGAATCCAGTTGTGGCCCGGTAGAAAATACATAAGTAAAATTCTTAACCACGTTGCCTTCATTTACATCTACTATGGCCTTGCCGAAATTCAGGGTATAAGTGGTGTTCTTTTCCAATGTATCCTGAATGGTGATTTCCAGTTTTTTGCCTTTTGCTTTCAAAGTAGGAGGGGTCTCCATTTCAGGCGAAACGGAAAACTCTTTAAACTCACTCTGCAGTTTAAAATACTCATCAAATTCAATGACGATTTTTGGCGCCGTAAAATTGACCATCAGATTTTTTGGGGTCATCTTTAAAACTTTCGGCGGTTCGGTATCTTTTGGCCCTCCCTGGGGCTGTTGTATACTTGCGCAGGCATAAAAGAGCATGCAGATGAAAATCAGCACTAAAAAATTCGACAAGTTTACTACAATTCTATTTTTACCCATTTATATGCGCTGTATTTAATTTATATGCTTTTTTGATCCGTATCATTAAAAAAAGTTAAAAGGCTCTTAAATCTCTTTAAAACAACTCTGTTTTTAATATGTGACTTTTTATATAAGGCATTTGAAATCAACGAGTTGCGAGTTATTTACTAATATGTACCATTAAAACAGAGATGTCGGAAGGTGAAACACCCGAAATCCGTGAAGCCTGCCCTAAAGTACGCGGTTTTATTTTTAACAACTTCTCTCTGGCTTCTTTTGATAAAGATACCAGTTGCGTGTAATCAAAATCAGGATTGATATCCCGGTCTTCCATTTTTTGCATTTTACTTACAATTTCCTGTTCTTTTTCAAAATAGCTTTCGTATTTTATTTTGATTTCAGCCTGTTCAATTGTTTCTTTATCAAATTGACTTAAGAGTTCCTCCAGTGCCGGGCTCATTTTTCTGACATCATTTATGCCTACCTGGGGTCTGCTCAGGAGATTAAATAGTTTTACATTCTGGCTTAGCGGACTGGTACCTAATTCTTCAAGGGTGGTATTGGCGCTGCCCATGTCTATCCCTTGCTTTTTAGAGAAGGCCACAATGGCATCAGAATTTTGTATTTTCTGGTTTACGATTTCCAGGCGTTCATCCGAGATCAGACCTAACTTATGGGCAATAGGAGAGAGCCGGATATCTGCATTGTCCTGGCGGAGCAGCAAGCGGTGTTCAGCTCTTGAAGTGAACATGCGGTAAGGCTCTTCAGTACCTTTTGTGACCAGGTCATCAATCAATACCCCTATATAGGACTCTGAACGCTTTATGATGAGCTCATGCTGGTCATTTACCTTCTGATGCGCATTAATTCCGGCTATAAAACCTTGACTAGCAGCTTCTTCGTAGCCAGTTGTACCATTAATCTGTCCTGCAAAGAACAAATTACTGATCAATTTCGTTTCCAGGGTAAGCGAAAGCTGTGTAGGTGGAAAATAATCGTATTCTATGGCATATCCCGGACGGAACATCCTGGCATTTTCAAATCCTGGGATCTGGGTAAGTGCCCTGTATTGTACATCTTCCGGCAGGGAAGTAGAAAAGCCGTTTACATAAATTTCACAGGTGTTCCAGCCCTCTGGTTCTACGAAGATCTGGTGGCGTTCACGCTCCGCAAAGCGGTTGATCTTGTCTTCAATAGATGGACAATATCTAGGGCCCAGACCTTTGATCCTGCCCGTAAACATGGGTGATTTTTCGAATCCTTCTTTCAGTGTTTCGTGTACGTTGGCATTGGTATAAGTGATCCAGCAGCAGCGTTGCTCTTTCGGAAGTTCAACATTGGTATAAGAAAAACGGCCGGGATTTTCATCGCCCCATTGTTCTTCCATGACACTATAATTTAGCGACCGGCCATCTACCCGGGGTGGGGTGCCGGTCTTCATTCTTCCGGCTTCAAATCCTATAGCAGTAAGCTGTTCCGTTAAACCGGTGGCGGCCTTTTCACCTGTTCTTCCTCCTCCAAATTTTTTCTCGCCAATATGGATCAAACCATTTAAAAAAGTCCCATTTGTAAGCACTACAGACTTGGCTTTGATCTCTACGCCTATGGAAGTTTTTACGCCTACAACCGTATTATTTTTGATGAGGAGGCTGTTTACCATATCCTGCCAGAAGTCTACATTAGGTGTCCGCTCCAATGCCAATCTCCATTCTTCGGCAAATCTTTTTCTATCGTTCTGCGTTCTTGGACTCCACATTGCCGGGCCTTTTGAAAGGTTCAGCATGCGGAATTGCAGTGTGGTTTTGTCGCTAATGATGCCAGAATAACCCCCCATAGCATCAATTTCCCTAACGATCTGGCCTTTTGCTACACCACCCATAGCCGGATTGCAGCTCATCTGGGCAATGGTTTCCATGTTCATGGTAATGAGCAGCACAGACGAGCCCAGGTTTGCAGCTGCAGCAGCAGCTTCGCATCCGGCATGTCCTCCGCCCACTACAATTACATCGTATTCTTTAAACATTTTGTTCTTCGTTTTGTGTTTGTTCCACGTGGAACGTTTTTGTTTTTTAATAGATTTTTTGTTTCAAATTCTATTTGTTTCACGTGAAACAAATTATTCTTTTATCTAATTTACTCAATTAATTTTGTTGCATCCAGTTCGATTCTGATTTTTATATTTCAGAAAGTATGAGCCATCTTTCTGATTTTTCTTCCAGTTCTGAATTTAGATCTTCAATAGATTTTGTAGTTGCTTGTAGTTCTATATAATTAGCGCTGTCTATTTTTGTCAGCGAATCTGTAAGGGATACAATTTCCTTTTCTATTTCAGCAATTCTGCTTTCCAATTCTTCCAATTCCCTTTGTTCTTTATAACTCAATTTTTTTAGGGGAACAGCATGGGTGATGGTGTTTAAGTTTTCCTTTATTTTACTTTCTGTTTTCTCTTTTGGTGTGTCCAAACTCAAGCGGTACTCCGAATAGTTTCCATTATAAATAGCTACCTTTCCATTACCTTCCATGATGAAAAGCTGCTCACTCATTTTGTCCAACAGGTACCTGTCATGAGAAACCAAAATTAAAACTCCCGGAAAATTTTCAAGGAACTCTTCCAATACATTTAAGGTATCAATGTCCAGGTCATTTGTCGGCTCATCCAGAATCAGGAAGTTCGGATTTTGCATCAGCACTTTCATCAGGTGCAACCTTTTCTTTTCCCCGCCGCTCAACTTTTCTACCATCCCATGTTGCTTCTTGGGAGGGAAGAGAAAAAGTGTGAGCAGTTGCGAGGCAGAGATGGTTTGTCCATCTGCCATTTTGATGTATTCCGCGTCCGACTTCACAATGTCAATTACACGTTCCTTTTCGTTAAAAGCTAAACCACCCTGTTTGTAATATCCGTAAACGGTGGTTTCTCCTGTGCTTACTTTGCCATGCTCAGGATTTAAATGACCTGTAATGATGTTCAGCAAGGTAGATTTTCCCGTACCGTTTTTCCCTGCCAAACCAATCCTGTCCGCTTTTTTAAAAGTATAGCTGAAATCGTTGATGATGTCTTTGCCATCAAACGACTGACCAATATGGTCCAGTTCAAGGATCTTATTTCCTTGCCTGGACATCTTTACATTTAATGTAACTTTTTGATTGTCAGTTCTTTGTTTGGTTTTACTCTCCAAATCATAGAAGGCATCTATTCTGGATTGCGATTTGGTGGTACGCGCCGCAGGCATTCTGCGCATCCATTCCAGTTCCTTTTTCAGCAGGTTCTTATTTTTCTGGAATGTACTTTCGTCTGCTGCTTCCCGTTCCGACTTCTTTTCCAGAAAATAGGCATAGTTTCCGTTGTAATTGTAAATCTTTCCGCGATCAAGCTCTATAATGGTATTGCATACATTGTCCAGGAAATAACGGTCGTGCGTAACCAGCAGCAGCGTTTTGTTTCCGGAGGTCAGTAGTTTCTCCAGCCATTCTATCGTATCGATATCCAGGTGATTGGTTGGCTCATCCAATACATAGATCTCAGGATCTTCGATCAGGAGCTTGGCAAGGGCCAGACGTTTTTTTTGTCCGCCCGATAGGGTCGATATCTTTTGCTGCAGGTGGTTAATGCCCATTCTGCTTAAAATAGTCTTTATCTCATGCTCATATTCCCAGGCATTGTGCTCACTTAATTCTTCATACAGGCGGTTCAATTGCCGCTCGTCCGGATCAGGCTGTTCTATCAGCTCTTCGTATTCCCGGATCAGCTGCTGCTGTTTGTTCTCCAGTGAAAAGATAAAATCACTAATGGAATAGCCTTCAGGAAAGGCTGGCTCCTGATCAAGAAACCCGATCTTTACAGATTTATTTTTTACTATCTTTCCTTCAAGAGGGGAGAACCGTTCGGCCAGGAGTTTCAATAAGGTACTTTTCCCGGCTCCGTTGATGCCAACCAGCGCTACGCGTTGGCCAGACTGTATGCCCAGGGTTAAATTTTTAAATAGCCATTCGTCATGATAACCATGGCCCAGGTTTTCGGCTGCAATAAGTGTGCTCAATTCTGTTTAAACGATATTACAGGTAAGAAAATTACTGCAAAAGTAAACATTAATTTTTTGGTATATGCCTGGGGCAGTTCATTATAAAATATTTTGATCTCAGACAAACAGAAATGAGGGGGAATATCAATTGTAACATAAATGTTATACAGGGATTTCCTTTGTCTGGGAAACACGCCCAAAAAGGGCTAAAAAACGACCCTCATACAGGCGTTTTGAAGAAGAAAAATGCCTGGGTCTGACATAGGAGTCATAAAAAGCAAAAAGAGGCTTAAAACGCCTAAAAACGCTTAGAACGACGATTCGGTGTGTTTTAAGGAAGCCGACGTCAGAAGCCGTAACAAGGAGGGGTAAAAATCAGGAATTTTGAAGCAGGGAGAGGTAATGGTCTTCACGTGCGGTCATCTGCAGCTTTGCCGCTTTGCCCTTATCTTTATAGCCCAGCAAATGCAATGTCCCATGAATGATCACCCTGCACAATTCATCATGAGGGGAAACTTTCAGCCCTTTCGCATTTTCCCTGATCCGCTCTATGCTGATAAAAATATCACCTGCAATTGTTTTTAGCTGCTCTGAATTGTCGAAAGTAATGACATCGGTATAATCGTCGTGCTGCAGGTAATCCTGGTTGATGCGCAGCAGGTATTCGTCTGAGCAAAAAATAAAATTCAGTTCCTCCAAAACATAACCTTCCGCGGTAACAGCTAGTTTCAGCCAGTCCTTAATGGCGGTTTTCTTTTTTAAAGTATAGGTAATGTCCTCCGTAAAAAAATGGATTTTTGCTTTGCTCATCAGATCAGAATTATTGCCCCGAATTTAGCAATTTAAAATACTCGGTAATTTTATTTTTGTAATAGTGGTTTAAATTGGGTGGGAGTTTTTGCAGCCACTCCGTCTCGTTTTTTTGCTGCGACTTAAATTTATCCAGCATTTGCTTATAGGAAGGAGGGAAATCCTGACCTGCCTTGCTTTCTCTTTTTGCATCCTGTTCCTGCTCTCTTTCTGCCTTTTCCGCATCTAGCAGCTTAAGCAGCAGTTCTTTCTGCCGGTTCAGCGTCTGCTGTTCAATACGCTTGTTTACCAGGTCAGATTCTGTTTCTTTCATGTCCTGTATCATCTGGTTCAGGTTGCCCAGCGGGCCTTTCCCGTCCTTATTGTCTTCCCGGTTTATTTTTTGCAGCGCTTCGCGGATCATCTGCTGCTGTTGTGCCATTTTGGCAAATTCCTCACTCATGCTTCCCTTAGGAACAGTCCCCTTATTGCCGTTTTTCTGCATTTGTTCGCGGGCCTGCTGCATCTTGCTGTTCAGCTGCTGCTGCAGCTGTTCCAGCTGTTTCATGCTCTGTTTTTTGCTGCCTTTGCCCCCGCCTTTGCTGTTTTTCATCATGTTTTGCAGTTGATCCAGGGCCTCGTTCAGCATCAGCGAAAGGTTATTGATGGAAGTCATGGTGTACTGCTGGTTCCGGTTTGCTGCAGCAGTATTTCTTTCGCCCAGGTTTTCCAGGCTTTTGTCCATATTGAAATTGATCTTCTGCATTTCCTCATTTACGGCAGTTTCTATCTGAGGCACCCGTTTGCTCAAAGAAAAAAGACTATCTGCAATGGTTTTCACATTGTCTTTCAGCGTGCGCTGTTTCTGGACATGGGCGGTATACTGAGGATCACTGCTGCTCAGCCGTTTTAGGTTCAGCATTACTTTTTCCTGGTCAAATGAAGTTTTCAGCAGATTTTCCAGCAGCTGGCGGAGCTCCTGCGCATTCAGGTTATTTTCCATTTCAGCCGATTCCTGCTGCATTTCTTCCATTTTTTTTGCCAGCTGTTCCATCTGCTCTCCGGCTTTTTGCTGCTGTTCAGATGCTTTTTTGCGGTCGTTTTTATCCAACTGGCTTTCACTTTCCCGTTGTTGCTGTTTAATGTCCCCGGTTTCTTTTTCCGGGTTTTGGAAAGGATTGGGCCTTTCCAGTTCCTGGTTTTTTTGTTCCAGTTTTTTCAGGTCCTTCTGTAGCTCATCAAAAGATCTGGATAGCGCTTTCTGCTGGTCTTTCAGGTCGGGCGACTGTGCATCTTTGCTTAAACTCTGCCTGGCCTGTTCCTTTTGTGCCTTGGCCAGCTCGTCCAGCCGGTCGATTTGATTTTGCAGGTTCTGCTCAAATTCAAGTTGTTTGTACAATTCTAAAATGCGGTCCAGCTCATTTTTAAGCGATTTGTTGTCCATCTGCATTTTGGAAAGCTCATTCTGCGCCTGGTCTTTATTGTTCTGGTCCATTAAATTCTGCAGCTTTTCCAGCAGCGCCTTGGTCTTTTCATCCAGCACATTGTTAAACAGGTCATCTATTTTTTTCTGCTTTTCGGCAAGTTCCTGCTTCAGGGCGCCGTTTTCTTCTTTATCCAGACTGTTTTTCTTGTTCAGGTTATTGATGTCTTTAACGGCCTCTTCCAGCTGTTTCTGTTTGTTCAGCAGTTGTTCAATTTGTTTTTTGTCATCAAATGTAAGCTGCTTTTTGTCCAGCAAGGTTTCTGCCAGTTTCTTGCTTTCCTTTTCCACCTGTCCGGCCAGTTTAATGGTTTTTTCCATCTGCTGTTTCAGTGCCTGGCTGCTTTCATTTATTTTTGCTGCAGCTTCTCTTGCCGTCGGCACCGCAAGCAAACGAATTTCTGATTTAGCCGATTTGGGCCCATTAACCCCGTCATTATCCGATACTTCGAAATAATACTCCAGCTTTTGCCCTGGTTTTAGCGGGCTTTCCTTCAGGTTCCAGAAGTAAAAGAATGTGCTTTCCAACTGGTTTTTCTTAACAGGGATCAGTGAGGTTACCGTTTTTTTAACCTTGCCATTTTCTTTCACCTGGTATTTGAATTTTAAGGCGCTGAAGCCATGGTCATCACTGATATGGCCTGAAAAATATATAGCCTTGCTGCTCAAAGAGTCCGGTGTTTCCGTTACAGAAATACCCGGGAACTCATCTTTGATCACGTTGATCTGGTGACTTAAGGAATCGCTGCTGCTGATGAAATTGTTTTTTGGGACAATACTGTACGCCGAAGCCTGACGAATGGTACTGGCATAGGTAAACTGGTTGTTTTCTCCCGAAAGTACCTGGGCTTTGTCACCCAATATGAAAGTCAGTGCCCCGGTATTCCTGGTTTCCATCTGCCAGGTCACATGGGTTCCCTCCGGCAGGAGCAGGTCGCCGGCATTTTGAAGGCTTTCGTCTTTTTTGTTCAGGTAGGCCGGGTATTTCAGCTCGGCCCTCAGCATCAATACCGAAGGTTTTGGGTTTACGGTGATGTTGTATTCCTTTGAATTGAAGCCGCCCGCAGAAAAAGAAACGACCATACTCTTCTGGATGTTCTTAAAGGTATGGTTGAAAGCTGTAGTGCTTTCTTTTTCCAGTTTATAGGTGTTTGCTCCAACGCTCAGGTAAACATCCTGCGGAATTTCATTGCCGGTTAATTTCAGCTGCAGTTTCACATCATCGCCTTGCGCGGCAACGAGATGGGTGTTCAGCAATACAAAACTGAAGGGTGCTTTCGGTAAAACTTGTGTATTGTACTGTATCAAGCTGCTGGTGCCTTCCTTTAAAATTGCCGGGGCAATGATGGCAATCAGCACAATAACAGAGGCCGGGGCCAGAAAATACTTCATGTATTTTTTGTTATCGGCCAGCTTTATGGCATTGGTAAAAGGGATAGGCCTCAGTTCCGCAATCTTCTGGTCTATACCGGCCAGGATAAGGGCATTATGTTCAGGCGAGGCATCAGCCATCGCTTTCAGCTGCAGCGTATTCAGCAGCTTGTCTTTGATGCTGAAAAAGTGATGGCCAATAATGGCAGAGGCCTGCTCCATGCTCAGGTTTTTACCCATTTTGAAATAAGAAAGGGCCGGACTGATGATCAGCCACGCCGTGCTCAGGATGCCTATAGTTACAAACCCAAAAAATAAAGTGGTTTTGGTTCTCGGGGCCGGCT
>Ga0157370_10009081_pt1 | contig 10661 bp, 10 predicted proteins | sample C35metaG_FD_113463 | JGI IMG/M metagenome (GOLD analysis project Ga0157370, IMG submission 113463) | Corn rhizosphere microbial communities from Kellogg Biological Station, Michigan, USA - C3-5 metaG | ecosystem: Host-associated > Plants > Roots > Rhizosphere > Soil | place: USA: Michigan... | reverse complement strand
GGCTTCGACGCGGGCGCTGGGGCGTGGCACTTCAATTTTCGGGCGTTCATTGACCACCGGCGCTGGCGGCGCGGCGGCGGGTTCCGGTGTCGCCACAGGCGCGCGCTCGACCGGCGCTTCGGCGACCGCAACCGGCGCGTCTTCGGCCAGCGGTTCGAGCAGTTCCGGGCGCGAAGGCGCGGCGAACGGCAGGGCCACGCGCGGCAGCCAGTTGGCAACCTGCATGGCATTCAAATAGGCGCGGCGGCGTAGCTCAGTGATCACAGCAGCGCCTCGGGCAAGCAAGCATTCATGTCAACTCCACACACCGGCGAAGGGCCGGTGTGACTGTCGCGAGGGAACGCGATTGTCGCCGGAATTGCCGGTGGCGGGAAGGCGCGACGTTACTGACCCATGGACTTGCGCAGCTCGGCGCAGTGGTCGATGTCGGCAACTGCCGGGGTGTACCAGACGTAATCGGCTGAGCTTGCAGGCACGGTCTTGCCCACTTCCGCCAGTACCAGCGTGACGCTGCCCTGCCCTGTACCCAGGTCCGTCAGGTGCAGCGGCACGCCGACGTCACGGCGCACATGAAACGCGCCGGCAAACAGCAGCGCCGGTTGCGGGGCCGCTGATAATTGCTGAGCCATGCGTCGGTCGCGTTGTTGCTGCACCGCCAACATGGCGGGCAATTGCGATTCCGGCAGCAAGCCGCAATGGGACTCGCGAATCTGTTCCAACAGCGGCCCTTGTACGCTTGGCGCTGTGGATGCCGTGCCGCTTAATACCGGCTTGGTTTTGTAGATGCCCATGATTTCGCTGCGGTCCAGATTGGCCGCCAGCAGTGGATACGGCTGAGCCAGCGCGTGCCGGACGATGGGGCCGTACATCGACCATTCCCAATTTTTCTGCCAGACCAGCGCGGTGGGTAAATCGGTCGGCGCCTGGCCACGCGCCGCATCGACCTTGGCTTGTTGGTCCGGGTTGAGCATTTCCATCAGCACGCTGCCTTGCGGGCGTTTCTGCTCCAGCGCTTGCAGCAGCCAGAGCTCCAGGGCGTGGTGATCGGCGTTGTCGTGCTGCTCGCCAACCAGCACGCGCGGCGCCGGTGCCAGGCGCTGCACCAATTGCTCCGGGCTGAGTTGCTCGCCGGTACGCAGGTCGCGAATAACGCCGACGTCGGCGTGCTCACGGTCTTTTGGCGCTTGCCACTCTGGCAGCGGCGGCAGGGCCTGGCAGCCCGTCAGAAACACACACAGCAGTAAAACGAAACGCATGGTCGCTCCTTGGAACGGCAATTAACGGGCAATGATCAGCGGATGCCCGCGCTCGGGATGGCGCTGCACCAGCACTTCCAGATCGAACACGGCGCGCAACGGGTCGGCTTGCAGCACATCGTCCGGCGTACCGAGGGCGTGGGCGCCGCCGTTGTGCAACAGCAGCAGACGGTCGCAATAACGGGCGGCCAGGTTCAGGTCGTGGAGAATCACCAGCACCGCCACGCCGTTGGCGGCGATGTTGCGCGCGGCTTGCAAGGTGATGTGTTGGTGCAGCGGGTCGAGCATGGAGGTCGGCTCGTCCAACAGCAGGGTTTGCCCGCTGGCGCCGGGCCAGAGCTGCGCCAGCACCCGCGCCAAGTGCACACGCTGGCGCTCGCCGCCAGACAATTCCAGGTAATTACGGCCGGCCAAATGCGCGGCATCGGCGGCGCCCAGCGCCTCGGCAATGATTTGCTCATCACGCAGGCGGCCGGTGGCGTGGGGCAAGCGGCCCATGCCGACGACGTCTTCGACGCGGAAGGCAAAGTTGAGGGTCGAGGTCTGCGGCAGAATCGCCAGACGCTGCGCGCGCTCCGGGCCGGTCCACTCGCTGAGCGGACGGTCATCCAGGCTGATGCGCCCTTCGCTGGGTTTCAATTCGCCGCTCAGGGCGTCGAGCAAGGTGCTTTTGCCGGCGCCGTTGGGGCCGAGCACGCCGAGCATTTCGCCGGGCTGCAGGGCCAGATTAATGCCGGTCAGCACGCGCTTGCTGCCGCGTTGGATGGTCAGGTTTTCGGCGCACAACATCAGGCGCGTCCTCGCAGCAGCAGATAAAGAAAGAACGGCGCGCCGATCAGGGCAGTCACGATGCCGATCGGCAATTCAGCCGGCGCCAGCGCCAGCCGCGCGACCACGTCGGCGAACAGCAGCAACGCAGCACCCGCCAACGCCGAGGCCGGCAGCAGCACGCGGTGGTCCGGACCGACCAGCAGGCGCACCAGGTGCGGCACCACCAAACCGATAAAGCCGATCATGCCGGCCGCCGCCACGGCAGCGCCGACGCCCAGGGCAGTGCAGAACACCAGCTCACGTTTGACCCGCTCGATGTCGAAGCCCAGATGGCGCGCCTCCGATTCGCCGAGCAGCAAGGCATTCAGTGCCTTGGCGCGCTTGGGCAGCCACAGGCCGACCGCCACGGTAACCACCAGTAAAGGCCACAGCCGCGCATAGCTGGCGCCGTTGAGGCTGCCCAGGTTCCAGAATGTGAGGGTGCGCAGCGTGGCGTCATCCGCCAAATAAGTGAACAGGCCGATCACCGCACCGGCCAAGGCGGTGAGCGCGATGCCGGCGAGCAGCATGGTCGACACGCTGGTTTGGCCGTTGCGGCTGCCGAGGCGATACACCAGCGCGGTTACTACCAGCCCGCCGGCAAAGGCGCTGACCGACAACACATACGGCGCGAACGCTTCCGGCACACCGCCCAACGAGGCGCCGCCGACAATCGCAATGGCCGCGCCAAGCGCCGCACCACTGGACACGCCAACCAGGCCGGGGTCGGCCAAGGGGTTGCGAAACAATCCCTGCATCGCCACGCCGGCCAGCGCCAGCACCGCGCCAACCGCCAGCCCGAGCAAGGTTCGCGGCATGCGGATTTGGCCGATGATCAACTCGGCCTGGTCCAGCTCGGCCCCGCCCACCGGCGCGCCGAATACGCGCAGCGCGCCGTTGAGCGTGTCCAGCAGTGGCAGGCTCACCGGCCCAAGCGCCAGCGACAGCAGCAAGGCGAGCGAGAGCAGAAAGCCCAGTGCAATAAACAGTGAGCGCGGCAGTACAACTGGGTTCATGGTTGCGGCTTAGCGTCGGCAGTCAGGGGTTGCGCGGCAGGATAGAAGCCTGCGCCCAGGGTTGCCAGCGCGGCCGGAACGCGCGGCCCCAAACCGCCCACCAACAGCGTCGGATCGATTGCCAGCAGGCGGTCGTTTTTCGCGGCGCGGGTGGCGGCGAGTGCCGGGTTCTGTTTGAGCAGCGCCGCTTTCGCTTCGGCGCCGGCAATGCTGCGGTCGGCGAAGATAATCACCTCCGGGTCCAGCGCCAGCAACGCTTCGGTCGACAGCGCTTTGTAGCTGGAATGGGTGGTGACGCTGCGCCCGCCGGCCCGCTCGATCAACCAGGCGCCGAGGGTGTCTTGCCCAGCAGCCATGGGGCTGCTGCCGGCGTGGGATAACAACAGCAGCACGCTTGGCGCAGCGGTGCCCGCTTTCGCGGCACTCACCCACTCGGCCTGTTGTTTCAGGCGCTGTTGGTAGTCGGCAAATGCGTTGGCGGCGCGTGATGGCTCGCCCAACAACGTGCCGATGCGGCCAAGGGTATGTTCCAGCGTCGGCAGATCGGCCTTGGTCGACAGCGACTCCACCGTTACGCCGGCGTTCTTCACTTGCGCCAATACTGGCGGCGGGCCCATTTCTTCGCTGCCCACAAGCAGGTCGGGCTTCAGGCTCAAAATGCCTTCAGCGGCGAGTTGGCGCTGGTAGCCAATACTGGGCAGCTTTTTCAGGTCGGCGGGGTTGAGGCTGGTGGTGTCGACGCCCACCAGTTTGCCTTGCCCACCGAGCGTGACCACCCACTCGGTGATCGAGCCACCGGCACTGACCCAGCGCTGCGGCAGGGTGTCGGCGGCAAGCACCGTTTGGCTCAGAACAAAGGCGCAGCACAGGCTGGCGAGACGAACAGACACACGCATAAAAAACTCCAGGAAGTCGGGGCACGGGTTTCCACGAACCGCATAAAAAACCAGCCTGTACCTATATAGAAGGTACAGGCTGGTTGTGTAGCGCTGCGGCGCCGGGATTAAACGGCTAGTACCGGCGGCGCTTCGGCCAGCGCGCGCCATTCGCTGAGTTCCGGCACGCCGGGTTTGCGCGCGCCAAACAGCTGCACAATCAGCTCGCCGTCGGCGTCGAAGGCTTCCCAACTGGTGATCACGCCATCGCCGCTGGGTTTGCGCACACGCCACAGCTCGGCCACGGCGGGGGTTTTCAGGTGCAGGTTGAAGGCCGGGTCGAGCACGTTGAACCAGGTGTCCATCCAGCGCAGGTTTTTCACCGGGCCGCTGTGAATCTGAATGCAGTGGCGGTTGCCGACAAACACCATCAGCGGCACATCGGTGGCGCCCGCTGCTTCCATCAGTGGCGGCAATTCGGACGGAGCCAACGGCTCGGCCCACTGATGCCCGGCCAGACGTAGCGCTTGGGTGCGCGTAGTTTCGTGCTTTTTCAGCAGCGCGAAAAAGTGGTGGGTGTCTTTCAGGGTGGACCAGCCGGCGCGCAGGGAGTCGACGTCGATTTCGGCGTCTGGCTTGGCCACCACCGGTTCCGGCATCGGCTTCAGTTCCAGCGTGGCGCTTTGCTCCTCGGCGCGGAAACGCTCGATTAGTGGCTCCCACGCGGCTTCGTCACTGTCTTCGGTGAGGAAGACTTTATGCACGGCCATGCCTTGATGGTCGAACACCTGAATGCTGCGTTGTGTGCCTTTGCCGGTTTCCTCGGCGACGGCGAACACACTGGCCCAGCCGCCGAGGAACAGGCGCAGGTCAATGTCGGGGGATACCACCAGGCCCATCTGCCCGTTCGCCATGACGGTGACGTCGCGGTAATAGCCTTTGCGCTCATGCACACAATGTTCGTTGCGGGTTAGCGCCATGACGTAGCCCAATTCACCCAGCGCCGGCAGCAAGGTTGCCCACTCCGGGTTCAGGCGCACCGTATCCACACCGAGGCGGCTGGCGACCAGCTCGCCTTCGCTGACCGCCAAGTGCGCGGCGGCATCGCGGGCGCGCAGTTTCGGCTGTTCGCCGCGCAGGGTTTGCCAGGCCAGATACAGCGCGTTGGCAGCGGCGGTTGGGTGTGCAGCCTGAATGGCGCTCGTCATGGACAACTCCTCGATCAATCAACGGCTCGCCGTGAGGGCGAACTCAATAGGTATTTGTACGCGGCTCGGCACAGCGCGGCCGTCCACGGTTTCGGGGCGGAAATGCCAGGCGGCCACCGCCTCCAGTGCGGCTTCGTCCAGGCTTTCGACGCCGGAAGAACGCACGATTTGCAGGGCGCGCTGCTGGCCGCGCTCGTCCAGCCGCACTTCCAGCACCACAACGCCTTGCTGATTTCGGCGCTTGGCCACAGTCGGGTAACGCGGCTGCTTGGGCGCCTGTAAATAACTTGGGCGACGGCTGAGCACTTCGCTCACCGCCGGTTTCGGCGTAGGGGAAACGGGGCCGGCGGCGGTGGCGGCAGTCGGCAATGCAACCTCGGCCGTTTCGTTTATTTCTGGTTTAGGCGGCGCCGGTTTGGTCACCGGCTTGCTCGGCTTGACCACGTGTTTGGCCACGGCGCGCGGCTCGACTTTGCGCTCCACCATCGCCGCTTTCGCCACAGGCGGAATCGGTGTGGCGGCGGGTTCGGGCACCGCTTTCTGCGGTTTCGGGACGGCCGGCTGCGCCATGGCAACCGCAGCCGGCGCCGGGGCTGGCGGCAGTTGAATGAGCATGGCCGCCGGCTCGTTTGAAGCCAGATCGCGAGCGCGGCCGGGCTCTACGACCGATTCGCGCAGAAGCAAACTCGCCGCTGCGTGCAGCGCGAGCGAAAGCAGGAAATACACCGAGAAACGTCGCATCGGATGCCACGATCACCAAAATTTAATCTATTTGATAATTGTTTGCATCTGCATGTCAATATCGTTAACGTGCGGCCCGATATCAAACCGGTGGCCAAAGTAGCCGCCCGACGTTAACGATCTAGGAGTAGATCCATGTCCCTTCGTCCGCCCTTTGCCCGCAAGCCTTGGCTGGTGTTGCTGCTGCTCTCGCCCTCGCTGGCCGCCGCCGCCGACAAAACCCCGACACAGTTCGACACGGTTACCGTCACCGCCACCCGCACCGAGCAGAAGCTTGATGAAGTGCCGAGCACCGTATCCGTGATGACCGAGCGCGATATCGACCAGAACAACGTCAAAGACATCAAGGATCTGGTGCGTTACGAGCCAGGCGTTTCGGTGGGCGGCACAGGGAGCCGGTTCGGCTTGTCGGGCTTTACCATTCGCGGCATCGGCGGCAATCGCGTGCTGACCCAAGTGGACGGCGTGGCAGTGCCGGATGCCTTCGCCTTCGGTCCCTTTATGGAAGCGCGCCGCGACTACATCGACCCCGACACCATGAAGCAGGTCGAAATCATTCGCGGCCCGGCGTCGTCCCTGTACGGCAGCGATGCCATCGGCGGTGCGGTGAGTTTTCTCACCAAAGACGCGGCGGATTATCTGGAAGACGGCGACGACGCCTACGCCCGCCTGAAAACCGGTTTCGATACTTCCGACGACAGCTGGATGCGCAGCGCCACCGTTGCCGGCCGCCTGAGCAGCGTTGACGGCGTGGTGCACATCGGCCACCGAAATGGCCAGGAAGTGGATTCGTTTGGCGGGCGCGACGGCATTGGCGCCAGTCGCGGCGAAGCCAACCCGCAGGACTACAGCGCAGAAAACCTGCTGGTCAAAGGCGGCTGGAATTACTACGGCAACGACCGCCTGCAACTGACCTACGAGCGCTATTCCGTCGACACCGACACCCAGGTGCTCAGCGAATACAGCAACACCGCGACCATCCGCACCTCGGACGCCATCGACAGCACCGACCGCGAGCGCTACAGCCTTCAGCACCAGTTCGAGCTGAATACCTTGTTGGTGGACAAAGTTGACTGGCACCTGGATTACCAGGAAAGCCAGATGCGCCAGCGTACCGAGCAGGAGCGTTTCGTTGCTTCCGCACTGCGCGACCGTTACCGCGATTCCAGCTACGAAGAAAAGCTGTGGGTGCTTAACGCCAAGTTCGACAAAGCGTTCGCCACGGGTCCGGTTAACCATCAGCTGATTTATGGCTTCGACGTGAAGCGTTTGGAGAACAGCGATCTACGTCGCGGCGCCGAAACCATCCGTGCTACCGGCGCAGCAGTGCCGGTAGCGCCAGGCGGGGACGCCTTCCCGATCAGCGACTTCCCGGACCCAACCACCAAGGAATACGCGCTGTTTGCCCAGAACGAAATGACCATCGGCGCATGGACCATCCTGCCGGGCGTGCGTTATGACCGTTTCGAAATGAAGCCCCACGTCACCGACGAATACCTCAACAGCGGCGCCACCGATGCCAGCCCTGACGACACCAAAGACGAGCACATTTCGCCGAAGCTGGGCGTGACCTTCCAGGTCGACGATGCCCACAGCGTCTATGGCCAATACGCGGCGGGCTTCCGTGCTCCGCAGGCAGTGGAAATGTTCGGCGAGTTCGTCAACAGCACCGCGCGCTATCGCACCATTGCCAATACCAGCCTGAAGGCGGAAACCAGCGATAGCTATGAGATCGGCTTGCGCGGTCAGTACCAAGTCGGCAGCTTCGGCGCTGCGCTGTTCTACAACCGTTACAAAGACTTTATCGAACAGCAGAGCCGCACCTCTGCGCTGCCACCGCTCACTACCGACTTCCAGTACGTCAACATGGACCGCGTCACCATCCGTGGTGCCGAGGCCAAAGGCGAGCTTTTCCTCGACCAGCTTGGCTTAATGCCAGCAGGCTGGAAGGCCATCGGCACCGTGGCGTACGCGCGGGGCGAAGACGAAGGAACGGGCGAGCCTATTAACAGCGTCGACCCGCTCAAAGGCGTTTTCGGCCTGGGCTATGCCGCGCCAACTGGCAAGTTCGGCGGCAGCCTGAACTGGACACTGGTAGCGGCCAAGGAGCGGGTCAACAACAGTCCAACCAATGAAGGCGGCACGCCCAGCCAATACGAGCCCTCCGGTTACGGCGTGCTGGACCTGAACGGCTGGTGGCAGATGACCGAAGAGTTTTCGGTCAATGCCGGCCTGTATAACCTTGGCGACAAAGAATACTGGCAATGGGGCGATGTTCGCGGCCTAACCTCCCTCAATACCGGCTTGGACCGCTACTCCCAACCCGGCCGCCACGCCGCCGTTAACTTCATCTGGGAAATCTGACTACCGCCCACACCAGGTGAACGGGATAATCCCCGTTCACCTGGAGGCGTTTATGCAGTTTCTCTGCGCCCCGGAATCTTTGGCTGAAGGCCAGAGCCGGGGCTTTTTGTTGGGCGGGATGAAGCTGGTGGCCGTGCGCAAGCAAGGCCAGGTGTACATCTATATCAACCGCTGCCCGCACAAAGGCGTGCCGCTGGAATGGCAGGCGGATGAGTTTCTCGACAGCAGCCAGAGCCTGATTCAGTGCGCGCGCCATGGCGCCTTGTTTTTGATCGAGTCGGGCGAATGCATTACCGGCCCGTGTGAAGGCAAGGCGCTGACTGCCCTCGCCTGCCGCGAAGACGCCGCAGGCATTTGGGTCGAGGTGCCGGCTTAACGGTTAGAGCTGCACGTCGAGACGGCGCGTCAGCCTGATCTCGGTCGGCGTCAGCACGGCGCCATAGGCGAGCACTTCGACGCCGGCGGCCTTGGCTTCTTTCAGCGCCTCGGCGTAGGCGGCGTCGATTTCACCGGCCGGGCGCACCGCGTCGATATCCGACAGGTTCACGCAGTACAACTGCACCGCCCGAATGCCCTGGCGCGCCAGGCTGGACAGCTCGCGCAGGTGCTTGGCGCCGCGCTGGGTTTTGGCGTCGGGGAATGCGGCGACGCGGGTGCCGTCAAAACCCAGGGTCACGCTTTTCACTTCCACATACGCCATGCCGCTTGGGTATTCGAGGCGGAAATCGATGCGGCTGTTTTCTTCCCCATACGGCACTTCGCGCTTGAGCGTGGTGAAGCCGGCCAGCTCGCTGATCACGCCCTCGCGCAGCGCTTCTTCCACCAACGGATTGGCCCGCGCCGTGTTTACGCAGGCCCAGCGGCCTTGCGGGGTTTCCGCCAGTTCCCACGTGCCGGGCAACTTGCGTTTGGGGTCGCTGGAACGGCTGAACCACACGGCGCCGCCCTCGACCATGCAGTTGAACATGGAGCCGGTGTTGGGGCAGTGAATGGTCAGCAGCTCGCCGTCGGCGGTTTCGATGTCGGCGAGGAAGCGTTTGTAGCGGCGGATCAGGCGGCCTTCTTCTAATAGCGGTGAAAACAGCATCAAGGCCGCCAGGTTTTCAGGCCACGAGCGATGCGCTCGACCGCTTCCTGCAGGCGCGGCAGGCTTTGCGTGTAGGCAAAGCGCACGTGATGCCCGGCCTGGTAACGGCCGAAGTCCAGGCCCGGCGTAAACGCCACGTGCTCGGTTTCCAGGAAGTGCTGACAGAAGGCAAAGGCGTCGCCGCCAAACGCGCTGATGTCTGCATATAAATAGAAGGCGCCTTCCGGTTCCACGGCAATGCCGAAGCCCAGTTCACGCAAGGCCGGCAATAGAAAGTCGCGACGGCGCACAAATTCGCCACGGCGCTGTTCGAGAATCTCCAGCGTGGCGGGCTCGAAGCAGGCCAGCGCCGCATGCTGGGCCATGCTCGGCGCGCTGATGTAGAGGTTTTGCGCCAGTTTCTCCAGTTCGCCCACCGCTTGCGGCGGCGCCACCAACCAGCCCAGGCGCCAGCCGGTCATGCCGAAGTATTTCGAGAAGCTGTTGAGCACGAAGGCGTCGTTGTCGACTTCCAGCACGCTGGCGGCGTCCACACCGTAAGTCAGGCCGTGGTAGATCTCGTCCACCACCAAGTGGCCGCCGTGGCCCTTGATTGCTTTGGACAAACCGCCCAACTCTTCACGCGACAACAAGGTGCCGGTCGGGTTGGCCGGCGATGCCACCAGGGCGCCGACGCTGTCGCGGTCCCAGTGGCGGTCGACCAGTTCTGGCGTCAGTTGATAGCGCACATCCGGGCCAACCGGCACCAGCTGCGCAGCGCCTTCCACCAAGCGCAGGAAATGGCGGTTGCACGGGTAGCCGGGGTCGGCAAGCAGCCAGTGTTTGCCGGGATCCACTAGCAAGGCGCTGGCCAGCAGCAACGCACCCGAACCGCCGGGCGTAATCAGGATACGTTCGGGGTCTATGCTCAATTGGTAACGTTGCGCGTAGAAATTTGAAATGGCCTCGCGCAGCGCCGGCAGGCCACGGGCGGCGGTGTAGCGCGTATGGCCGTTGGCCAAGGCGGCCTGGCCGGCAGCGACGATGGGCGCGGCGGTGGTGAAGTCCGGCTCGCCGATTTCCAGGTGGATGACATCATGGCCGTCGGCCTGCAACTGATTGGCCCGCGCCAGCAGCGCCATCACGTGAAACGGCTCAATCGCGCGGCTGCGAGCACTGTAGGGCGAAGTCATCGGCCTTCCTTATATAAGTTCAGGCGGCGATTCTACCCAACCAGTTGGCTAAACAGCAGCACGATGACAACCGGGAGTGGCATAGGCGAAGGCGATCTGGTAAGTTCGCCCGCTTGCAGCCGCAGGGCCGGC
>Ga0157370_10009080_pt1 | contig 10662 bp, 5 predicted proteins | sample C35metaG_FD_113463 | JGI IMG/M metagenome (GOLD analysis project Ga0157370, IMG submission 113463) | Corn rhizosphere microbial communities from Kellogg Biological Station, Michigan, USA - C3-5 metaG | ecosystem: Host-associated > Plants > Roots > Rhizosphere > Soil | place: USA: Michigan... | reverse complement strand
GAATGGGCTGGTTTCCTGGGGGTGATTTTTTCGTTAAGAAAGCATCATTAATTGAGGGTGAATCCATGAGTGTTGCAACTCCCGTTTTTCAGGGGGTGTTGCAACAACCGCTAGAACTCGCCCCATCAGGGCATGACACCATTCCTCATCACCAAAGTGACAAGTTAGATCAATTAATTTTACCCGAGACGGCTTCATGAGCCACACCGCGCCGCCAACGGGTCCCCTGGCAGGGCGTCTGCCCTGGAACCCGCGCGGTTAATTGGCTGTGCCGAATGGCCTTTCACACAATGTGGATTACGGACATGGCCGCTGAGCAGAAGAGCCGCCCTGACGTAGTCATCGATGTCGGCAGCGGAACAGCGACCCTAAAAATATCGGCAGCCCGGTGCTGTACGCCTCTCCTGCCTGTATCCCGACCCATCGTCCACCTCTGCCGTGCACGACGAAATCCTTGCGGGATCCCCGTTGACGCGATCTTCCACGAACGCCCTGGTGAGCCAGACCGAGCCCAGGCGTTCAGCGTGTCAAGGCTGCCTTCTGACTGCGAACTCACAGGACGAACTCGCCTTGCAATGGCACCTCAAGTGCATTTACGAATGTAGTGGTCAAATGATTGTCACGATAAACAAGCACATTGCCCACTGCCGGTCCGCTTTTGGGCACGGCAGAAATAGGAATCGAGGTCCACTACGTTTGTGTCTGAGATCCGCACAGCCGCCAAGACCAGGGGATCCGCGGTGTTCTCGAGGCCACCTTGACCTACCTGGCACAGCGGTGACGATGCGCCATTCGATCGAACACAATCTGGAACGGAAAGTGCTGCAAAAGGCACGTCTCTGATGACGGTGACCTTAACGCCGGCCTCGTGCAGCGACTCAATCATTTTCACGTATCCGTTGACCAGGTCCGACTCTTGGATCCAAGGGTCAGTAGAGTTCCTGTTCAAATCCGAATGGTGACATGGCTGCATGACCACCAATTAGGGCTCCAGGGCAATAATCTTCCTAAGCGTGCGGGTATTCTGGTCCGTACATTTGAACAGAGGACCGTTGGCTGTGACCGGCGGCGCCGCTGGGACGGACATCCTTTACGGACCATGGCCCTTGCTTCCCAGCCGCGGCGCAACCCGATGGCTGCCGGCGGATCGCTGTACTGTCCTGCATGCGAGGCTCCCACCAGCACAACTGGTCCTGCTGGTCAGGGGAATGTATTTGGTGGCGACGGCAGGATCAGCCACTGATATGCATGCCAGCAGGAACTACCGCCTGTGATACCGGGTTGGAGGACAAGGACGCCAGCCCAAAAGTGAGGTAAATCCCCACCGGCTCTCACCAGCGGCAGGCTGCCTGTTACGCGCCGCGCAATTTTGCAACGGCCTCATGAATTCCACCGTCAAAGGTCACTTCGCCATGGTCAAGCACCACTCCGCGCTCGCAAATACGTGCGACCAGATCCAAGTCATGGCTGACGACTACGAGCGTCCGTCCCTCAGCGGCCAGCTCCTGGATCTTGGCGATGCACTTTTTCTGAAATGGCTCGTCCCCAACAGCAAGGATCTCATCGACAAGAAATACCTCGGGGTTCGTGTGCACGGCCACAGAGAAAGCCAGGCGCAAGTACATGCCGGAAGAATAGAACTTCACCTCGGTGTCAATGAACTGGCCAATCTCCGCAAATTCGATGATCGATTCAAAACGTTCGTCGATCTGTGCTTCCGTCATCCCGAGGATGGCTCCGTTGAGGTAGACGTTGTCCCGGCCGGAAAGGTCGTGGTGGAATCCAGCTCCAACCTCGATCAGGCCCGCCACCTTTCCGCGTGTGCGAACGCTGCCGGTGTCTGGAATCATGACGCCTGAAATGTGCTTAAGGAGGGTGGACTTGCCGGACCCGTTGAACCCTAAAAGGGCTACGGTTTCACCTTGCTCCACCATCAAGTCCACGTCCTTGAGGGCGTGGAATTTCTCCGACAAGTCGCCCTTGCGTCCCTTAATGAGCCAGATAAAGGCTTCCTTGAGGGAGCGTGTGTGACGCAGCACAAATTGCTTGCTAATGCCTTGAACTTCAATAGCGGTAGTCATCTTAGAGCTCCTGCGCAAAACGGCCCTCAAGGCGTCGGAAAGTCAGTTGGCCCCAGAGCAGAACAGCAGCGGAAACAACCAAGCCAACGGGGATCCACAGGGACAAAAGGTGGGGCGGGATGCCCGCGGATCCGTCCGTCGTCGGAAGCCAAAACGCATAATGGAAGGTCTCCACGGCGATGGTGATGGGATTGACCTGGTAGATCGAATACCACATTTCGCCCAGCTTGTGCTGAACCATCGTCCAGGAATACATAACCGGTGACGCCCACGTTGCGATCATGAGGAGCATGTCCACAAAGTTCTCTGAGTCCCTGAAGTACACATTTGCCGCACCGAAGAGCAGGCCAAGGCCCGTCGACAACAGTGCCACAATAACAAATCCCGCCACGGCAGCGAGAAGTTGGAGCAGCGACGGGTGCCAGCCTGAAAAGAGGCACGCAACGACCAGGATCAACAGCTGTGGAAAGAAATGGACCGCGGACACCCATACCGAGGCAACGGGGAACAGCTGCCGGGGAAGGTATATCTTTTTTATCAGCCCGCCATTGCCCACGATGGACCGCGATGCGTTCCCCAAGGCTTCGGTAAAGAAGTTGATCAGGATGATGCCGGAGAACAAGTAAATCGCGTAGTTGGCCAGTCCCCCCTTGTTGGTGGAACTTTGCTCCATTCCCAAAAACACGCCAAGGGCCAGGTAAAACACCACAAACTGCACGCCGGGCTTTACATAAGACCAAATAATGCCAAGCACGGAACCGCGGTAACGCACCTTCAATTCCTTGCGTACCAGCAGTTTAAGCAAAAAGCGCTCTCGATAGACGTCTGCCAGTCCGCCGCTGGTGCCCGGACGTACCAGGTCGTCCTTCGTCGATTCCAAGAGTTTAGTTTTCACTTGTTTCGCTATGTTCGGCGAAGGTCTTCTCCCACGCGTCAATGGATGTAATGCCCGCGAGTGCCTGGCGGTATTCCTGCTTCAGGCGCGGCCACTCCCGCAAGACTTCCCCGTGGACCTTGACACTGTCGACGAGCAGCTTGCGGACCAGCTTGGGGTCGCGCTTGTACCAGGACGCCGCACTCCCCTCCGCATTGCTGACAATTGCACTGTCGAACTGGGACATCCGCCACCACTTGTTGTCCTGGTGGGCCACCACGGCCTCAGGGTGCTGCTGGCGTTGCGCGGAGACGGGAGTGGCCACCTGGCGGACCACGTTCTTGGCGAGCCACGGCGCCAGCTTGACCAGCGAAGGAACGGAAAAGCCCTTGCCCCTGCGGGGCAGCTTAGCGATCGCGATGGCGGGAAAGTCGTCCACATCCGGCTTGAACTGTGTCTCGGTATAACCCTTGGCCATTGCCCGGATCTCCGGGAGCCGTGTGGACAGCATCCCGTGCAGGCTGTCGGGGCCCCTTAACAGGTCCCGCAGTGCATCGATCCTGCCCTGAACGGTGTAATACTGCATGGAAATATTGTGTTTGAGATCCAACTTAAGGGAATTCTCCACCAGCCCGCCGCCAAATTCATACGGGCTGTGCAGCAGCGCATAAATGAACCGGTTGCGGGTGTGGAAATACGATTGCCACCCAACCATGTCGTCCTTGTCAATCCACGACACGTGCCAAACCGCGGCACCGGGCAGGGTGACCGTGGGGTAGCCGGCAGCTTTCGCCCTGACACCGTATTCGGCGTCGTCCCACTTGATGAATACCGGCAGGGACAGGCCAATTTCGCGGATGACCTGGGTGGGAATCAGGCACATCCACCAGCCGTTGTAGTCCACATCCACCCGGCGATGCATCCACGCAGTTTCGCGCAGGGTGTCCTGGGCAAAGTTATGGCGCATTTCCTGGTCCGGGTTGGGCTCATCTGGCCCGATGATATAGGGGTTGACCACCTCACCGAAGGTGTGGAGCACATTGCGGTCGTGGAGATCGAACATGTGCCCGCCAACCAGGGTTGGCTTCTTGCAGTAGTCGGCGAAGACCGACAGGCGGGTGATGCTCTCTGGCTCCACCACGACGTCGTCATCGAGCAGCAGGACGTAGTCGCTGGAGTTTTTTACAGCCTCATACATGCCGCGGGCGAACCCGCCGGACCCGCCAAGGTTGTCTTGGTTGATGATACGCAGTTTCCCGCCCAGTGCCCGGGCAACCTCGTCAAAGCCGTCGGCGTCCGCAACCTTCTGGGTCCCCTGGTCCACCACGATGACTTCCTTGACCGCAGTCATGGCCTCGGGATGGGCACCAAGGATTCGCAGGTTGTTGATGCAGAAATCTGTTTTGTTCAACGTTGTGATCTCAACGGTGATGGTTCCGTTGCTACGCGGATCCTGATCCGTCAGCCATTCTGCGCGGTGGACTGACACCGGATCTGCTCCGGCGGTGACGTCAAACCAGTACCAGCCACCGTCGCCGAATGGCGCAAGGGACAAGTCGAACGTGCTTTCCACCGTTCCACTGACCCTGGCGGTCTCCACGTGCTGGAGCGAACCGCGGGCGTTGGACTTGTAGACGGAGACCGTTCCGGCTCCTTCTGTTTGCACGCGCAGCCGAACGGAACGCAACGGCGTCCAGCGGCGCCAGTAGCTTGCCGGGAACGCGTTGAAGTATGTCGAGAAGGACAGGCGCTGGCCGGGACGGGCCGATGTAGCGGTCCGGGACACGACGTCTTCGAAACGCGCGGCGTTGCCGCCCTCAGCAGCACGGGTGGTCTTCTCCCGGCGTTCCCCGCGGACAGTGGTGGGCGATGCCCCGAAGGCACCCGCCGAGGTCCCGGCGTCGAGGTAAAGCGGGAGGGTTTCCTGGTCAGCGTCACCGGGCAGGATGACCCGCTGAAGGGTGCGCCAGTTACGGGACTCTTCCGCCGCCGTCGTGCTTTCAGTCTTCACGTCTACGCTCACGCGTCAACTCCTCCGCTTTGCAGCTTCGCCCCGCCGGTAAAGTGCGGCTTGATCTTGTTGTCAAACATGCTCAGGGCCGAACCGATGGCCATGTGCATGTCAAGGTACTTGTAGGTGCCCAGGCGTCCGCCAAAGAGCACGTCCGATTCCCCGTTGGCGAGGTCGCGGTAGGCCAGCAGCTTCTTGCGGTCGTCGCTGGTGTTGACGGGGTAATACGGCTCGTCGCCCTTCTCGGCAAAGCGGCTGAACTCGCGCATGATGACCGTGGCGTCCTTGGTGTACGTCCGTTCCGGGTGGAAGTGGCGGAACTCGTGGATGCGCGTGTACGCCACGTCCTCATCCGGATAGTTCATGACCGAGCAGCCCTGGAAGTCCTCCACGGGAAGCACTTCCTGCTCCAGGTCGATGGTGCGCCAGGACAAATCGCCCTCAGCATAGTCAAAGTACCTGTCCACGGGGCCCGTGTAGATGACCGGCACCTGCCCCAGGACTGACTTGCGGCTGAATTCGCCGTCGTCGAAGAAGTCGGTGTTCAGCACCACTTCAATGTTCGGGTGGTCCGCCATGCGCTCAATCCAGGCAGTGTAGCCGTCCACCGGCAGGCCCTCGTGGGTGTCGTTGAAGTAGCGGTTGTCATAGTTGTAGCGCACTGGCAGCCGCGAAATGATCGACGCCGGCAGGTCCTTGGGGTCCGTCTGCCACTGCTTGCCCGTGTAGTGCTTGATGAACGCTTCGTACAGCGGGCGGCCAATGAGCTGGATGCCCTTGTCGTTCAGGTTCGACGGGTCGGTGCCCGCCAGCTCGCCGGCCTGTTCCTGGATCAGCGCACGGGCCTCGCCAGGGCCCATGGCCGAGCGGAAGAATTGGTTGATCGTCCCAAGGTTGATCGGCATCTGGTACACCTCGCCCTTGTGGGAGGTGTAAACCTTGTGCTGGTAGTTGGTGAACTGGGTAAAGCGGTTCACGTACTCCCAGACGCGTTCGTTGGAGGTGTGAAAGAGGTGGGCGCCGTAGCGGTGCACCTCGATGCCCGTCTGGGCCTCGTTCTCGCTGTAGGCGTTGCCGCCAATGTGGTGGCGGCGGTCCAGGACGGCCACCTTCAATCCCAGCTCTTTTGCGGCCCGTTCTGCAATGGTCAGGCCAAAGAAACCCGAACCGACGACGACTAGGTCAGCGTTCACAAACTCTCCTGTGTAGTGGTTTACGGGCACGGCGGTGCCACGTCTACCGTTCTAGGTTACCCGACCGTTACCCAATCATTGCTTGCGGGTAGCTATGACCCGGGGCACTTCACAGGCTGATTGCCATGCCCGCAGACCGGTGGTTGCACTGGCCGGAGTGCCATTTGTCCCTCCACAGCCCCTGCCGGGCGGCTGCTTGTTGACAATGCACGACGCCGGCGCTTGCGGACACTTCCGTCCCGCCTAGGCTGAAAATCCAGCAGGCCGGTCCCCGGCCGCGCATTGGCAGCGGTGCACACACAGGAGGTGGTGGGAAATGCAGTTGGAGGTCACCGCTGTGGCTGGACCGGGGATGGCGCCATTTCCGGCGGTGGAGCTGAGCCTGTCTGTCCCTGAGGATGCACCATGGCGCCCGCCTCCGGGCCCTGGGGGCGGGCAGGCTGAGGCCACGGACTCCGTTGGGCAGGCCGAGATGGGCTGCACGCAGCCTGGCAGCACGCAGCCTGGCAGCGGGGCCTGGGAGGCTCTGGCCGCGCGTTGGCCCGGTGCCGGCTTCTCCGTGGCCGGGCGCTCCGTGGCCGCCCTGCGGCCGGGGCACCCTCCGCTGGTGGACGGCGCCGTCGTGGTGGTTCATCCGGGACGCCTGAAACCAGAAGCTTTCTCGCACGGCGGGATGGGGCGTGCATCGGGTGTACGTCCCCATGCCCTGGGCGCGCCGGCACTACTGGCCGTCCGGTCAGGGCCGGCGGCCGGAGCACTGTTCCCGCTGCAACGCGGCAGCTACACGCTGGGGCGGGGGCGTTGCAGGATTCCCATTCCTGATCCCACCCTGTCCCGTTTTCACGGCACCCTGGACGTGGGAGAGTCCGGCATGACATTGACGCCGGCGCATGGCTCCACGGGGTTCAGGGTGGTCCCGGGCTGGGACCGCCGCCCCACGGCGAGCGCAACGCCGGTCAAGGGAGCCGTGGCCGTGCAAGTGGGGGACTTGGTCAGCTGCGGCATGACCGGTTTCGCCATCCTGTTGGACGTTCCCGGGGGCATCCCGCCCGCACCAACGGCAACGCCTGCCACGGCCCGCCCGGAGGCGCGCGGACCCGCCCCGGGAATGCTTTCGCCGGGCACGCCCCTTGCGGGGGCGCCCGGGGCGGGGGAACATGCCACACCGCCAGCCCCATGGCCGGGACTGCTGGACCCGGGCGTTTTGCAGCCCCTGTCCCTGGATGCTCCCGCCGGAATGTCACGCGGACGCTGGGCCATGGTCGCCGCAGGCCTGCTGCCCCTGGTGGTCGGGGTCCTGTTTGCCTGGCTGACCGGCTCGTGGATGTTTTTGGCCTTTGCGGGCATGGGCGCCGTCACGGTCCTGGTGCCCGTCCTCGGCGGAACCAGGCACCGCCAGGACTTTTCCGGCTCCGTGGCGAATGCTGCCCGGCGTGATGCCGCCCGCCGGCTGGCGGCGTTCCCGGGCGCCGACGAATACCTGGCCATGGCACAGGCTTCCACTGCCGGGAACCCCGAAGGCGGATCCCCTCCAACGCCAGGTTTTCCCGCAGCCGGGGGCATCGCCATCCGGTTGGGAACGGCCACCCAAGCCGCCAACATTGTGTTGTTCCCGGCCAGCCCTGGATTCAATGCACCCGTTGTCAGCGGGCTTCCCATCGCTGTCCCCCTGCCGGCAGGGGCTACCCACCTCCGTGGCGCAGCCCCTGCGCTGGCATTACTGCTGAACTTCGTCTTGATGCAGTTGGATTCCGCCGCAGTGCCCGTGGTGTTGCTTGGTGCCCTTGACCGTTTGCCCCTGTGTGCCCGGTTTCTCCAGAACACATTTCTGATGACGACCCCTGAATCGGCCATTGAGGCCATTCAGGCGTTGTGCCCTCCCGGCATTCCAGCAGAACAGTCGCCGCCCCCTGAACCCACTTCGAATGGAACCGGAGGCGGGCCGCCGTGCGTCCTGGTGGCGGTCGACATGTCCGTCACTGCCGTGGAAGCCGCATGCCCGGGGCTTCGGATAGTAACGTTCACAGGCGGGGTTGGGGCCGGCGTTCCCGCCGCGGCCACCCTGCGCGCGCAAGGGAACTTCGTGGTCGGAGCGGCGAATGGGGTGGCGTTTGTCCCGGACGGTGTTCCGGCCCTCCTTTTTGACCGGTACGCCAGGGCCAGGGCCCGCTCCGCAACGGCCGCACCTTCACGGCGGAATTCCCTGGAACCCTGCCAGGTGCCGCCCCTCTCCAAATGCACGCCGGACGGGGTGGCGCGCCAATGGGCCGCCACGACAAACCGCCCGATAGCCCCGGTTCCCATTGGGCAGTCCCCCTCCGGTCCCGAACTCTTTGACTTCACCCGCCACGGCCCGCACCTCTTGGTGGGCGGCACCACCGGCTCGGGAAAATCCGAGTTCCTGCGCACTCTGGTGGGAAGCCTGGCAGCCACCCATTCGCCAGTCGACCTGCAATTCGTTTTTATCGACTTCAAGGGCGGGGCAGGATTGGGCACCATGCAAAAGCTTCCCCACACGACATCCCTGGTTACGGACTTGGATGGCCACGGCATTGCACGCACCATCGCATCACTCCGGGCCGAAATCCACAGGAGGGAGTCCATGCTGGGGCGCGCCGAAGCAGCGGACAGCGACTCCTACCGCTCCGGCCATGCTGGCCGAAACGCGGGGATGGCCCACTTGATGATTGTCGTGGACGAATTCCGGGTGTTGGTGGACCAGTTTCCAGAAGCCATGGCGGAGCTGATGCGAATAGCTGCCGTTGGCCGCTCACTGGGCATCCACCTGGTCATGGCCACCCAGCGCCCGCAGGGTGCCATCAGTGCCGACATCCGCGCCAACGTCACCAGCTCGGTGTGCCTGCGCGTGCAAAGCACTTTTGATTCCCAGGACGTCATCGGATCGGGATCGGCAGCCTCCATCAGCGTTGGAACCCCCGGTCGCGCCTACATCAGCCGGGCAGGCGCCCGTCCCACACAGTTCCAGTGCGCCACCCTTCGCCTTCCTGACGAGGAGTCAGCCATCCGCCCCATGGCCCTCGCAACAGCCGACGCGCTGGCGCAGGGTGCCGGACAGGCCGCCGTCGGGCATGCGGATCGTGGCACTGCTGGCCGTACCCCCGACAGCGACATAGCACCGGTGGCAGCGATGCTGACGGAAGCGTGGGAACTGTATCGAGCGGGGCCCGCCGCCGAAGGCAGGCCGGCGGCCGCACCAGCCGTCGTTGCGCCTGACCTTCCTGCCACAGTGGACGTGACTGGCCTGGCCCCTTCGGCCCCTGCCGGAACTGGCCCGGGCGAGGCCGCCGCGACGGTTGTGTTGCCGGAGGTTGGCGGGCCAGGACTGCTGTTGGGAGTGATGGATGTGCCCGAAGCCCAATCCATTGAGCCCCTCCTCTGGCGCCCTGCCACTCATTCCCATGTGGCATGCGTGGGCACACGGTCAGAATCCTCCGCCGCAGTGCGGCTGCTTGCAGGCCAATTCATCAGGACACGTTTCACCGAACCCGAAACCATTCCACATTTCTCCTACCTCCTCGACGGCGATGGCTCCCTCCAGACTTTTGCCGGGAACCCTGCGGTGGGCGCGTACGCCACTCCCCACCGGCTTCGCACGACTGCCCGGCTGCTGGAGCGCCTGGCGGGGTTGGCCGGTTCAGACTCCGCCTACCTGGTGCTGTTCGCCTCCGATTGGGGACGCTGGCTCGCCGGATTCAGGTCGAGCCCGTGGCCATGGGCCGAAGACGCGATGACCGGATTGGTCCGCCACGGCGGGTGCAACGTCAGCGTGGTCCTTGGCGGTGACCGCGAGCTCCTGACTGCGCCGTTCATGGCTTCAATTCCCAACCGGCTGTTCCTCCCGCACCGGGCCAGCACGGAGTCAACGCTTATGTGGCCCAAGTTGCCGCGGTTTGCACCGCTTCCAGGCCGGGCCGCCGTCTTTGGGCCGATCAACGCCGCCGCGTCAGGAGGGCTGCCCGACGATCCCCACACTGCCCAGCTTGGCACGCCAGCCGCAACGTCCTCCCGTCATCCCCTGCACGCCGGCACCGTCAGTTACCAAGGCAACGTCTCGGAACCATTGTTAGACGCAGCACCGGGCACAAACACGGGACGGACAGGTTCAGGACAGGCTTCCCACCGCGGACAGCTCCCGCCCGAGCCGCCAATTGTGGTTTGCGACCTTCCGGAGGCGCTGACACTGGGCCAGGCCCGTGACACCATGCGCAGGCTGCAGACACAACGATGCAGTGGCAACGGCAGCGACAGTGGCAGCAACAGCCATGGCGGCGCCCCCGGCAACCGCAGCTCGTCACCGGCAACATCCCAGTGCCAGGGCTATGCTTCATTGTTTGTGGGCCTCGGCGGGGACGGCCGCACCCCCATCACCGTGAGAATCCAGGCCGGGACCGTGCTGCCCCTTCTTGGCGGGCCGGGTTCGGGCCGCTCAACCTTTTTGCGGTCCGTCCGCGCCCTCAATGGGCCGGAACTGAACGCCGGGCT
>Ga0157370_10009077_pt1 | contig 10664 bp, 9 predicted proteins | sample C35metaG_FD_113463 | JGI IMG/M metagenome (GOLD analysis project Ga0157370, IMG submission 113463) | Corn rhizosphere microbial communities from Kellogg Biological Station, Michigan, USA - C3-5 metaG | ecosystem: Host-associated > Plants > Roots > Rhizosphere > Soil | place: USA: Michigan... | reverse complement strand
CGCGGTACCGCTATCAGCGGATCGAGGCGCACGAGCCGTACCGCGAGCGCGGAAGCCTGTAGCCGTCAACGCTCGCGCGCCGACCCGGCCACGCCATCTCGACGGGGTGGGCACGAGACTCGCAAGAGACGTGTGCGTCAACCCTCGCGCGCGGCGGTGTGCGCGTCGTGCAGATCGTGCATCGTCGTCTTCAGCGCCGGATAGAGCGTCTTGTACGATGCAAACGTCGAATCGTAGACGCGCTTCGCACGCGCGTCGGGCCGCGCACGCGGCGCGAGCGTGACCCAGCCGCGGCGCACGTCGTCCGCATCGATGCAGCCGATGCCGTAGGCGGCAAGCAACGCGGCGCCCATCGCGGCCTCGACTTCCTGCGCGATCGTGAGCACCGGCCGGCCGGTGACGTCGGCGATGATCTGCATCCATAAATCGGAACGCGCCGCGCCGCCCACGACGATCAACGCCGGATCGAGCGGAACAGCGTCGCTGGCGCCGGCCTCGATGTTATGGCGCAGCGCGTACGTCACGCCCTCGAGCACCGCGCGATAGAGATGCTCGCGCTTGTGGTAAAGGCCGAGGCCCACGAAAGCGCCGCTCGCCTTGCCGTCCCAGATCGGACTGCGCTCGCCCATCAGGTAGGGCAGGAAGAGGACGCCCTCCGCGCCCGGCGGCACCGCGCGCGCACCGGCATCGAGCAGGTCGTGGACATCCACGCCGCGCGCGAGCGCGGCGGCCGATTCGTCGCGGCAGAAACGATCGCGGAACCACGTGACGGCGGCGCCGGCGGTGATGGCGCCGCCGAACACGTACGCATCCTGCGGTTCGCCGAAGACATTCGGCATGCTGACGAGGCCGCGTCGCGCATCCGCGTATTGCGTGATGTAACCCCAGCACATGCTGGAGCCGATCATCGCGACGTGCTGCCCGGGGCGCGTGACGCCCGCGGCGAGCGTCGCCACTGCTGCGTCCACGCCGCCCGCGATCACCGGCATTCCGGGCGCGAGGCCGAGGCGTTGCGCGGCTTCCCGCGTCAATCCGCCGACGATGTCGCTCGACGCAACGAGCCGCGGCGGCATCTTTTCCGGCGGTATGCCGAGCGCATGCAGCATTTCGCTCGACCATTGCCTCTTGTGCAAATCATAAACGCCGCCGATGTTGCCCGCGGATGATCGGTCAACGGCGAGCTCGCCGGTCAATGCGTGGATGACGAACGCGTTGGGCGGCACGAAATACCGCGTGTCGCGAAAGACCTCGGGCCGGTTGTCGCGCAGCCACAGCATTTTCGTGTAGCCGTAATAGCTGTCGACGCCGTTGCCCGTAATGTCCGCGAGGCGTTCCATGTCGAGCGTCTCGCGGACCCAGTCGACTTCGGCGCTCGCCCGCCGATCCATCCAGATGAGACAGGGGTGCAACGGTTGCATGCGGTGGTCGACCGGAATACCCGAGCCGCCGTAGAGACTGCTGATGCAGAGGGCTCTCACAGCGCGCGCCGCGAAGCCGACGCGCGAACGGGCGGCATCGGCAACGCAGCCCGCAATGCATTCGACGACCGCATCGAGCCACACGTCGGGCCATTGCTCGGCCCACAAGGGCCTTGGCGTGTCGGGCCGGTAGCCTTTCGCGCGCTGCGCGAGGATGCCGCCGCGTGCGTCGCACAGCAGCGCCTTGGTGCTCTGCGTGCCGATGTCGACGCCGATGACGTAATCTGTCATTGGTGTACCCCCACGCTTGCGGCTGTCGCCGCTGCGCTGCCCCCCGAGGGGGCGCTGTTCGCGCCTTGGGGCGGCCCGGCGGCACTCATTCGTCCATATCGCTCGTCACGCCGAGGCATGCGAGCGTCTCCGCCAGCTTTCGCGCGTACGCGGGGCTCGCGCGGTCGCGGTCTTCGCGCGCGACCGGAATGATCCGCTGGACGCTCGCCGGCCGTTGCGTCATCACGACGATCACGTCGCCAAGCGCAATGGCCTCGGGGACGTCGTGCGTCACGAACAGCACGGTGGGCCGATTCAGCTTGAGCAGCGCCTTGAACTCCTGCTGCAGCTTGAGGCGCGTGAATGCATCGACCGCGGCGAACGGCTCGTCCAGCAGCAGCAGGCGCGGCTTCAACGCGAGTGCGCGCGCGATGCCCACGCGCTGCGCCATGCCGCCCGACAAGTGGCTGGGATAGGCATCGGCGAATTCGGCGAGTCCGACCGTCTCGAGGAATTCATCCGCGATGCGGCGCGCGTCCCGGCGGGCGTGTCCGCGCGTGCGCAGGCCGATCGCGACGTTCTGCCGCACGGTCATCCACGGAAAGAGTCCCGGCTGCTGGAAGGCCATGCCGAGATCATGATTGGGCCCCATCCGCACCCGGTCGCCATCCCAGCTCACCGTACCGCGCGATGGCCGCAGCAGCCCGGCGGCGAGGCCGAGCAGCGTGCTCTTGCCGCAACCGGAAGGACCGACGACGCAGGCGACGTGGCCTGCGGGAATCCGGAACGACACGTCATCGAGGACATCGGTGCGACGGCCGGCGGCGATGTAGTGGTGGTAAACGCGATCGATCGCGAGCTCGCCACTCATCGCGTCACTCATCGGTAATCCAGCCACGTTCGCGAGCCCCAGCGAATCAACGCGCTGACACCGGCGCCGACGAGGCCGATGACGATCATGCCGGCGATCACGACGGCCGTCGCCAGCGACGTCGCGGCGTTCGTGATCATCAGTCCCAGTCCGGCGCTAGCACCAATGTATTCGGCCGCAACGACGGCGATCCAGCCGATCGCCGCGGCCGCGCGCGCCGCGCTCGCGATGCCGGGCGCAGCCGCGCGCAGATGGACGTTCCACGCGAGACGCCAGCGATCCATGCCGAGCATTGTCCCGACGCGGGAGAGGGTGGGCTCGACCTGCGCGACGGCACGCGCGGTCGATACGACCATGACGAAAAAGACCGCATACGCGACGAGCACGATTTTCCCCGTGTAACTGGTGCCGAACCACAGGATCGTCAGCGGAATCCAGGCGAACGGAACGATGAACCGCAGCGATTCGACGACCGGCGCCGCGCTCATGCGAAAACCCCGCGATTCACCCATCAGCGTGCCGACCGCGACGCCGAGAACGACGCCGATCACATAGCCGAGGGTGAACTCGTACAGGCTCACGCCGACATCACGCCAGAACGCGAGCGTGCCAACCAGTTCGACGAGCGTCGCGGCGACGGCCCACGGCGACGGCAGCACGATTGCGGGCAGGTGATAGGCGAGGAGCGTTGCCTCCCACAGCGAAAGCACGAGCAGCGCGCCGAGGCACGGCAGCAGCACGCGATTCGCCACCAGCCGCGCGACGCTTCTCATCGCTCGTGCGCTCCTCGCTCGTGTCGCCAGGGCATGAGACGCCGCTCGACCCACGAGAACGCGGCGTTCATCGCGAATCCGGTGAGACCGAACGCGACCATCGCCGCCATCACGGCAGGAACGTCGTAGCTTTGCTCGACCGAAATGAGATGCGCACCGAGGCCCGAGTCCGCCGCGACCAGCTCGGCGACGATCACCGTGCCCCATCCGGCCATCAGCGACACGCGCGAGCCGATCAGCACTTCCGCGAGCGTGCCCGGCAGGATCAGGCTGCGAAATCGCTGCCATCCGTTCATGCCGAGCATCGTGGCGGTGCGCGCGAGATCGTCGGGAACGCGGCGGGATCCATCGACGGCATACACGATGACGACCAGGAACACCGCGAGCCCGACCAGGAAGATCTTGCTTGTAAGACCGAAGCCGAACCACACGATCGAGAGGGGCACCCATGCGATGCTGGACACCGGACGCATCGCTTCGACGATCGGCAGGAAGATGTTGCCGAGCACGCCGACGCGCCCGAGCAGCAGGCCGGCGACGGTTGCCAGGGCGACGCCGCCCAGCCAGCCGATCAGGAAGACGCGCAGGCTCGACGCGAGATCGCGCACGAGATCGCCCGTCACGTAATGCGCGAACTCGCGCGCGACGATGAGCGGCCCCGGCAGGCGGTTGATGACGCCCCCGCCGCCTGCGAGAACCTGCGACAGCAGCGCCCACACGCAAAGCGCGATCAGTGCGCCCGCGCCGCCGAGCATCCAGCCCGCGACGCGCGGCGGCAAACGATGCGGCGGCGCGATTGCGGGCGTTCCCGGCGTTGCAGACATCGTGCGGGATTCGATGCGCGGCTGCCGAGCGTCGCCTAATGCTTGGCCAGCACCTCTTTCGCGAAGCTCGTGTTCTCGAACTTCTTCGCGAACGTCGGCAGATCGACGCCCTTGGGTGCAAAGCCCAGGTCCTGTGCGACGGCGACGGTGGCGACGATGCCATCGACATCGGGGACGTAGGTCGGCGCCACGCCGATCAGTTTCTTCTCGAACGAGTAGCGCACCGCGGCTTCATCGACCTTCGCGAATTCGGCCATCGATTTGTACGCGGCCTCCTTGTGCGTCTTGATGAAATCGGTCGCGGCAAACTGCGCTCGCAGCACGTCCTTCACCGCTTCCGGATGCGCGCGGATGAAGCTCGTGCTCGCGATGAAGCCGTCGCCGGGTGCGGGACGGCCGATGGCGTCCGACCCGGTGAAGAGCACGCGTCCGATCTTCTTCAGCACCATGTCGGCGACATAAGGCACGTAGCCCGCCACCACCTCGGCGCCGCCGGAGTCGAGCACGCCGACCATTCCCGGGCCCGTGCCCGACACGAAGTATTCGTTCGCGTTCGGATCGACGCCGGCTTTCTTGAGTCCGATCTGGAAGAACAGCGTGGATGCGGTCTTCATGCCGCTCACGACGACCTTCTTGCCGACGATGTCCTTCGCACTCTTGATCGGACTCTTCTCGGCGACGACGGTGACGTTCGCGTTGATGAACGATTGACCGATGAACTGTGCGGCGTCCGGCGACTGCGAGAAGATGACGACGGCCGAAATGCTGTTGCCCCACGCGATGTCGAGCTTGCCTGCCGCAACCGCGCTCGCCGCGCCGGGAAGGCCTTGCGTGATCGGCACCCAGTTCACCGTGTAGCCCTTGTCCTCGAGCATGTGTTGCGTACGCATGATCGGCACCGGCGAGACGACCGGGAAATAGCCGATGTTGATCGTGATGCCCTTGCCGGGGGCCTCCGCCGCGCGCGCGCCCCCTGAGGCAGCGGCAAGAACGGCGAAGGCGGCGGCGGCGACGAGCGTGCGGCGGGTGCGGTTCACGGTTTCTCCTTGTGAGATTTCACGGAAAACATCAGGGCTTCATCAGGACCTTGATCGAATCGAGTGAATTCGCGACGGCGATGGCCTCGTCCCAGCGTTCCAGCGGAAAGTCGTGCGTGACGATGCCCTTCGACGTCACGAGGCCGCGGTGGAGGAGGTCGATCGCGATCGGATAGCAATACGGGCCGAGGTGCGCGCCGCGGATGTCGAGCTCCTTGCGATCGCCGATGATCGACCAGTCGACGGTCGTATCGTGGCCGAACACCGAGAACTCGACGAAGCGCCCGAGCTTGCGAATGAGATCGAGTCCCTGCACGGCGCCGCTCGGACTGCCGGTCGCCTCGATGTACACGTCGCAGCCGTAGCCACCGGTGAGGCTCTTCACGATCGAGATCGCGTCGTCGTTCTTCGGGTTGATCACCACATCGGCGCCGTAGCGGCGCGCGAGGTCGAGCCGCGCTTTCACCATGTCGACGACGATCAGCTTGCGCGGCGTCTTCAGCTTCGCCACCTGCACCATCATGAGACCGATCGGACCGGCGCCGGCGATCACGACGACATCGTCGAGCTGGATGTCGCCGCGCGTGACGGCGTGAATCGCACACGCGAGCGGCTCGATGATCGCGGCATCCTCGAGCGGCATGTCCGGCGGTATCCGGTGCACGATCGCCGTGCGCGGGATGCGCATGCGCTGCGCCATGCCGCCGTCGGCCACGTCGCGCTGGAAGCCGAAGATGTTGTGCACTTCGCACATCCAGTACTTGCCGGAGCGGCAGTAGCGGCAGCGCTCGCAGGGAACGATCTGCTCGGCGATGACGCGCTCGCCCAGCGCAACGCCGAAATGCTCGCCCGCGCCGTCGCCAAGCTCCTCGACGTAACCGAAGAACTCGTGACCTGGAATCACCGGCGCCTTGACCCAGGGATTGGCGCCACCCCAGAACATTTTCGCGCCCGACCAGCATTTGCAGTCGCTCGCGCAGATGCCGCAGGCGCCGATGCGAATCACCATTTCGCACGGACCCGCGACGGGCCGCGCGAGCTTCTCCACGCGATAGTCCTCGGGCGCGTGGCAGACGATCGCCGTCATTCGTGCATTGGCGCCATTCATGGGGCGTTCCTCGGCAAACGGAATGGTTTTGCCGCGCGGTCAGGCGCGCTTGCGCTCGCCGTTCGCGAGCCACAAATCCCAGTCGGCGCCGACCAGATGTTGATCGGCGAACATCGGATGAGCCGAGTCGCCGCGCTCGACCAGCCCAAGCTGGCCGCAGCCGGTGACACCCTTGTCGACGCCGTCCCGCTGCGGATCGACATAGGTGCGAAACCAGTCCTCGAGTCGGCTTCGCAGCGTGTTGGCCATCGGCGCCGCCGCCGCATCATCGACGAGGTTGCGGCGCTCGCCCGGATCCGCGCGCAGGTCGAATAATTCGTGCGGCCCGTCCGGATAGCGATGCACGTACTTCCAGTCGGACGTGCGCACCATGCGCACGGGCCCGTATTCGTCGTAAACCACGATCGGCAGGTCTTCGTCGCGCGGCTTTCCTTCGAGAAGGCGCGTGAAGCTGCGCCCGGGCTTGCGCCGGCCGGCGTCATGCGCGATGCCGAGATAATCGAGGAGCGTGGGAAAGACGTCGTAGCCGCTCAGCAACGCGTCGCTGACGCGACCCGCCGCAATGCGACCGGGCTGCGAGACGATGCACGGCACTTTCACCGACGTGTCGTACATGTTTTGCGGGCGCGTGCCGTTGCCCTTGCCCCAGATGCCATGGTGGCCGCAGTTCATTCCGTTGTCGCTCATGAACACCACAAGCGTGTTCTCGGTGAGCGCCTGCGCGTCGAGCGCGTCGAGAACGCGGCCGAGCGCTGCATCCATTGCGCTCACCGCAGCGAAGTAGCCGACGAGACTGTCGCGCCGCTCTTTCCTGCCCTTGTCGATCGCGGCCTTGCCGCCGGTGAACCACGGGTGCGGCGGCTCGTCGGGGCACGAGGTGAACGCGCAATCCACGTAGAGATCGGTGAACGGCTTCGGATGGCTGTCGATCCAGGGGTAATGCGGGGCCGTGAAGCAGAGGCTCAGCCAGAACGGCTCGGCGCGCTTCGCTTCGTCGCGCACGAACGCGCATGCGACGTTCGCCAGCACGTCGGACAGATAGCCTTCGGCGGTGCAAGGCCGATCGTGATCGATCATCGGGGCGTTGTAGTACGGCCCCATTCCCGATTGATGCGCGAACCATTTGACGAAGTTGGCACGCGGGACGTCGCTCGCGCCGAGATGCCACTTGCCGACGAGACCGCAGCGGTAGCCGTTTTCGGCGAGGACGTCGGTGACGAGCGTCTGGCCGGCGAGATAATCGACGCGGTTATCGCCGACGCTGCCAGCCCTGATCCAGTCGTGCACGCCGTGCCGCGACGGAATGTCGCCGGTCAAAAGCGATGCGCGCGCCGGCGAGCAGACGGGCGACGTGCAGAAGAAGTTGTCGAAGCGAATGCCGTTTGACGCGAGGCGATCAAGCGCCGGAGTCCGGATCTCGCGATTGCCCGCGCAGCCGAGCGCCCATGCGCCCTGGTCATCGCTGAGAATGAAGAGGACGTTGGGCCGTTGAGCCTCCCTGCTTGCCATCGTATGTCGCCCCGGCGGGTTTTTGCACAATCGATTGTGCCAGCCCCTGTCTTTCGACGCAAGCGCCGCCTGAATCATGTGAAAATCCGGTTTCCTGCGCTTTCGGATCGGTGCGCCGATCGGCCCGCCCACTCGTCGCATCGATACTGCAATGCGCAAGCGAAAATCGACGATCTACGACCTTGCCGACCTGGCCGACGTATCAGCGTCGACGGTAAGCGCGGTGTTGAGCGGCAACTGGAAAGCGCGCCGCATCGCCGAGTCGACGGCGCTCAAGGTGCGGCGGCTCGCGGCGACGCACGAGTACAGCATCAACCGCCAGGCGAGCGGGCTGCGCAAGAGTCGATCCGGTCTCATCGGGATGATCATTCCGATGCACGACAATCGCTTCTTCAGCAGCATGTCGCAGGTGTTCGAGGGGCTCGCGCGCGAGCGGCACTGGTACCCGATCGTCGTCAGCACGCTGCGCGATCCCGCGCTCGAGCTCGAGACGGTGCGAACGCTCATCTCGTATCGCGTCGAATATCTCGTCGTCGCGGGTGCAACCGATCCCGATTCCGTCAGTCGCCTGTGCACGGGCCACGGCATCGCGCATGTCAACGTCGATTTGCCCGGCACGAAGGCGACATCGGTCATCAGCGACAACTACTGGGGTGCCCAGCAGCTCACCCAGGCGCTGATCGACCGCTCGAAGCCGGTTCGCTCGCCGGCACGGAACAAGGCGTATTTCATCGGCGGCATCGCAACGGATCACGCAACGCGCCGGCGTATCGACGGATTCGCCGACGTGATTCGCGCGCGCGTCGGACGCCTCGATCCCGGGCAGATCGACGCCTGCGGTTACGAGGGCGAGCTTGCCGAAGCGGCCGTGCGCACGCTGCATCGCCGGCTGGGTGGATTGCCCCGCGCGCTCTTCATCAACTCGACGATCGCGCTCGAAGGCGTCGTGCGCTTCCTGAAGACCCTTGCACCGGAGGAGCTCGAGCGCTGCGCGTTTGGCTGCTACGACTGGGATCCGTTCGCGAGCGTACTGAGCTTTCCGCTGCTGATGGTGCGGCAGAATGTCGAGGGATTGCTCGGCGAGGCGTTCCGGATCATCGATGCGAAGTCGTTCGCCGAAAAGCGGATCATCGAGATCAAGCCCGAGCTCGTGTTCGTGCAGGAACGCGTGCCTTTCGTCGGCAGATCGGGCGCCGAACCGCCGGATCGCGTCGCGCGCAAGCCGCGTCCTGCATGGCCGCGGGAATAAATCCTCGTGCCTGGCGATATGGACGAGTAAGGACATCCCGCCATCATCGAAGGAGCTCCCATGCGCACGCACGACCGCGTCGACGCAGGCCAAGGCTTTACCCGCCGCCAGGCAGAGCAATCCGGCCGGCACCGCGGGGAGCGACAACAAGAGCACGCATTCGGTGCGCGAACCTGCTCTGGAGTCCGGTTGCCAACACCGATCCCGGCGCCGAATATATATATGCGGACCGCGAGACCGAGGATGGCCTCAACGGTCATTTAAACCGCCTGCAGGCGTCGACGAAGTGCGCGTTCTGGTGCCGCGGACATCGCAAATGCATCTGCGGGTGGCGGTGGTCGCCGGATGGAAACAAACCGGGAATGTTCGCGGTATGCATGGACAGCAGGGAGGAGCGCTTGTCCGATCACACGACGTTCGAGGAGCTGGTCTTGCCGCATCTCGATGCCGCGTACAACCTCGCGCGCTGGCTCGCCCGCAACCCGCACGATGCCGACGACGTGGTTCAGGACGCGTGCATTCGCGCGCTCAAATACGCCGGCTCGTTGCACGGCAACGATGCGCGCGGCTGGTTTCTCACGATCGTGCGCAACGCGTTCTACGATTGGCTGGGTCGAAATCGCCCGACGGAGCTCGTGCACGAGGACGACGAGGTGATTGCGACGCGCATCGATCCTTCATCCCCGGATCCGCAGCACGAGGCGCTGCGACGCGCGGACCTGCACGCACTGGCGGATGCAATCGAGGCGCTGCCGCTTCAATATCGCGAGGTGCTGGTGCTGCGTGAGCTCGAAGAGATGTCGTACAAGAAAATTGCGCGGATCGCCGACATACCGATCGGCACCGTCATGTCGCGCCTCGCGCGGGCGCGCGGGTTGCTGCAGCGATCGCCGGTGCTGCAGGAAATGCACGGACACACCCTGGGAGCGAGCGATGAAGTGCACTGACGCATCGACCCTTCTTTCGGCGTACACCGACGGCGAAACCAGCATGCTGCAGGGCCATTCGGTCAAGCGTCACCTGCAGCAGTGTGGCAATTGTGCCGCGACCTACGAGCAAATGCTCGCGCTGCGCGCGCGCATCCGCGCCGAAGCGCCGCGCCATTCCACCCCCCCCGAGCTTCGCGCGCGCGTGCTCGCCACGCTCGATGCGGTGCGCGCGTCCACGCCGGCGCCGGTGCGCACGCGCGCGGCCAACGAACGCTGGCGCTGGTTGAGCGGCGGTGTGCTCGCCGGATGCGCAGCGACGGTGCTCGCCTGGGTCGTCGGCACCGCAGTGATCGATTGGCGCGCCAACGAGGACCTTGCTGTCGAGGCCGTGAACATGCACGTGCGCGCGACGCTCGGCAATCAGCTCATCCAGGTGGCCTCGTCGGATCGGCACACGGTCAAGCCGTGGCTTTCCGCGCGACTGGACTATTCGCCGCCGGTGCGCGACTTTGCACAGGATGGATTCGCGTTGATCGGCGGGCGCATCGACTATCTCGACCGCCATCCGGTGGCAACGCTCGTGTATCGCGTCCGCAATCACACCATCGACGTGTACGTACGTCCGGAGATGGCGCGTGCGCCACCGTCGGCGTTGCGCACGGTGCGCGGCTTCAAT
>Ga0157370_10009075_pt1 | contig 10665 bp, 9 predicted proteins | sample C35metaG_FD_113463 | JGI IMG/M metagenome (GOLD analysis project Ga0157370, IMG submission 113463) | Corn rhizosphere microbial communities from Kellogg Biological Station, Michigan, USA - C3-5 metaG | ecosystem: Host-associated > Plants > Roots > Rhizosphere > Soil | place: USA: Michigan... | reverse complement strand
CTTATAATCCCGTACATCACCAATATAAAACTTCAGTTTATCATTTTTCAATTGGGTGCGCATATCATCCTGTTTTTTTTCATCACGGCTGAAAATGCGTATTTCTTTAAAATGGTCGGTATGGAGGAAACGATGTAGGACAGCGTTACCAAAGGAGCCGGTGCCACCGGTAATGAGCAGGGTTTTATTTTTTAGCACAATAAATATTTAATTTTTCCTTTTGAAAATTTAGCAATTCTTCAAGTATTCCAATTAACAGATATTTCCCTTAAAATAGAATTTCAAAAAGTTTTATTTGTAATTTATATTTTTATAATATACTTTTTTTTATAAATGAAACTTCTTCAAATGAATCGGAAACAGCAAATATTTCATATCCTTTACTCTTCAATTTTTTGACTGTTTGCAGGCTTTTGATTGTTCCATCATTAAAAAATCTGTCGTGAAATTCTACTAATATTTGATCAACTGCAATGTTATTGTCCAGAATATTATCAATTACATCATATTCTTCACCTTCAATATCCATTTTTAAAACATCAATATGCGTATGATTCAACTCCTTTAAAATATCCTGCATTGTTCTCATTTCAACAATTACCTTTTCTTTGAGGTTGATATTATTTTGGCTTATCATACTTCCTGATACATGATTACGGTTTTTGGGCAAAAAAAAATCAACAGGGCCGCTATTACTGCTTATACCAAGTTCAAAAAATCTAAACCTTTCGGATATCTCTTGCTGATTCACCCAATTTATAGATTTAGGTGTGGGGTCAAAAGCAAATACTTCGCAGCCATGCTTTTCGATAATGGCCCTGTCAAATGAAATATCCTGCCCGATTCCAAAAGAATAAACAACAGAATTACTATTTAATAAATCAGGGCAAACATAAAAGCCTCCATATACATTTCCATACCATACTTTTTTACAATCAATACCCTTTTTAAGGTGACGAACCCTTCCTGATAATTTTAAAATTAGTTTCTTCAACTTTGCTTTTACAATTTTTATCATACAACCAGTTTTAATTCAACCTGTTTACGGATAAGAGGATGAGTGCAGATTTAACACGGCATTTTTTTTAGGCCCCTGAAATTTCTTTATTGTTAAGCATGGAATCATACAGATGAAGATAATCCAAGTACCTGTCGTTCTTATTGTAAAGTTGTATAGCCCGTTCCCTGCAGGCATTTGAATAAGCAACCTTACCATTTTTTTTTATGGTTCTTATTGATTCTAATAAACCAATTATATTTCCTTTCTCTGCAATAATGCCAGTTGTATTACTAACAGACTCAACACTACCTCCTGTTTTATAAGTAATAACAGGCAGCCCGCATGCCAGGGCTTCTAAATTTGTTGTGGGAAAATTATCTTCCCATGTGGGATTTAAAAAAACATTGGAAGTGGAATACCATTCGGCCAGTTCTATTGTACTTTCAGTTCTTGGAATTCCTATGATATTAGTTGGCAAATTTTTAATTTGATGTTGGCTCAAACCGATTAAAATAATTATCTCATCGCTGCTAATCATTTTACTTAATTCTAAAAAATCAGATAATCCTTTACGTGGCACCCATTGATTTGCTACTCCCAAAACAATAAATTTATTTTCAATTTTATATCTTGCCCTGATTGTAATATTTACACGTGGTTTAAATACATTAATGTCAATACCGCTATTAATAACATGTACCGGATAGTTTTTAAAAAAAGATTGACTGATTATATTTTCAAGCCACTGGGAATTAGATATAATTGACATTCTTTTTTTAGATGTGAAAAATTCTTTTTTTAATAAGAAATTTTTTTTAGACCGGTCTATAAAATAGCTTGCCGGATAACTTTTTTTTTGAGGGCAATGGGAGCAGGCCGTTTTCCATTTTTGGCAGTTTACATAATCAAAATAGGTGCAATGGCCAGTCATTGGCCAGCAATCATAGAATGTCCATATAACCGACATACCGGATTCAGACAGGTATTCGAATAAAACTTTTATATTTAAATAATATCCATGGAGATTATGTAAATGAATAATATCAGGCTTTATTTTTTTTATAGTCTTAATGAGCTTTTGAGTAGCTCGTCGGGAACCAAGTCCGTGCCGGTCAAAAAAACGGGTTTGTAATACATGCAGATAAAAAACAAAAGCAGATCCAATTTTTATTACTCTTGATTGAGCAGGTTTCTCGTTTCTTCCATACGCGATATAACTCTCCCATTTATTTTGAATTGCGATTTGTCCTATTTCTTCAACCATCCTACCTACCGATCCGGAATTGCCGGCCGTATTTATTTGAATCAGAATCTTTTTCGAATTTTCATCGAGGACACCACCTATATTTTCAGGCTTGTTAAACCTTGATTTTTTAAACAGGTAGTATATTTCCCGGACCAATTTAAAACTCTTTAACTTGATCCGAAAAAACATCCTGACAGAGGCAATAAATTTTCTTTGATAGACTATTTTATTTAAAACTGAAGCATTTCCTTCAATTTGATTTTTTATTAAAATCAATTGATTTATATATGGATCATACATATATTTTAAGGCTGAATAAGGAATTTTTAAAACTGCAGGTTCAGCCTTAATATAATTTACTGCATCAACAAACTTAAGTCCCTGGTAATGATAGAAAATTAATGGATATTGCTTACGAGGACTTGATTTTAGTGCAATAAGAATTTCATTTCCGGATAAACTAATTTCAAAATTTGAAATATTCCAGGGAGCAACACCGGCACCGATATGAGCAATTAAACATACATTATTAAATTTCCCCTCGAAATAATCAAGGTACTTCTGGTCTCCATATTTACCATCATCCATTTTTGCATAACACCATTCAATACAACTATTCTTCCACCAGTTAAGCGCCATTAACCCATCAACATCATTCTTAAAATATGTGAATTGAACACAATATTTTCCAAAAATCTCCGACGATTTAAGTCCTTTAGAAAAATTATGAGGAGTGATAGCAATTGAATTACTTCCTATTTCTTCATAAATCGGAGCAGGAGAAGAAAAAAATAACATATCTGCATCAAGATAGGTACAATGATCCAGCTTGAATTCATGTATTGAATACCAGATAGACGATGCAGTACATGTCCAGCAGTATTCCGCAATGGTTCGGGTAGGCTTAACTTTTAATAAATCATCATTCTCAAAGCTTTTTAAAGAGATTATAGTCGCATGTTCAAAATTTAAATTTTTCAGAATATCATAACTATTATTATCAAACGCGAATATATAAAGATGAAAATCCTCACAATGTAATTCAAGTGATTTGTATAAAGCGATTCCCCTTGTTAAGTAATAAGAATCGAAAAGTGTACAAAAATTAAACGGCATACTTAACAGAAGGAATTTAAAATTTCAATAACACGGTATATGTCTTCTTCCGTATGGAAATAAGAAATGGGCAGGCTGAGGGTGGTTGCATGAATCTCTTCTGATATAGGAAATTTTCCTTCAATTATTCCTTTCATCGCATTTTGTTTATGCGGTGCAACCGGATAATGAATTTCTGTTTTGATACCACGCTCCAGCAAATATTCTTTTAATTCATCACGTCTTGAATGCCGGATATTGAATATGTGATAAACATCGTAATAATTTTCATCCACGACCGGTTTGATAAAATCACTTTTGAGATTCTCTAAGTAGAGTTTGGCCAGTTTGCGCTTATGCTCGTTTATTTTATTTAAGAATGCCAATTTTATTGATAGAAAACCTGCCTGTATTTCATCTAGCCGCGAATTATAACCAATATAATCGTTCACATATTTTATTTTAGAACCGTAATTTCTCAAAGCTTTAAGTTTTTCAGCCATTAAATCATCATCAGTTGTTACGGCACCTGCATCTCCTAATGCGCCGAGGTTTTTTGTGGGATAAAAACTATGCGCTCCAAAATCGCCGAACGATCCGGCAATCCGGCCTTTGTAGCTGGCGCCATGAGATTGAGCGCAATCTTCAATAATATTTAATCCATTTATTTCAGCAATGGCAAGAATATGATCCATCCGGCAACATTTGCCATATAGATGTACCAGCATAATAGCCCGTGTATTTGATGTAATTTTTTCATCGATTTTAGCAGGATCAATATTATAAGTATGGATGTCAGGTTCAACCAATACTGGCTTCAGCCCATTTTGTACAATAGATAATAAGGTAGCTATATAAGTGTTTGATGGAACAATAATTTCGGAACCAGCCGGAAATTCGAAGCAACGCAGGGCAAGGCTAAGTGCATCAAGCCCCGAAGCTACTCCTATACAATGTTTAGAACCGATATAGTTTCGAAATTCATGCTCAAAAGTTATTACATTGTTTCCCAGAATATACCATCCTGATAAAAGTGTTTTTTCAAACATTTTTTTATACGCTTCAAAAAAAGGCTGATTTAACTTTCCCAGGTTTTCATATTCAATCATGTTCAACTTATTTTGCCTGCAGGAGAAATACGGGGTTTTCCATTTTATAATTTTTCGATAGCTTATAGTAAGGATCCCATACTTTTTTAAAAGCGTCTAACGAACGGGCATACCCGCAAAAGACTCGCGGTTTCTTTTTAATTATACTTAATAATAAAGTTTTTATTTCAGCAATGATTATCCTTAAACTCAATAATTCGGCCGGAATGAAAATAATATATTTAATTCCCGAACTATAACATTTTTCAAATAATGTCGTCAACTGTTGATTATCAAATTCAGTATCTATCCGTGGAAATAATACAATCCAGTTTTCATCAACCGGAAGCGAATCCTTAAAAGCATCCAGAATTAAAGCATTATCAAAAATTTCAAACTGCTTTAATCTAAGTACAGAGGAGTTATTATCAGTTACCACTACCGAACCATCTGAAAACTTTTTTAATTGGTATTCCTGTGCTGCTATGCCCGACCCTAAAGAAAATATTTTTGTTAAGCCGGTTCTTTTTATTTCCTGAAGAATTATTTGTGTTAAGCCTGAAGGTTCAGCAGTATCAACTTTTAATAAATAATCTTCCTTATTATGCGGCAGATAATAGGGACCTTCCTGTTCATCATTTCTTAATTTTTCCCAATTAAGAATTTCCATATTATTTTTAAAAACGGCAAAATGTTTTATTCGCATTAAATTCTTTGATTAAAAAATCTGTTACTAAAAAAGAAGAAGGCTGGAAGCATAAATAGTTAAAAAGTTATATTTTCATAAGGCTCATATATGTAATCATCAGCATCAAAATATTCTGATGCGAATACCATCAGTATACAATCTTTAGAAAAATTATCCATCCAATGATAATCTTCCGGATTAATAATAAGACATTTTGAAGGTGAATTCAATTGAAACCTTTCAACAGGGGCCTTTATTGCAGACTGATTATGTATTTCACATTGCCCCTGTAAAGTAACTGCTGCCTGCATAGTTTTTTTGTGCCTGTGACGGCCGCGAACAGAATCATCAACACCATAAATATAAAAGACACGTTTAATATCAAAAGGAATAACTTTTTCTATGACCGTAAGATTTCCCCGAACGTCGGTAAAAGTCTTTAAATTTATAAGCTGAGCCATAGAAGTTACCGTTATTATTTAGAAAAATTAATTGCTTTTTTAATTACTTCAACCTGTATTCGTGGGTTGTACTTTTCATCAACAACTTTATAACATTGTTGCCGGACAGAATCTCTTTCTAATTTACTAATGCTAACCCATTTAATTATTGTCGAATAAAGATCCTCAACCGAATCTTCAATGAAAAAATCACCTGTCACATTTGGTTGTATTGCTTCAAACTCCGGCATTTGTTGTTTGAAATTATTTTGAGAAATCACGGGAGTTCCGTAAACCAAACTATGAATTGCAGTTAACCCAACATTCCCGGGAGATACGCAAACATTTGCATTATAAATAAGCTCACCTAAAATATTTTCATCATAACACGGGCCATAAAACCAGATATATTTATCTAATCTATACAACGATATTAGCCTGTTTAAATCTGTTTCATCCGCTTGTTTCCCGATAAGTATTAGATTACAAAATGATTTAGATTTTTGTAATTCATTCATGGCTTCAATTAATAACTCAATTTTTTTTCTGCTCTGAATACGACCTATGTATAATAACACCGGATATTCATTATTAAAATGCTCTTTATAAACAAAAGTATCTTTCAGGTTCTCACGTATTTTTATTTGGACTTCATAATCTAATGAATTATAAATTGTCAAAAGTTTCTTTGGATTTAATCCTTCCTTTATCATTAAATTCCTGGCGTAATCGCCATAGAGTAATACTTTGTGAGAAAGGCCAAAAAATAATTTTTTGATTATCTTTTTCAAAATGCTTTCGTCTCCATACCATCCATGTGTCCACAAATAGCTTTTCCTTCCACTTAACCTATTCAATAATAAAATAACCCATGTAGAAATACAGTGTGGCTCCCCTGTTAATATATAATGTTTATAAGATCTAAAAGCCAGGGCGACAGCTCCGTTTTGCCAATAAAAATTTCCAATTAATGATTTATACTTCAGTTCTTTTTTAAATCCATGTAAGCTTTCGTAATTCATTAACTCAAGAGGATAAGCAATATGGTCTCCTATATAAAAATCACATTTCAATTCTTTATCCATTAGCGTGTAAACAGGAGCATTGTAATGCGGAGCAAGATTAAATATGCAGCAAATTTTTTGATTCATTTAATTTATTATAATGCATCTATTCCGTATTAATTGGAAGAAACTATATCAATCATTTAAAACAACAAATTAATAGCTATAATTTATGCTTTGAAAGGGCTTGACCAGCAACGATAATATTATTCTTCAGGAAGAGTTAAGTATGTGTTACCGGAGAAATGTTTCTGTAAAGGTTAGTTTCCCCCATCCCTTTTAAAATTGCCAAAAATTTAGCTTTTACATTATTTTCGTCATGATTTTTTAATACAACTTCAATGCCTTTGTTAACTATTTTTTTACTGTAATCATTATCGGTAAGTAATCTCCATAACGCAAGGGATAGTTTGTTTAAATTTTGTTCTTCAACAACACATGCCCATTCTTCATCTTTTGCATAACTCACAATTCCTGTAACCGGAGAAGCATACACAAGAACAGGCTTTTCGCTCATCATATATAAATGAGCCTTGGTTGAAATTGATAACCTGATTACAGCAGCTTCAACAGCATCAAACGTTTCCGGAAGATACAGGACATCAGCACCTTTTAAATACGACGGCAATTCTTCATGCGAAGGTCCGGGAAGCAATTGCAAATTTTTTATTTCTTCAAGGATATTAATTGATTCATGAGGAATTTCAGTGGCAAATGCCGTTACTATAATCTTAAAGCTTTTATTTTTTAATAATTCGGCGGCCTTGCATAAATCAACAATTGAAACCCACCGTCCATGCCCCAAGCCTCCGGCATACACAATAGATATGGTATCATTTCCAACTACCCGATTTGGAACGGCTTCGCGAAACCGATTTATATTGTCGCACATCATTAAAGGTTCAAAAGACATATTATACCTTTTCTGAAAAACTTCCGCCATTAACTTACCATTTGCTAATCTTGCTGCCGATATTAACAAAAGCGATTTTACAACCCGATGAACTATTGGTTTGATTAAAAATGAAAGAGGCGAATTCTTATATAAATAGAATGGCCAGTCATCACCTGTTTGGAAACATACGGGGGTGTTAAATTTTCTGTGAATCATCAACGGAAGCTGTGTGAATGTAAGGCTGTATCCCTGGCAATAAATTATTTGAGGATTAAATTTTTCGATAAATTCAATCATTTCTTTAGAAAGTATTGGACGGAACACTAATTCCCAAAGTCCCATATTAATTAAAGACTTTCCAATTTTATTCTTAAATATTGACCAAAAATTTGGTTTATTTTTCTTTGAAAAATATTTGTCAGCACTTATAGGGTAACTGCTTTGGCCTATTGAAGAATCTTTTATTTTAAAAAAATATTTCCCAAATCTTCGGTCATTCTCCCCCAGTTTAAAATTATATCCGCAGAATCCCTCTCCCATTTCTGCGCCTGAATATATTTGTGCCAAATTTTCTTTTGGCCAATCGCCAAACCAGCCCCTTATAGAAACACCATGCTGGTCTGCTTTATTAATGCGTGATATATATATTATCAGTACCCTTGGGTAATTGCTTTTATTATTCATAAACTCTTTAGCAAGATAACTTTAGTTAATCATAGGGAAATTTTTCTTGCCCATTCCACATATTCTTTAATGCCACTTTCCAAATCAACTGAGGGTAAATAATTGATTTTCTCATGCGCTAAAGAAATATCTGCCAGGCTGTGTTTAACATCTCCGGGTCTTTCGGGACCATGTTCTGCTTTGACATCATTACTTTCATTTTTTGTAATCATTTTTACTAAATGATTGATAGTAATCCTTGTGCCGCTGGCAATATTAAATGCTCCGCTAACTCCAGCAGCGTCTGCTGCTTTAATATTTGCCTGCACCACATCATCCACATGTACAAAATCCCGGGTTTGTTCTCCGTCGCCATAGATAAGAAGCGGCTCATTACGCAGCATACGGAACACAAAAATCGGGATTACATTTCCATAAGCGTCAAAACGTTGATTGGGTCCATACACGTTAAAATATCTAAGGCATACGGCTTCAATGTCATATAATTTTGCATAAGACAGGCATAATTTTTCTTCGCAAAGTTTGGTACAGCCATAAGGCGAATCCGGCTCAACAGGATGATCTTCCTTTATTGGGAGTGTTTTTAGCTCGCCGAAAATACCTGCTGAAGATGAAGCCACTATTTTACGAACCCCGGCTTTGCGCGCTTCTTCAAGTACCTGTAAAGTACCCAGTACATTTATTTCAGCATCCATCAGAGGTTGGTCAATAGAACGTTTATTTCCCACTGAAGCAGCCAGGTGAAATACTACTTCTGCTCCTTGCATTGCTGATTCTACAATTGTTTTATCTCTTATGTCACCTTCAATAATACGAACCGCGGGAAATGGATCAAGATTGCTGCGATATCCTGACATATAATTGTCCAAAACAGTTACTGAATTTCCTTCTTCCAATAACTTACGGACGAGATTTGATCCAATAAATCCTGCACCGCCGGTCACTAATACTTTTCTATTTTTCATCAGTTTCTTTTAATGTATTAATATAACTAAATGTTTCTGATGCACAGCGCTTCCATGTATAATCCAAAGCATAATGATATGCTCTTTCACCCAAAGTTTCGCGGAGGTTGATATCGAGGATCAATTTTTGAACTGTGTCTGCAATGCTTTTTGGATCTTCCGGATTAAAGTATAAGCCTGCATCTTTTAGAATCTCTGACAGCCCGGTTCGGTTCGAACAGGCTATGGGAAGTTTTGCTCCCATAGCTTCAAGAATTGTGATTCCAAAAGTTTCACAGGAGGAAGCAAAAATAAAAATATCAGCTGAGCTATATTGTCCTGATAAATTCTCATAATCCATATTGCCTTTTACAGAAACAAACGATTGAATATTTTCATTAATAACATAATTATTTAGTTCCGAAGCTGCTGATGAATTGCCCCCGCCAATTAAACTGACATAAATATCCAATCCCGTTTCTTCTCTTAATAATTGCGCCGATTTTACCACTTCAAGCTGGTGTTTGTAATGATAGAATGGAGAAACATAAAGCAGTTTTATTTTATTACCCAATTGATAGGAACGCTTCTCCGCTTTAAGAAAAACAGGGTCTAACCCATGAGCAATAACTGCGCTTTGTTTAATAGCCGGTACCTCGCTACTAACAACTCTTTGCGAATGCTTAGATAAAAAAATTACTGCGTTACTATTTTCAAAGGAACGAACCTGGTTTTTCCGGTAGCGTTGAAAATAAACCTGTTCAGTTTCATTTTCAATATGTGCCAGTTCTTTTTTATCGAACAATAATAAATTATGGCAGGTAGCAATTGCAAAAGCCTTCCTTAAATAAATCCGTAATTGCCCCGAAGGATAAAACTCAACATCGGGTTTAATTTTTTTAACCAGCCGTGGGTAAACGCACAAATACCATAAATAGCGATGTAAACGGGATTTACTTATCATCCAGGGATGAGTGATAATATTTATCTGCGAATCAAGAGGAGCCAGTTTTTCATAAAACGGCAATGAACTAATAAACCAAACCTTAATATTATTGGGGATCGCATTACTTCCTAATAATCCTTTACAATAACGAACATATCCACCACTGCCACCAATATCTCCATAGATTATTAATCTCATAACTAATATTACCTTTTATTCGTTAACGAAAATTTAGATTGGATTAATAATGAAATGAATCTATAAAACATGCAAGAATGAGAAATGACATTCAATTAATTTGTGGTGCAGAAAAAATGGTTTGGTAGTTGCCAAATGCATCTTTATAGACTTGTGAAGTAAAGAATTGAAAAAATAAATAAGAGGCAAAAAATAAATAAAATACAAGAAACATAGTTTTGTAAACAGGCCTTTTTATTTTCATAAGAATAACAGGGTACACAATTATTGCTGATGGCCCCAAATACATTCCTACTCTTCCAATTAATTGAATAATTAGTCCAAAAGGAATAATCATAAAACCAACTATAGCTATTTTAAATAATAATGAAGTTTCT
>Ga0157370_10009072_pt1 | contig 10666 bp, 9 predicted proteins | sample C35metaG_FD_113463 | JGI IMG/M metagenome (GOLD analysis project Ga0157370, IMG submission 113463) | Corn rhizosphere microbial communities from Kellogg Biological Station, Michigan, USA - C3-5 metaG | ecosystem: Host-associated > Plants > Roots > Rhizosphere > Soil | place: USA: Michigan... | reverse complement strand
GCTCGGCCGAGCTGATGTCGCCGGCCCGGTCGTCGGGCCGGCCGGTGGTGGGCAGGCCGAGGAAGTAGGCCTGCTCGTCGTCACCGAGGCGGCGCTCGGCGGCTGCGTGTCGACCGTTGCGGTGCTCGCCGTCGCCGTACCGGAATAGGCACTGAGATTGCCCGCGGCATCCGTCGCGCGCACGCGATAGCTGTAGCTCGTGCCGGAAGTGAGCCCGGTATCGCCGTAGCTGGTGCCGGTGGCGCTGGCGATCTGAGCAAAGCTCGTGCAACCGGCTCCCTGGCAGCGTTCGATGAGATACGCGGTCACGCCGACGTTGTCCGTCGAGGCGGTCCAGCTGAGGTTGATCTGGCTGCTGGAGGTCGCAGTAGCGCCCAGAGCCCCGGGAGCTGAAGGTGGCGTGGTATCCGGCAGCGTCGCAGTCGAAGCGGTGCCCGAATAGACGCTCAGATTTCCCGCAGCATCGGTGGCGCGCACGCGGTAGCTGTAGCTGGTGCCCACGGCGAGCCCGGTGTTGTTGTAGCTCGTGCCGGTGGTCGTCGCAATCTGTGCGAAGTTCGAGCAGCTCACGCCCTGGCAGCGCTCGATGAGGTAGCCCGTCACACCGACGTTATCCGTCGAGGCACTCCAGGTCAGATTGATCTGCGAGCTCGAAGTCGCGGTCGCGCCCAGTGCGCCGGGCGCGCTAGGGGGCTGAGTGTCCCCACCGCCGGCGGAGGCGGCCTTGAGTGCGACCATCTGCTGTACCCACCATCCCATGGGAGCCAGGGTGGCGCTCGCGGAATAGCTGCCAGTGGCCGTGACGCTCCGATCCTCGAGGATGTCTCCGTCGGGGCTGGTGATCACGCGACTGGTGAAACTCGTGCCCGCCTTGACGGTGCTCGAGCCCACATAGTTGGCTCCCACGATCAGGTCGCCGGCGTTGGCAGTAGTCATCGAGCCGCTGTTGGAGCTCGCGCTAGTGCCCGTGGCGGCTGCGACAACGTCCAGCGGATTGGAAAGTGCGAGGCCGCTATATTCGGCGACGCGCAGGTCCACGTACGGCGCAGCGGAGCCGAATGTCACCGTGACCGTGTTACCGCCCGCGGCAGCCGCCGCGATGTTGGCTGCAATGTAGATCGCCTGCGAGGCGGTCCCGCTCTTCACCGTCGGGCCGACCGCCAACTGATAGGTGTTGCCACTGGTATCGCTGACGCTGCTCACGGAGGCCGTCGATCCCGTCCAGCCGACGACGACCACGTTGAGGTTGCCGGCCGTCTGCGTGGAGCCGAACGGCACGCTGACGGAGGTCTGAGAGCTCTGCGGGGTCGTCGACGCCACCTGCACGAACGCCGGCGCGGCGCGCACAGGGGTTGCGCCGATCAGTGCCGCGGCGCACGCGAGAACGGCAAATGTGTGCGTTCGAAACCGTTGCGCAACGAGCTGCAGCGAGTGCAACAGGCTCGCGCCGGACACGTGGGGGACCTTCATCGATCAGCTCCTCGAGCTTTCTTGTTCTTCGTACTGGACTGTTTTTTATGTATCGGAAGCAGCATCCGCGTGCTGCCCCGATCGATTCACCAAGCATAAGGCGCCACGGCGCCAGAATCCAATGACTTCGCGGTTATCTCCCTCGGATTAAGTCACACTCGTCACGCGCAATCTCAGTGCCCTCTTCAACCGGCCAGCGCAGGCTGCGGCGGGCCCGCTTCGTACGGCGCACTCGCCTCCTGCGGCAGGTGCGTGAGATCCGTGCAATGCAGGTAGTCGCCCATCGTCGTGCCCGTGCAGCGGGAATCGACATTGCGCGCGCCCCGCACAGCGGCCGCGTCCACCGAATTCACGATCCTGAAATCGATGCTGTAGCGCGTCCGGCCGGAGGTGTTCGGCACCGTCGAGTGCAGCTGCGCTCCGGAGAAGATGATCATTCCGCCAGGTGGAGGCAGCAGCCGGATGTCCGGCTCGAGCTCGACGGGCTCGAGCGCGCGCGGCTGCCGGCGCGTGTCCACCTCGATGAATTTTGCCGCGTTGAAGCGGCTGTTGCGGTTCCATTCCTGGTAGTTGTATTCGTTCGAGGTGTTGCGCACCCCCTGGGAGAAATACCGTGGATGGAACGCCATGCAATTGGACGCCGTGATCGGGTACACGGGCATCCAGTAGTTGATCTGGCACATCGGCGCCGAGTACCAGGTGTCGCGATGAGGGTGAAATGCGTACGCGATGCCCGTGGTGAGGTAGTCGTCGCTGGTTGCGGAGCGCAGCCGCGGCACGTCGAAATAAGTGGTGTGCGCATCGCACCCCAGGGTCGCCAGCAGTTGTGGCAGCAGCTCCTTGCAGCGCGGGTGATGGATGAAGCGCGGCTTGAGCTCGCCGAGCAGCTCGGCGAACCCCTGCACTGACATATCGTTCTGTGCCAGCTCCGGATCGCGCACTCCGAAGGCGTCCCCCAGCATGTGCTTCGCCAGGTCCACCAGCTCGAGCGATTCCCGTGTCGGTGAATACACAAACAGCTCGCCGGCATACAGACGCTCGCGCCGCTCATCGTCGGACATTCGCGCGTCGAAATGGACAGCAGACATGACTCGGTACCTCGTGTGCTAGGACACACACAGCTTGCTGACATGAAACCCTTCGGCCCAGCCGGATTCCAGGCCCGACTCGATGCCCCGCAGGCGCATCAGGGCGCGGAACGTGTCCGCCGTGAACCAGGACTTGGCCTTCTGGCTCGCATACGCGCCCAGCAGGTGACGGATCTTGCGCTCGACGTGTCCCTTGGCAAGGCCGACGTAGGTGTTGGGAGTCACCAGATCACCCTCGTACTTCGGGATCTCGTACTCGAAGATCAGGTGGCGGCGGAACGCATTCCAGGTGAGCTCGCTGATGATGCGGTGATCCTGGTGCCGATCCATGTGGAAGTGTGTGAACACCAGGTCCGGATCCGCAAGCCGCTTGAGCTGTTGGAAGCTGTCCTTGATCTCCTGGTACTGGGCGGGGAAGTAGGAATCGCGGAAATCGTGCGTGATGACCTGCGAGGAGTGGGCACCGCGCAAAAAGCGTCTGGCGCTCCCCCTTAGCTCGCGACCGCGCTGCGCACTGGCTGCGAAGGCGACCCAGGTGACGTCCCAGGATCCCCCGCCGGCCAGCAGCTTCAGCAACGTCCCCCCGCAACCGATATCGATGTCATCGCAATGCGCCCCCAGGCACAGCACCCGAACAGGGCGCCGCTGCGCATGGGCCAGTAAGGACAGCTCGAGCATGCTCAGCCCGCCCCTGTAGCCAGCAGACGCGCCGGCACGGAGCCGGCGCCCGCCACCGCCCGCAGCAACTTGACGTCCTCGAGGGCGTCGGCGGCCGCCGCGATCACCTCGAACGGCAATGCAGAGCGTTGCGCGATGTCCAACAGGCTGGCGGTGCCATCGGACTGATTGAGCACCCACAACAGTGCATGCTCGAACTCGCCCGGGTGCGTCCCGCCCGTGGGCCGGTACAGACCCCGCTTGCCGAGCCGCGGCTCGCACTTGGGATTGAGATTGACGTACGTCTCCTCGCGGTCCGCAACTCGCAGCAGGGCCGCAGCCGCCTGCAGCGACTGCGCCAGACACGCTTCATCCAACAGCGAGAAATCATCGGCGGAGGAGTGATATTCCGGGTACTCGTTGTTGGGCGTGCGCGTGAGGCGGCCGACCGGAAGGTTGAACCCAGGCGAGCACAGCTGGCGCTCGTCGTAGCCGTAGGGTGAGAAGTCGATCAGGCGTGCCGTCGATGCGATCTGCGGCAGGACGTACGCGGCAATGCGGTCGATGGGCGCGCTCAGGCGCCGGCTGCGCTTGTAGGTAAGCGGACCACGGTCGCCCAGCAGGCCGAGCACCAGACCGTGCCGAATGCGCGACACGCGCGCCTCGTTGTGGGCGAGCCAGGTGATCGAGCCGATCGTCCCCGGCGCAAACACGAAGCGGAAGGTCCGGCGGGGTGTCTCGCCGCCCAGCAACTGCTGTGCGAGCGCCGTGGCCAGCGCAATGCCCGTCAGGTTGTCGTTGCACAGCGCAGGGTGGCAGGTATGGGTGAAGATGAGAATCTCATCGGTGCTGCGGCCCGGAACCACGCACTCGGCCAGCGTGAGGTGGCCCTTCTGCAGCGTGCTGGCAATGCGCACGCGATATTGTCCCGGCGACAGCGAGTCCAGCTCGCGCTGCGTCAGGCAGAAACCCCAATCGTCGCGGTAATAGCTGGTGCGATAGGGAATCCAGTCCGGATGCTGCGGCAAGGCATGCAGATGCGCTCGCAACGCCTCGAGGCTCATCACCGCATCGACCGGTGTGCTGTAGCTCATCAGGTGCAGCGAATGGTCCTGCAGATCGATCACCCGCCGGCCGGCCGGATCCTCGACCCAGGCTTCTGACACATTCCACTCGCGCGGCACCTCCCAGTCGAACACCGGGGTGCCGGATGGAATTTCGCTCACCTGCAACGGAATGCGCTCGGCCACGGCCTCGAGCGTGCGGCGAACGCCGGCACCGGTGATGCTGCGGCAGATCGGATACAACCGCTCCATCAGCCGCCAGGCCTCCTGCGCCTTCGGCTCGCAGTCCCGCAGCTCACGCAGACTCTCGAGTGGTCCGCTCACGTATCGGCAACGCTCTAAATGACGCTGGTGGTCGGAATCGGTACCACGAACCGGCCGCCCCATTCGCGGATGTAGCTCATCTGGCTCACGATCTCCTCGCGCAGATTCCAGGGCAGGATCAGCACGTAATCCGGACGGGCCCGCTTGATCTCATCCGGATGAAGGATCGGAATGTGCGTACCGGGAGTATACCGCCCCTGCTTGTGCGGGCTGCGGTCGACGGTGAAGTCCAGAAAATCCTGGCGGATGCCGCAGTAGTTGAGCAGCGTGTTGCCCTTGCCGGGCGCTCCGTAGCCCACGACCTTCTTGCCGGCCCGCTTGGCCTCGATCAGAAACTCCAGCAACCGGCGCTTGGTCTCGCGCACCTGCTCCGTGAACGCTGCGTAGGTCTCCAGTCGGTTGAAACCCTTTCTCAGCTCACGCTCACGCAGCGCCGTGACTCTCTCCCCTACCGGCTTGCTCTCGTCCTCGACGTGGCGCGCATAGATTCGCAGCGAGCCGCCGTGTGTCGGCAGCTCCTCAACATCGAAGAGCACCAGGCCGTGATGGCGGAAGATCCGCTCCACCGTGATGAGCGACAGGTAGGAGAAGTGCTCGTGGTAGATCGTATCGAACTGGTTCTGCTCCATCAGCTGCTGCAGATGGGGGAACTCCATGGTGATGACACCGCCCGCCTTGAGCAGTTGGCGCATCCCGCCGACGAAGTCGTTGATGTCCGGGACGTGCGCCAGCACGTTATTACCCAGAAGCAGGTCGGCCTTGCCGTGCTCCGCGGCGATCGCCTGAGCGGTCTTCACGCCGAAGAACATGACGGTGGTCGGAATCCCGCGGCCCCGGGCGACTTCCGCAACGTTGGCGGCCGGCTCAATTCCCAGGCACGGCACCCCCGCAGCGACGAAATGCTGCAGCAGGTAGCCATCGTTACTGGCGATCTCCATGACCTTGGAGGACTTGCCGAGGGCGAAACGCCGACTCACCTGCTCGACATACCGCCGGGCGTGCGCCACCCAGCTGTCGGAATACGAGGAGAAGTAGGCGTAATCGCTGAAAATATCCGCCGGCCCGACGTATTGCTCCAGCTGCACCAGAAAGCATTCGTGGCAGACCCAGGCGTGCAGGGGATAGAACGGCTCCATGTGATTGAGCTCGTCCGGCTCGATATGGGTCTGGCACAGAGGAGACATCCCGAGGTCCACGAACGAGTGTTGCAGCGCAGCATTGCAGAAACGGCAGTGCGCCACATGCGAGCTGGCTGGCGCCTCGGGCGCTGCGGCCTGCGGGGCTGGCTGGGATCGTGCGGGGCCTTCGGCAGTGCTCATCAATCGACTCCCATGGGTATCCGGGCCCGGCCAAGCCGCTCCGTGCGGGAGCTCGGCAGCGCCGGCGCTACTCACTTGACGGAAACAGGCGACATAAAGATGTCGGACTCGGTTTTGGCGATTCTTATACAGCCGGCTGTCGCGCCGGTACCGATACTTCCAAGTATCGCAGCTGCGCACCTGCGGCACCGTGACCGCAGTCACGCTTGGTCCCACCCTGCCGGGCGCAGGGCGAGGTTGGCGGGGCCCTGCCACTCGAAGGAAGAATCCTCCGGTCCGACTCAGCCGCCCTTGCGCTTCCAGACCATCCAGGGACAGTCGCCCTGGGCCTCCATGCGGTCCAGGGTGATCTTGTCCTTGAACGTATCCATCGCCTGCCAGAAGCCCTCATACCGGTAGGTCGCCAGGCGCTTCTCCTCGATCAGCCGGTCGAAGGGCTGCGAGACCAGCTCCTCGCCTTCGCGGATGTAATCGAAGATCTTGTTCTGCAGAACGAAGAAACCGCCGTTGATCCAGATCGGCGCCTCATTGAGGGCGCGCATTCCGGTCACCATCCCATCGGCACCGAACTGCACCGTGTGAAAGGTCTGCGCGCTCCTCACCGAGGCAAAGCTCGCGACGACCTTCTTGGCGTGAAAGTCGGCAATGAGCTGATCGAGCGGCAGATTCGACACGCCGTCGGAGTAGTTGGCGAGGAATACCGGCTCGTTCTCGACGTATTTGCGCACGCGCAGCAGTCGCTGGCCGATATTGCTGTGCAGTCCGGTGTCCACGAATGTGATCTTCCAGTCCGCCAGGTCGCGGCTGAGCAGATCGATCTGGCGGCCGCCCTGGGAGAGGACGAAGTCGTTGGTCATCGCCTCGTTATAGTTGAGGAAGTAGTCGCGGATCATGTCGCCGCGGTAGCCCAGGCACAGAATGAACTCCGTGTGCCCGAAGTGGGCGTAATAGCGCATCAGGTGCCAGATGAGCGGCCGATAGCCGACGTTCACCAGAGGCTTCGGAATGGTCTCCGAATGCTCCCGCAGACGTGTGCCCAATCCACCGCAGAACAGGACGACTTTCATGTTTTCCTCGGTAAGGGAGAATCGGACGGGACAGGGCTCAACGAGCCGCCCGCTGCCAGACGCGCGGCGTGCACCGTTGCGTCAAAGTCCGGGTAGTCGCGATCCCGCGGTGCGATCGTCACCGCGGCGGGATCCTCGATGGGCCAGCGGATCGCGAATGCCGGATCGTTCCAGCGAAAGCCGGCGGCCAGATCGGGCGCATACACGTCGCTCATCTGGTACATCACCTCGCTCGTATCCTCCAGAGTCTGGAAGCCGTGCGCCATGAGCGGCGGGATGTACAGCGAGGTATAGGTGCGGGCGCTCAGCTCAATACCGAAATGTTGCAGATACGTCGGGGAATCGGGCCGCAGATCCACGATCACATCGTAGATCGCCCCGCGTCCGCAGCGGACCAGCTTCGCCTCACGCGAGGGCGGCAGCTGCAGGTGCATGCCCCGCACCGTACCGCGGTGAACGTTGTGCGAAAAGCTGCTCTGGACCAGCGTGCCGTTCAACCCGGCCGCCTCGAACTCCTGCGAGCACCAGGAGCGCGCGAAGAAACCGCGCGCATCCCGATGCGGCTCGATCTCGACGACCACTGCGCCGTCCAGCGGTGTTGGGCGAAATAGCATCCCTCAGATCGTAGCGGATTGGTGGGCCCGACGATACCACTGGACTGTGAGATCGAGCCCTTCCTGCAACGGGGTTCGCGCTTTCCAACCCAGACAGGCTGCGGTCGCGGCGATGTCGGCCGCCCGCGTCGACTCGTGAGTCCGATCCGGACGCGCATTGAACTGCAGCAGCTCCGGCCGGCCGACTCGCCGTGCAAGGCCAACCGCGATTTCCGCCACCGAGGTGAGTGAGCCGCTGCCCACATCTAGGGTTGCGCCGACCAGGTCCTCGCGCGAGGCCGCAAGCACCATCGCTTCGGCCACATCATCCACATACACCCAGTCGAACCGTTGCTGGCCGCTCGACAACTCGGCCGGTTGCTGCTGCAGCAGGCGATTCAGCACGTAGGGCACGAGCTTGGTGAAGTCGCGCTGCCCGGGCCCGTACACCATGAAAGGACGCACAATGGTCACGGGGACGGCAAACTCCTGCGCAAACATCCGCGCGTAGGCCGAAGCGGCAAACTTCGCGGCGGCGTATGGAGTGTTGGGTACCGGCGGGAGCGTCTGATCGGGCTCCTGCAGCGAGCCGGTGCAGATGATGCGCCGCACGCCGGTCTGCATGGCCGCATTCACCAGGTTGATGAAGCTCAACAGGAAGTCGCCAACCGTGGGCAGCACGCTCGACAGCTCCCGGTCCCAGCGCGGAGTGGCGGCAACGTGAAAGATCACCTCGGGCCGCGCTTCGGCGAGCGCGGTAGTCACATTAGAGGCGGAGATCAGATCGCACGCAGACCAGCTGTTCACCGCATCCGCGGGCGCCTGTGTCCGGGACAGCCCGTGAACGTGCGCGCCGAGCGCGCGCAGGCGCCGCCCAACAGAAGACCCGATGAAGCCGCTGGCGCCGGTAACGACGCATCTGCTCGCCGACCACGGCCCCAACGATTGTGTCATCCTTTACCGCCAATAAAAGTCCGCATCGATCTGTTCCGTCTGCTGCAGGTACTTCAGCTGCTTCAGGCGCGTGAAAGCTCGGAATTGATAGGTCTCCGGCTGCATCTGGATGCGCTGGAAAACCTCGTGCAGCTGCTTTGCGCCATCGCGCGCAGTGTAGTGGCACTTGAAGCCCGGCAGCTCGCGATGGATCTTGTCGAAGTTGACCCGATAGCTGCGATTGTCGCCGGCCGATGAGCCGACCGTGACCTCGCACCCGGGAAATTCGTCCGCGATGATCTTCGCCAACTCCCGCACACGATAGTTCTCTGAGTTCTGGCCGACGTTGAAGATCTTACCCCGAACCGCATCCGCGGGGGCGATGAGGGAACGGTACATCGCCTCGCACATATCCAGCACGTGCACGACCGGACGCCACGGGCTGCCGTCGCTGCTCATCGCGATTTTCTTCGTCGTCCACGCGAGCGCGCTCAAATCGTTGATGACGATGTCAAAGCGCATGCGCGGCGAGGGACCGAAGGCGGTCGCGTTCCTCAGGAACGTCGCACAGAAATTCCGGTCTACCATCGCGCCGACGTCGCGCTCGACGAGCACCTTGCACTCAGCGTACGCCGTCTGCGGATTCGGCGCTGTACTCTCGTCGAGGAAATCACCGGTTCCGGCTCCGTACACGCTGCAGGAGGAAGCGTAGACGAAACGGTTGATGCCGGCGCTGCGCGCAGTCTGCGCGAGTTGCACCGACCCTTTGTGATTGATCTCGTGGGTGACGCGCGGGTTGTTCTGACCCAGCGGATCGTTGGACAACTCCGCCAGATGCACCACGGCATCGCAGCCCTCGAGGTCGGCAGCCGTCACACGGCGCAGATCCTTGTTGAGCGTATAGGGGTGAGTGGCTGTCAGAGACTTGTCGCTGCTGAAAAGCCAACCGTCGCGATAGAAGCCTGTGTCCAAACCCGTGACCGAGATCCCGCGCTCCTGCAGGTAGGGAGCTAGGACCGCACCGACGTATCCGTGGACACCAGTAACGAAAACACGCATGACATTCCCCTGTTGGCGACCGGGCCGCGGCCGCTGCTTTGTTCATTGGAAAACCCCATTCTAGATCGCGCCTGCGAGGCAAATGTTGATGTACGGCACGGGCAGCGCTGCCCATGACCGCCCGCGACTGTCGCTGTTCGTCGACATTGTTATTCCATCCAAATCAATTACTTAAGCCTCAGTGGAGACCGGCCTGACTGCGTCGCGCGACAGCACGGCGGCGGCGCTCCGGATGGAGCGCTGCAGCTTGGCCCTGCGGGGCGCGCCACGTGAAATATAGGGACGCCACGGCCACCGAACCCGATATTCCTTTCCAAACATGGACCTGCACGCGATTCCGGGGTCCGCGAGGAGCCCTTCCGAAGCCATCGGGGGCCTCTTGCAGGCCCCAGGGTCGGCGCTGGCACGATCTCTGCACTAGATCTCTATCGCAGACGGGGGTCGTCTGGGGCGGCCGACAGCCGCAGGGGAAATGATGCACTTCCGATTTATGTCCGATCGCACGGGCGGCGGGGTCCGCCGCTGGATTTCAGGCGCTCTCGCGCTGGCTGCGCTCGCAGGAATGCTCGGCATTCCCGCTGCCGCCATTGCGCAGACGACCGTCAAGGTCTCCACCGCCGCCCAACTCCAGAGCGCCGTCGCGTCGGCCAACGGGAGCGGCGGCAACCAGATCATCGCGCTCGCCGACGGCACTTACACGGTGACCGGCACTCTGCACGTGAGCGCCACCCACGTCACGATCACCAGCCAATCGGGGATCCGCGAGAACGTCATCATCCAGGGCGATGCGATGAGCGCCAACGCCGCCGTCCAGGACCTGATCCTCGCGGACGGCACGTATTTCACCCTCAGCAACGTCACCCTGCAGAAGGCGGGCTGGCACCTGTTGCAGATCGCCGGCGAATCCGGCGCCGACAATGCACTCGTGCACAACGTGGTGTTCCGTGACGGCTATCAGCAGCTGCTGAAGGTGAGCGTCGACCAGACCAGCTATGCGCAGACCGCCGACAACGGCGTGGTCGAGGATTCGTTGTTCGAGTACACCGCCGGGATCGGGCCGGAGTATTATATCGGCGGCATCGACATCCACGC
>Ga0157370_10009070_pt1 | contig 10668 bp, 12 predicted proteins | sample C35metaG_FD_113463 | JGI IMG/M metagenome (GOLD analysis project Ga0157370, IMG submission 113463) | Corn rhizosphere microbial communities from Kellogg Biological Station, Michigan, USA - C3-5 metaG | ecosystem: Host-associated > Plants > Roots > Rhizosphere > Soil | place: USA: Michigan... | reverse complement strand
TTTTTGGGGTTAGCCGCGCGCTTTGAGGTACTCTTCCACAGCCTGGCTGAGCGGCGGCATTGGCTGAATCCCCGCTGCTCGCATACGCGCATTCTCGAGCGCCGAATATTTCGGCCGCCTCGCGGGAGTGCGGTATTCGCGCTCATCGGTGGGACACAGATCCGCATCCCCCAGTCCCGCTTTGCCCAGAATCAGCTTTGCGTATTCGAACCACGAAATCGGCTGCCCCCCGCCGATGTGGAATACGCCGTCGAGATCGCGCTCATAGATGTCAATGGCTCGCGCGGCAAGCAGCGGCGCGTATGTGGGCGAGGCGACGTGGTCTTCCACGACGCGAATCGGCTTCTTGTGGCGCGCAAGCCGCAGCATCAGTTCAGGGAAGTTGCCCCGCGCAGTATGCAGACCGCCCGGGCCGAATACTCCGGAGGTTCGCGCTATGATCGGGCGCTCGAGATAGGCCTGCGCATAGAGTTCGCCCGCAAGCTTCGAAACGGCATAAGCGCCGAGTGGATGCACTGCATCAGTTTCGACATAGGGGCGGCCGGCGCGGCCGTCGAAGACGTAATCCGTCGAAAAATGGATCAGGCGCGCATCGCTCTGGCGGCACGCGAGCGCGATGTTTCGAACCGCGAGCGCGTTCGCCTCGTACGCGGCGATCGGCTCCTGTTCTGCCACGTCCACGTGGTTGTAAGCAGCGGCATTGAACACCGCAGCGGGTTCAAATTCGGCCAGCGCGCGCTCCACGCTTTCGGCCTGGATGATGTCGAGCGACTTGCGATCGAAGCTCCGGACGGTGTAGCCGCGCCGTTCGAGTTCGGCGCAAAGCTCAACGCCCAGCTGGCCACGGCCGCCGAATACGACTACGCGCTTCTTCATCGAGTGGGCTTCATCTCAGGCCTGGACCGAAACCTTTTTAGGCGCCGCGGTTCCGAAGCGCTCAGCCAGCCGCGCCAGCGTGTCGAAATCGCGCAGAACGTGATGCAGGCGGACGCGGATGAGCCACGAATCGCCTTCGCTTTCGCACATCTCGGCCTCTCCCAGCCAGAGCGCGTCGGGGGTTTCGATCTTCAGGGCTGACGAAGCCGGCGCTGGCTTCGGCGCGCGTAACAGCATCAAGGACTCTTGTATGGCGGTGACGGAAGCTGCGAAACAAATCGGGCGATGATATGGCTCGATTGGCCGGGATATGTCTGAAGGGGCATCCTCAGGAGGCCGGAGAATGGTGACGACTGCCGAACCGATCGGCGACGTTGATTCGTCGGTAACCAGCAAAGTTGTATTCGAATTTTACCAGCGAACGCCGAATATCGCGGCCATAATTGCGGTTAACGCCAGCACCAGAAAAAGCGCAGCCCATTTCAGCCATGGCGCGCGTAAAATTCCGTCGGCTGCCGGAATTTCGGGCGTGGGCGCGGCAAGCGCTGCTTTCGCGGTCGCTTCCCGTCTGGCGTAGGCCTCGGTGAGGCGCTGCTTCCCGGCCCGGTCCGCAATCAGGATGGTGCCGGCGTTCTCGCCCGTAGTTGTTTGCTGGAGCCGCGTTCGCAGCGGCTCCGGAACCTCCTGCACGGAACGGTAAAATCCGCTCTCGCTGCCGGAAGCGATCAGCACGGCCGAGGTCTTCATCACGCCGGACACGTTTCGCCGGAGGCGGAGACCGCACTCGGGGCACGCGTCGGGTGATCCATCCAGTGAAACCTGGCAACGGGGGCAGGTCATAACCTAATCTCAAACCGGTACCGGCATTATCTCCGCCGGTTTTCTGCCGTCGCGCGCGGCCGCAGCCGCCGCCAGTCCAGCAGCCTGCGAGCCGAAATGCGCCAGCGTAACCTGAATGAAACCGAGCGCCGCTTTTGAGAGCGCCTTGTCCTTGCGATAAATGAGGCCCAGCTTCCGGATCATCGGTTCCGGCGCGAGCGGGATGGCCTTCAGGGCTCCCGCCTGTACTTCTTCACTGCAATTTGCGGCGGCGATGAAGCTGACGCCGAGGCCCGCCATTACGAAACGCTTCATGGTCTCGGTGGAATCCAGTTCCATCGAAACCTGCATTTCATCCTCTACCCTCTCAAACCATGCGTTCAGCCTGCGGCGCGTGACGCCCGCCTGAGGCAGCAGGAGCGAGAACGGCGCAACGTCTTCGCACGTCACTTTCTCGTACGAGGCGAGCGTATGCGAAGTGGGGATCACGCAACGAATTTCGTCGCGATAAATTTCGACCACCTGAACTTTTTTCTCGCCCACCGGCAGCTGGGTCAAACCGAAATCCGCCACATTTTCCATCACCGATTCCACCACTCGCGAGCCATACGAGCGATTTACCTGCAATTGAATTCCCGGAAACTGATTTTTATATTCGGCGAATACCGAGGGAAGCACGTAAATACAGGTGGCTTCGTTCGCGGCGATGACCAGTTCTCCCCGCGGAACCGTTTCCAGCTCGTTGAGCGCGTTTTTCGCCTGCCGCTGCAGCTCCATCATGCGTTCGGCGTATTCGGCGAACACTTTGCCCGCGGTGGTGAGGGAGATGCGGCTGCCGAACCGCTCGAACAGCTCGGCTTTCAGCTCGTGCTCCAGCTGGCGGATCTGCGCGCTGATGGCGGGCTGCGTGCGGTAACACGTTTGGGCGGCCTTGGAGAAACTCTTCAGGCGAACGATCTCGAGAAATGTGTGAATCTGATCGAAATCCATGCGCCAGCCGCCGCACGCACAACACGAGCACCTGTGGACGGTTCCTGTGCATGCATTCTAGCAAAACCCGACGTTGCGGCTGCCGGACCCGAACCGTTACGATATTCACAATGCGCTGTAACTTTGCCGTAATCCTGGGAGCGTTCCTCCTGACCGGAGTGGTCTCTTTCGCCCCTGCTGCAGCGGCGGAAGGCTCGGCGGATCCCAAAATCGAACGGGGACGTTATCTGGCCGAAGAAGTCGCCAAATGCGAGGATTGCCACACGCCGCGCATGATGAATTCGAACGACCTGATCAAGTCGCAGTGGATGAAGGGCGCGTCCCTGAGCTTCACCCCGGTTGTTGCGCCGCCGAACTGGCGTTCGAAGGCGCCCGACATCACCTCCACCAGCCCTCTCTGGTCCCGCTGGGGCGAGGAAGGGATGGTCAAGTTTCTCGAGACCGGACGGAATACACGCGGCAATCACGCGGATCCGCCCATGCCGGTTTATACGCTCTCGCATGATGATGCGGTAGCAGTGGCCGCGTATCTGAAATCGCTAAAGTAATCGATTGAGACTGGCTTTGCTTCCGAGGTGGGGGCTTGCGGCGCGGTGGCTTCCACCGCCGGCGCCGGGTTTCCTGCTGGGCTTCCTGCTACTTATAGGAGCGCAGAACGCGTTTGCTCAGTCCCCCGATCAGGTTCTCGTTGTCGTCAACAAGCGCGGCGTCCTTTCTTCAACCATCGCCTCCTATTACATGAGCCGGCGTGCGATTCCGCGCACGAACCTGTGCGTCATTTCGGCCGAGCCCGGGGAAGATATCTCCCGCGGCGCGTATGTGAGCGATGTCGAGAAGCCGATCGGCGATTGCCTTCGGAAGCGCAAGCTGGAAGAACAAATCCTCTACATCGTCACGACGCTGGGGGTCCCCCTGCGCATTACCGGCAACGGCGATGGCATTCGCAATGACGCGGCCAGCGTCGATTCCGAACTCGCGCTCCTTTACGCGAGGCTGCACGGGAACAACGTTCCGCTTGCCGGTCCCGCCGATAACCCTTTCTTTCGCCATCGCGACGCGCCGTTCCGGCATCCGCAGTTTCCGATTTACCTGGTGACTCGCCTGGCCGCGTGGGACATGCACGACACGGAGGCTCTGGTTGACCGTGCTCTCGCCGCGCGCAATGCCGGCCAGTTCGTGATCGATGCCCGCGCCGACAACAGCACTCCCGGGAATGACTGGCTTCGAACCGCGGCCCTCCTGCTGCCCAAAGGCCGGGTGGATTTCGACAACTCCGCCAAAGTGCTGGAGCACGTGAACAACGTGATCGGCTACGCATCGTGGGGATCGAACGACCCGGATCGCAAACACCGTTTCCTGCATCTGGGATGGCTTCCGGGCGCGATCGCGACCGAATACGTTTCGACGGACGGCCGCACGCTGCGCCACCCTCCCGACGACTGGGAACTCGGCAACTGGAAAGACGTTTCGACGTGGTTCGCCGGCGCGCCGCAGACGCTTGCCACCGATTACATTCACGAAGGCGCGACCGGCGCTTCGGGCCAGGTGTACGAGCCTTACCTCACCGGCTGCCCACGTCCTGATTTCGTGCTGCCTGCATATGCCTCCGGCCGCACGCTCGCGGAGAGCTTTTATGCAGGCATTCCGGCGCTGAGCTGGATGACAGTAGTCATTGGCGATCCCCTCACCAGATTGAAGCCGTAGACCGGGAATATTTTCTTCTCCCTGCAGTCCTGAAGGTGAAACGATCCGTGAATTTCCACAGGGAGAAGGAAAACTTGTCAAAACTGATTCGCGATAACCACAATTCAAACGGCCTGAATTCAGACGGCGTGGATCGCCGCGGCTTTCTGCAGTGCATGGCCTGGGCGGGCACAGGCGTCGTCTGGACAATTGAGGCCGGGCTTCCGGTCTCCCGCGCGCTGGGACAGAAGCCTCCGGCCGCGAGTAGTCCGTTCAGCTTCGTCCAGATCAGCGATAGCCATATCGGCTTCAATAAGGCCGCCAATCCGGACGTCAACGCCACACTTCAGGTCGCGATCGACAGAATCAATGGCCTTGAAAGCCGCCCGTCATTCGTGCTGCATACGGGCGACCTGACCCATGGAGCGAATGCGGCCGAATTCGACAGTGTGATCGAGATGATGAAGAGCGCGCGCCGTGAGGTCTTCTACGTGCCGGGCGAACACGACACGGCGTCCGACGATGGCAAACAATACATGGCGCGGTTCGGCGCCGGAACCACGGGACAGGGCTGGTACAGCTTCGATCATGCGGGCGTCCATTTCGTCGGACTGTCGAATGTGATGGCGCTCGAAGGTCTGGGGAAACTGGGCCGCGCGCAGATAGCCTGGCTCAAAGACGATTTGAGCGGGCGTACGGACAGCACGCCGATCGTGATCTTTGCGCATATTCCGCTCTGGACCGTTTACCCGCAATGGGGATGGGGCACGGAGGATGGCGCGGAGGCCTTGTCGTACCTGAAGCGGTTCGGATCGGTAACAGTTCTGAACGGGCACATCCGTCAGGTGATGCAGAAGATGGAGGGGGCCATCACATTCCATACTGCGATGTCGACGGCGTTTCCTCAGCCGGCGCCGGGCAGCGCGGCTGCGCCGGGTCCGATGAAGGTACCGGCGGAGCGCCTGCAGAGCGTTCTGGGAATTGCGGAGATTCGCTTCCAGCCCGGGCAGCACGCGCTGGCGATTGTCGATTCGCCGCTTGCGGGTGGGTTGCGGACGGGAGCGGCGGCGCAGCAGCCCCCGCAGGCCGCATGAAAGTACGCAACGTGTTCATGTGGACGGCAGGTGTCGGCCTGCTTTTGCTCGCGCCGCTGACGAGTCTCTCTGCGGGCCCGGCTTCACCGGACATCGATCGGGGCCGGGATCTGTTCGCAAAGAGGTGTTCGGGCTGCCATGCGCTCGATTCCGATAAGGAAGGCCCGCGGCTGCGAGGCGTTTTCGGGCGAAAAGCAGGCTCGGTTGCGGGTTTTCCATATTCCGAGTCGTTGCGGAATTCCGGCATCGTCTGGAATGAGAACCATCTGAACCGGTGGCTGCAAAATCCGGAAGAAACGGCCAGGAACACCAATATGGAATTCCGCGTAGTGGATGCTGGAGAGCGCGCCGCTGTGGTTGCTTTTTTGAAATCAGCCGGTTCAAAAGCCGACGCGAAGTGACTATCTGACACGCAAAGCAGGCAGGTAGCGCAAAATTGCGCTACCTGCCCTTTTTATTGGCTTTGAAGAAGCCGGGCGAAGCCGGCCAGTTCCGCCGCGTTCAAATCCGAGATGCAGGTGAAAGTAAAACCATTCTTTTTCCAGGAGATTTCGTGATAGCCGTTGGATTCGAAGCGCGCGGGTGGCGTTGAGTTTCCGGCAGGCCAGATGAAGACGTCGATCCGATGCAAACGGCGGCGGTAGACAAGCGCGGCAACCGGATGGCCGCCTGCGTAATCGACCCGGCCGCCTTCGAGCAGAAAACCGTGGGCTGCGAGGTCGGCTACGGGAGGGGAGAACGGGAGCTTGCCGTTGAACCACGGCTTTACCGTGTGCCTGTCGGTTGATACGACGTCCACTTCACGGCCCACAAGAGCTCGTTGATGGGCCGAGAGCAGTTCCTGGGCAAGAGTTTGCCGGTGATTGCGTTCGTTCACAAGAAACGGCGCGGTACCGAGCGCGGCGATGAACACCGCGGCAGCCGCCGCGGCGCCCCACTGTTTCCACTGAGCCGGGGCCTGCGTGCGCTCCAGATAATCCGCGCCTCGCAGCGCGAACCGGATGTTATCGCGGAGATGCGCCGGCGCCGTATTGCGCGAAATCCCGTTGCGAACCGCCATACTCACGCTTTGCAGGGTCTCAGACTGCTGAGTGCAGGCGGCGCAGGTTTTCACATGCGCATCGACGGCGGCGCGAAGGGGGACGTCGAGTTCGCCATCCATGCGCGCGCTCAGCAGGGACCGCGCTTCCTCGCACGTCATGGCCGCTGCTCCGCAATCACAGTTACAGGTCCGCTCGTTCCGCCCAGGCTGATTTTCAGGCAGGAAGCAAGACGGCTTCGCGCGCGCGCAAGCCGCGACATCACCGTACCCGAAGGTACGCCGGTAATCTCGGCGATTTCGCGATAAGACATCTGCTCCAGTTCACGCAGTACGATCGCTTCCCGGAAGTCGGTTGGCAACTGAGCGATGCAACGAGTGACGGCCTCGCTGCGCTCGCGAGACAGCGATTCCATTTCCGGCGTTGCGGCGGCCCCGGTATGGATCTCTTCCCGGAATTCCGCCTGGTCGGCGCGTTCGCGGTTGTTCCGCATCCATGTGAAGCAGGTGTTGCGGACGATGGCCAAAAGCCAGGACCGGCTGGACTCGCCCCGGAACCCGGAAAAGCTGCGCAGCGCCTTGAGATACGCTTCCTGCACGACATCTTCAGCATCCTGCGGATTGCGCATCAGCAGACGCGCGAGGTTCCAGGCTGCGTCGAGATGCGGCAGGAATATGCGCTCGAACTCGGGTTCGACTCGCGCGGAACTGGACCATCCGGCTTTCACGCTGTTGTCATGAATGCAGCCCGCCGCGGCAATCGCAAACCGATCCCGGCGCACGACAGGCGCTCTTTCTCATCTACGTATGACTGCCGAAGCACGCTTTTTATTCCGGGTATCGCTGAAATTTTTTCGTGTGCAAAGGAATAGACTCCTGCCGGCGACGGTCTGGAAACAGCATGCAAACCCGAAAGGCATTTTTCCTCGTTTGCGCCGCCGCAGCTTCGGCCGGGTCCCTGGCGCTGATCGGGCAGGAGGCCCCCACCGAAGCTCCTGCCGGTTTTACAACTCCGCCGTTGACGCAACGGCCACAGCCGGCGACCCTCAGCAATGGCTTGCCCGAACCCACGCAAGGCGTCTTCGGAGACTCGTTCGTGGTGGATCAGGAACAATTCGAACGCCCGCATGATCCAACCAATGGCCTGGGACCGGTATTCAATGCGACCTCCTGCGCGTCGTGCCACCAGAACAATGTGACGGGGGCCGCCAGCCAAATTACCGAACTGCGGGTTGGCCACCTTGACGCAAACGGCAGTTTCATGAACCCGACGGTGGCGATCGATCACGGAGCGGCGGCCATTTCCGGTCGCTCGATTGTAAACGACCGCGCGACTTGCGACCAGGCGCAGGAGCGTGTTCCCTCTACGGAAACGATTCAGGCAAAACGCGCTGTCCTGAGTACCCTGGGAGATGGTTTCGTGGAAGCCGTGTCTGACCAGACTCTGCTCGCGATCGCCGCGAATCAGCCGAACCAGAGCGGGGGTCTCATCCACGGCGAGGCGATTCAGGTCCCTATACTCGAAAGCCCTGGCGCGACCGGCATTGGACGCTTCGGATGGAAGGATCAGCAGCCGACCGTCCTCTCATTCGCGGCGGATGCTTATCTGAATGAGATGGGCGTAACCAATCGATTACGGCCGAAAGATACGACTGCGGTGTGCAAGGTAACCACCGATCCGGAAGATGTTCCGGACCTGCTCGGTTTGGCGAACATCGATCATTTCGCGCTGTTCATTCGCGGCACGCAGGCGCCTCCACCGGATGCGGCGCTCGCGGCGACCCCCGATGCCCAGGCCGGTCAGCAGATTTTCGAATCGATTGGCTGCAATATATGCCACGTGCAGACTCTGGTTACCGTCCCGGCGGGAACAAAGATCAATGGCGGCGCATATGTAGTGTCGGCCGCGCTCGGCAACAAAACCTTCCATCCGTATGGGGATTTTCTGCTTCACGATGTGGGTACGGGAGACGGGATTGTGCAGGCGGGCCCCGCGGATACGGCGAACAAGCTGAGAACTGCGCCGCTGTGGGGGCTGCGAATTAAATCGCGCTTTATGCACGATCTCGAATCGCTTACCCTGAGCGACGCGATTAATCGGCATAAAGGTGAAGCCAGCGAGGTTACCAGGCGCTTTCAGGGCCTGACGGCTGAGCAGCAGCAACAGTTGATTACATTTTTGAGTTCTCTTTGAGCTATAATTCAGTGGAATCCGGACGGGTGCTGCCGCCCGGATCCTCGGCTTAGTTCTTCACGAACCGAAGCCGCGCTACAAGCCGGATAAAGAAGGTCCGGATTTGTAGAAGAAGTTGGAGCTTCATCAGCTCACCTCTTTCTGCTCCGCAGAACGGTAAATCGTGGCCCGATGGGAAACCATCGGGCCGTTGTATTTGCGGAGCTCGAGCACCCGCGCACACAACAGCAACTGCTTCATCGCCAGGGAGCAGACATGGCCATCTCAGGTGACGGCCCGCGGCCCATTCCTCCCTCCGCCGGGAACGTAGATATCACCACAAGTTCGCCGCCCGCTTGCCAGCCGTTACAATTGAAACAACATGAAGGTCGAGATCGAAGGCGTCACACTGCATCTGGCCCACCCTGACGATCTCCCCGTGCGCTGGGTCGGCCAGGAGGAGCTTATGCGACAGCTCCTCGCCGCATGGATGGTGGTTACCGAGCACGATATTCCAATGAGCCCGCGCCTTATCGGCAAGCCCGGGGTCGGCAAAACCACGCTCGCATACGCCGCGGCGCGCCGCATGGGCCGCGACGTTTTCATCATGCAGGCCACGCTCGACACGCGCCCGGAAGACCTGCTGGTCACGCCCGTTATCGAAGGCGCCGGCCGGCTGCGCTATGTCGCCTCACCACTCGTCAGCGCCATGATCCTCGGCGGTATCGCGATTCTTGACGAAGGCAATCGGATGAGCGAGAAGAGCTGGGCCAGCCTCGCGCCGCTCCTGGATAACCGCCGCTACGTCGAAAGCATCGTTGCCGGCGTCAAAATCAAGGCGCATCCGCATTTCCGGCTCGTCACTACGATGAACGACGATGCCTCCACCTTCGAGCTTCCGGAGTACATTCACTCACGGCTGCAGCCGCAGATCCTGATCGATTTTCCCGATAAAGACGAGGAATACCAGATCCTCCGCGAAAACCTGCCTTTCGCCGAGGACCGCATCCTCCAGTACGTGACCGATTTTCTTCAGCAGGCGCACGCGGCGGACGAACGCTACACGGCTCGCGACGGCATCAATATCGCTCGGTACGCGATCAAACTGCGCAGCCTCGCCACCGGACGCGAACAGGAAGCCGAAGCGCTCAAAACCGCCATCGTCGAAACGCTCGGCGAAGAGGCTCTCCGTTATGTCCGGCGACAGCGTCCCGTCACTTCCTGATTTCGGTAGTCTCGAGCGCGGGCGCTTCAGCTATCTTCCCGTCGTGCCCGGCCGGATCGAGTTTGCGCTGGAGGTCCGCAAACGCATTCTCGAAACGCGGCCCGAGGTGGTGGCGGTCGAACTGCCGGAAACGCTCGAATCTCTCTATTTGGATGGCGTCCGCCGGCTGCCGCAAATCTCGGTCGTCTTCTACGAAGACGCCGACCAGGCGGTATACAATCCGATCGAGCCGACCGATCCTTTCATCGAGGCTGTGCGCACGGCGCAGGAAATCGGGGCTCGCATCATCTTCGCGGATCCGGATACTTCAGAGCGCCCGCACCTGCTCGAGAATTATCCCGATACTTACGCTCTGCGATTTATTCCGCTGCGCGATTACGTGGAAGCGTGGCGCGTCTACCCTCCCGAGCGTACGCCGGAGGTCGAGCGCTTCGCCGAAGGCGTCGCGTGGAAATTGCAGGGCGCGGACCCGCTGGCCCGCGTGCTCGTCGTCATCTCGCTGAACCTGCTCGATCCCGTGCTCGACGCAATGGACCGCCCCGCGGCCGAACCGCACCGCCGCCGCCGCGAAAGTCCCATGATCGTCAACGCCGATCCCGAATGCCTGGGCGAAATCACGACTGAGTATCCGTTTTTGCAGGAACGCTACGAAAATTTCCGCGGCGCGATGTCGGATGCTCACTCGATCGACCGGCGCCGCGTCCAGATCGCGCTCATTCACGAGGCTGGAAAAGCTTACGAGCTGAACACCGGGGAAAAGATCCACAGC
>Ga0157370_10009069_pt1 | contig 10670 bp, 9 predicted proteins | sample C35metaG_FD_113463 | JGI IMG/M metagenome (GOLD analysis project Ga0157370, IMG submission 113463) | Corn rhizosphere microbial communities from Kellogg Biological Station, Michigan, USA - C3-5 metaG | ecosystem: Host-associated > Plants > Roots > Rhizosphere > Soil | place: USA: Michigan... | reverse complement strand
GTTAAGCTGGTTTCTTTAAATATGGTGCCCGGACTCGGAATCGAACCAAGGACACGGGGATTTTCAATCCCCTGCTCTACCGACTGAGCTATCCGGGCAACGGGGCGCATTAAACCGTATTGGCCGGTGGGCGTCAACGGCTTTATGCGAGAAACATCATAAAAACGGTTTGTTTGCTGGCTTTTCAGTCAAAAAAGAGTGCAGCAAGCCCTTTTCTGGGGCTATTTAAGCCAGAGCCCCATGTTCCCGACAGCGCGCCACGTTCAATACATCTTCTGCTAAACGACGCGCCACTGCGACGTCGTGCAGCTGGCGTTTAACCAGCAGCTTGCTCAGGCAGCCTTCGAGGATCAGCTCCATCTGCTCGGCAACCATCTGCGCATCGTCAGACCCCATCTCCTGTAATAGCTCGAAGGTGTAGTCGTAAGAAGCCTGTTTCTGTTTTTCAGCCAGCTGGTGGATAGGGGATTCGTTATCAGGATAGAAGCTGCATGCGGCGATAAATAAGCAGCCCGGATAGCGATTTTGCCGCACCTGCTCGTCGAGAACTTGGTAGCGTGCCAGCAATTTTTGCGGCGCGCTGAGAGTTTCATCCAGCAGTAACTGGCGACGCCAAATATCAATCTGCTCGCCGTGGTGGCGCAGGCTGTCGTACAGCAGCGCCTCGGCATCCGGCCAGAAACGGCGCAGATCGCTAAGTGGAATGCTAACCAATTCGGCAACGGATTCCAGTGACAGTGTGGCTAAACCGCGCTGTTCCAAAAGATTAAGTGTTTGGTCAAGGACCTGTTCACGTAGCACGTTTGCCTCCTCACAATTCGCGTAATTCAAAACCTAGTGTCGTTTAAGGCTGCGTTTTCTGCAAATGGCCGACGAACTGGTTTGCATTCATAAAGCCGGTCACCCGCGACTGCGGTAACTCTTTGCCATCCGCGCCAAAGAACAGAATGGTGGGCAGACCTAGCACCTGCAGCCGTTTGAGCAGCGCCACCTGCTGCGGGTTATTCTGCGTCACATCGGCTTGCAGTAACACCGTGTCTTTCAGCTCGTTTTGCACCTCTGGCGAGGTAAAGGTGTATTTCTCAAACTCTTTGCAAGCCACGCACCAGTCGGCGTACAAATCCAACATCACTCTTTTGCCCTGAGCCTGCTGCAACGCGGCATTCAGCTCATCCACATTATTGATTTTGTGGAATGCCAGCGCGTGTTGCTGCTCCGCGCTGCCACCCTGAGTAGGAAACGCCCAGTCTTGCAGAGGTCGGCCCGCCACCAGTAGGGCCGCCAGCAGCAGCAACTGTAAAACGCGCACTAGCCCGCGTTGACTCTTCAGGCTGATAATGAGCGCCCAGCCGAAGAAGGCGACTCCCAGCATACTCCACAATCTTAGCCCCCACGCATCGCCGATGATTCTCTCTAGCAAGAATACCGGCAGGGCGAGGATCACAAAGCCAAAACCTTCTTTAACATACTGCATCCACGGGCCGCTGCGCGGCAGCAGGCGATTACCAAACAGGGTCACGATAATCAGCGGGATACCCATGCCCAAGGCATAAAGATAGAGCGTTCCGGCACCGGCCCACAGGTTTCCACTCTGGGCGATATACAGCAGGATGGCGCTCAGCGGCGCGGTGGTGCACGGCGAGCAGATAAGCCCGGCCAGCGCGCCCATAATAAAGACGCCTGCCAGCGAGCCGCCTTTTTGGTCATTGCTCCACAGGGTGAGACGAGTCTGCACCGAAGAAGGCAGTTGCAGGCTGAACAGGCCAAACATCGACAGGGCCAGCAGGATAAAGGCGGCAGACAGCACAATCAGCACCCATGGGCTTTGCAGCGCGGCCTGGAACTGGAGCCCGGCGGCGGCGACCACCATACCGAGCAAGGTATAGGTCAGCGCCATGCCTTGCACATAAACCAGCGCCAGCAGGAAGATGCGTTTAATGCTTTGCGGGCGCTGGCGGCCAAGAATAATGCCGGAAATCAGTGGGTACATCGGCAGCACGCAAGGGGTAAAGGCGATACCAATGCCGATCAGCAAAGCCCAAAGCGGCGAGAAGGGCAGCGGCGTGGCCTGTGGCGCTGGCGCGGCTTCAATCGGCTTCTCTGGCGTTGGCGGTGGCGTCACGGCGTCAGCAGCCTGCCCGCTGACTTCGCTCAGTGGAATAATGCGGGTTTCTGGCGGATAGCAGAAGCCCGCCACCGCGCAGCCCTGATAGCTGACTTTCAGCGATGCCTGACCACTCGCCTGACGCAACGGCACGCTAAGATTCAGCTGCTTTTCATAGACTTGGGTATCACCAAAGAACTCGTCGTGATGCTCCAGCCCCTTCGGCAAGATAAAGGCCGCCAGCTGGGCCTGATCGCCGACTAACTCGATTTTATCGCGATAGAGATAGTAGCCATCGCGTATCGTCCAGTTGAGCTTGAGGTTGGGACCCTGCTGTTGAAAGTCGAAGTCGAATGCCTGATCCACCGGCACGAACTGCGGGTTGGCAGGCTGGCTGAACAGGGAGGCCTGGGCGTGCAGCGGCAGTAAGAACAGGCTACCAATCAGGAGGAAAAGGCGAAAAATGCGGTGATCCATGCGGATTATCTTTCTCTTCATCACGGTCAGCATTGACCGCTGGTTAAATCGCAAGAGGGCGCGAGTCGCTTCATGCCACGGCGCGTTAATAGACGCTGATTATAGCCCGCACAAAGGGTGAGCAGAAAGCCTTGGAGTGTCAGGGTTTGTCAGAGTGGCGCGGGGAGGGCGAGAAAAGGGGCCGAAGCCCCTGTGAAAAACTGTTAGAGAATGATGCTGCCGAGGCCAAACCCGAAAAGTACCGACAGGAAAACGCCGATGGTGCCGGGGATGAAGAACGGGTGGTTGAAGACGAAGCGGCCGATGCGCGTGGTGCCGGTGTCGTCCATTTGCACCGCCGCGACCAGCGTCGGGTAGGTTGGCAGAATGAACAGGCCGGAGACGGCGGCAAAAGAGGCCACGGCGGTCAGCGGGGTGACATTCAACGCTAGCGCCAGCGGCATCAAGGCTTTAGCGGTCGCCGCCTGTGAGTAGAGCAGTGCCGAGCAGAAGAAGAAAATCACCGCCAACAGCCACGGATGTGACTGAATCAGCTCGCCGGCAGTCTCTTTAATCCAACCCAGATTGGCCTGCACGAAGGTGTCGCCCAACCAAGCTACGCCGAGGATACAGATACAGGCACTCATGCCCGCCTTGAAGGTACCGGAGGTAAGGATGGAGTCGGTGTTAATGCGGCAAATCAGGGTAGTCAGGGTGGCGACGCTCAACATGATAATAAGGATCGCGCTGGTGGTATTCATCAGCGGTTTCTCAACCCAGCCGAGGCTCGGGCTGTTGACCACCGCGTAGCCCACCACGCTGAAGACGCCGAGCAAGAACAGCAGCACGGAGAGTTTGGCGCGCGGCTTGATGGTTTTGCGGTGGTTGCCCCGCAGCTCTACCAGCCCTTCTTCATAACGCTTGAGGTAAACCGGGTCATCAGACAGCTTCGAGTTGAACAACCAGCCAATCAGCAGCGACATCACAATCACCGCCGCGAAAGTGGAGGGGATCATCACCATCAACAGGTGCAGATAGCTGACGCCGTGGCCTTCCATCACTGAAGACATATACACCACCGCCGCCGAAATCGGCGAGGCCGTGATGCCAATCTGCGCGGAAACTACCGCCGTGGAGAGAGGGCGGCAAGGCTTAATTCCCTGCTCTTTTGCCACTTCGGCAATCACCGGCAGCGCGGAGAGCGAGATGTTGCCGGTACCGGCCAACAGGGTGAGGAAATAGGTGACGATAGGGGCGAGCAGGGTGATGTGCTTTGGGTTGCGGCGCAGCAGTTTTTCGGTTTGCTGCACCAGATAGTCCATCCCGCCAGCTACCTGCATGGTGGAGATCGCGGCGATCACCGCCATGATGATGGAGATAACGTCAAAAGGGATGCTGCCGGGTTTAACGCCGCAGAGGGCCAGCGCCAGCACGCCAATTCCTCCTGCAAACCCAATGCCTATCCCGCCCAGCCGCGCGCCCAAAAATATCGCCGCCAGTACAATAATGAGTTCGATGATTAACATGTTTGACCGTCCGTTGTTCCCAACTAAATAGAAATAAAATGAAAATGAGATGTTGTGTAATTGTTGTTATGCACAAAGTAAAAAGGCTCGTTGTTCGTGAGAACAACGAGCCTTAAGGCTAAAGATTATCTCTGTTACTGTTCGTTTTCATCCGTATACCGTTTGGCTTTGTAGGCCGGGTGCATCAGGTTCTCAATAGAGAAGATGTCGTCCAGTTCAGCCTCTGTTAGCAGCCCGCGTTCCAATACGACTTCGCGCACGCTCTTACCGGTTTCAGCACAAATCTTCCCGACAATATCGCCATTGTGATGGCCGATGAACGGGTTGAGATAAGTCACGATACCGATAGAGTTGAAGACGTAAAACTCGCAAACTTCTTTATTCGCTGTAATGCCGTTGATGCATTTTTCCAGCAGATTGTAGCAGGCATTGGTCAGAATATGGATGGATTCGAACATAGCCTGGCCGATCACTGGCTCCATCACGTTCAGCTGCAACTGGCCTGCTTCGGCAGCCATGGTCACGCACACATCGTTACCTATAACTTTGAAGCACACCTGATTGACCACTTCTGGGATCACCGGGTTAACTTTGGCTGGCATGATTGAAGAACCGGCCTGCAATTCAGGCAGGTTGATTTCGTTCAGGCCAGCGCGCGGGCCGGAAGAGAGCAGGCGCAGGTCGTTACAGATTTTAGAAAGCTTAACCGCCAGACGTTTCAGCGAGCTGTGCACCATCACGTAAGCGCCACAGTCGGAGGTTGCTTCAATAAGGTCTTCTGCCGGGATGCAAGGCAGGTTACTGACTTCAGCCAGTTTCTCCACCGCCAGCTGTTGATAGCCTTCAGGAGTGTTCAGGCGAGTACCGATAGCCGTGGCGCCAAGGTTCACTTCCAGCAGCAATTCGCCGGTGCGCAGCAGGTTGCGGGTCTCTTCTTTTAACAGCACGTTGAACGCGTGGAACTCTTGACCGAGGGTCATCGGCACGGCGTCTTGCAGCTGAGTACGGCCCATCTTGATGATGTTTTCGAATTCTTTGGCTTTACGCTCGAAGCCGTCACCGAGCTGGTCGATGGCGTCAATCAGTTTGAGCAGAGAAGCATAAACGGCCAGACGGAAGCCGGTTGGATAGGCGTCATTGGTAGACTGACACTTATTTAGATGATCGTTTGGATTGAGGTACTGGTAGTCACCTTTCTGGTGGCCCATCAGTTCCAGCCCAATGTTAGCCAGCACTTCGTTGGTGTTCATATTGACCGAAGTACCCGCGCCGCCCTGGAAGACGTCAATCGGGAACTGATCCATGCACTTGCCTTTATTCAGCACTTCATCACAAGCCTGAATAATGACGTCGGCGATATGGCGTGGGATCGTGTGCAGCTCTTTATTTGCAAGCGCGGCTGCTTTCTTCACCATGACCATGCCCCGGACGAACTCCGGCACATCGCTGATTTTTGTGTTGCTGATATAGAAGTTTTCAATCGCCCGCAGGGTGTGAATTCCATAATAAGCCTCAGCTGGAACTTCGCGAGTACCCAGCAGATCTTCCTCGATACGAATCGTATTTGACATGAGAACCTTCTTTTTGGTGCTTGAACACGTTATGCGATGTTTGAAATTATGTTACTAACAGAGGGAAATTAAAAACGATCAACCGCTGTTTGTAGTACGAAGGCGATCATATGCTGCTCTTGGCGAATTGCACGCACTAAGATCACTCTCCTGCACTGTTACGAAGCATCTATTTCTGTATCTGTGAGAACTCTCACAAATCATTCCTCTGCTCAATTAAATCTGTCGCGAAGGTTGAAAAAAGGCTGCTCCGCTACCACCTCAGTGTAGACAGCCCGAGGCGGAACGATCATTTAGTTCGCTCTCGGGCCCATTTTTATGGTTTCGGCATGTTGCCTTTAGGGCCAGCCGGAGCCTCATTACAAGGAGAATGCGGTGCGCTGGTTACCGTTACTGTTGTTATTTCTGTTGGCTTACATCGAAATAACCTTATTTATCAAAGTGGCTGCCTTTATTGGCGTGGCCATGACGCTGTTGCTGGTGGTCTTCACCTCCTGTGTGGGTGTCTCTCTGGTGAAAAATCAGGGCATGAAAACCTTCATGCAGTTGCAGCAAAAATTGGCGCTGGGCGAAAGCCCGGCGGCGGAGATGGTCAAGAGCGTGTCGCTGGTATTGGCAGGCTTCTTGCTGCTGGTTCCGGGCTTCTTCACGGATTTCCTCGGCCTGCTGCTGTTACTGCCGCCGGTGCAGAAATCCCTGACGCTGAAACTGATGCCGCACCTTAATATTGTGCGCTCTGGCGGAAACTGGGGTAAGAGCCAGCCGACCGGAAACACCTTCGAGGGCGAGTTCAAACGCACCGACGAGCAGACTGAACGTCTTGTTTCACCAGAAAAAGATGACGACATCGATGGGCGCGGCCGCTAATATCCGCGCCCTCGGATGTTAAATTATTGTTGTGAAAGGGGATGAAGTGCCGCCAGCGAGGCGCACTTTTCTGGCAAAGAAAACTGACAAAGAAAACGCGATTTTTTTTGCTTTTCCCCTTGAAGGGCGGCGTAACGCCCCCATTAAACAAACCACGAGGCCGGACAGATGTCTGTCAGGCATTCAACCCTAAATAAATATAGTTATGGACCCGCTCACAGGAGAGTTATCAATGAAAATTCGTCCATTGCATGACCGCGTTATCGTCAAGCGTAAAGAAGTAGAATCTAAATCCGCTGGCGGCATCGTTCTGACTGGCTCTGCTGCTGGTAAATCTACCCGCGGTGAAATCCTGGCCGTCGGTCATGGTCGCATCCTGGAAAATGGTGAAGTGAAAGCGCTGGACGTTAAAGTTGGCGACATCGTTATTTTCAACGACGGTTACGGCGTTAAAGCTGAGAAGATCGACAACGAAGAAGTGTTGATCATGTCCGAAAGCGACATTCTGGCAATCGTAGAAGCCTAATCGGTCTCTACCACTTTTTCTGAACTGAACGAATTTAAGGTAAATAACAATGGCAGCTAAAGACGTAAAATTCGGTAACGACGCACGTGTAAAAATGCTTCGTGGCGTAAACATCCTTGCCGATGCAGTTAAAGTTACCCTGGGCCCTAAAGGCCGTAACGTAGTTTTGGACAAATCTTTCGGCGCACCAACCATCACTAAAGATGGCGTGTCAGTAGCTCGTGAAATCGAACTGGAAGACAAGTTCGAAAACATGGGTGCGCAAATGGTGAAAGAAGTTGCGTCCAAAGCTAACGATGCAGCGGGTGACGGTACCACTACCGCAACCGTTCTGGCGCAATCCATCATCACTGAAGGCCTGAAAGCTGTTGCTGCTGGCATGAACCCGATGGACCTGAAACGTGGTATCGACAAAGCTGTCGTTGCCGCGGTTGAAGAATTGAAAAAACTGTCTGTGCCATGTGCTGATTCTAAAGCCATCGCTCAGGTAGGTACTATCTCCGCTAACTCCGACGAAACCGTAGGTAAATTGATCGCTGAAGCGATGGAAAAAGTCGGTAAAGAAGGCGTGATCACCGTTGAAGAAGGTACCGGCCTGCAAGACGAGCTGGACGTTGTTGAAGGTATGCAATTCGACCGCGGTTACCTGTCTCCATACTTCATCAACAAGCCAGAAACCGGTTCTGTTGAACTTGAAAGCCCATTCATCCTGCTGGCTGACAAGAAAATCTCTAACATCCGTGAAATGCTGCCAGTGCTGGAAGCCGTTGCTAAAGCCGGTAAACCACTGCTGATCATTGCTGAAGACGTTGAAGGCGAAGCCCTGGCGACTCTGGTAGTGAACACCATGCGCGGTATCGTGAAAGTGGCTGCGGTTAAAGCACCAGGCTTCGGCGACCGTCGTAAAGCTATGCTGCAAGACATCGCAACCCTGACTGGCGGTACTGTTATCTCTGAAGAGATCGGCCTGGAGCTGGAAAAAGCCACGCTGGAAGACATGGGTCAGGCTAAGCGTGTTGTTATCAACAAAGACACTACCATCATCATCGACGGTGTTGGCGAAGAGGCTACTATTCAGGGCCGTGTTTCTCAGATCCGTCAGCAGATCGAAGAAGCGACCTCTGACTACGACCGTGAAAAACTGCAAGAGCGTGTGGCTAAACTGGCTGGCGGCGTAGCCGTTCTGAAAGTTGGCGCAGCGACTGAAGTTGAAATGAAAGAGAAGAAAGCCCGCGTTGAAGATGCCCTGCACGCGACCCGTGCTGCGGTAGAAGAAGGCGTGGTTGCTGGTGGTGGTGTTGCGCTGATCCGCGTTGCTCACACTCTGGCAGACCTGAAAGGCGACAACGATGACCAGAACGTGGGTATCCGCGTTGCTCTGCGCGCGATGGAAGCTCCACTGCGTCAGATCGTGGTTAACGCCGGCGAAGAAGCTTCTGTTATCGCTAACAAGGTTAAAGCAGGCGAAGGCAGCTTCGGCTACAACGCTTACACCGAACAGTACGGCGACATGATCGCGATGGGTATCCTGGACCCAACTAAAGTGACCCGTTCTGCTCTGCAGTTCGCCTCTTCAGTTGCTGGCCTGATGATCACCACCGAGTGCATGATCACCGACCTGCCTAAAGACGACAAAGTCGATATGGGCGGCGCTGGCGGCATGGGTGGTATGGGCGGCATGGGCGGCATGATGTAATCATCCCCCGGCGTTCATTCGCTGCATATGCAGGTTGCGTAAGCAATTTGTGTGTTAAAGAGACCCGGTCCTTGGTGGCCGGGTTTTTTTATTTGACCCTTTTTTCTTCGTTTCAGTAAGATAACTCTCATCGTCTCCTGAGTTTAGCGTGTAAACTCTACACTATCTCTGTCTCAGGTAACGCGTTGAAGCTTGCGCAAACGTGGCAACGGATGCCTAAGAGAACACGGCGTTCTCTGATAGGCTTTATGAGATTTCAATATCAAATGGGGAAAGTGATGCGGATTAAAATGTTACTGGGCCTGTCAGCTGCCATGCTGCTCGCCGGCTGCAGTACCACTCATCAACTGGATGCAGCGGGCCAGCAAGTTAAGTTTACTGATAGCAAACCGGGTAAAGAATGCCAATTAATTGGCGATGTTACCGGTACGCAGAGCAACTGGTTATCAGGAAGCGGCGGTGACGGTAGCTCAATGCGCGGTGCTGCGAATGATCTGCGTAACAAAGCTGCTGCTATGGGTGGTAACACTATTTATGGCGCGAACAGCCCAACCCAAAGTTTCGTCTCCAGCTTCGTTCCTGTGGACAGCAAAATGGTCGGTCAGGTTTATAAGTGCCCATAACGGGTCACCCCTTTCCTGATAACGACATTGAATAGAAATTGCATAAAAAGGGATGCCTATGATGGGCATCCCTTTTTGATTGAGCAGGTCTGTCAGAAGAAATCAGGACTGTTTGAGGCGTAGGTCTAAGATGGTTTTGCTCGGCTCACCGCCAATTTCGCGGGTCAGCTTCGGCACCATATAGCCCGATACCTTGCTCATCAGCCCTTTCATGATGACGCGTGCTTCATCGTCATCCACCATGAAATGCGCCGCGCCCTGAACCTTATCCAGCACGTGGATGTAGTAGGGCATGATGCCGCTGTCGAACAGCGCGTTGCTCAACGCCGCCAGCGTATCAGCACAATCATTGACGCCACGCAGCAGCACGCTTTGGTTAAGCAGGGTCACGCCGGCTTTTTTCAGCTCGGCAATGCCAGCGCGGAACTCGTCATCAATCTCATTAGCGTGATTGATGTGCGTCACCATCAGCACTTGCAGGCGCGATTCGCTCAGGCGCTGGCACAATCTTGGCGTGATGCGCGCAGGGATAACCACCGGCAAACGAGTGTGAATTCGCAGGCGTTTAATGTGGCCAATGGCTTCCAGTTCTGTGATCAACCAGTCAAGTTCGTGATCTTTTGCCATCAAAGGATCACCACCCGAGAAAATAATTTCATCGAGTTCAGGGTGTGAGCGGATATAATCCAGCGCCTGAACCCAGTTGGCTTTATTTCCCTGGTTTTCCTGATAAGGAAAATGGCGGCGGAAGCAGTAGCGGCAATTCACCGCGCAACCGCCTTTCACCAGCAATAGCGCGCGGTTACTGTACTTGTGCAATAGCCCTGGGACGACACTACGTTGTTCATCCAGAGGGTCCGTGGTGAAGCCCGGCGCGGCGATAAACTCTTCGCGCGCGGTCAGTACCTGCAGCAGTAAAGGATCGTGCGGATCGCCCGGTTGCATGCGTGCAACAAAGGCGCGCGGAACGCGTAGCGGGAACAAACGACGGGCTTCATGCCCTGTTTGCAGTTCTGCATTATTGTTAAGTGCCAGAAGAGTAAGCAGTTCATCCGGGTCTGTAATAACATCGCCGAGTTGATGCAACCAATCTTCTCTAAATGGCGCGTTTAGGGTTACAATGTTTGCCATTTTTTTGGCTAATACCAGTTTAAAATTAGAGGGCCATTATGGCGACTTATTCTAGCAACGATTTCCGTCCGGGTCTTAAAATCATGTTCGAAAGCGAACCATACGCGATCGAATCCAGTGAATTCGTAAAACCAGGCAAGGGCCAGGCTTTCGCACGCGTTAAAATGCGT
>Ga0157370_10009066_pt1 | contig 10671 bp, 8 predicted proteins | sample C35metaG_FD_113463 | JGI IMG/M metagenome (GOLD analysis project Ga0157370, IMG submission 113463) | Corn rhizosphere microbial communities from Kellogg Biological Station, Michigan, USA - C3-5 metaG | ecosystem: Host-associated > Plants > Roots > Rhizosphere > Soil | place: USA: Michigan... | reverse complement strand
CGGCCACGGCGCGGCCACGGCGCGGCCACGGCGCGGAAGCGTCCGCCGTCGTGGGGCAGAATTGGAGGGTGACTGATTCCCAAGCTCCCCTGTCCCTGCCCGACGCCGCCGCCCAGGAGGCCCGCATTGCCGCCGCGATTGCCGCCGAACTGGGCGTGCGGGCCGCGCAGGTCCGCGCCGCCGTGGCCCTGATGGACGACGGCGCCAGCGTCCCGTTCATTGCCCGGTACAGGAAGGAAGCCACGGGGACCCTGGACGACGCCCAGCTGCGCACCTTGGAGGAGCGGCTGCGGTACCTGCGGGAGCTCGAGGCCCGGCGGCGCACCGTGCTGGAGACCATTCACGGGTTGGGAAAGCTAACGCCGGAACTTCGTGTCGCCGTTGAGGCTGCTGCGAGCAAGTCCGACCTTGAGGACCTCTACCTCCCTTACAAGTCCACGCGGAAAACCAAGGCCGACGCCGCCCGCGAAGCCGGGCTGGAGCCCCTGCTGGACTCCCTGTTGGCGAACGCGGCGCTGGCCCCGGCCGTCACCGCGGACGGTTTCCTGAACGCCGGGCACGGCATTGCCACCGCCGACGACGCCCTGGCCGGCGCCCGGGCCATCCTGATCGAGCGCGCCGGGCAGGACGCCGCCCTGGTGGGTGAATTGCGCGAACGGTTGTGGAAAACCGGCCGGCTGCGCTCCTCCGTCAAGGCCGGGAAGGCGTCGGAAGGCGAAAAGTTCAAGGACTACTTTGACTTTGCCCAGCCACCGCACACGCTGCCCAGCCACCGCGTGCTGGCGCTGCTGCGCGGCGAAAAGGAGGGCGTGCTGACCCTGGACCTGGCGGAAACGGACACGCGCGACGCCGACGCTCACGCAGCCGCCCGCGCCCGTTATGAAAGTGCCGTGGCCCACTCCCTGGGCATTGCCGAATCCGGCCGTGCCGCGGACGCCTGGCTCATGACCGGTGCCCGGCTCGCCTGGCGCACCCGCATTCTGACCCGCCTTTCCGTTGACCTGCGCGTGCGCCTGTTCCAAAGCGCCGAAGAGGAATCCGTGCGCGTGTTTGCGGCGAACCTGCGGGACGTGCTGCTGGCGGCACCCGCCGGAAACAAGGCAACCCTCGGCCTGGACCCGGGCCTGCGGACAGGCACCAAGGTGGCCGTGGTGGACGGCACCGGCAAGGTCACCGCCACCGACACCGTTTACCCGCACGCCCCCGCGAAGCGCTGGAACGAGGCCCTGGCAACGCTGGCGGGCCTGGCGGAAAAGCACCAGGTGGAGCTGATCGCCATCGGCAACGGCACGGCCAGCCGGGAAACCGACAAGCTGGCGGCCGAACTAGTTGCCGAATTGAAGCGCCGGAATCCGGGGCGCAAGGTCACCAAGCTAGTGGTGTCCGAGGCCGGCGCCTCCGTCTACTCCGCGTCCGCCCTGGCCGGCGCCGAACTGCCCGGCATGGACGTCTCGCTGCGCGGCGCCGTGTCCATCGCCCGGCGCCTGCAGGACCCCCTCGCCGAGCTGGTGAAGATCGACCCGAAATCCATTGGCGTGGGCCAGTACCAGCACGACCTCACCCCGGCCAAGCTGGAACGCTCGCTGGACGCCGTCGTGGAGGACTGCGTCAACGCCGTGGGCGTGGACCTGAACACGGCGTCGCCCGCGCTCCTGGCGAGGGTGGCCGGCGTCGGGCCCCTGCTCAGTGAAAACATCGTGGCGCACCGCAATGAAAACGGGCCCTTCAGCAAGCGCTCGGAACTGAAAAAGGTGGCGCGGCTGGGCCCCAAGGCCTTTGAGCAGTGTGCCGGATTCCTGCGGATCACCGGGGGAGCGGAGCCCCTGGACGCCTCCAGCGTGCACCCCGAGGCCTACGGCGTGGCGCGCAAAATCCTTGCCGCCGTGGGCGCCGGCAAGGCCGAAATCTCCGGCGGGGTGCCCGCCGTCGCGGCCGTGAACCCGGCGGACTTCGTGGACGGCGCCTTCGGCCTGCCCACCGTGGCGGACATCGTGGCGGAGCTGCAAAAGCCCGGCCGCGACCCCCGCCCCCGCTTCGAAACTGCCACCTTTGCCGACGGCGTTGAAAAGATCACCGATTTGCGCCCCGGCATGATCCTGGAAGGGACGGTGTCCAATGTGGCGGCGTTCGGCGCGTTTGTGGACATCGGCGTGCACCAGGACGGGCTGGTCCACGTCTCCGCCATGAGCAACAGTTTCGTCTCCGACCCCCGGACCGTGGTCAAGTCCGGCCAGGTGGTCCGCGTCAAGGTCCTGGAGGTAGAACCGGAACGCAAGCGGATCTCCCTCACCCTGCGCCTGGATGACCAGCCGGGGGACGCTGCCGCCGGGAAGGGGAAGAACGACGCCGGCTCCCGGACCCCGGCGCGCACCTCGCCGGCCGCCGGGGGCGGCTCCCGCCAGGGTCGGGCAGCGGGGGCCAAGGGCGCGCCGTCACGCACTGCCCCAGCCGCCGCGGCCAAGTCAGCGGCCCCGGCCCCGGCCAACACTGCCATGGCAGAGGCGCTGCGCCGTGCGGGGCTGAAGCCGTAGCATCATCCACTCATTCAGCGCATGGCACCATTTGCGTGATTTGTCCAGCACTTGTTCGGCATAAGTCACAAACCAGTCATATTGTTGCGCCGTGAAGCGCCGGTCTCGCACACTGGATACAGGTCATGAGCGCCAGCGACAAGCCCCGGCTCGCTGGCCGGCAACCCTCCTTCCGCGGTGGGGTGCCCCGGGTGAAGACCAGGTACCGAACCACCCGGTTTCGGTGCAAGCGCGGGCCGCACAATTCCTTCGGCCCATCACGGCGTCCCTGTGGCGCGGATGGGCCGCACTTATTGCAGGCCTCTAGTGTTTAAGGAGCTCCCATGAGCAATGGTTGGTCATTTGAAACCCGTCAGATCCACGTAGGCCAGGAGCCGGACGCCACCACAGGTGCACGCGCCCTCCCCATCTACCAGACCACGTCCTTCGTGTTCCCGTCCACGGAAAGCGCCGCAGCCCGCTTTGCGCTGGCCGAGCTGGAGCCCATCTACACCCGCATCGGCAACCCCACAACCGACGCCGTCGAGCAGCGCGTTGCCAGCCTGGAAGGCGGCGTTGCCGCCCTGCTGCTGTCCTCGGGCCAGGCGGCCACCACCTTCGCCATCCTCAACTTGGCCCAGGCCGGGGACCACATCGTCTCCAGCCCCAGCGTCTACGGCGGCACGTTCAACCTGCTGGCCCACTCGCTGAAGAAGCTCGGCATCGAGGTCACCTTTGTCTCCGACCCCGACAACCTGGACGAATGGCGTGCGGCCGTCAAGCCCAACACCAAGGCCTTCTTCGGCGAGACCGTCTCCAACCCCCGCCAGGACGTGCTGAACCTCGAGGAGATCAGCACCATCGCCCACGAGGCTGGCGTGCCTCTGATCGTGGACAACACGCTCGCCACCCCGTACCTGATCCGCCCCCTCGAGTGGGGTGCCGACATCGTCATCCATTCCGCCACCAAGTACCTCGGCGGCCACGGCACGGCCATCGGCGGCGTGATTGTCGACGGCGGCAAGTTTGACTTCGCCGCGGATCCGGAAAAGTTCCCCGGCTTCAACACCCCTGACGAGACCTACAATGGGCTGGTCTACGCCCGCGACCTTGGCGTCGGCAGCGCCCTGGGCGCCAACCTGGCCTACATCCTCAAGGCCCGCGTGCAGCTGCTGCGCGACCTCGGTTCGGCCATCTCGCCGTTCAATGCCTTCCTCATCGCCCAGGGCATCGAGACGCTGAGCCTGCGCGTGGAGCGCCACGTCAGCAACGCCGTCAAGGTCGCACAGTGGCTGGAAGCGAATGAAAACGTGGAGGCGGTTGCATACTCAGGCATCCCGTCCAGCCCCTGGTTTGAGCGCGGCCGCAAGTACGGCCCCAAGGGGACCGGCGCCATCGTCTCCTTCGACATCAAGGGCGGGCTGGAGGCTGGCAAGCGCTTCGTTGACGGCCTGGAACTGCACTCGCACGTTGCCAACCTCGGCGACGTCCGTTCGCTGGTGATCCACCCTGCCTCCACCACCCACGCCCAGCTCAGCGAGGAACAGCGGCTCGCCGCCGGCGTCCGCCCGGGGCTGGTGCGCCTGTCCGTGGGGCTGGAGGGTGTGGACGACATTATTGCCGACCTTGAAGCAGGTTTCCGCGCAGCAAAATCGTCCGTAAACTAAGTGGTCCCTGTGAGTCCAGGTGCAGCGGAGCGGAACGTGTTTACCCCTGACATCGAAACCGGCGAATCCGGACCATCGGACAGTTCCTGGCAGGCCGCCGTCGGCCAGGGCGGCGGCCTCCTGCGCTCGGTCGGCATCGGTTCACTGGAACTGGAGGCCGGAGGGTCACTGCCCTCGGTCACCATGGCCTATGAATGCTGGGGGACGCTGAACGCGGCCGGCAGCAATGCGGTGCTCATCCAGCACGCGCTGACGGGCAGCACGCACGTCAGCCGCGGGGATTCGGAAGAGAACGGCTGGTGGGAGGGCCTGGTCGGCCCCGGCGAGGTGATCGACACCGATCAGTATTTCGTGGTGTGCGCCAACATGCTGGGCGGCTGCTACGGCACCACCGGCCCCTCCAGCATTGCCGGCGACGGCGCCCCGTACGGCTCCCGCTTCCCGTTCGTCACCATCCGCGACTCGGTCCACGCGGAGGCCCGGCTGGCGGACCAGCTGGGCATCACCTCCTGGCACGCCGTCATTGGCGGGTCCATGGGAGGCGCCAGGGCCCTGGAGTGGGCGGTGACGTTCCCGGAACGGGTCCGGCGGTGCGCCGTGGTGGCGGCCTGTGCCGCCAGCACGGCCGAGCAAATCGCGTTCGCCCAGGCCCAGGTCCTTGCCATCCGCCAGGACCCCAACTTCGCCAACGGGGACTACTACGACGGCGCGGCGCCCACCTTGGGCCTGGGCCTGGCGCGGCGGATTGCCCACATCACCTACCGTTCCGAGGCGGAGATGGGGACGCGGTTTGGCCGCAATTCCCAGGCCGGGGAAAACCCCATCAGCCACGGCCGCCTGCGCACGGACGGAGGGAGCCCGGTGCAGGAGCGGTACCAGGTGGAAAGCTACCTGGACCACCAGGCACGCAAGCTGGTGGGCCGCTTCGACGCCAACAGCTACATTGTCATCACCGAGGCACTCATGAGCCACGACGTCGGGCGCGGGCGCGGCACGCTGGAGGAGGCGCTGGCCCGGACGGCCGGCGTCGAATTCCTGGTGGCCGCCGTCAACAGCGACAGGCTGTATTTCCCGGCCCAATCCGAGGAACTGGCGGCGGCGCTGCCCGGCAGCGTTGAAGTGCGCCGGATCGACTCGGCCATTGGCCACGACGGCTTCCTCACCGAGGTGGGGGCCGTGGGCGAATTGCTGCGGGAGCAGTTCTTCACCCCATAAAACAAATCTGTGTGTCAGTAGTTGCACGTTGATCAACCATATTTGGGTGATAAAAGTGCAACTACTGACACACAGTTGGGGTTAGAAGTTCTTGAAGATGGCTTCCCTATGGGCGGCGTACTGTTCGGCGGTCACCTGGCCGGCGCGGCGGGCGGCATCCAGGGCGTCCAGCTGCCGCTTGAGTTCAGCCTCGGCCTTCATGCGCTCGTTGGCGAAACCGGTGGTCTGCTGGCCGTGCGCGGCATCGTAGTTCTTCATGGGCACACCGTTGAGCAGCGTGCCAACATAAGCGGCCGGCGCCGCCTGGTGGGCGATGCCCTGCTGCCCGGGGCGGCTAGACTGCCCGGGGCGTCCGGCCTGCGCCGGGCGGACGGGTTGGGCTGCATAGGGTGAGGCGTTCCGGGCGCGCTTCTTGCGGCTGGCAGCCTTGGCAAAATTGGCCAGCAGCACTACGGCGATGATGACGAAAACAAGGAAGGGCTGCAGGGAAAAGGATCCGGCCTGCGAAGCGGCCACGTCTCCGGCCACCACTGGGTCGAGCAATGTCAGCACAACGCACCTCTTCACGAAGACAGGGCGCGGAATATTCGCGCTTCCATCCATCCTAGTCGGCTTGCCTGCCGTCATACCGGGCAATGCCGCCGAGGGTTCCCTGGCCCGGCCAGCATCACTGTCTTGGTCCGGGATGGGGCAGAGTGCGCGGCGCGGGGTGGTTTCGGGGCGGCTTCGCCGGATGGGTCGCAAACTTTCCTGTGGGGCAGAACCCAGCTCGAGTTCTGCCCCCGGTGCACCCGGGGCAAAACTCAGCATGGGTTCTGCCCCAGCGAGAAGTCCATCATGGCCAGTGCAGGGCGGGTGCAGCATGGCCAGCGCAGGCGGGTGGAACATTGCCAGTGGGGGCGGGTGGAGCATTGCCAGTGCGGGGGGCGGTCAAGCACATCACGCGCAGAGGACTGTGCTTGGCCCGGCCCAGCACCGAGTGACGCTCCATCACCTTTCGGGGTGTTTTTGCCAACCCTCCCTCATCAACTGCGGGACGGTGCGCAGGAGGTGCCCCGGTTGGAACCGAGCGTCAGGGAAAAGACCGCAGAAAGTGATGCCGCGTCGAGGAAAAGACCGCAAAAAGTGCTGGAGCATCGGGGAAAAAATTCAACGGGGATTCGGAGGGAGTTCGGACCCGGCACCCAACGGCACCGCTTAATGTGGCCCCATGTCGCAGGTCCAGGCACCTCAGCCGGCTGGGGACAGCGTCCTGTGGTCGCCCCCGCCGTTGGTGGACGCTGACCATAGTGGCCCCGGCCCAACTCATGGTTGCCCTGGACTCCACCGTCGCCAACATCGCACTCCCGTCCGCCCAGCACGACCTCGGCTTTTCCAGCGGCGAACGGCAGTGGGTCATCACCGCGTACTCGCCTGCCTTCGGCAGCCCGCTGCTGCTCGGCGGCCAGCTCTCGGACGTCGTGGGTCCTAAACGCACATTCATGGCCGGGCTGCTCTTCCGGCGCCGGGGCCCGCAATCAGGCCTAAGCCCCGGCCCCGCCCGGCATTCCGGGCCCGAACACCGGGCCGGGCGTGGGCCGTTTCGGTGAGATGCCATCGCCGGATGACTGGTGGCGCAGGCGGCGCAGCACCCAGGGAACCAGGTATTCGCGGGCCCAGACCAGGTCCTCGGCACGGGCCGCCTGCCACTTTTGCGTGGGGAGGGGTTCCGGGCGCTGGGGCAGCAGCTGGTGGGGAACGTTCAGGGCGTCCAGGGCCATGATGGCGATGGTGTGGTGGCCCAGCGGGGCGAAGTGAAGTCGGTCCGCGGACCACATTTGCGGGTTCGTGAGGGCCCGCAGGGACCACATGTCCGCGATCACGGCGTCGTGCCGGGCGGCGACGGTGCGCAGGTTTTCGTTATAGATGGCCACCCGGCCGCGCACCATGCCCAGTACAGGGGTGTCGCGGATGTCGGGCCCGTTGAAGAGCAGCACGGTGGCCCCGGCTGCGGACATCGCACCGACGGCGGCGTCGAGCTTTTCGGCCAGGGCGTCCGGATCGGAACCTGGCCGGATAAGGTCGTTGCCGCCGGCGGAAATGCTGATCAAATCCGGCTTGAGGGCCAGGGCCGGCTCCAGTTGTTCGGCCAGGATCTGGGTCAGGAGGCGCCCGCGAATGGCCAGGTTGGCGTAGCGGAAATCGTCCCTGTCCCGGCTCAATTCCTCCGCGAGCCTGTCCGCCCAGCCGCGATGCCCGCCGGGGCTGTGGGGCTCGGGATCGCCGATGCCCTCGGTAAAGGAGTCGCCCATGGCCACATAGCGGTTCCAGGGGTGGCGGGCGATGACTGCCGTGCCCGCAGCTTCGATATTTTCAGATGCCGTTGAATCACTCACCCTCCCATCCTGCACTTTGACCACGTGGTTGCGCCACCTTGCGCCACCTTGCGGTTCCGCCAAGCCGGTTCGAAAGGGGCCGGGCCGGCATGGAAAGATGGGGCGCATGATTGATTCCCCCACCGTCATTTGGTCCCGCCCCGCCGATCAGCGCGCCGGAACGCCCCTCCTTGTCATGTTCCACGGCTACGGCGCCGATGAGGAGGACCTCTTTGGCCTCTCCGCCCAGCTGCCGGCAGAATTCACGGTGGCCTCCGTCCGCGCCACGCAGCAGGCCGGACCGGGCTACGCCTGGTTCCCGCTGAGCAATGACCTCTCCTACACCCTGGACGGCGTCACCGAAGCGGCTGCGGAGGTCGAGCAGTGGCTGGATTCGGTGCGCCAGGAGCATTCCTCCGTCACCCTGCTGGGCTTTTCGCAGGGCATGTGCATGGCCACCAGCCTCCTGCGGCACCGGCCCGCAGACTACGCCGCCGTCGTCGGGCTTTCTGGTTTTGTAGTGGAAGCGGACGGGAATCCGTGGTTTGACGATGCCGCCACGGCTGCTGCCAGGCCCGAGATCTTTTGGGGGCGCGACCAGGCCGACCCCGTCATTCCGCAGACGTCCGTTGAATACACCAACACGTGGCTGCGCGCCCACACCAAGCTCACAAAGGTGCTCTACACGGGGATTTGGCACGGCATCAACGCCCAGGAAATGGCGCACGTGGGCGAGTTCCTCCAGCTGAAGGTGCTCAACGCCGGGTAAGCACGACGCCGGCACCCGGCCTGCGCGCTCGGCTTCCCTTGCGCTGTGGCAGGGTTGGGCGGGACGGGTTGCTCAGGCCCCGGTAGTGATGCGGACGGTTTCGCCGTTGACGCTCACGGTGTCTCCGTGGTGCAGCTGGCGCCCGCGGCGCTCATCGATCTCGCCGTTGACCTTGACCAGGCCGTTCTTGATGAGCTCGGCTGCCTCCACGCCGTCCTCCACCAGGCTGGCCAGCTTGAGGAGCTGTCCCAGGCGGATCATGTCGTCGCGGATGGGGATGTCAATGATCTCGTGTGAACTCATGGGTCAATTGTGCCGCACTGACTGGCTGCCGCAGACACGGCCGGAACCGAGCCAGACCATCGGCCAAATTCCGGCAGGGTTTTGGAACGTCGAGGGGCGCAATCAAGTGCTGCGGCGCTACGGTTGAAAGCAAGACAGCAGCGACATTAATACCCGAGGAGTGCCACCCATGCCGACAACCGGCGCATTGATTGTCAGCGGCTACACCGAGGCGGGCTACGGAGCCGGGCCCGGCGTGCAGCGCTTTGCCCTGCAGGACGACGGCACCGTGGGGGAGCGGACCGCGGAGGCAGCCGGAGTCCGCAATGCGTCATTCCTGGCCGGCGCCGGCGGGGTGCTGCTTGCCGTCGAGGAGCTGAAAGACGGCACGGTCGCCGCCCTTGATCCCGAAACGCTTGCGGTCCTGGGGCGGGCATCCACCGGTGGGGCCGACCCCTGCCACGTGATCCACCTGGGCGGGAGTGTCTGGGTGGCCAACTATTCGTCCGGGACGGCTGCGGTGCTGCCGCTGGCCGCGGTGCTGGAAGGGGCCCAGCCAGACACTGAGCCCGGCAGTGAGCCACGCACCGCACGGCCGGAGCTGCTCAGCCACCCTGGTTCCGGGCCCGTCACCGGACGGCAGGGGGAGTCCCACGCGCACCAGGTGACGGCCACGCCGTGGGGCACAGTGCTCGTGTCGGACCTGGGGGCCGACAGGGTGGACGTCTACTTTGCGGATTCGCACGTGCTGGCCGATTCTGCGGAACTGCCTCCGGGCACGGGGCCCCGCCACGTGGCGCTAAAGGGCGGATTCATGTTCGTGGCGGGTGAACTGGACGGACACCTGCACGTGCTCCGACGTGCGGAAATGGCACCGGGCAAGGGGACGGGACACTTCTGGCGGTGGCTGTTCAAGGTGCCCCTTGCGCCGACCGAAGGGGAGATTGGACTGGCCAAGGAGTTCTTCCCTTCCCACATCCAGCTCTCGGAGGACGGCACCAAGCTCTACGCCGCCGTCCGCGGGCCCAACACGCTGGTGGTGCTGGACGTTTCGGGCGTGGAAGGGGATTCGCCCCGGCCGCCGGTATTTCTCAACCTCGTGCCCTCAGGCGGCAACTGGCCCCGTCACTTCGCCGTGGCGAACCACAAGATCTACGTGGCCAACCAGCTCTCCAACAATGTTGCCGTCTTCGACCTCGACGAAAACGGCCTGCCCGGTACCGAACCGGTCCAAACAGTGGCATTCGGCAGCCCTACCTGCGTCGTGCTTGCCTGACCCCTGCCCAAGGTGAGCAGGCGGCGCAAGCCGGGGGCCGGCGTCGTACATCATCCGCCGGCCAACTTCTCTGTGGGGCAAAACCCGCGGTGGGTTGTGCCCCGGGTGCACCGGGGGCAAAACTCGGGCTGGGTTTGGCCCCAGGGAGAAGTGCAGGCGCGGGACTCAAGCCGGGTTCACCGCCCGCCGGAGCAATTCCTGCCCCGCGCCACGGACCGGTAGGCTAGTCCACGGACGGACCGCACCCAGCGGCCTCGTAATTATTAGGAGTACTCTGTGGCCCCCCAATCCAAGCTTGACCAGGTCATTTCCCTCGCGAAGCGCCGCGGCTTTGTGTTCCAGGCCGGTGAGATTTACGGTGGATCGCGGTCGGCCTGGGACTATGGCCCCCTCGGCGTGGAGCTGAAGGAAAACATCAAGCGCGAATGGTGGCAGTCCTTTGTGCGCGGGCGCGAGGACATGGTGGGGCTGGACTCCTCCATCATCCTGCCCAAGGCCGTGTGGGAAGCCTCCGGCCACGTCGCAACGTTCACCGACCCGCTGGTCGAGTGCACCCAGTGCCACAAGCGCCACCGCCAGGACCACCTCATCGAGGCGT
>Ga0157370_10009065_pt1 | contig 10672 bp, 11 predicted proteins | sample C35metaG_FD_113463 | JGI IMG/M metagenome (GOLD analysis project Ga0157370, IMG submission 113463) | Corn rhizosphere microbial communities from Kellogg Biological Station, Michigan, USA - C3-5 metaG | ecosystem: Host-associated > Plants > Roots > Rhizosphere > Soil | place: USA: Michigan... | reverse complement strand
CCATTATCAATATCATTTGCACATTATGCACGGCAGCATTTCTTTTTAATGTATCCAGGTATTCTTCAGTAGGCGATTCAAATAAAGTATTTACAAATTCAATACCATTGAGGCCAAAATCTTCGCGTGCTATTTTCGGAAAATCCAGTGTTTTCCATTTGCCTGCTCTTATTTCATCTACCAATGCCCATTGAGCAAGAGAAATATCATCTTTCATGTTGTTGAGTTTTTAAAAGTAAATTAGTTTTAACTGCTCTTAATATTTTTAGTCGAACTATAATACTATTATTGATTATTTTTTCTAACAGCTATCAGCTATTCATGCACATACACTACACCATCTTTCATTACAAAACGAATGTTACGTATATCATGAATGTTTACCGCGGGGTTTCCTGTTACGGCAATCATGTCTGCATAAAGTCCCGGTTGTAACCTGCCAATCTTATGCTGCAACTTAAACACATCTGCATTTACCGAAGTAGCAGAGCGTAATACATCCAAAGGCTTCATTCCATATTCTACCATTAGTTCCATTTCACGCGCATTATCGCCATGAGGAAATACACCCACATCGCCACCCATACAAATAGTAACACCCGCCTTTAATGCATCACTAAAACTTTTCTTTTTATTAATAACACTTTTCGGTTCTGGATCTATACCTTTTCGCCAACCATGATATTGTGCAATCGCTTCCACTGCAGCAATGGTAGGGCAATAAGCAACTCCTTTTTGTTTCATTAATTCAAACACTTCTGGTGTGCCATCGTTACCATGCTCTACGGTATTCACTCCTGCAAGAATTGCTCTGCGCATTCCTTCTGCGGTGGTGGCATGCGCTGCTACAATTCTTCCGCTGCTATGTGCCACTTCAACGGCAGTTTTTAATTCATCTAATGTAAACGTGGGTTCTGCTTCATCATTATCACCCCACGGATAGTCGGCATACAATTTTACTACATCCGCTCCTTTGCCAATTTGTGTGCGCACTTCTTTAATGAGTGCATCGGTGCCATCGGCTTCTGCTGCGCCTTTCAACACATTAATTTCATCTTTCAAAACTTTAGGACCATAACTGCCGGTAGCAACAATTGCTCTTGTTGCCACAAACATTCTCGGCCCGGGAATCACTCCTTTTTCTATTGCCTTTTTTAACCCAACATCTGCATAGCCCATGCCTTCTGTTCCTAAATCCCTCACCGTAGTAAAGCCTGCATACAAAGTTTTTTGCGCATGTACTACCGCACGTGCAACCCGCTCTGCATCGGATTCTTTCAGCACTTGGTCGTCCCAGCTTGTTTCATTATACGGATGAAGAAACAAATGACTATGGCCTTCTATCAAACCCGGCAAAAGCGTACAACCTTTCAGTGGTATCACCATCGCCTGCGGATAATTATTTTCAATACTACCCACTGCTTCAATCTTATTACTTTTTACCGCCACCTGCCAGTTATCGTGCATTTGCTCACCATCAAATACACGATCTGCCTTTATTAAATACACCGTATCGTTTTTACCGGAAGGCGATTGAGCCACAGAAAAATTTATAAAGAAAAAAAAGATGCCAATAATAAATATGCGATGTAAAAAAAAATTTAGTTTCATTTTTTTGATTAATCAATTATTGAATAAATCACATCCTAAGTTAATGAACTAATTCCTTCCATTTGCCGGATGTTGCATAATATTTTATGATTGCATTTCTCTTTTTCAGCAAACGGGTTAAATATTTTGTCAAAACAAGTGTATTAAAAACTTTTCCCGCTATTCCAAAAGGTGATTCATATAAGAAATGATCTTTCATTAAAACATTTCCATTGCTTTCCTCAAAAAGATGTTCGTGTCTTATAGATTTGAACGGCCCTTTTATTTGTTCATCACAGAAATAAAATGGTCTTTCGAAAGCAGTGATTTTTGAAGTCAGTTGTTGTTGTATCCCGAAATGAATAGCTTGCCAGGTAACTGTTTCATTGAATCCAATCAATCCTGATGTGATACCGGCAATAGCTGTTTCTTTCGAACCGGTAGTGGAAATTTTATGCAGGTCAATACTTCTGGATAAATCAAAACAAATTTCCAATGTAGAATTAATTTCGGTGGTAAGTGAGATGAGCGGCATCGTATGGTAAAAAACTTCCCTTTAAAAAGAAATGAAGCTGATAATTTCTTCAAGATATTTTTTATCTGTTGCATCAAAATGATCGGGCAATTCGCTGTCAACATCCAGTACGCCGATAACTTCTTTATTTTTAAAAACAGGAAGTACTATTTCTGATTTGGACAAACTGCTGCATGCAATATGCCCGGGGAATTTTTCTACATCGGGCACTATCAACGTCTCACTTTTTGCCCAACTGGTGCCGCATACGCCTCTTCCTTTTTTTATTCGTGTGCAGGCCACCGGCCCCTGGAATGGCGCCAGCACCAATTCATTTTCTTTTACCAAATAAAAACCAACCCACCACCAGTTGAATTGTTCTTTCAATGCAGCTACTACATTGGCAAGATTGGCTATTAAATCAGTTTCGCCTTCCAGCAAACCTTTTATTTGCGGAAGGAGTGATTGATATTGTTCTTCTTTAGTTCCGGTTGTTATGGTTAAATCTTCGGACATAAGGCAAAGGTAAGATAAATGGATAGTGCTGTTCTATTTCGTGTTTAGAAATAAATAATATGAACATGTAAAACCATTAATTCTCTTTCGAAAACTTCACTAACTTAGCAGGTTTACGATTGTTCACTTTTAAATTTTTCAACATGATCATTGTTCACGATACCTTCATCTGCAAACCGGGTAATGCATCCAAAATGGCAAAACTTTTTAAAGAAGCAATGGCGGATAATGCCGACCTCGTTCACATAATGACCGACCTGACCGGCGACTACAACCGGGTAATAATGGTAACCAAATACGACAACCTCACCGCGTATGAACAAAGTTTTCAAAAATATATGCAGGACTCTGAGGAAATGAAAAAGATGAAAGAAAAAATGAAAGGTTATCACGAGATGTACCTCACTGGCTCGCGCGAGATATTCAATGTGTGGTAACTATCTTCCATAAAACATCTTCGCAAAAAACTTTGTTGCAAAAAAAAATAAAACTTCAAAAGATTCCTGATATTATTTATAGAAAATATATTCAGGATGAAGTGAATTGAAAAAAATTTATTTGTTACAGGAAAATTATATCATTTATTAAACTTCACCGGCTACTCATTAATTAAAGTCCGCTTAATATTGGTTTTAAATCGTTCACATCATTTTTGAACCATCAACAAACAAAGCAGCGTTTCCGGAAAACAATGTTGATGTGTATTTTTAATTATTAAAATCCCGCACAAATAAAAATATTGAGTATGACCATTGCAACAAATTTCTCTGCAACGGATGCCAGCCCGGTAAAATTTGAAATAGACCGCTGGGTAACAGGTATTGCGTCACAATGCGAAGCCAATGCTATTCATTGGTGCGATGGTTCCAAAGAAGAATATGATCGTCTCTGCGATGTATTAGTAAAGAAAGGAACATTTATAAAACTAAATGAAAATAAAAGACCAAATAGCTTTGCATGTTTCAGCGACCCGAGCGATGTAGCCCGTGTGGAAGACAGAACATTTATCTGCAGCCGGCTGAAGGAACATGCAGGCCCTACCAATAACTGGATGGCGCCGGGTGCTATGAAAAAAATACTGAATGATTTGCTGATGGGTGCTATGAAAGGAAGAACGTTGTATGTAATTCCTTTTTGCATGGGGCCGCTTGGTTCTCCTTATGCAAGATATGGAGTGCAACTTACCGATTCGGAATATGCCGTGGTAAACATGCGCATCATGACGCGTATAGGTGATGATGTGTTGCCATACATAGAATCAAAAAATTATGTAAAGTGCCTGCACACGGTAGGCGCTCCGATTGAGAATGGTATGGATGATATGAAATGGCCGTGCAATCCTGCTACAAAATATATTTCTCATTTTCCCGAAGAAAGATTGGTGATCTCTTATGGCAGCGGCTATGGCGGCAATGCGCTCATGGGTAAAAAATGTTTTGCATTGCGTATTGCATCTGCTATGGCAAAAGAAGAAGGATGGCTTGCAGAACACATGCTCATCATGGGTGTAAAAGATCCTTCGGGCCATAAAACTTATATTGCTGCCGCTTTCCCCAGTGCATGTGGTAAAACTAATTTTGCGATGCTGGTGCCGCCAAAAGAATTTAGCGATTGGAAAGTAACTACTGTTGGTGACGATATAGCATGGATACATCGCGGAAAAGATGGAAGCTTATACGCCATCAACCCGGAAGCAGGATATTTTGGTGTGGTTCCGGGCACTAATGCAAACACCAATCCAAATGCAATGGCATCCATGAGCAGGAACACCATCTTTACCAATGTGGCTGTTACTGCTGATGGTGATGTATGGTGGGAAGGTCTTACAGAAAAAATTCCGGAAGGGCTTACCGATTGGCATGGTAAACCATACAATCCTTCAAGCAGAAAACCTGCGGCACATCCTAACTCGCGCTTTACCGCGCCCGCTTATCAAAATCCTGTCATTGATGAAGATTGGGACAATCCGAATGGAGTAAAAATCGGCGGCTTTGTTTTTGGCGGCCGCAGATCTTCAACCATTCCATTGGTATATCAATCATTCAACTGGAACTTTGGTGTATATCTGGCTACCACCATGGGTAGCGAAACCACTGCTGCTGCAACTGGCGAACTCGGCAAAGTTCGTCATGATCCGTTTGCTATGTTGCCTTTTATGGGTTATCATATTGGCGATTATGTAAATCACTGGTTGCAGTTTGGAAGAACGCTGCCTAATGCCCCGAGAATTTTTGGCGTAAACTGGTTCAGGAAAGATGCCAATGGAAATTTTTTATGGAAAGGTTTTCGGGAAAATGTACGCGTATTGAAATGGATTGTACAAAGAATCAATGGTCATGCTTCATCCGTAGAATGCCCTGTGGGTTGGCTTCCGCGCTATGAAGATATGGATTGGGCAGGCATGGAAAATTTCAGCAAAGAAAATTTTGAGGCGGTGATGAAAATAAACAAAGAGCTTTGGAAAAAAGAAATATTATCGCACGAAGAATTATTCTCCACCTTCTATGATAAACTTCCGAAAGAATTTATTTTCATCAGGGAACTGTTGCTCTCTGCATTATGGAGATCGCCCGAAGGTTCGTTGCAACCGGAAGTATAGCTTTATCAGTTTCCGCAGGTGACACCTTTTGAAAAGGTGTCAATTTATTAGTTATTCTTTATCCCGCTATTCTTACTTGTCTGAATTTTATGTCGCTTCCGTTTACCACATCAAATTGGTAAATAACATTGAACATTCCATTATCTTCTGACCGGTCCTGCGTTTTCATAGCAAGGTTCAGCGAAATGGTTTGCGATTCTTTATCATAAGTGGCATACATTTTATAAGTGATGGCGCCATCTTTAAATTCGGGTGTTTTGGATTCACCTTTATCAAACAATTCGCCGGTATTGATTTTTAAAATTGTATTAATAAATCTTTTAGTAAAAATTTTATTAAAGTATTTATCAAAATCAGCCTGGGTAAAGGGTTGCGGGTTACCGGGCAGTTTGCTTATCATTTGGTAATTGTTATCATAAGCAAGGTTCCATATTTCATTATTCACATTCATTATCGGGAAATCAATGAACTGCTTTGTTTTTACTTTATCATTTTTAGCAACCGCATTTCTGAAATCATTAAAACTATTTACCCAACTGCCGGTGTTGTTAAAAAGTCGTTTATGAAAATCCCTGCCGTTGATAGTATAAAACGCGATTGACAAAATCAATAACACCGAAATTTTTTTCATAACATCTTTTTTAAAACAAGCATATATTTATTAGCTTAAAGCTACTGATTTCATAAAACTAAAACAAACAGGAAAAGCGTTGGTGTGTATGTTTATGCTCTGACAGTACTTCAACAAGTTTGTCTGCGGCAGACAGGCTCAGTATGACATAGTTCAACATGACAGAAAGTTGTGTCACCCTGAGCCTGTCGAAGGGTGACAGCATTGAAAAAGTAAAGCTATTTAGTCATGGTTCGACAAGCTCACCATGACAAGCTCACCATGACAAGCTCGCCATGACAGGTTTGTTGAAGACGGCTCCTGTATTGGGTTTCGTAACTCAATCGTACGACGGATTATTATAAAAAATTTATGACTTCATCTGCAACAGCACCTGCTCGCGGAGCAAATCAAAATCCTGGTAGCTCATTGATTTTTTAGGAAACAGCAAGGTTTCATCGCCGAATAAGGTGATTGATTTATCATCAATAACCGCCCGTTTAAAATCCGTCCATCTTACCATAGTTATTTTGGTATCCTGTTTAAACGTAAGCGTATTTTCTGAAAGTGATATTTTCTGGTTAATGAATTTTGCCTGATTATTCAACGATTCTTTTATTGATTTTTTCCACTGAAGCACCGGTGAAATTTTTTTAATCAATTCATACGAAATCAAAATTGCCACAACGGCTGTTATAACTACAATGCCCCATCCTTTATGTTGAGTAACTGCTATAATAACGGAAACTGCCAGCAAACACACCACCACTATTGTTGCTATAAAATGCGGTTTTATATTTTTAGAAAAAAGCAGTTTGCCTGTGTTTCTGAAATGTATTTCTTCAAAGTCTGCTTTGTTGAAGTTGAGTGAAAGTTCTTTCGGATTCATTGGATTTCTCTTTTTTATAGTAACGAAAATTACATGGAATCATTATTATAAAGAGAAATTTTAGTGCAGTAAGTTATCAACAAAATGCAGGATTTTATAAAAAGAAAAAGCGTGAATCATTTGCTTTATAAAGCCAATGTATTCACGCTGATAAAGATTATCATCAATTCAGTTTCCTGAATTCAACTATTATTTGTAAGTATATAAAACTCCGTTCTTAACTGATTGCTTCACGCCAAAGCCATCGGACTTATCGGAAGTGAGCAGCACATAAGGCGCACCGGCTTCTGCTGCTGCTTCTTTAATTTTTCTGGTAGCTTTTTTATCCGCTGAGCCTGCAGAGTTATAACTAAACATGCCGGATGTTTTACCTCTTACTTCATCACCTTTTTTAAGGCCTAGCACCTGGGATGGGTCAGTAACTATTTGGACCTTTTCCCAATCATCTTTTCCTGACACATCTACTTTGTCGGAAACCTGTTCGGTACGGCCACTGCTATATATAATTTTAGCCACTGCAAGTTTGCCGATAACCTGTTCTGCATCCTCTCCCGGATATTTGAAAGTAATGGTTGACTCGCCCACCTTCTCCACTTTTACATCTAATGTTTCGCCGGAATGTTTATAAATTTTATCTGCAGTAGCTGGTGGAGTTTGTGCAAGTAAAGCGGGAACTGCGACAAACAGTGATAGCAATGAAAGAACAAAATTTTTCATGGTAATTAATTGTTTTGGGTTTGAAATGAAAAGCAAAATAGAGCAAAGATTTGATAATTCAAAATTCGACTTGTGCAAAAATTCCTGCTGCTACGAAGGTTTCAAAAGTTCCGATATTATTATACGAAACAACTGTAATACATTTATTCAATCCATGCAATCTATACTTTCAACACATTGGCGAGATAATTATAGCTCGCTTTAATGCTGGCCATAGCATCTTTAGGCATGTCATGTTCTACAAAAAAATGTTTCATGCCTGCAACAGAAGCATTCTCAAAAATTCTTTTGAAATCAATAGAACCCGACCCGACAGGCATGATATTTTGATGTGATGCATCCAGGTCTTTTACATGCCACAACGGGAAACGCCCGGGGTTTTGTTTAAATAAATCCACCGGATCTTTGCCACCTTTTACAGCCCATGCCAGATCCAATTCCATTTTCATGGTGGCTTCGGATAATAAAATATCATAAGGAATTTTTCCTTCCACTTCATGAAATTCCATATCATGATTGTGATAGGCAAAAACAATTCCTGCTTTTTTGCAGGCTTCATCCGTTTTGTTGAGTACGTCAACCGATGATTTTATTTCGTCTAATGTTCCTGTTGGTGTATTGGCACAAACAAGATATTCCACGCCGCCTTCTGCCACTTCATCCACCAGTTCCTGCATATTATCCTGCAGGTTTCGCATCGGTGGAATGGTCATTGGCTTGCCACTTGCATCGGTAGGCATTTTAAATCCTTTCGGAAATTTGAAAGGAGCGCCCAGCACGTGATGCGATTTCCAGGTCATTCCCATTCCCTGCAGCATTGATGCAAATTCTTTTGGTTTCATACCATAGTAGCCGCCTTTTTTACTAAATGCCGATTCTATTTCTTTATAACCCACCTCAGCAATTTTTTGCAGCGTGCCTTGTACATCATCATCTATCGTGCTGAAAAAAGTAAACAGTTGCAAACCGATGGCATGTTGTTCTTCAAAAAAAGCAGCGCTAAGTTTGCCGGAAAGAAACATGGTGCCTAATGTAGCAAAGGCAGATTTTTTTATAAATTCTCTTCTGTAAAGCATGATAAATATTTTTTAGGTTTTAAAAAAAACTTCGTATTGGCATTACCGCCTGCTTCCCGAAGGCAGGTTATTTTAATAACTTAATCCAAATCCGAACTTATACAATGGGTTCTTTGAATCATACGGCACATCTTCTTTTTGATTGCGTACTGCTTCCATAGAAGATGGTAACTCTATTGGCAAATGCCCCCCGGGCTTATATTTTCCGAATATCACATCCAGCACGGCTGCATCACTGGCGCCAAAGTCGGCAAGCAAACCTTTTGCCTTTGCACTGATCGCGGGTATTACTGCAGGCCTGTCAAGATATATATCAACAATCGTTGATACTTTATTCAGCAGATCAAGAATACTGTCTTTTTCTTTTCCTTTAAAATCCAAATCACCATGATGAAACATGCGGGCCATCATGATGGGAGAGTTAACCGGGTAAAAAGGAGTCTTTAACCGCAGTATCGCTATGTCTGCATCTTCTGGTTTATCAACAACAGTTCCATATTGCGCTGCCACTTTCGGATCAACATTCTTTACATAAATTTTTAATCCTTCTTTAAGTGGCAAAACTTTATTTTCATTTTTCAACAATGTCATTGCACGACGTTGTGATTCTTCACCGGCTTTTACAAAACCAGGATTGCCTACTATTTCCGATGCTTTTGTTTCATCTATAAACGGGTTATCAAAAAGCCCTAACTCAAATTTCAGTTTCAACAATCTTCTTACAGATGAATCAATTCTTGCCACTGATATTTTTTTCTCTTTCACCAATTGCACTACGAGTTCGGGGCAATTTTCGCCACCAAACTGATCTACACCGGCATTAATTATTTTTTCTACTCTTTGTTCCCTCGATAAATTTTCAACTCCCCATGCGCGCGCAGGCCATATCGTTCCGCCCATATTATTATCTGTCACAAGGCCCCAGTCTGTACAAACAACGCCATCATAATGAAATTTTTTGCGGAGCAACCCGGTAATGATTTTTTTATTGTATGAAAAACCAACATGCTCGTAACCGGGCAACATCGGTACGCCATAATAAGGCATGATAGCAGCAGTGTGGGCTTTGAATGCAGCTTCAAAAGGTAATAAATGATAACTGAAATTATTGCCGGGATACACTTCTCCTTTTTGAAAAGGGAAATGCGGATCCAAACCATCCTTTTGCGGGCCGCCACCGGGGAAATGTTTCGTCATACAGGCGACGCTATTGCTGTTTAATTTTTCTCCCTGGAAACCCAGTATATATGCCGTTGCCATTTTTGATACCAACTTTGCATCCTCGCCAAATGTTCCGCTGATACGGGGCCAGCGAGGTTCGGTAGCCAGGTCAACCTGCGGATGCAATGCTTCGCGAATGCCAACAGCGAGGTACTCCTGCCTGCAATCGTTGGCAAATTCTTTGGTGAGCTTTTCATCTCCAATTGCTGCGAACCCTAATGGTTCGCACCATTGCGCAAATGTTTTTGCAGTCATTGCAAAAACATTACTGCTGAAATGATTTCTCGGATCCGAAGCAATCGTAATGGGAATACCAAGCCTTGTGGAATCCTGCGCATATCGTTGCATGGCATTATACCATTTGGCAAGCGCTTCAGGAGATGGCACTGCCCACAAGTTGAAATGATTCATCTTATGTTCCTTTATCAGGTTGAGTGCATTGGGTGCAAATGCAAACATGCCACTGGCAGGCTTATCTTCAATAGAACCATCATCATTCACTCTTGCTCCATTGATGAACATCATTCCGGCTTTTTCTTCCAATGTCATCTGCGTAAGCAAATCATTCACTCTTGCTTCTATTGGTGCATGAACATCTTCATACACATCCATTTTCCCGTTTTTATTTAAATCGCGATAGGATGGCGCAGATGATTTTTTTTGTAATGATTTATTTTTTACCGGAAGAAATGAAATGCAGATAGCAAAAATAATCAATGATAAAAATGCAATTATAAAATTTTTCATAGCTGAATGTTTGGTAAAAATGTGCTATGAAGGTAGTTAACTTCTCTTAAGATGAAAAGTGTCTGATTACCGGCTTAAAAAATACCGGTGATTTTTTAATTACTCATCATAATACTTCCACACCACTGCAGAAATTTTCCTGGTAAGCACCCACGCTTCGTTATTACTTTCCCAGGATGTGTCTTTATTATTT
>Ga0157370_10009063_pt1 | contig 10673 bp, 11 predicted proteins | sample C35metaG_FD_113463 | JGI IMG/M metagenome (GOLD analysis project Ga0157370, IMG submission 113463) | Corn rhizosphere microbial communities from Kellogg Biological Station, Michigan, USA - C3-5 metaG | ecosystem: Host-associated > Plants > Roots > Rhizosphere > Soil | place: USA: Michigan... | reverse complement strand
TCTCGAACACGTTCACTTCAAGTATCAGCCAGAGCTGCCGGAGGCGCTGCACGACGTCTCGCTACACATAGCTCCGGGCGAGATCGTGGCGCTGGTAGGGCCGAGCGGCGCGGGAAAGACGACTGTCGCATCGCTCCTGCCGCGATTCTGGGACGTCACGGGCGGTCGCATAATGTTCGATGGCATGGACATTCGCGACCTCTCGCTTCGCGATCTTCGTGAATCGATCGGTGTCGTTCCACAGGAGCCAACACTGTTCAGTGGCACCGTACGGGACAACATCGCATACGCTCTTGCGGGAGATTCCGTCGCCGTACCCGACTCGGCGATCGAATCCGCGGCGCGTGCGGCCAACGCGCACGAGTTCATCGTGCGACTGCCGCAGGGGTACGACACCCCTGTCGGTGAGCGCGGTGTAAAGCTTTCCGGCGGTCAACGGCAACGGCTCGCGATCGCGCGTGTATTCCTCAAGGATCCCGCGCTCGTAATTCTGGATGAGGCGACATCGAGTCTGGACTCCGAGAGCGAGCGCCTGGTCGAGGCGGCGATGGAAGAGCTGCTGCGTGGACGATCGACCCTGATCATCGCGCACAGACTATCAACGGTCCTGCGCGCAGATCGCGTCGTCGTTCTGGAGCACGGCCATGTCGTTGAGACCGGCAGCCATGCAGATCTGCTCGACGCGGAGGGAACGTACGCAAAGCTTTACCGCGGCCAGTTTCGCGCCGGCGACCGGGTAGCGCTGGAAAGCATGTAGCGATCGCGCGACGCGGATGGACCGTCACCGCAATCATTAGCGCGACATGCTCGAGCGGCAGGCCGCCGGGTTCAACCAATACCTGAAATAGCTCAGCTCGTCACGGATGGAACTGCAGATTCGCCGTTGCAGTTCCGCCCGCCGTGACAGTAACGGTTCCATCTGCAATGCCGAGCATTGGATGCCACGCGCGGATGTGATGCACGCCTGGCGGGACGCTATCGATCGTGAACGTTCCGCCAACGTCAGTGGTGGCGAAGTAGGGCTGATCGAGCACCACCACCCACGCACGCGACATCGGTCTGCTCTCCACGGAAAACTCGAATACGCCCGGCGTACGCAGCAGCTTGTCGTACGGAATCACCTGTCCGTCGTCGGTGAACGGTGCGAGTGCAACCGTGTCACCGCTCGCGACACTCGTCACAAAAACGGTTTCCGCGAGTGGATCGTAATTCACGACGTTCAACGCGCCACCAGCGACCACCGCCTGGACCTGTGGATCCCAGGCGCAGTTGTCGTTGGTCAGCTGAAAACGTCGCTGGCTTGGCAGTGATTTTCCCTGACGGACGTCGGTAAGCCAGACCACCACGTTTGCGACCTTGCCATTGCTTCGCGCCAGAAGTTGGACGGTGAGCGGCTTGCCGCATCCATTCTGATCCGCGGGAACGATGATCGCTGTGTCACCCGGTGGTATCCCGTCGAATGAGACCACTCCGGTGATCTTGCCGCCGCCGGACACCGAGCTGCCATTATAGGACGTGGGTGATCGAGCGACGATCACCTCGCGATGGGCAGCACCTACAGTATCGCCAACGGCCTGGGCGGAGCTCTTGTCGCGGCCTGAGCAGGCGGCGACAAGAGCGACGAATAGAACGAGAACCGGATGTCTGGAAACGGGCATGCGACCGACTTCGAGTGCGAACAAGGAGGAGTCTGCTAATTTACCAACGGTGACGACCAGATTCCTGGTACGAGCCAGAAACCAGCTGCTACACGGCATGCGCCTCATCGCGGCCGCAAGCATTGCGTCGAGCATTCTGGCCTGTGCATCTGCGCGCGGCCGCCCGCCGGCTGCAGACGCCGAATTCTGGGGATTTGTCGCCCCGTGGGATCCACGCAGCGAGGCCACCGCCGTAGCGCACGACGCGCAGCTCGACGTTCTCATCTCCGGATTCATCGTCCTGGATAGCGCAACGTTCCGGCCAACCGCACTGTACATGGATCCGTCGATGAGCAACAACCCCGGCAATCGCCGGCGGATGGCTCTGGTCACTTCATATCATGGCACGCGATTCCACCCGGAAACGATCCGCGCCCTGGGAAGCGACTCCACTGTGCTTGGGCAGGCTGCTGGACGCACAGCGGCCCTGCTTGGCAGTGCCGGCTATCGGGGGATGATCCTCGATTTCGAGGGCCTCACCCCAGACGATCTCGACGTCCTGGTCCGCGTGAGCAACGCTTTCGCCGACTCCGCGCGCGCGCACGGTGTGTCACCGACAGGAATGGCGATTCCCGCGACTGATACCGCCGCGTATCCGGGCCGCCCGCTGCTCAGTGCCGTGGATTTTCTCGTGGTGATGTTGTACGACCAGCACTGGCTCACGTCGCCACCTGGACCGATAGCGTCGCCCGACTGGGCCATGCGCGCGCTTGGAATGCGGGCCGGCGACGTAGGCAGCTCGCGCATTGTCGCCGCGTTCCCGATTTACGGCTACCAGTGGCGTTCGGACAGCGCGACGGCGATCGTATCGTTCGCGGATGCCGAGGCGCTGGCGCGCGGTGCGCACGTCGCGCTGCTGCGCGATCCAGCGTCGAACACGCTCCACGCCGAGTCGGATGGGTGGAGCGTGTGGGTGAGTGATGCGACGTTGCTCGATTCACTGGTGCGCGGCGCGCGGCGAACCGGGATCACCAAGTTTGCGTTGTGGAGACTCGGACTCGAAGATCCGCGGATCTGGACCGACGTCGTGCGCTGAAGCATCACGCCATCAGCGCACGACCGCATCACACGATGATAAGATCTTCCTGAATCCTGCTCGGCGTGATGAGCAGCGAGCCGTCCGAAACGTAGCCGTTGACCTCGCTCCGCATCCCCACCTGTCCCGTGATGTAGATACCTGGCTCGATGGAGAAGGCAATACCGGGGAGGAGCACACGCACGTCTCGACTCTCGAGATTGTCGATGTTCGGACCCGAGCCGTGTATGTCGCGCGAATCGATGGAATGACCCGTACGGTGTGTGAACTTGTCACCGAAGCCGCGTTCCGTGATGTAATTGCGCGCGGCGTCGTCAGCTTCGCCACCCGTTACCGGAACACCGTTCTCGATCCGATCGCGCAACACGGCAATGGCTGCGTCACGCGCGCCGCGGACGGTCTCCCAGATTGTGATGTTGGCCGCGCTGGCCGGTCCCAGCGAGCCCATCCACGTCTGATCGGCGTACACTCCCTCGGGTTCGCGCGCCCAGAGATCGATCAACAGAATATCGCCGTCGTTTATCAGCTCCGACTGTGCTGCAGTTGGCTCGTAGTGCGGATTCGCGGCGCTCAAACCGGTGGAAACGTTGGGTCCGTGATCAGTGAGCAATCCTGCTTCGTCGAACTCCTGACGGATGAGCTGCTGCAGCTCGTACTCCCGCATCGGACTCCCTGCACGGGCCTTCTCGCCAGCGAGCGCCATCGCGTTGCGCGCGATCCGCGCCAGATGCTCCGCGGCGCGCTTGTGCGACTCGAGCTGCTCCGGAGTCCACACAGCGTAGATGCGCGTGACGAGATCCGCAGAGGTGACGACTTCGGCACCAGCATTGCGCACCATCTCGACGACACCCGCGGGTATGCGATCCAGGTAGGGGACCGCGTCGCCAGCAGAATATTCCATCGCCACCCGCTTGCCTGATACGGTCTTCGCGAGAAACGCTTCGAGGTCGCGCCAGCTGCTGTACACGTATTTGGTCCAGCTGGAAGGCCACGTTTCCCAGGGGCCCTGCTCTATCGCGTGAGTTATCGCGACCGGGTTTCCGTTGCGCGGTATGTAGCAGAAATACCGGCGCGTAACCATGCCGGAGATTCCGACGATGCTCCCGGCGATCGGGTTGGTGCCGCGGAAATCATACAACAGCCAACCGTCCACGCCGGCGTCGGCGATGGCCTTGCGAATGTCATCAAGTTTTGAAGCAAGCAGCATTTCTCGGTGCCTTCTATCAGATAAGAGTAAGAAGAGTCAGCAGTTCGCGGAGCGCAGCGTCGTAATACTCTCGGCCGGGCTCGTCCGCGCCTGCGGATACCGGAGCGCGCGCAGGGACATCCATCCGAAGAACAGGTCCGGTTCTGTTGAGCACGGCTCCGAAGTAACGTGCGAGCAGTTTCTGCGCCTGGCGTCGCGCTATGGGTCGCGCGGCGATACGAGGGAGCAGATTGAGGCATGCTCGCTTGATGGGAGACAGCCGCCCGTAGGCCGCACGCGCAGTGACCACGCCTGCGTTTCGGAACAGCTCCAGCGCGTCCGGTCTCCGCCCAATGAGTCGCGCGAGCGCGACCACTTCGGCTTCCGGAATGGGGTTGCCGCGCTTCGCGGCCTCGTTGTAACGCCTGATCTGAGCGTAGACGGTATCGGTGGTCCCCAATCGCTTGTTGAGGAATTCCGGGGCATATTCCGCCTCGCCATCGCCATCCGGGCGGTCAGCTTCACGCACGGCCTCGAGTAGAGAAAGCGGCACGAGCGGATCGACTGACGTGATAGAGGCTGGCGACATATTAGAGCGCCAAGTTAACTCCCACGGGTGACAGAGACAATTTTCGCGCAAAATGGAAGCTTGAGTCTGCCGGGGCGCGCCCTGGTTGGACTTGTCCTGGCAATCGTAGCTGCACTGATCGCGCGACGTGCGAAGTCGTTGAGCGGTAGCGGAGCCGTCGCGGCTGCGGCCTGCGGCGCGCTGAGTGTCATCGCCGGCTGGCGATGGGCTGCACTGCTGGTCGTCTATTTTCTGGCCGCCAGTGCCCTCTCCTGGGCCGGCACGGCGGACAAGAAAGCGCGCAGCGAGGGCGTCGTCTCCAAGGGCGGACGGCGCGACGCAATGCAGGTGCTGGCGAATGGCGGGGTCTACTCGCTGGCAGCTGCGCTCACAGTCGCATTCCCCGCCCCATATCTGGTCCTGGGCGCCGTTGCCGCGCTGGCAGCCGCGTCTGCGGACACGTGGGCTACTGAAATCGGGGTCTGGCTGGGCGGAGAGCCTCGCTTGATAACAAATGGAACGATCGTCCGTTCTGGTACGTCTGGCGGGGTGACCGCAGCCGGATTGCTGGGCTCGGTGTCGGGCGCGGCATGGATCGCGCTCTGTGCAATGCTGGCTGGATTCCGAGGCCATGGAGTAATTCTCGCAGCGCTCGTTGGCGGCTTTGGCGGATCGATCGTCGACTCACTGCTTGGCGCGACCGCGCAGGAGCGGCGATGGTGCGACAACTGCGCAGAACCGACGGAACAGACAGTTCACCTCTGCGGAGCCCCCACCCGCCTCGCCGGAGGAATCAAACGGCTCGATAACGACGTAGTAAATCTGCTCTCCACCTTCGCGGGGTTTCTGTTGGGGATCGTTGTGTATTGCATTGCAAAACATTCTGGAGACTGGGGCATGATTGGGTGATGGCCGCACTTTGATGAAAACGCAGGTGATAGTCGTCGGAGCAGGACCAGGGGGATCATCCACTGCGTGGCATCTCGCCAGGGCCGGAGTCGATGTGATGCTGCTCGATCGCGCAAGCTTTCCGCGCGACAAGGTCTGTGCCGAGTATCTCAGTCCGCAAGCATCGCGCATCATCGCGAAGATGGGAGCGATGGAAGAGATTCAGGCATCCGGTCCCGCGCACCTTACGGGCATGCGCGTGCGCGCGCCGAACGGCTGCGAGATACACGGAAGTTTCGTTGCAGAACACGGGTACCACGCATTTCACGATAGAGGAATCTCAGTGCGCCGATCCATCCTGGACGCCATTCTCGTGGGAAAGGCGCAGGCGGCTGGCGCAACGCTGGTACAGCGCGCACGCGTCACCGATGTCATTCGTGACGCGACTGGTCGCACGTGTGGCGTGACGGTTCTTGATTCCGACGGCATGACGCGGGAGATGCGAGCATCGCTCGTCATCGGCGCCGACGGCCTGCGCTCGGTAGTCGGCCGCAGACTCGGCCTCACACGCGTGTCGCGGATTCCTCGCCGCGTCGCGTTCGTTGCGCACTTCCGAAATCTTCCAGGCGTAACGGAAGTGGGCGAGATGCACGTGGAGAAGGACGGCTACGTCGGCATCGCCGACGTCGGTCACGGTCTCACCAACGTCGCACTCGTGGTACCGGCGCGCGCAGCGCGAGATGCGGCAATGGATCCGGACGCAATGCTCGATGAGTGGCTGATGGGTCACCCGCATCTCGCCGCGCGCTTCGCTGTCGCCGAGCGGGTGGAACCGGTGCGCGCGACAGGCCCGTTCGCGTCATACACCAGGAGAGCGTGGTCCCGCGGCGCCGCACTCGTGGGCGACGCTGCCGACTTTTTCGATCCGTTCACCGGTGAGGGCGTGTACACGGCCTTGCGGGGCGGCGAGATGCTGGCACCGTTTGCAGCCGAGGCTGCGACGACGATGCCAGGCGCAGATCGCGCGCTTGCCGAATACGAGAGAGCGCGACGATCTGAATTTCACGGAAAGTGGCTGGTCGAGAGGCTGATTGCGGGAACGATAGCCGTTCCGGCTCTCATCAACCACGCCGCGCGCGCGCTGTCGAGGCGCAGGGAGATGGCGGATCTGCTCGTGGGTGTCGCAGGCGATTTCGTGCCGGCCAGCCAGGTGCTGAGGGTCGGCTATTTCGCGCGGCTGTTACTGTTCGGTGTATGAGCCTCGATCCAGATGCATTCAGGGCAGTAATGGGGAGATTCGCAAGCGGGGTCACGGTCGTTACCGCGACGGATGATGCCGGATCCGCTTATGGCATGACGGTCAGCGCGTTCGCATCGGTGTCACTGCAACCGCCGCTTGTGGCGATGTGTATCGACCACACGGCCTCGCTGCACGACACACTGACGAGCGCACCGTACTTCGCGGTCAACATCCTCGCGTCCACTCAGGAGCCCATCGCGCGACGGTTCGCGGAAACAGGTGCGCAGCGCTTTGAGGGAATCGGGTATCAGAATGGAGAGAATGGCGCGCCAATCCTCAGCGATGTACTCGCATTTGTGGAATGCAAGCGCGTGTCGGCGGTGGAAGCTGGCGACCACACGGTCATCATTGGAGAGACGGTGGCGGCCGAGATGCGTGATGCGCGGCCGCTGCTCTACTATCGTGGCGGGTTCGCGCAGTTGGAGCGCTAGACCGCGCGCGATGGCAGGATGGCTGACACCGCCGCGCAGATACGGCACCGAGCTGCTCGATTCGCGTCATGAAGACGAAGGATTGGTTCTTCGCACGGTCGAGGACTTACGTCGCTCGAACATTGTATTCAGTGGAACGCGCGCGGCGCGCGCGGAGCTTGCATTGCATTTCGCGCGTCTTCCCGGATCGGCGACACTGCTGGATGTCGGCACGGGGCACGGCGACATTCCGCGTGCGGTCGTCGGAGCCGCAGCTGCTCATGGTGTAACCCTGACCACGATCGGGCTGGACACCGAGCCGGTGATCGCACGATCTGCATCCGGTTCAGTATCGTACGCGATCTGCGGCAGCGGACTTGCACTGCCATTTGGTGACGGAAGCGTGGATGTCGCGATGTGCTCACAGACACTGCATCATTTTCGTGGCGAGGAAGAGCGCACACTGCTGCGCGAGATGAATCGCGTGGCCCGCGTGGCGGTGGTCGTGAGCGATCTGCGGCGCAGCTGGATCGCGGCCGCGGGCTTCTGGCTCGCGTCGTTTCCACTGCGATTTCACAGAGTTACGCGACACGACGGTGTGCTGTCGGTGATGCGCGGTTACACACCCGGCGAGTTATCGAAGGCCGTATTCGACGCGGTCGGCGTGCAGCCAACCGTGCATCGCCGACTCGGCTTCAGGATAACGACGAGCTGGGTACCAACTTCCACAGCGCGATCAACATGATCGATCTCGGACCTATGCCAGCTGGCCGTCACATGCACGTTCTGGACGAGCTCGAAGTGCGCGCTCCGGTAAGTCGCATCTTCGCGCTCGCGCGCGACGTGGATCGTTGGCCGGAACATCTACCGCACTATCGCTTTGTCCGCTTCAACAAACAGGAAATGGACGGTGGCGGCGTAGTGGAGATGTCGGCTAACAGACCGTTCGGACTGCTCGACTGGCCGACGTGGTGGCGATCGGACATGCAGGTGATCGACAGCGCGCCGGCGGTTCGGTTTCGTCACATCGCTGGTATTACCAAAGGAATGGACGTCGAGTGGAGCTTCGAGCCCACGTCGGCGGGGACGCGCGTTCGCGTTCTGCACGTGTGGAATGGACCAGCCTGGCCGTTGATCGGAGAGATCGCTGCAACGGCCGTAATTGGACCAGTGTTCGTGCACGGCATCGCGTCGCGCACCCTTGCAGGACTGGCACGCGTGGCGGAGGCCGAATGAACAGCAGGCGCAGGGTAGTCATAACCGGAATCGGTGCGATAACACCTATAGGCTCGACCAAGGAAGGAATGTGGGAAGGCGTGCTGCGTGAGCGATCGGCGGTACGCTCGCTCACGCGATTCGATCCATCGATTTTTCGCAGCCACAACGCTGCTGAAGTTCCGGATTTCGATCCGAACGATTTCATAGAGAGCAAGCGCGCGCGGCGACTGGACAGGTTCGGCCAGTTCTCCGTGGCTGCAGCGAAGCAGGCAATCGAGGATTCCGAGATCGATCTCGCAACCGAAGATCGAGAGAGAGTCGGCGCAATGATGGGCACCGCGCTCGGTGGCGTGGGTTACGCGGAAGAACAGCTCAGTGTGTTTCTTCGCGAAGGGTTGCGCGCGGTCGACGCAACACTCGCGCTCGCTGTGTTCGGTGGCGCGGCGAGCTGCAACATCGCGATCGAGCTGGGCGTTTCCGGCCCCAACTCGACAAACGCAATGAGCTGCGCATCTGGCGCAATGGCGATCGGTGAAGCGTTCCGGCAGATCCGTGATGGTTATGCCGACGTCATGATAGCAGGTGGCGCGGAAGCGCCGCTCGCGCCGCTCTGCTTCGGTGCGTTCGCTCTCATACGGGCCATGTCGACGCGGAACGATGATCCCGAACACTCGTCGCGGCCGTTCGATCACGAGCGTGATGGATTCGTGATGGGTGAGGGCACGGCAGTGTTGATACTGGAGGAGTACGACCGTGCGGTGTCGCGTGGCGCGCGAATCTACGCGGAAGTCTGCGGCTATGGCACGACCAACGACGCGCACCACATGACGGCACCACTGCCCGACGGAACGCAAGCCGCACGCGCGATGCGGATGGCACTGAGCGATGCAGAGGTGACACCATCGGAGATCGGATACATCAACGCCCATGGCAGCTCCACTCCGCTCAACGATCCCACAGAGACAGTAGCGATCAAACAGGTATTCGGCGACTCGGCGGCGACGGTACAAGCGAGTGGGACGAAGGGATATTACGGACACGCACTCGGCGCGTCGGGCGCGATAGAGGCCGCGATCTGCGCCCTCGCGATCGACCGGGAATGGCTTCCCCCAACAGTGAACCTTACCGAGCGCGATCCGGCGTGCGATCTTAACTACATCGCGGGGACAGGGCGTTCCGACCGGGTCGAGCACGTGCTCAGCAACTCGTTCGGGTTCGGCGGGATCAACGCTGCGCTTGTCTTCCGCCGGGTAGTGTAGCAACGCGCATCCGGGCGCGTCGCGAAGCGCCCGGGTCAACCTTGTTTCGCACGGGGTAACGCATGCGTGATTCGCTACGCCATTTCGTTTCGGAGTTCATAGGCACGTTTGCACTGGTCTTCGTTGGCAGTGCGGCGATAATGGCCGCCGCACAGGCGAACTCCCCATATGCGTTGTTGCAGGTGGCATTGGCGCACGGATTGGTGCTGTCGATCTTCGTCACTGCACTGATGCGAATCTCGGGGCACTTCAATCCTGCGATCACGCTTGGATTCGTAGCGGCGCGCCGGATCGACCCAATGATGGCCGGTATCTACATCGTGGCGCAGCTGCTCGGCGCGGCGGCCGCGGCGTACATACTCAAGGGCACGTTCCCCGATGCAATCGTCGCCGCGACACGCGACGGCGGGCAGGCGATCTCACTGGACGTGACTGCGTCACAGGCGTGGATCCTGGAGGCGATAGCGACATTCTTCCTTACGTTCGCGGTATTCGCGACGGCGGTCGATCTGAAATCGCCGCGTGTCGGCGGATTTGCGATCGGACTGGTGGTAACGGTAGACATCCTCGCGATCGGGCCGCTTACCGGAGCGTCGATGAATCCAGCCCGGTCATTCGGACCAGCTCTGGCATCGGGGATTTTTGAGGGTCAGTTCATCTACTGGACGGCACCGATCGTGGGATCGATAATCGCGGCCGTGCTGTATGACACGCTATTCATCAGGCGGGAGCGGGAACCGGTCGAGCACGGAGCGATCGAGACCTGACGGGCGAACGGCACAGCAGATTTGTGATGTCCGAAAGTGGCGGGTTCGAGCTTCGAACCCGCCACTTTCGTATTGCTGGCGTGCCGTCCTATCCTACTCGGCGCCGAGCTGACGAACTACGAGGCCCTGAGGGCTTGGAGGAGTGCCGGAAGCGTGCCTACGATCCAGACGACTATCGCTGCAATTGCCGCCTTCTGACGCGGAATCCGCGCCACTACGGACAGGCCGATCGCAAGCAGCACCGTCACCCAGATCGTAAAGAGATCGATTCGACCGAGGAGCCCGACCAGGAGCGGCGATGCCACGTCGGGATCCAGAAATCGTGCGGCGCTCAGACTCACACG